>Ga0209162_1000324_pt1 | contig 53011 bp, 50 predicted proteins | sample YNPNPMetaG_FD_187121 | JGI IMG/M metagenome (GOLD analysis project Ga0209162, IMG submission 187121) | Anoxygenic and chlorotrophic microbial mat microbial communities from Yellowstone National Park, USA - YNP NP MetaG (SPAdes) (version 2) ...
GTTCCGGAGACCGCACAGAAACTGTTCGGCGACCGCACCGTGTATCTGACTTTTCTCGAAAAGCCAAACCCGCGCCACTACTCGGGCGAGATCCTCCTCTGGTTCGCCGAGCGCGGCCAGACAGCAACGGGCGGCCAGGCCATGCATGCGCCGGTGCCCTTCCGCCAAACCGACCCCTTCGGCCCCGGCTCGCGGTCTCCCCGCGCCATCCGCGGCACCATCCGAATGGCGGCCCGGATCACCGCGGAGGGATTCTTGTCTGACCTGCGCATCCTGGACAGCCCGGACGATGCGCTGGACGCACCGCTGCTGGATGCCGCCGCCCGGTGGACGTTTCTCCCGGCACTGCGCGGGCCGGCGAGGGTCGCTGTCGATGCGCTGTTCGAGATCCCCGTATCCTTCCCGCCCTCGCCTTCGTCCGGAGGGGCAGCTCCGGCCGCCTCCCGCTGACCCCCGCAGCCGGGCCGCCGCCAGTTCTGGCGCGCGCCGCCTGCAAGCGCGGCGATGTTCGTTCCTCAGCCTGCATCCCTTGATTCCGTCCCGCACTGGCCAATGGCTCTCAAGGCATCGCGGGTCCGCCGTTCAGCCCGGTTCGCCACCCATGATGTCACCCGCCGATCGCATTCCGGACGATTGACGCTCCCGTTCACGAGATGTATTGTTCCGGCGGAGGAGGCCATGACGGACCAGAGCGCCGCAGGCGCTTCGCATACCTCGCCAGGAGGGCAACTTTGGGAAAAATTCTGGTGGGTGGCGGCGATGGCGTTCCTCGCCGCCAACGCGTGGGCGTGGAGCCGCTTCGGTATCATCCCGCTTCTCCGGTTCTGGGCGGGGTTCTTCGCCGTGCTCGGCGCCGTTGTGCTGGTGTATGCACGCCGCGCCCGGCGGCTCGCCGAGGAAAGCCTGCAATGGCCGCCGGTCCAGGCCACCATCCTGCGCTCCGAAGTGGTCGAAGAGAGGCAGACTTCCTTCAATGACGAGCCGACTGCCGCCGCCCGCACAATGTATTTCTACTACCCGGAGATCGAATACGAGTACGAGGCGGAGGGACGCAAATGGCGCTCGAACCGCCTCCTGCTGGTGCGCGTCAACTTCCCCGAACCGGAGGCCCGGTTCTGGGTGGAAAAATACCCCGTAGGCGCGGTCGTCACTGCCCGCCGCCACCCGCGGAAGCCCGGCCTCGCGGTGTTGCAGCCGGGAACGGCCGGGTTCGAACAACGGTACCGGACTCCGTTCCTGGTCGGCGGCGGTTTCCTCGTTTTCGGTACCGCGCTGTGGGTTGTCTTGCACGGCGCACGCTTCCGGTGATCAGGGCGTCGGCCGACAGGAGGGCGATGCACGCTTCCGCAGGTTGACTGCCGGGACCGTCCCGGGATCAGCGGCAGTCGTCGCCGAATGCCCGACAAGCGCGAGCCGGCGCCCCGGTTCCCCCCGCCCACGGGCTCACCGATCAGCCCCTGAAACTCGATCCCGGCTGCGCTGGAAACAGGAACGCTCCGGCGATGCCACCATGACGCCAGCCGCGACACCGTCGCGGTCGCGCCTCCGCGGGACACACCGCCCGGGCCACGCCGCCGGCCCCACGGATGCCTGAATTGGGGCCAGAGGTGTCTGACCCCATTTCCCGGTCACTCCGGCGCATGCAGCAGGCCGAGTGCGCGCCGCATCCACCGCCGCCGCCCGGCCTCGCTTCGCAGCGCCGGCCACAGCCAAGGCGCTCCGAAGGCCACATGCCGCACGATCTCCAACGCGACGCGCTCCTCTCCGGGGTGGCGCCAGTCCCGGCCGTGCGAAAGCAGCAGGGGCAGCCAGCGGAACTCTTCCGCGTGGCGCGCCGCGCGGCGGCACAGTGCAAACAATTCCGGACCGTTCTGTTCGACCTGCATCCGGCGCAGCCGCAGGCGCAGTTTTGCGGCGCGGAGCTCCGGCCACAGTTCGAACGCAACCCACCAGACGAGCACCCACGCGAGCAGAGTGAAGGAAACCGCCGTGACCGCGGATTCGCTCAAGTTCGGCCTCCCTCCCGCAGCCGGTCTTCCAGACATTTTTCCAGGGTTTTTTCGACCTCCCGCCGGAGGGCGCGCTGCTGAAGGCCGTAGGCGATGCCCGCGAGCCCGAAAATGAACGCCGACATCCGCGTCACCCGCGCACTGCCCATCCACGCGATCCACACCTCGAGCATGGAATCCTTCCCCAGCAGTCCGGCCGCGGTCTCCCGGATCAGCCATAGCGCCGCCAGCAGCGCCGCCCAAGGCAGCGCCTTTCGGATCAGCCACAACAGAACCAGCCTCTGCGTCAAGCCGTTCGCTCCCCCTCAGCGGGCATGATAGCCGAGCCGGGGCGGGCCGCGCAGCTTCCGTCGGCCTTGCGGCGCTCCCCGGCCCCGCAATTCGGCCCCGATCCCACGCGGCTGCTCCCATGCCCCTGCGGGCGAGCAGACCACAGGCGCGCCGGCGGTCTCGTCCAGGAATTGATCCGCCGAAACAAAGTCAAAATTCAGCGTTTGTTTTCGGATTACCCGGCATCCGGATTATCACATTCAACAACAATTCCGGGTTGCTGTTGACGGAGGGTTCCCGCACTGCAATGTCGGCATGCCGTACGCGCAAGCCCTGCTGGCTGCATGTATTCCCGAGCGGGTCGAAGGCCACCTCCCCGTCATCCAGCCTCGGTTCGGCCGGATGCATGCCGGCCGGGATAATGATGGTGCCCGACGCGAATCCCGTTGTCCGGGACAGCCTCCCGCTGCGGCTGATGCTGCGGCGCGCCGCCCCCATGCGGCCGCGGAGGGCTGCGCATGGCCTTCCGTCTGCACAAGGGGCTGGTCCGCGTCCGGAATGATCCGAAGCCTTGCGGCGTGAACCTGCAAGACCGCATCCAGCCCCTTTTCTGCCACGGACCGAAGCGAGCGCGCCAGCTCGTTCGGCATCAGCGTCCATCCGCTCACCGCCAGCATGATTTCCCATTGCTTCCGGGGAGCCGCGGGAGAGGACCGGCGGAAAGAGGCCTTGTCGAGCAGCTCCGTTGCGAAAGGAAGGCGAAGACGCTTGGGGATCTGCTGGCCGATTACCGTCCCGGAGTGCAGCACGGAGTACAGCGTCGCCACAAACAGCGTGAAGGCCATGGCCAGCCAGTTCGTAGGCACTGCCGTTTTTGTCGGGCTCTTTCGCCACGACCGTCAGCAGTTCAGCGAACTCTCCCGCCACATGCCGCTGCCGGGCCGAATGCCGGGTAACCGCCCGGGCTAGCTCGCCCATGCTCAACAGGCGTCCCTGCCAGCGGAAGTTGAAATCCTTCGGAACCGCAAAGGGACTGGATGGGAACTCTTGCCTGCTGCCATGCGGGACTCGCCTCTGCGATGGCGCCCAGGTTTGTGGGCGTCGCCATCAGCGCGTGCTGATTCATCAGACACAGCATGTTGGCCAGCCCGGCGTCGACAAGGCTCGACCGTGGCCCGTCTATGCCGTAGAACTGTGCCGCCGCCGGTGCGGCGCAGATCACGGCCGCCACCGAAACCCTTGTCCGGGTCAGCATCGCTTTCACTCCGCGAGACACCGCCGGAGCAGAGTTGCGGCGCGGGCGCCTCAAAAGGTTGACGGGAATGCGGGCGGGAAACGAGTCACAGCCCCCCATTCGGACAAAATGGGGGTATCAGGTCTTTTGATGTGATATTTTGAGAGTTGCGCCCGGAAATCCGCCTCCTGCCCCTTCTCTGCGCGCTCGCCTGTGCGGCGCAGCAGGTCTCCGAGCACGCCATCGCTTCCAGCCGCCCGCCCCGCCGCTGGGTTACCACCGTGCAGACGGGCTTCGCCGACACGTTCCAGTTGACTCTCGGGGGCGTTTTCGGCGATGGACCCGCATGGCAGAACCGCGTCTCCACAGGAATCGCCAACCTGGTTCGTCCCGGCGACCTTGTCTCGATCCACGGCTGGAACACATTCGATGCGCCCTCCCGTGAAAACAACACCATCGCCGGCCTCTCCTGGCGAGTGCCGGCATGGCGGCGCGGCGCGCAGTCCCTGTCCCTGGGATCCGGCCTTCAGTACTGGAACTTCCCTTCCGTTCTGACGGGCACAACCGACTGGCTGATCCCGGGCAATCTTGTCTACTCCACCCGCGTCCGCGCGCTGCCTGTCACCGTCACCGGCGATTCCTGGACCCTGCTGGCCAGCCGTTTGCCGAAAGGTTCGCTTCTGCACACCCAAGCCTGGGTCGAGCATCCGCTGCTGCGCTCGGATCCCGTCCGGATCGCCTTCCGCCACGGCCCTGCGCACACATACTCGTGGAATTTCTACGGCACGCAAGGCCATCGCGTGGCCCGCTACCAGGCGGCCGTGGTGCTGGCGTGGAAGGACACGCAGGTCGAAGCGGGCTGGCGCCAGCAGTGGGGATTGCAGCGACGCATCCCCGACAACCGCTATTGGCACTTCAGCATCTCGCGGACGTTCATGCCCTGAGAAGCCGCACCACCACGGGGCAGCCACCTGGTGCGGCGCGCCCCGCGGGAGTGCGGATTCCGGTCATCTCGACCGGAATACGAGCGCCTGTGCCACCGAATCGCGGTGAGCGGACCGGTCGTAAACCTCGTCTCGCATCGCCTCGCGTGCTGCGCGCTCCACCGGCGTCAGCTTCTCCCAGGCCGCGTCGAACGCAGCACGGATCTTGTCCTGCGCCGCCAGATTCGGCGCGAGGATCAGAAACCATGCGGCGCCGGGCTCCATTGTGTGGATCGCCTCCACATCCATGCTGTAGGAATAGATCGCGCCGTCTTTCACCAGCTGGTCGAGCACCGGCTTGTCGTGGTGCGCGAACATCGTCCGCGCCGCAGCCATCTTGCCCGGTTTCACTTTCTCCTGCCGGAACATCGTCACCGGCAGCACGCCTTGCGGAACCGCCCTGCCGCCGCGCTCCACGCTGCGCACCAGAAGATCCTGGTGTTTGTCGAAGTCCGCCACGGCGTAAAGATCTTTCATTTTGTCGGCGTTCGCCTTCAGCGACGACTGAACCGCCTTCTGTCCTTCGGAGACGCCCGCCCAGTTCTCTGCGGCAAACCAGAACACCACATTGGGGTTCTGGGTGTGCAGGATGTCGGAGTCGATCCCGTAGCCCTGAATGGTCCCGGACTGGCGAAGCTTTTCAAGCGCCGCAAGGATCATCTGGCTCATTTCGACGAACCGTTCGATCCTGTCCGGTTGCACGCGGAACAGTGCAACCGATGTCAGCGGTGTCGGAGCCGGTTGTGCAAACACGCTCCCTGCCGCAAGCAGCAGGCAGATTACGGGCGCTGGCGTACGAAACTGCATCACCAGAAGCCTCCTCTGTAATTGGGGTAATGTAGCGTGCGCCAGTTTCGATTCCTTTGCAAGCCGAAAATGCGGCCGGGCGGCATTTTTGCACTTGCATCTTCCGGCAGCCCGCGCCGCGCGGGCTCGCCCGCCCCGTCAAACAGCCAGCCGCAGCAGCTCCCGCTGCACCTCGCCGGTCACCTCCGCCCATCTCTCCGAGCGGTACACGTTTACTTCGCTGCGGATGCCGAACTCCGGCAGATACACGCCCGGCTCGACCGAAAAGCACAGTCCCGGCACGATGGGACGGTCGTCGTGCGTTTCGAAATTGTCCATGTTCGCCCCCGTGCCATGCACATCCTCGCCGATCGAGTGCCCCGTGCGGTGGATGAAGTATGCGTCCAGCCCGCGCTCCCGCAGGTACCCGCGCGCCGCGTCGTCCACCTGGTATCCGCACAGCGGCTCGCCGGCCGCGGCCGCCTCCTGCACGCGCCGCACGGCCGCATCCCTCGCGCCCGCCACCGCAGCGAACACGTCGAGCATGCGCTCCGGCGGAGCGGCGCCGCAGAAGGCCGTCCATGTGATGTCGTAGTAGACGGCGCCCGGCGCGCGCTCCTTCGCCCACAGGTCGATCAGCAGCAGGTCGCCGCGGCGAACTTCGGCGCAGGAGCCGGCCTGCGGCTCGTAGTGGGGGTCGGAGGCGTGGGCGTTCACCGCCACGATGGGGCCGTGATTGGCAAAGAGCCCTTCTGTTTCAAACGCATTCAGGATGAATTGTTTGATGTCGAACTCGGTGATCCTCGCCCCGGCCGAGAGACGCTCCTCCGCCAGGCGGAACGCGGCCGCCCGGATCGAGTCCACCTTCGCCTGCGCCCGCTTGTGGCTGGCGTACTGCTCCGGCGTCCACAGCGCCTCGAATTGCTGCACCAGCGGCGCCGAGGAAACCACTTCCACGCCCAGCGAACGCACCAGCTCCACCGTGCCCGCGTCCACCATCGCCACATACGGCACGGCGCACTTCGGCGAGTACTGCATGGCCACGCGCCGCGCGCCGGCCAGAATCTCGCCAAGCAGCCGCTCCTGCTCCTCCCAGCCGGCGTACAGGCGCCGCGCGCCGGGCAGCGCATCGAGCATGGCCGGCTCGATGCGGTGCGCGAGCCTGGCCGGCTCGCCCTGCGCCGGGATGAAGTAATACCAGCGCCGCGTCGGCGTGCGCGGCGGCGTGAAGCCCAGAATGCGGTAGGCGAGCGGGTCCCGCCCGTGGTGGTCGAAAAAGAGCCAGCCGTCGAGCCCCTGCTCCCGCAGCGCTTGCTGAATGGCATCGAGACGCATGCACACAGTGTACGGGAAGCGCCGCCTGTTAGACTGGAATTTCAGCCCCATGACATTGGAGAAGGTCTACGAACCGCAGCGCTTTGAGCCGCGCTGGGCGGAAGCCTGGATCGCGGGCGGCTACTTCACGCCTCCCGAGACAAAACAGGAATGCAAGGAAGTGTTTTCGCTGGTGATCCCGCCGCCCAACGTCACCGGCAGCCTGCACATCGGCCACATGCTCGAGCACACGGAGATCGATGTCACCGTGCGCTGGCACCGGATGAAGGGCGACCAGACGCTGTGGCTCCCCGGGCAGGACCACGCCGGCATCGCCACGCAGATGGTGGTGGAGCGCGACCTGTGGGAGAAGGAAAAGCTGACGCGCCACGATCTCGGCCGCGAGGAGTTCGTCCGCCGCGTGTGGCAGTGGAAGGAGCTTTACGGCGGCACGATCATCGCGCAGATGAAGCGCATCGGCGACTCCTGCGACTGGACGCGCAACCGCTTCACGCTCGACCCCGGCCTGTCCCGCGCCGTCCGCGAGACGTTCGTGCGGCTTTACGAGAAAGGCCTCATCTACCGCGGCGACTACATGGTGAACTGGTGCCCGCGCTGCCACACGGCCCTGAGCGATCTCGAAGTCGTGCACGAGGAGACGCCGGGCAACCTGTGGCACATCCGCTACCCGGTGAAGGACATGCCGGGGCGCTTCGTCACCGTGGCGACGACGCGGCCGGAGACGATGCTCGGCGACACCGCCGTTTGCGTGAACCCGGAAGATGAGCGCTACCGCGACCTGCACGGCAAGACCGTTATCCTGCCGCTGATGCAGCGGGAGATCCCGGTCATCACCGACCCGCTGGCCGATCCGCAGTTCGGCACCGGCGTCGTGAAGGTGACGCCCGCGCACGACCCGAACGATTTCGAGGCCGGGCGGCGCCACAATCTGCCGCACGTCGTCGTCATCGGGCTCGACGGGCGCATGACCGAAGCCGCGGGCGCCTATGCCGGGCTCGACCGTTTCGAGGCGCGGCGGCGCGTTCTCGCCGACCTGGAGGCGCAGGGGCTGCTCGAAAAAACCGAGCCCTACACGCTGAGCGCCGGCAGGTGCCAGCGCTGCAAGACGGTGGTGGAGCCGCTCGTCTCCACCCAGTGGTTCTGCCGCATGAAGCCGCTGGCCGAGCCGGCCATCCGCGCCGTGGAGGACGGCCGCATCCGCATCATCCCGGAGACTTACGCGAAAACGTATTTCGAGTGGATGTACAACATCCGCGACTGGTGCATCTCGCGCCAGCTGTGGTGGGGCCACCGCATCCCGGCCTGGCACTGCGCCGACTGCGGCGGCACGACCGTGGCGCGCGAGGACCCGGCGCGCTGCGCGCACTGCGGCTCGGAGCGGATCCGCCAGGATGAAGACGTCCTGGACACGTGGTTTTCCAGCGGCCTGTGGCCGTTCTCGACGCTCGGCTGGCCCGACCGCACGAAGGACCTCGAAACCTACTACCCGACCACGCTGCTGATCACCGGGTTCGACATCCTGTTTTTCTGGGTCGCCCGCATGATCATGCTCGGCATCGAATGCACCGGCGACGTGCCCTTCCGCACCGTGTACATCCACGGGCTGGTGCGCGACGCCCACCGGCAGAAGATGTCGAAGACGAGGGGCAACACGATCGACCCGCTGGAAGTGATCGAGGAGTACGGCACCGACGCCGTCCGCTTCGCGCTGCTGCGCGGCGCGGCGCCCGGCATGGACATCGCGCTGAGCGAGGAGCGCATGGCGAGCTCGCGCGCCTTCGCCAACAAGATCTGGAACGCGGCGCGGTTCCTTTTCCTCCAGATGGAAAAGACCGGCATCGAACAGCTCCCGCTTGACGCCCCTCCGGAGCGGGTGGAGCGGCCGCGCGCGATCGCGGGCGCCGTCCCTCTCGAAGACCGCTGGATCCGCCACCGGCTGAACGAAGCCGCCGCGCGCATGGAACAGGCCCAGCTCAACTACCGCTACCACGAGGCCGCCGACATCGTCTGGACGTTCCTCTGGGACGAGTTCTGCGACTGGTATGTGGAGATCAAGAAGCTGCGCGTGCAGCAGGGCGTGGAGAGCCGCGCGCATGTGGAGACGATGATCGAAACCTTCGAGCTGGCGCTGCGGCTGCTGCACCCGCTGATGCCCTTTATCAGCGAGGAACTCTGGCAGCGGCTCGTGCAAAAGGGCGCGCGAACGCCCGACTCCATCTGCATCGCTCCGTACCCGCAGGCCGGCGACGCGGCCGATGAAGAGGCCGCGCGGCTGTTCGGCCTCCTGCAATCGATCGTCACTTCCGCCCGCGCCTTGCGCGCAGACAACAAGGTGGACCCGGCGGCGCGCGTGGAGGGTTGGATCGAATCGATGTGCGCCGATGTGCAGCAGGTGGCGTCGGCGGAGCTGGCCGTGATCGAGGCGCTCGCCCACGGCCGGTTCGAGCTGAATCCCGCGGCGCGCCCGGCGGGCGTGCGCCGCGCGGCGGCCGATTTCGCCGTGGGACTCAGGCTTTCCGGCGCGCAGCTCGACGCGATCCGCCAGCGCGTCGAGAAGCGCATGGCCGAACTGGAAAAGGTCATCGCCTCCAGCCGCAAGCAGCTTTCCAGTGGCAGCTTCGTCGCGAAAGCGCCGGCCCATGTGGTCGAAGGCATCCGCGAAAACCTGGCCGTCTACGAGAAGGAGCTCGCCGAGCAGCAGGCGGTGCTTGCCGAACTGTCGCAATGACGCCGACCGAGTGGCAGCATCCGGAAGCGCTGGAGCTGATCCGGCGCGCCCTGGCCGAGGATATCGGCCCGGGCGACGTGACCACGGAACGCATTGTTCCGGCGGATCGGCGGGCCGCGGGCGGCTTCTACGCGCGCGAGCCTCTCACGGTGGCAGGCATCGAGCTGATGCAGAGCGTCTACGATCTGGCGGGCGGCGGCGTGGAGGTGACGGTGCTCGCGCCGAGCGGCGCCGAAGTGCCGGCAGGCGCGTGCCTGGCCCGCGCCGAAGGACTCGCGCGGCGCCTGCTGACCTGCGAGCGCACGGCCCTGAACCTGCTCCAGCGGTTGAGCGGCGTGGCGACGCTGGCGCGGCGGTTCGCGCGCGCCGTGGAAGGCACGCGCTGCCGCGTGCTTGATACGCGCAAGACGACGCCGGGCATGCGCCGGCTGGAAAAGATGGCCGCGGCGGCGGGCGGCGTGACAAACCACCGCATGGGCCTGTACGACGCCGTGCTCGTCAAAAACAATCACATCGCGGCCGCGGGCGGCGTGCGCGCGGCTCTGGAAGCGGTGCGCGGCTGCGGCCTGCCGGTGGAGATCGAGGTCCGCACGCTCGAGGAGCTCGACGAGGCCCTGGCCTGCGGCGCCGGACGCCTGCTGCTTGACAATCTCACGCCGGAGCAGGCGCGGGAATGGATCCGGCGCATCGGCGGGCGCGCCACGGTGGAGCTGAGCGGCGGCATCACGCTCGAAAACGTTCGCGACTACGCGCTGGCGGGCGCCGATTTTGTTTCAAGCGGCGCCATCACGCATTCGGCGCGCGCCGTCGACATCCACTTTCGCCTGGAGCTTCATGCGGACCGTTGAGTGGCACGACAGGATCGACACGACCATGCGGCGCGCGGCCGAGCTGGCGCGCGCCGGCTGCCCGGCGGGCACGGTGGTGGCCGCGCGCGAGCAGACGGCGGGCCTCGGCCGGCTCGGCCGCGCGTGGGATTCGCGGCCGGGCGGCCTTTACTTCACCATGGTGCTGCGTCCGAGGCTCGATCCGGCCCAGCTGCCGGTGGCGACGCTGGCGTTGGGGCTCGGCGTGGCCGATGCGATTCAGACCTTCGCCGGCGTTGCCGTGGACCTGCGCTGGCCGAACGACGTGCTCGTGAAGGACAGGAAGCTGGCCGGCATTCTGGCGCAGTGGCAGGAGGGCGCGCTGCTGGCGGGCGTGGGCCTGAACGTCAACCAGCGGGACTGGCCGCCGGAGCTGGCCCCGCTCGCCACCTCGCTCGCGCTCGAAACGGGCGTCGAACAGAATCCGGAGATTTTGTTGCCGGCGCTGGCCGGCTCGATCGAGACGCACATGCAGATCCTCGAGACCAGCGGTGTGGAGGCCATCCTGCGGCTGTTCGAAAACGCCAGCTCGTATGCGGCCGGCCGGCGCGTCGCCGTCGACATGCCCGGCGGGACGGTGACCGGCGTCACCGACGGGCTGACGCCGGAGGGCCTGCTGCGCGTGCGGCGCGACGACGGCTCGACGGTCGTGGTGACTGCGGGCGGCGTGCGGCCTGCGGAATAGGGCCACCGCCGGGGCGGAAGCGGCATCTATGATGGAGAGGAATGGGGATGAGTTCTCCTTCGGCGGCGGGCGGGTGGCGGTTCCCCCCCTGGCTCGGCACGGTGGCCGTGTATCTGTTCTCGCTGGGCTGCCTGCTCTGGGTCTATCACGACTTTGACTGGCGCACGGAACTGCCCAAGCTGCGCGACATCCACCCGGCGTGGATCCTGCTGGCGGTTGCTGCCGACGTGCTCGTCTACGTGTCGCAGGCCTGGCGGTGGAACATCCTGTTGACGCCCGTGCGGCGGCTGCCTCTGTGGAAGAGCGTGCAGGCGATCTACATCGGCCTGTTCGCCAACGAGCTGCTGCCGCTGCGCAGCGGCGAACTGATCCGCTGCTATCTGATGGCGGTCTGGCACAAGATCCCGTTCCCGCTGGTGCTCGGCTCGGCGCTGATCGAGCGGCTGATCGACGGCATGTGGCTGATCTTCGGGTTCGCCGCCGTGTCGTTCTTCGTCAAGCTGCCGGGCGACCTGGTGGCCGGCGTGTGGGGGCTGGCCGCGCTGGTGGCGGGCATCGGCGCGCTGGTGGCATTCGCCGTGCTCAACCGGCGCTTCGCGCACCACGTGACCACGCGGCACCGCTGGTCGGAGGTGCTGCGCACCGCGGTGGAAGGGCTTCACGCCATGGGGCGCTCGCGGTCTTTCCTTGCGGCCATCGGCGCCAGCATCGTCTATCTGGCGCTTCAGGTGATCCCCATCCACGCCATGATGGCGGGCTACGGGCTGGAGCTGCCGCTGGGCGCGGCAGCGGTGGTGCTGGTGGTGCTGCGGCTCGGCACGGTGTTGCCCTCGGCGCCCGGCAACGTGGGGCTGTTTCACCTGTTCGCCTATCTGGGCCTGCACCGCGTGCTGGGCGTGGATCCGCAAACAGCCAAGTCCGTGGCGGGGGTGATGTTTTTTATCGTTACGGTCCCGCTGCTGGCGGCCGGCGCCGTGGCGCTCGCTTTCACGGGCAGCGAGATTCGCGAAATCTACCACCGCGCGCACCAGCATCACCGCGAGCACCGGAAAAAGACCGTCCCGCACCGGGAAGCCCTGCGATAGAATTGGGCGGCAGGGTTTCCTATGGCAAACACGTCCAACCGAACCGTATCCCGCCGGGCGGTGCTTTCCGCAGCGGGCGCTTTCTCCATCGTTTCTCCGCAGGCGGTGCGCGGCACGCAGGCCAATTCGCAGGTCTCCATCGGGCTGATTGGCAGCGGCGGCCGCGGCACCTACGACGCGCGCATCGCGCACAACGACCCGCGCGGGCGCGTGACAGCGCTCTGCGATCTCTTTGACGACCGGATCGAGCAGGCCAAGGCGGCGCTCAAGCTCGACAAGGTGGACGAGTACAAGGATTACCAGAAGCTGCTGGCGAACCCCGCCATCGACGCGGTGATCATCGCCACGCCGCCATATCTGCATCCGGAGCAGTTCGAAGCGGCGGTGCAGGCGAAGAAGCATATTTACTGCGAGAAGCCGGCGGGCGTCGACGTCGCCGGCTGCCAGCGCGTGATCCGCGCAGGCCGCCGCGCCGACCCGAAGAAGGTGATCTCGTTCGGCTTCCAGCAGCGCTACGGCCCCGTGTATCTGGAGGCATGGAAGCGGGTGAAGGGCGGCGAGATCGGCCCGCTGGCCGCGGCGCGCGCCTACTGGATCAGCGGCGACCCGTTCACGCGCCGCGATTACCCGGGGCTCGACCCGAAGCTGGCCGAGGTGCGCAACTGGTTCTGCTACGCGAAATATTCCGGCGACATCATCGTCGAGCAGGACTGCCACAACTTCGACGTGCTGCACTGGTTCCTGGAAGGGCTGCCCGTGCGCGCCGTCGGCTATTCGACCCGCAAGGTGCGGCTCACGATGGACATCGTCGACAACCTCACGCTGTCGTTTGAATGGCCGAACAACATGCTGGTGAATTACGAGGCCAACCAGCTGACGCCGCGCGGCTTCTCGAAGGTGGGCGAGGAGTTCACCGGCACGAAGGGAACCATCACCACGTCGCGCGGGGCGATGGTCCATTACAAGGGCCAGAAAGACAGCGAACGGATGGAGTCGAAACGCGACATCACGTTCGACGCGCTGGAACAGTTCCTGAACCGGATTCTCACGGGGGATGTCGAAAACGTCGCCGAGCGCTCCGCGCTTTCGACGATGATCGCGCTGCTCGGCCGCGAGGCCATGTACACGCGCAAGGAGCAAACCTGGAAAGGGCTGTTCGGGAACATCGCATGAGGCATCTCTTCTCTCTTCTCGCCGTCGTATCCGTGGGCGCCCTGCTTTCGGGGCAGGGCGCCGCGCAGCAGGCGCCGCGGAAATTGAGGGTGCTCGCCATCGGCGCGCATCCGGATGACTGTGACATCAAATTCGGGGGAACGGCGGCCAAGATGGCCCGCGCCGGCCATGCGGTGAAGTTCCTCTCGGTGACCAACGGCGACGCCGGCCACCAGACGATGGGAGGCGCGGCGCTGGCCAAGCGGCGGTATCTGGAGACGCAGGAATCCGCGCGGCGGCTTGGCATCGCCGAGTACGAGGTGCTCGACAACCACGATGGCGAGCTGATGCCGACCCTCGAGGTGCGCCGGCAGATCATCCGCGCCATCCGCAAGTGGCAGGCCGACATCGTCATCGGCCCGCGCACCAACGACTACCACCCGGATCACCGCTACACCGGCGTGCTGATCCAGGACGCCGCCTACATGGTGGTGGTGCCGAACATCGTGGCCGACACTCCCGCGCTGGAGCGAAACCCGGTGTTCCTCTACTACCAGGACGGCTTCCGCAAGCCCGCGCCGTTCCGCCCCGACGTGGTGGTGCCGATCGACGACGTGTTCGACGTGAAGATCAGCGCGCTCGACGCCCACGTTTCGCAGTTCTACGAGTGGCTCCCGTGGGTGGACCGGCGGCTCGACCAGGTGCCGAAGGATCCGAAAGCGCGCCGGGCCATGCTGGCGAAGATGCGCGTGCAGCCCATCACGGAAGAGGTTCGCAAGGTGCTGGTCGAAGAGCTGGGCGCCGAAGCCGCCTCCAGGGTGCAGCACGTCGAGTCCTTCGAGCTGTGCGAGTACGGCAGGCGGCCGAAGCTCGACGAGCTGCGGGCCATGTTTCCGCTGAAGTGAACGCACGGGACCAGTTGCGGTCGCTGCCCGGCGTGGACGAGCTCGCCCGCGCCATCGGACTGCCCGTGCCCCATGCCCTGGTGGTAGCCGAGGCGCGCGCGGTGCTCGAGGAATGCCGCGAGCTGATCCGGCGGGGAGAGACGCTGGCGGAGGACCCGCGGGAAGCGCTGGAGCGGCGGTTGCTCGCCCTGCTCGGCCCGTCGCTGCGCCGGGTGATCAATGCCACCGGCGTGATCCTGCACACGAATCTCGGCCGCGCTCCGCTGCCGGAATTCCCTGTCCCTGCCGGTTACTGCAACCTGGAGTACGATCTGGCCGCCGGCCGGCGCGGCAAGCGCGACGTGCACGCCGCGCCGCTGCTGGAGCGTCTGCTCGGCGCGCCCGGCATCGTGGTGAACAACAACGCCGCGGCGGTGTTCCTCGCGCTGCACGAGCTGGCCTGCGGCGGCGAGGTGATCGTCAGCCGCGGCGAGCTGATCGAGATCGGGGACGGCTTCCGCATCCCGGAGATCATGCAGCGCAGCGGCGCGCGGCTGGTGGAAGTCGGCACGACGAACCGAACCCGGATCGATGATTACCGCCACGCCATCACGGCCGACACGCGCCTGCTGATGCGCGTGCACCCGTCGAACTTTGTCATTCAGGGCTTCGCCGGGCGTCCGGCCATCGAGGAGCTGTGCGCGCTGGGCCGCGAGCGGGGCATCCCGGTTTACGAGGACCTCGGCAGCGGCTGCCTGGCGGACCTGTCGCCGTACGGGGTGCACGAGCCGCTGCCGCAGGCGAGCCTCCGCGCCGGGGCGAGCCTCGTTTCCTTTTCCGGCGACAAGCTGCTCGGCGGGCCGCAGGCCGGGATACTGGCCGGCAAGCCGGACATCATCCAGCGGCTGCGCAGGAACCCCATGTTCCGCGCGCTGCGCGTCGACAAGCTGACCTACAGCGCGCTGGAGTCGGCGCTCCGGCTGACGCTGCTCGAGAAATGGGACGAGCTGCCGGTGCTGCGCATGATCCGGCTGTCTCCGGAGGAGATTGCGGAACGAGCCCGAAGACTGGCCGGGGAGATCAATGCTTCGGGCAGGCTGCATGCAGAACTGGCCCGTGGCGAATCGCTCCTGGGCGGAGGCTCGACGCCGGGACAGGCTTTGCCGACGTGCCTGCTTGCGGTCACGCCGGGCGCGGCGGAACTGGAGCGCCAGTTGCGCTCGCATACGCCGCCTGTGATCGCGCGCATCGACAACGAGCGCCTGCTGATCGATCTCCGGACGGTCGACCCTGCGGACGATGCCACGGTGCTCGCCGCGCTGCTGCCGTAAGGCGGCTCAAGCCCGGCTGCCTTCGCCGCAGCCTTCGCGCGGGATCAGAACCGGATCATCTCCCACGGCAAGCGCGGATCGGTGAAGTGCCCGTGCCGTGCAAGCTGGACCAGATCGGCGGCGCCCGTCCATGCGTCGCCTGCGGCTTCCAGTCGCAGATCCATGAGAGACGCCCAGCGCCGCGGATCGACGCACCGGCCGTCTTCCGCAGTCAGGGACACGATGCGGAAGGCCGTGTCGCCGGGGAAGATGGCAAGCGTGGCCACGCATTGGCGGGCGGCGCCGCTGAGCACGACGGCCTTTGCCAGCCGCCGTGCCAGGAGAGCGCCGGCACGGTCCGGCTTGTAGAAATCCTTGCCGCTGAGGGCGCCGCCACCGATGGGGATGCGCGGACCGTAGGCATCGACGACCAGCTTCTTGCCGCTGAGCCCGTTGTCCGCCTCGGGGCCGCCCACGTGGAAACTGCCACAGCCGTTGATGACAAAGGTCTCCGGCAGCGAGGGATCGAGGGCGCCGAGCAACGCCCGGCATTGCTCCAACTCGTGTTGCACGCGCTCCCGCACCACCCGGTTCAGTTCGATCTCGGAAGCACCGGCCGCCTGTTGCAGCGAAGCGCTGAACGCTGCAAGGCCGCGGCGCGATTCGTCATAAACCACCAGGAGCTTGCCGTCGGGCCCGAGCTGGAGTTCCGGGTGCGTGGCGCGAAGCTCCATCAGAGCCCGTGCCAGCCGGTGGGCCAGCCAGTGCTCCACGGGGAGGAAATTCGTGGCCGGCAGGTCGACGGCGAAGCCGGTGACGATCGACTGGTCATCGGAGCAGGCGCGCAACTCGGCCTCGTTTTCCTGCAAGGGCCCCACGCACAGGTCCGTGTGTATTTCGAGGCCTTCCGGATCGGGAATCCAGGCGCCTCCGTAACCTGCCGACGCGAACACGCCACGCACATGGGCGGCGATATCGATCTGTTCCGCCCCCTGACAGGCGAGCCTGCCGGTGAGGAAGATGGCGTTGCGGTGGACGGCGGCTTCCAGCGCGCACAGGGCGCGCTTTTCCAGCCTCTGCGCTGCCGCAACAAGGCTGTCTGCGGCAGCATCGCACAGTTTGTCGGGATGGCCGGGAAGGACATATTCAGCAGAGAAAATCACGTTGGTCTCCTTTCTTTTCACGCCTTCTCAGGGGCAAGCCGCGCGGATTGCGCCGGTCTGCCGCGCCAAAGCGTTGGCGCGGCGGACTTCCGCGATCCGGCGGCGTCCGATCAACACACACGCCGGCGAGCGCCGGCCGCCGGCTTTACGCGGTGGAGAGGCGCTCGACAAAATCCGCAAAGGGCTTCAGCGCCTCCAGGTAGCCGCCCCGGGAAAGCCCCACGCCAAGGACGCATTTCTCCATTCGCCGCCTGAACTGCTCCGGAACGGCGCCGACATAGCCGTCGGTCAGGATGACGGCTCGCGCTACCTGCCGTTTGTCAATATGCTCCGCCACGCACCGGATGTCGGTTCCGCCAGTGGTGCGGACGACTCCGTTCCTGATTTCGCCCAGGGTGGCGTCGGAAACGGAGGTCGAAAACAGATGCACCTTCGGATGCACCATGCCTGCGCAGTCGACCACCGCCCCGTAAAGGTCTTCCACGATTCCGGTCATGCTTCCGCTCACATCGAGATACAAATGGACCCGCTCAAGCCTTTCGCGCGCCCGGCCCGTGAGCTGAAACTCGTACAGGACCTGCGGCACGTTCAGGGCTCTGAGGACGGCCGACCTTCTCGAATGCGAGGGGATGGGCGAAAACCCGGCAACCGGCGCTGTTCTCACCGCTCTTGCCAGGGAATCGCCTCCCGTGCGGGCAACCTTGCGAATGAGCCGCGCGAGGATCCCGCGGTTGGAAGTACGGTGCCTCGGCTTGATTCTCTCGTCGTTGAGAACGTCCCCCCAGCCTCGTCCGCACACGATTGCGTCATTCTTGTGCCAGTTCGCCACCATGGGCGCGATTGCCCGGAAGGCCGCGTCATAATCGGCCGGATCGGACTCGCCGTGGCTGCCGAGCAGGAAGGGAGTTGAATCGGGATCCTGCTTGCCGGCGGCAAAAAGCTTCAGCGGGTGCCGAAACGCCTTGTAGACTTCCTCGTAGTAGGCGCCCGCGGGCGAGTACAGGGACCTGTATGCCGCCAGCGCGGTCTTTCGTCCGGGCTTGAGGAGCGCGGGCGGATCGTCGCCTGGGGACTTCGGGGTCCATCCCTCGGCGGGACGGAGCAGGCACTCGGGAAATTTCCCGCTGGAATACAGCCCGGTGAACAGGGCGATGCATTCCGGGTCCGGGAACATCCGGCACAGGGTGGCGTTGATCACGGCATCAAAGACGATGTTGTCAACCACCGACGGAGCACGCGGCAGGAGGGTGTGGCCCAGCAGCACATGATGCAGCTCGTGCATGACGAGCATGAGGAGCTTCTCGGGAGTCTGCGCGTGCATGGCCACGAATTCCGGGTTGATGCGCAGCCGCGGGTTGAGGCAGCATTCCACTGCGGCCGATTGCACGCTGGTTGTCTCCTCCACTCCCACGATCCGCAGCAGGGCGGCCAGGCCGTAGTGTCCCGCCGGGAAAGCCTCGATCAACCTGTCCAGCAGCGTTGTTGTCATTCCAGTGGCCTCCATGCGGCAGGAATGAACATCCGTACCGCCCTTCCAGCCGCCAAGTAGCTCAGGTTCGGGTTCTTCGAGGCGAGATATACCTGGCCGGACGACTTGGACAGGATTGTGCAGACAGTCAGCAGGCAGCCGCATTGCTCGTCCGGCTCCCCCCGGGCGAGAATCAGGGCCGCCGGAGGGTAGGGCAACGTCTTGACATGCTCGTTGATCCGCCTTTTCAGCTCGCGCTCGGCGAGCTCTTCATGACCCCTCCATTGCTCGTCGTCGATTCTGGCGAGAATGTCGGCAGCCGTATTCAGGCCCTCGGGAAGCGCAAAGAGGACGATTTTCCCGGGCGCCGGGGAGCTTTTTTCCGAAATCTGGACTGGAATCGGATAGCCGGAATTGTACAGCCAGCTCATGACAGACCTCCGGACAATTTCTGGCGCGCCGTCAGGTAGGAATTCCAGACCTCATCCACCTGGTCCGGATGAGACAGAACGCCACGGTTGAACAGGCTGAAAAGGATGTTGCGCAACATGGAGCCATCCGCTTTCTCGTGGGCCGTTCGGCCCAAAACGTCCACGATCCTTCTCCAGACGCTGAACGGGGTCGTGTAGGGCTTGAACCTCTGTTGCACGGCTTGCGGCGCCGCGGCCTCGGAGTAGACTTCCGCGCACTGCGCGGCAACCGCGGCCAGCAGCCTGCCGGCATGGCCCTGCTCAAACAGCCATGCGGCGAGCGCCTGCCGCGCTCCTTCGGGCGCCTGGGTCAGGCAGTCCGAGATGACCGCGGAGAAATCCGGCGCCGGCAGGTCGGTGAGGCTGACGGCGAGTCTTGCCCTCCGGACGGGGTCCCGCTCCATCAGCAGCGCCTGGGCGGGCATCCGGGCGGAGTCCTCCACGGCGCTCCAGGCCTCCCGGTGCGCCGAAACCAGTTTCAGCCGGGGAATTTCCTCCCCGGTGACGGCCAGCTGGGGCAGCGAATGGGCCAGCGCCAGCTCCGCGGAGTCTCCGAGCTGTGCCCGCTCGAGGCAGCAGAGGCGGACTGCGTGAACCGAGCATATATTCCGCACAAGCATCGCGGCGCGCCTGCCGCTCAGAGCGATTTTGCCCTGCGAGAGCAGAGCGGCCAGGGTCCGCACATAGCAGGCCAGCTGCCCCAGCAGCGCCTCCCGCAGGCTTTCATACAGCCTCGATGCCTCGCTCACGAGCCGGCGCAACTCCTCCGTGGCGGCGCTGTCCGGCTCCTTTTGCGCCGCATGCAACAGCTTCTCCTGGTCTCCCGCTGCCATCTCGCTCCAGTCGGGGACGCGCACGATGAAGGCGAACCTGTCCGCGAGAGCGAGATCGAGCGGCTCACTTCCGATATAGCCGTTCGCTTCCGAATCGGCGGCGGGCGGGTTCATGGCCGACCACCTGTAAATGAGCCGGTCCAGATCGATGCCCTGAACGCGCCGCTCATGGATCAGGCTGAACAACTTGTTCTGCATTTCCGGCCGGCAGCGCGAGATTTCATCGAAGAAAACGGACTGCGCGCCCCAGATCGACGCGGGTGTCTGGACAAACCGCAGGGTCCCGTTCGGGTCCGGCAACGGATAGCCCACCAGATCGTCGAAGCTCAGCAGGCTGGCATTGTAATGCCGGTGCTCGAGACCCAGGGCTTGAGCCAGGCGGTTCAGCAAAAGCGACTTTCCCGTGCCGTGGTTTCCGACGAGCAGCAGAGGCTCGCGCTGCACGAGCGCCGCCAGGATCACCGGCTCGATTCTGTCCAGCCCGATCAAGCCCAGCTTGCGGAGGATGGATCTGCCGGGCGGGATCGCGGTTTCGGGACTTTCCTGCGCCGGTTGGGGCTGCGGCTCGACAGGGGCGGCTTCGGTCTTTTTGCCTTTGCGAGAGGCAGCCGGGGATGCGACGGTGGCCATGTCATCCTTCCCGCGCGAAGGAAGGTTCCGTCACACGCCAGGGCAAGCTGGAAGGGATTGAGCCGTAATGTTGCGGTCGCCACATCGTTCCCGTCGCCGGGCTGACTTTGGCACCTTGGCGGCTCGGCCAGGTTGCCGGGCGGTCATCGGGTCAGTTCCCTCGCGCCACTCTTGATGTTGTTTCGAGCAATGTGCTCTGTCAGGTGAAACGAGGCGCGCCGAACACGGGTTACAAAAATCTCGCTTCATTTTTCGCAGGCGCCGGAGGCGGCGGGAAACAGTTCCGGTTTGAGACGAGGTTCAGCGGGCTGCGGATCACATCCGTTCCGCCGTGCGCCTGACGCCACCGGCATATGTTCCCGCCGAGAACCGCCGCCGGAGCGGAGCCATTCGAAGGCGTTGGCGTCTCACCCGGATATTGTGGTCCGACGGGTTCGCTTGACAACGGGGCCAGGGATCCGCCGGGACGCGGCATGAGGCGTCCGGCGGTGAGCACGCGCGGTTCGCAATCGCCCCTGTTGTTGGATTCCTCCGCGGGCCCATAACCGGTGGCGGGAGCCGGATCGGCGCGGTCCGGGCGTGCTGCGAAACGCTGGGGAGGCGGAGCAACTCCGCAGTCACGCGCGCCGGATCCGGCATGATGGCGAATTCGTGCCGCGCGTCCTGCTTGCCGAGCCAGCCGATGGCTCTCCCTGCCGGGCGCGATTCCGGCATCGGGGCAGCGGGACTGCCGGAGGCGCCCGGCCCGGCGAAATCTGGCTGCGAGGGCGCCGCCGTCCGCCGTCGGCCGCCCGGTTCGGCGTCGGGAGGCGCCCGGCCCGGCGAAATCTGGCTGCGAGGGCGCAGTGACCCCGGCGCACCGTGCTGGTGCGCGGCGGCGGCCGGATCCCGCGGCTGCTTGCGGCGCAGGCCATGGCGCGGCTCCGGCTCGCGCGATTCGGCCCAGCGCTCTTTTGCGGGCGAGTTTTTTTGGCAGCAGTACAAGCTCGAGATGGCGATCATGCGCCGGACGGGCGCACGAGGTGCGGCCTCGCGAGCGGCGCGCGTGAGAACGGGGGCGGCCAAACTCCGGCCAGAGCAGCCCGACACAGTACGCCGTCAATACAATGCCGGCAGGCGCATGCCAGGGCGGAGTCCTCCTGTTCGGCATCCGCAGCATGGATTTCGGCGCGCAAGGAGAAAAGCTCCACGAGCCTTCCCCGGTGATCACGGCAGGCACGCCGCGTGCCTGCAATTCACCCGCGGGCGCCCTGCCCGCAGCGTCATGAAGAGGCGGGCAGGGGAACTTGCCGGCGCCGCAATCAGCCCGCCTCTTCCCCTTGCTTCCACCGCGCCACCACCAGCTCGGCGACCTGATTTTCCAGCTCCCGGTCCACCTCGCGGCGCCAGCCGTCGTGCTTGCGCGCGCGCAGCTGCTCGAGCGCCTCGACGCCGCGCCGGGCTTCGACAACCGCCTGCCGCTGACGCTCGAGGCGGGAAACGAGCTCGCCCTCGAGCGACAGCAGGCGCACCGCCTCCGAGCGCGCGAAGCGCCGGAAGGATGCAGCCGCTTCCAGCTCGCTGGAGGTGAGCACGGGGAGGCGGCGGAGGCTTTCCATGACCAGGCGCTCTTCCCGCTCGAGCGCCGCCCGGCGTTCTGCCAGAGCGCGCTGCTCGGCCAGGATCCGGTCGAGGCGGGCCTGCTCGACTGCGAGACGGGCCTGCCGGTAATGCAGCAGTTTTTCAAGCGAGAAGCGGAATTTTTTCACGAAAGGCGGACCTCCTTGGGCCGCCGCTGCCGTTCCTTGCCGCCGGAACGCCGGGCGCGGGCCGCAGGCGGAACGGCGAACGGGCGGCCGTCGGCCCGGAGCAGTGCGGCAAAACTGTAGCCGGGGCCGCCCCCGGCCGTACCCCGGGTGCAGGCCCGTTCCGGGAAACCATCCCGGAATTGCCGAGTTTCAATTGAAAATCATGATGATTTATAGTGCATTTTTGAATGGAATTCTTACAGGTTTCGTCGATAAATCCGGACGGCGGCCGCATTGGACTCTGGCGACACCCGGAACGGATGCAATGTCGCCGCATCATGCCACCTCCGCCAGCCGGGCCATGCGATCCTCGAGCTCCTCGAAGGCCGTGCGCTCGTCGGGCCGCTGCCGGAGAAGCGCCTTCAGGTCTTTTTCGAGCCGCAGGGCGGAATCCAGTTGCGGGTTGGATCCGGCCGCATAGGCGCCGATGCGGATCAGGTCTTCCGAGGCGTGCAGCACCGCCAGCGCCTCGCGGAGCCGGGCCGCCGCCTCGCGTTGTCGGTCTGTCGACAGGCGGGGAGCGAGACGCGAAACCGAGTGCAGCACGTCGATCGCGGGGTAATGGCCGGCGTTGGCCAGCGCCCGGGACAGCACGATGTGGCCGTCGAGAATGCCGCGCACGGCGTCGGTGACGGGTTCGTTGAGATCGTCGCCCTCCACCAGCACGGTAAAGAAGCCGGTGATCGACCCGGAGCGGAAATTGCCGGCGCGCTCGAAGACCCGCGGCAGCATCTGGAACACGCTCGGCGTATAGCCCTTCTGGCTGGGCGGCTCGCCGGCCGCCAGCCCGATCTCGCGCTGCGCCATCGCCAGGCGCGTGACCGAGTCGGCCACAAGAAGGACATGCCGCCCCTGGTCGCGAAAGAATTCGGCGATGGCCAGCGCAAGAAAGCAGGCGCGGACGCGCAGCGGGGACGGCCGGTCCGAGGTGGCGACTACGAGAACCGAGCGCCGCATCCCTTCCGGCCCGAGCTCGTGCTCGATGAAGTCGCGCACCTCGCGGTTGCGCTCGCCGACAAGCGCGAGCACGCAGACTTCGGCGTCGGAGTTTTTCACCAGGCTGCCGAGCAGGGTGCTCTTGCCGACGCCGCTGCCGCCGAAGATGCCGATCCGCTGGCCGCGCCCGACGGTGAGGAAGCCGTCGATGACGCGGATGCCGGTTTCGAGCCGTTCCCGGATGGGCTCCCGCTCAAGCGGTCCCGGCGGCGCGGCGTAGAGGTCGTACCAGGCCTCGGGCTCCACCGGCGGCCCTCCGTCGATCGGGTCGCCGAAGCCGTCCACGACGCGGCCAAGCAGCTGCCCGGAAACGGCCGCCCGCGCCGCCTGCGGCCGGGCGGTAATGACGTCCCCCGGTTGCAGGCCGGAGGTCTCCTCCAGCGGCATGGAGAGGATCCGCCCGTCGCGAAAGCCGATCACCTGGGTGCGGATCAACGCGCCGGAGCGGGTCCGGATCTCGCAGAAATCGCCCACGCCGGCGGCCGGGCCGCAGCTTTCCACGAGCAGGCCTGCCATTCGGACCACCGTGCCCGAGCTGCGCAAGGGATCACAGGACTCCAGAGCTCGGAGGAATCGCGGCGTGTCGAACCAGCCTCGCCTCGCCTTCATTTCGCCGGCCTCCGTTGCAGCGCGTCGGCCAATCCGCGCCCGATTTCTTCAAGCTGGGTTTCAACGGAAGCATCAATGAGCCCGCGGACCGTCTCGACCACCACCGCACCGGCCTCGAGCGACGGGTCCTCGACGACCTCGATCGCCTCGGGCGCCCCGATTCGGCCGAGGCAGGCCCGCACGGCCGCTCCGTGAGCCGGATGCACGCGCACCCGGGTGATTTCGCGTTGACCGGCTTTCTCAAATGCGGCCTTGACAAGGCCGAGCAGCGCTTCGGCATCGATCTGGATTTCGCGCCGAAGAATCCGGCGCGCGATGGCGATCGCCAGGTCAACGACGTCGCGCTCGGCCTCCTGGCGCAGCCGGGGCTTGTAGCCGGCGATTTCCTCGATCGAGCGCGCCAGGCGGGCGAGCGCCGCCTCCATCTGCGCAGCCGCCTGCCGCTTGCCTTCCTCGAGGCCTTGCCGCCAAGCCTCGCTGCGAGCCGATTCCACCTCCTCGCGCCAGCGCTGCTCCTGCCGGGCCAGGGCTTCCTCGAGCGACGGGCCCTGCGGCGCGGCGCGCCCGGGGGAATCAACGCCAGGCAGGGGCACATCCCGCGCCGGGCCGTGCGCCGGCGCGCCCACGGCAGACCAGGCGAAGGCCCCAAGGCTCCCGGCGGGCAGGTTGCGCAAAATCCGCGATGACATGGCTTCACACCACGTACTGCTCGCCCACGGCGCCCTTCAGGCTGAGCACGCCCTCGGCTTCCAGCTGGCGGGCGACAGCGATGATCTGCTGCTGGGCGGCCTCCACCTCCTTGATCTTCACGGGGCCGAGCGCCTCCATGTCCTCGCGCAGCATTTCTGCGCCGCGCTGCGACATGCATTGCATGAAGTGGTTCTTGAGCTGTTCGCTGGTGCCTTTGAGGGCCACGGTGAGGATCTTGCGGTCGATGCGCGCCAGGATCTCCTTGATGCCGTTCTGGTCGATCAGCAGCAGGTCCTCAAAGACGAACATCAGGTGGCGGATGGTCTCGGCGAGGTTCGGGTCGCGGGCCTCGATCGTGTCGAGGATCTCCTTGCTGGTGGCCGAGTCCAGCCGGTTGAACATCTCGGCCACGGCGCGCACGCCCCCGTAGCTTTCGCGGCTCAGCTCTCCGAGCGCCTTGAGCTTCTGGCCGATAATGCCGGCGATTTTCGAGATGATGTCCGGCGAGATCTGCTCGAGATTGGCCATGCGCAAGGCCACGTCGGCCCGGATCTCCGGCGGCAGCGAGAACAGCAGTCCGGCAGCCTGCGAGGGGCCGAGGTGGCTCAGAATCAGGGCGATGGTTTGCGGGTGTTCGCTATGGATGAACTTGGCCAGCTGCTGCGGGTCCGCTTTCTGGAGCGCGTCGAAACTGGCCGTGTCGTGGCCCAGGAGCTTCACCAGGCGGTCGAGGATGCGCGTCGCCATTTCCGGCCCGAAGGCGTTGATGAGCATTTTGCGGGCGTACTCGATGCCGCCTTTCACGACATAGTCCTGGGCCATCGACATCTGGTAGAACTCGTCGAGGATGGCCTCGGCCTCGACGGCGGTGATGGCGGCAATCCGGGCCACCTCCTTGCCGATGGCGGCCACCTCGTCCTCTTCCAGGTGCTTGAGCACCGTGCCGCTGAGCTCTTCTCCGAGCACGACCATCAGCACGGCGGCCTTTTGCAGCCCGTTGTACCGCTGGACGGACTCCTTTTCGGGAAGCGCGTGGGTGATCATCAGCGGTTCTCCGTGATCCAGGTGCGGATCAGCTGCGCGATGGCCGCCGGGTCCTTTCGCGCCTGCTCGGCGATGACCTTCTTGAGCACCTCGGCCTTCTTGGTCTGCGGCGGGAGCTGCATTTGCAGCGACATCAGCGCCTCTTTTTCGAGCTTTTCCTTTTCCGCCCGGTTGTGCTCGAGCACGGTGAGCGCCTGTTCCTCGAAACCGGGGCCTTCGGCGGCAGGGATCTGGCCCGCCGCGGCCGCGCCCTCGACGGCCTTGGGGCCCTTCTCCACCACGGCCGGTGCGGGCGGGGTGCGGCGCAGAAGACGGCGCAGAAGCAGGTAGGCGATGGCGGCCAACACCAGCAGCAGCGCCGCGGCAGCCCCCAGCCAGACCGGCAGGGGAGCTTTATCGAGCAACGGCCTCGCCCAGGCAGGAGGAACAAAGCCGGCAGGCGCCGGTTGCGCGGCGGGAGGCTCCGGCGGCGGCGAGGCCTGCAACGTGGTTTCGAAGGGGAGACTTTCGACCAGAATCTGGTCGCCTCTGTCCTGCCGGAAGCCGACCACACCGGCGACCACCTCGCGAACCACCTTGAGCGTTTCCGGCGCCGGCGGTTCCAGCACGCGCCGGGCTTTCGCACCCGCCCCCTCCCAGCGCAGGCGCTGGTCGACGAGCACGGCGATCGAGAGCCGCCGCAGCGTGCCCTGCGGAATCCGGAGATGGCGCACCACGCGGCTGGTCTGATACGTGATGTTCTCCGTCTTTCGGGAGACGCCGCCGGAGCTGCCGGGCATGCGCGGGGCGGGGCGCGGCAGGTTGGATGCGGTTCCGGGGATGCCGGCGCTTGCAGCCAGCCCGGAAACGTCTTCCGTGCGGGCCGAAGTGACCATCACCGACTTGGAGGGGTCGAACGTCTCTTCGCTCTGCTCGCCCGAGGTGAAGTCGCATTCCACGCTGACGCCCGCGCGATACCGGTCAGGACCCAGCAGCGGGTCCAGCGTGGAGCGGATCTTGGCCAGATACTCCTTTTCCAGGCTCTGGCGGAATTCGAGCATCGCCGACGTCATCCTGCCGTCCTCTCCAAGCTGAAAAGCCGGCCGGCTGAGCAGATTGCCCGACATGTCGAGCACGGAAACCGACTCTGGCGCCAGCCCCTCGACCGCGCTCGCCGTCAGGTGCTGGATGGCCGTCACGTTCTGGGGCGACAGCCGCGCGCCGGGCCGAAGCTTCACCATCACGCTCGCTTTGGCGGGTTCGCGGCTCTCGGTGAACAGCGACTCCTTGGCGAAGGTGACATGGACGCGCGCCCGCTCGACCTCGTTGAGCGCCATCACGCTGCGTTCCAGCTCGCCCTCGAGCGCCCGGCGGTAGTTGACATGCTCGGCGAAATCGGTGACGCCGAGATTGTTCTGGTCGAACAGCTCGAAGCCGATGCGCCCGGAGCGCGGCAGCCCGGCGGCGGCCATTTCGATGCGCAATTCGGCCACGCGGTCCGACGGAACGAGGATGGTCCCGTTGTCGGTGACCTGGTAGCGCAGATTGGACTGCTTCAGCTTCTCGACGATGGCGCCGGCGTCCTCTGCGGCGAGGTTGGTGAACAGGGGCCGCAGGTCCCGCTGGCGGTTCCATCGCACCACGGCCCACAACGCGGCCGAGACGGCCACCAGCGCGAGGGCGAGCGAGATGCGCTGCTTCAGCGAGAGGCTGCTCCAGAGGCGGGTGAGCTGTTCCATGGGTCACCGTGGCGGAAACGGCGTCAGATCTGCATGCGCATGATCTCCTGGTAGGCCTGCACCATCTTGTTTCGCACCTGAAGGAACAGCTCGAAGCTGAGCTGGGCCTGCTGCTGCGCAAGAGCCACCTGATGCAGGTCCACCCCCTCGCCGTTCAGGAACCGGCGGATCTCGGCCTCGGCGGACTTCTGCTGCCCGTCGACCGCGTGAATGGCGGACGACAGGGCGGACGAGAAGCCTTCCGCCGCCGGCGCGGCCGGACGCAGGGCCGCGGGCGGCTCCGGGTGCCGGATTGGCTGGATCGGGTCGAAGCGTGTCATTTGAGCAACTCGATCGATTTCGACAACATGTCCTTGACCGCCGTCATGGCGGCCACGTTGGCCTGATAGCCGCGGGCGGCGCCCATCAGGTCCACCATCTCCTCGGCGGGACTGATGCGCGGGTAGGCGACATAGCCCTTGGCGTCGGCGTGCGGATGGCCCGGCTGATAGCGCAGCTCGGGCTCGCGCGCGTCCTCGACGATGCCGGCCACGGCGACGCCCATCGAGCCGGCCTCAAGCTCGGTCTGAAATACGGCGGAAAAGGGCGAGCCCTGCGCCTGCGGCTCGAAGACGACGTCGCGGCGGCGGTAGGGGCCGCCTTCCGGAGTGCGGGTGGTCTCCGCGTTGGCGAGGTTCTCGACGATGACCTCGGCGCGGGCGCGCTGCGCCGCCAGTCCCGAGGCGCTGACGGAAAGAAGCCGGAACAGGCTCATGCGGAACGGCCCTCCTCGATCGCCATGCGGATCTTGCGAATCTCGGCCCGCGCCAGTTGCGAGGCCACGTTAAACCGCAAGGCGTTCTCCGCCAGCAGGCGCGCCTCGCGGTCGAGACTCACGTTGTTGCCGTCGTTCTTGACAACCAGGTCAGCCGGTTCGATCACGTGCGGCCTGCCGCCGGACTCAAGCGACAAAAACTCGAACTGGAAGTCGATATCCTTCGTGCGGTAGCCCGGAGTGTCGATGTTGGCGAGATTGGACGCCACCAGCCGCTGCCGCTCGGCCAGCAGGTCCATGTAGCGGCCCAGATCATGGGACAGTGGCGAGAGCATGGCGATGATGTCTTTGCAGCAATCGTGCCGGAGGAGAGCTTATCGGCTGGCGAGCCGGAACCTTGAGCGGAATTCGCAAAGAATCAGCGTGTTAGCGGCGTCGGGAGGATGCCGCCGGGCGGCCGTAAAGCGCCGGGTAGGCGTGTTCCATTTCGGATGCTGTTTCAAGGGCTGTGCCAATCTGGATCAACGGCCCCTGCCCGATGCCCGGGCAGAGCCGTGCCGCGCGGGCCCAGGCGCGGCGCGAACCGACCAGCTCCGGCCAGAACGGAAACAGCCGGCACTGGGTGGGCTTGGCCGGGTGGATTCCGCATCCGCCCTCCAGCAGGAAAGGACATTGTCTGTCGCGGGGCTTGCGCAGCCGCAACAGGCGCCGCGTGCGGTAGACGTAGCGCTTTTCGAACTCCGCGGGCGTCATGCGCAGATAGCGCGCGGCGCGCAGGAGATCTTCTCCGGTGAGATAGACAAAGCCCTGCTGGTCGCAGCAGCGCGTGCAGCCGGGCTGGCAGGCGAAGCGGATCTCCATTGCGAGCTATGGTAGCGAATCGGGCGGCCGCGAAAAATCCGGCGCGGATTGTCGCAGAATAGGAAGGAAGCAGACATGGGCGGCCGCTGCGGGCCGCCGCGGGAGCAGGCCGGATGAAGAGCGAACAGGAACAGCTGGTGGCCGAGATCGCGCGCGAGGTGCTCGCGCGGCTGGAGGGCCGCGGCCTCGCGCGGGGGCCGCAGAAGCCGGAAGCCGCGGCCGCGGCGCCGGGGCCGGAAGGCGACGGCGTCTTCGCCACCGTGGATGAAGCCGTGGCGGCCGCGGCCGAAGCGCAGCCGCGCGTGGCGGCGCTGAGCCTCGCCGAGCGCGGCCGCATGGTGGAGGCGATCAAGGACCTCTGCTGGCGCCATGCCGAGGAGTGGGGCCGGCTGGAACTGGAAGAAACGGGCCTCGGGCGGCTCGACCACAAGATCGAGAAGCTGAAGATCATCCGCAACGTGCCGGGCGTCGAGATGCTGGCGCCGCAGGCGCGAACCGATGCCAGCGGGCTTTGCCTGATCGAGCGGGCGCCCTGGGGCGTCATCGGCATGGTGCTGCCGGCGACCCATTCGGCGCCGACGCTGGCCTCGAACGCGATCAACGTCCTGGCGTCGGGCAACACGGCCGTCTTCAGCCCGCACCCGGCCGGCGCGCGCATCGCCATGCGCGCCCTCCAGCACTTCAACCGGGCCATCGAGCGCACCACCGGCGTGCGCAACGCGCTCGCCATGTGCGCGACGGCCAGCATCCGCACGGCCGAGGAGCTGTTCCGCCACCCGGGCGTGGCGCTGTTGTGCGTGACCGGCGGCCCGAACGTGGTGCGGGCGGCGATGAAGCACGGCAAGCGCGTGATCGCCGCCGGCCCGGGCAATCCGCCGGTGGTGGTGGATGAGACGGCCGACCTCGACCTCGCGGCGAAGAGCGTGGTCGAGGGCGCCAGTTTCGACAACAACCTGCTGTGCATCGGCGAAAAGGAAGTCTTCGTCGTGGCGCAGGTGTTTGACGCGTTTCTGGCGGCGATGCGGCGGGCCGGCGCCTGTGAGCTGAAGCCGGACGCAATCGAACGGCTGACCCGGGCAGCGTTCGACCTGGAGCATGACGGCAAGGGTTGCGCGCACGGGCACCTGAAGAAGGACCTGATCGGCAAGGACGTGAGCGTGCTGGCGGCGGCGGCGGGCGTCGAGGTCCCCCGCGGCACGCAACTGCTGATCGGCGTCACCGGCGAGGACCACGTCTTCGTGCAGGAAGAGCAGATGATGCCGTTCGTGCCGGTGGTGAAGGTGCGCGACATCGATGACGCGATCCGCGCGGCGGTGAAGGCGGAGCGCGGCTTCCGCCACACGGCCATCATCCACTCGCGCAATCTGAACAACGTCACGAAAATGGCCCGGGCCATGAACACGACGCTGTTCGTGGTCAACGGGCCCTGCGTGGCGGCGCTCGGCGCGGGAGGCGCGGGGTATCTGAGCTATTCGATCGCCACGCCGACCGGCGAGGGCGTCACCACCCCGCTCACGTTCACGCGCGAGCGGCAGATTGCGCTCGCCGCCGGCGCTTTGCGAATTTTCTAGAGAGAGGATTTTTCCGGAATCCATGCGACAAGACGATGACAGCAGCGGGGGCGGGCGATGAGCCGGCGCGATCTGAGCCGCCACCGCATCATCACGGCGCAGGACGTCGAGGACGCCGCGCGCGCCGGCGTGGTCGAGCTGCTCTTGCAGCCGGGCGCGATGCTCACCCCGGAAGCGGCCGAAGCCGTCGCCCGGCACGGGCTCCGGCTGTGCGGCCGCGACGGCGGCGGCGAATGGGAAAGCCTGCTCAACTCGGCCGAGGCCCAGCCGATCAAGGAAGAGATTTGCGCGGTCGGCCGCAAGCTGTGGCAGCGGATGTACGTCGACGGCAACGGCGGCAACATCAGCTACCGCCTCCGCGACGACGCCGTGATCTGCACGCCCACCCTGTGCAGCAAGGCCGACCTGACGCCCGCCGACCTCTGCCTGGTCGACCTCGACGGCAAGCAGCTGGCCGGCGGCAAGGCCCGCACCAGCGAGATTCTGCTCCATCTGGAGATTTACAAAGCCGTGCCGGAGGCGCGCGCCGTGGTTCATTGCCACCCGCCGCACGCCACCGCATACGCGATCACGGGCCGCGTGCCGCCCACCTGCATCATCCCCGAGTACGAGGTCTTCATCGGAAAGGTGGCGCTGTCGCCGTACGAAACCCCGGGCACGAAAAAGTTCGCCGAGACGGTGCTGCCCTTCGTGAAGACGCACAACACGGTCCTGCTGGCCAACCACGGCATCGTCTGCTGGGCGGACACGGTGACGCACGCCGAATGGTACGCCGAAGTGGTGGACACCTACTGCTGGACGCTGATGCTGGCGCAGCAACTCGGCGCGCCCTTGTCGCACATCCCGCCGGAAAAGGCGGAAGATTTGCTGGCCATCAAGCAGCGGCTGGGCCTGCCCGACGCCCGGCTCGGGGCCGACAGCTGCCCCGTGTGCGACATGCCGGAACGGCCGGGCGCCATCACCACCCTGCCCAATTCCACGGCCGCGCCCAGGGCGGTGCCGGCGGAGACGGAAGCGATTATCGAAGCCGTCACCGAAGCCGTGCTCCGCGCGCTCGAGGAGCGGCAACGCGGCGGGCGTTGACACAGCTGCTATTCTGGTATTGGAGTCGTGATTCGCCGCTGGGTGCAAATCCTGGGCATCATCGGGCTGGCCGCAGCCATGCTGGGCGCCCCGTGCCGCAACTGCGCGCCGAAGGAGGAAGCCAAGGCGCCTTGCGGACACGACTGCTGCCCTAGGCCGAAGCCGGCCAAGGAATCGAAGCCCTGCACGTGGCAGCCGGCCGGCTTTGATGCGCTGGAGAAATCGAAGGAGTCTCCCGCGCCGGACTGGCAGTTGGCTGAAGCCCCCGTCTTGCGGCGGCCCGGAATTCCCGCCTGGATGCCGGAGCGGAAGGCGCCCCTTTGCGAGGGTTCCCCGCCCGGCCTGCATGCCCCCGTCCTTTCCCCGCTGAGAATCTGATCCGCCTCCTGACACCGCTCGTGCAGCATGCCGGACGTGTGCCGACAGGAGGTGGATTTCATGTTTGAAACATTCTTTCTCTGTTTGTGGATGGCCGGCCAGGTCCGCGGCGATCTGGACCGGCTGGTGGAAGAGGCGCTCGAGCGCAACCCGGAGATCCGGGCGGCGCGGAAGAAACTGGAAGCCGCACGCCAGCGGCCCGCGGAGGCGGCCAGCCTTCCGGAGCCGATGCTCTCGGTCGGCTACGCGAGCATCGGCGGGCCGTTGCCCGGCCAGGGGCTGGGGCGCGAGCCGATGGCGCGCGCGGGCTTCATGGCGGCGCAGACGCTGCCGGCGCCCGGCAAACGCGCATTGCGCCGGCGGATGGCGATCGAGGAGGCCGGGGCCGCCGGGCAGGAGTATCTGGCGGTGGAGCGGTCGGTGGTCGCTCGCCTCAAGGCAGCCTGGCACCGCCTGCACCACGCCCGGAAGATGCTTGGCATCCTCGGGCGGAACCGCGCGCTGCTCGACCGGCTGTTCCGCATCGCCTCGGCGCGGTACCAGGCAGGGCAGGGCTCGCAGCAGGAGCTGCTTCAGGCGCAGATGCGGCTGACGCTGCTCGAGGCCAAACAGACGGCGCTCGAGCAGGAGCGGGGGCGCGCGGAGGCGGAGATCAACGAGCTGCTGGCGCGCCCGCTCGAGACGCCCGTGCCGCCGCCGTCGGCGCCGGAGCCGCGCGAGGTGCTGGTGTCGCTCGAGCAGCTCTACGAGAGTGCGCGGCTCGGCTCGCCGGTCATTGCGGCGCAGCGGCACATGGTGCGCCGCGCCGAGCTGGCCCTGCAACTGGCGCGGAAAGAGGGCTCGCCGGACGTGACCGTGGCCGCAGGCTATTACAACATGGGCGGCATGCCGCCGATGTTCGAAGCCAGGGTCGACATCCCGCTGCCGTTCTTCACGCGCGCCCGGCAGCGGGCGGCTGCGGCCGGGCAGGCGCACGAGGCCGAGGCGGCGCGCCGCAACTACCAGGCCGCAGGCAACGCGCTGCTGTTCCGCATCAAGGACGACTGGCTGGCCAGCGGCGCGGCCTGGCGGCTGCTGCGCATCTATTCGACGACGCTCGTGCCGCAGACGGCGCTCGCCCTCGAGGCGGCGCTGGCCTCCTACGAGGCCGGGCGCGGCACGTTCTCCGAGGTGCTGATGCAGGCGGCGGCCATGCTGGAAGCGGAGGAGAGCTACCACAACGCGCTGCGGGACTATCATCTCGCGCTGGTCCGGCTGGAAGAGATGACCGGCATGGATCTTCTCGGGGAGGACTGAGGCCATGCGGCGCGCACTTGTCATTTTGCTGGCGCTCGGCGCCGGGTTCGCGGGCGGCTATCTCGCGCGCGAGGTCGCGCTGCCGGCCTGGCTTCACCGCCACGGCGGGGAGCAGGCGGCGAAGGGCTACCACTGCCCGATGCATCCGCACGTGCGGTCGGACCGCCCGGGCAACTGTCCCATCTGCGGCATGAAGCTCGTGCCCGACGAGCCGCCGAAGGAGAAGCCGAAACAATCCGGCAGGATTTTGTACTATCGCGACCCGGCCAATCCGGTCTTCCGCAGCGACCGGCCGGGCTTCAACCCGGAGACCGGCAACGAGCTGGAGCCGGTGTACGAAGAGGCTCCGCCGGGCCTGGTGATGGCCGCGCCGGAGAAGCTGAACCTGCTCGGCGTGGCGGTGGCGGAGGCGGGCCCGCGCACGCTGGGCGAGCCGCTGCGCGTCACCGGCCGCGTGGCCGTGGACGAGCGGCGCATCATCCGGGTCGAAACCCGGCTCGAGGGCTGGATTGAAGAGGTTCGCGCCGACTTCGTCGGCCGCCGGGTGCGCCGCGGCAAGACTCTGGCCACCGTCTACAGCCCCGAGCTGGCGGCCTCGCAGAAGGAATTCCTCCTGGCGCGGCGGGCGCATCGCGAACTGGCCGGCGCGGCCGCGTCCGGCGCCGCGGATGCGGCGGAGGAGATGCTGCGAGCGGCGCGCATCCGGCTGGAGCGGCATTTCGGGCTGAAGCCCGCGTTGATCGAACAGATCGAGCGGACGGGAGAGCCGTTGCGCGCCGTGCCGGTGGAAGCGCCGGCCGACGGCTACGTGCTCGAGCGCAAGGCGTTCGCCGGCCAGATGGTGAAACCCGGCATGGAACTCTACACGCTGGCCGATCTGGGACGCCTCTGGGTGCTGGCCTCGATCCCGGAGGCCGATCTCGGGGCCATCCGGACCGGCAGCCGGGCGGTGATCACGGCCAGCTTCGCGCCGCGGCTGCGGCGCACCGCTACGGTGGCGCAGCTCCAGCCGCGGGCCGATGCCGAGTCGCGCACTCTGGACGTGCGGGTCGAGCTGGACAACGGGGACGGGACGCTGCGGCCGGACCTGTTTGTCGACGTGGAATTCCCGCGGGCGCGCCGCGTGCGCGTGGCTGTTCCCGAAGAGGCGCTCGTCGACAGGGGCGACGAGCAGATCGTCTACGTCGAGGCCGCCAGAGGCAGTTTCGCGCCGCGGCGCGTGGTTGCCGGCGAGCGCGGCGGCGGCTGGGCGGAAATCCTCGAAGGGCTGAAGGCGGGCGAGCGCGTCGCCGCCAGCGGCGTGTTCCTGCTCGACAGCGAAAGCCGAATGAGGAGCGGCGCGCGATGATTGACGCCATCATCGAGTTCTCCGCGCGCCACCGGTTCCTGGTGGTCCTGCTGACGGCCCTGGTGGCCGGGCTTGGCTGGCAGGCGATGCACGACGTGCCGCTGGACGCCATTCCGGATCTCAGCGACACGCAGGTGATCATCATGAGCCGCTGGGACCGCTCGCCCGACATCATCGAGGACCAGGTCACCTACCCGATTGTGGCGGCGATGCTGGGCGCGCCGAAGGTGCGCGACGTGCGCGGTTTCTCGGACTTCGGCTACAGCTACGTCTACGTGATTTTCGAGGACGGCGTGGACATCTACTGGGCGCGGTCGCGCGTGCTGGAGCTGCTTTCGGCGGTGCTGCCGCGGCTGCCCCAGGGCGTGCAGACCGAGCTGGGGCCGGACGCAACGGGGCTCGGGTGGGTGTTCCAGTACGCGCTGGTGGACCGCACGGGGCGGCATTCGCTGGCCGAGCTGCGCAGCCTCCAGGACTGGACCCTGCGCTATGCGCTGAAGAGCGTGCCCGGCGTGGCGGAGGTGGCGTCGCTCGGCGGCTTCGTGCGCCAGTACCAGGTGCAGGTGGACCCGCAACGGCTGCGCGCCTACGGCATTCCGCTCGAGCGCGTGGTGGAGGCCGTGCGCGCCTCCAACGGCGACACCGGCGGCCGCCTGATTGAGATGGCGGGCGCGGAATACATGATCCGCGGCCGCGGCTACGCGCGGTCGAAGGCGGACCTGGAAAGCGTCGTGCTGCGCGTCTCGGCCAACGGCGTGCCCGTGCGCGTGCGCGACGTCGGGCGCGTGACGCTCGGGCCGGACCTGCGGCGCGGCGTGGCGGACCTCAACGGCGAGGGCGAGGTGGCGGCGGGCATCGTCATCATGCGCGACGGCGAGAACGCACTGCGCGTCATCGAGCGCGTGAAGAAGCGGCTGGAGGAGCTGAAACCCGCGCTGCCGGAAGGCGTGGAAGTCGTCACCACGTACGACCGCAGCGAGCTGATCCTGCGGTCCATCGGCACGCTGAAGCGCGCGCTCACGGAAGAGCTGCTGGTGGTTTCGCTCGTGATCCTGCTGTTCCTTTGGCACCTGCCGAGCGCGATCATCCCGATCCTGACGATTCCGATCGCCGTGCTGATGACGTTCCTGCCGATGCGGGCGATGGGCATCACGGCCAACATCATGTCGCTCGGCGGCATCGCCATCGCCATCGGCGCGATGGTGGACGCAGCCATCGTCGTCGTCGAGCAGACGCACAAGAAGCTGGAGCAGTGGGAGCGCGAGGGCCGCCCGGGCGAGGTCCGCGACGTGGTGGTCGCCGCTGTGAAGGAAGTCGGCGGGCCGAGCTTTTACGCCCTGCTGGTGATCGCTGTTTCGTTCCTCCCGGTGCTGGCGCTGGAAGCGCAGGAGGGGCGCCTGTTCAAGCCGCTGGCGTGGACGAAGAACCTCTCGATGATCGCCGCCGCCGTGCTGGCCATCACGCTGGATCCGGCCATGCGCCTGATGTTCACGCACGCGCGCGAGTTCCGCTTCCGCCCGCGCTGGCTGGCGCGCGCGGCCACGGCCGTGTTCATCGGCAGGATCCATTCCGAGGAGCGCCACCCGCTGAGCCGGCTGCTGATCGCCGCCTACGAGCCGGTCTGCCGCGCGGCGTTGCGCTGGCGCTACGCGGTGATCGGCGGAGCTTTGGCGCTCGTGCTGCTCACCGTGCCCGTTTTCCTGCGCCTGGGCAGCGAATTCATGCCGCCGCTGGACGAGGGCTCGGTGTTCTACATGCCCGTGACGATGCCGGGGCTGGGCATCACCGAGGCGGGCCGCCTTTTGCAGCTCCAGGACCGGCTGCTCAAGGAGCTGCCGGAAGTCGAGCTGGTCTTCGGCAAGGCCGGGCGCGCGGAAACCGCCACCGACCCCGCGCCGCTTTCCATGTTTGAAACGGTCGTCCTGCTCAAGCCGCCTTCGCAGTGGCGGCCCGGCATGACAAAGGAGCGCCTGGTGGAGGAGATGCACGGGAAGCTGTCCATTCCCGGCGTCTCCAATGCATGGACGATGCCCGTCAAGGCGCGCATCGACATGCTCACCACCGGCATCCGCACGCCGGCGGGCATCAAGATTTACGGGCGCGACCTTGCGGAGATCGAGCGGATCGGCCTGCGGATCGAGGAGCTGCTGAAGCCGCTCGAGGGCACGCGCAGCGTCTACGCCGAGCGCGTCACCGGCGGCTACTTCGTCGACTTCGTCTGGAAGCGCGAGGCGCTGGCGCGCTACGGGCTCACCATGGAGCAGGCGCAGATGCTGGTGATGAACGCCATCGGCGGCGACAGCGTCACCACCACCGTCGAGGGGCGCGAGCGGTACCCCGTCAATGTTCGGTATTTCCGCTCGTCGCGGGAAGACCTGGCGGCGCTCGCCGAAGCGCTGGTGCCCGCCCTGGAAGGGCGCGCTTTCGTTCCGGTGAAGCAGCTTGCCGACGTGCGCGTGAAGAGCGGGCCCGGCATGATCCGCAACGAAAACGGGATGCTGGCGGGCTACGTGTTCATCGACATCGAAGGCTCCGACATCGGCTCCTACGTGGAGCGCGCACAGAAGCTGCTCGCGGAAAAGCTGGAGCTGCCTCCCGGCACGTGGCTTGAGTGGAGCGGTCAGTACGAAGCCATGCAGCGCGCGCGCGAAAAGCTCAAGGTGGTGCTGCCCGTCACGCTCGCGCTGATCGTCGTTCTGCTCTATCTGAACACGCGCTCGGCGGTGAAGACGATGATCGTGCTGCTGGCGGTTCCCTTCTCCGCCGTGGGCGCCGTATGGCTGCTGCACTGGCTCGGCTACAACATGAGCGTCGGCGTGTGGGTGGGGCTGATCGCGCTGCTCGGCGTGGATGCCGAGACGGGCGTGTTCATGCTGCTCTACCTCGACCTGGCTTACGAGGATGCGAAGCGCGCCGGGCGGCTCCGCTCGGCGGCCGAACTGCGCGAGGCGGTGGTTCACGGCGCGGTGAAGCGGATCCGGCCGAAGTTCATGACCGTGGCGACAATGCTTGCCGGGCTGATGCCGCTGATGTGGGCCAGCGGCGCGGGCGCGGACGTGATGAAGCGGATTGCGGCGCCGATGGTGGGCGGCGTGGTGACGTCGTTTGTCCTGGAGCTGGTGGTCTACCCGGCGGTTTTCGAGGTGTGGAAATGGCATTCGGAAGTCAAAAAACAGGTTGCCTTGTAATTGTTTTCGCTCTCGCGTGGCCGGCGGCGGCGCTGGAGTTCCCGGCCCGCCACCGCCACTGGCGCGGCGGCTGCGCCGGGATTCTGACGCTGGATGCCGACGGCGCCGGCTTCCGCCAGGCGCCTGCGGGAAGGAAGGCGCATGCGTGGCGGTGGAGGTGGGAAGACATCCGGCAGCTCGAGCTGGGCGACGACCGCCGCGTGCGCATCCTCACTTACAAAGACCGCGCGCTCGCCTTCGGAATGGATCAGGCGTACGAATTTCTCCTGGACGGCGCGCCGGACCTGCTGGCGGCGCGGGAGCTGATGGGCCGCGTCATGGACGGGCGATTCGTGGCGCGGCTGGCCGCGCCGGGCGAGCGCCTGCTCTGGGAGCTGCCCGTCAAGCGGATCCGGCGCAACGCGGGCCCGCAGGGCGTGCTGCGGGTTTATGAGGACCGCGTGGTCTTTGCCGCAAACAAGGCGGGCGAGTCGCGCACGTGGCGCGATGCGGACATCGAGATGATCTCCTCCGCCGGCCCGTTCGAGCTGTCGATCGTCACGTTCGAGCGCGGCGGGCGGTTCGATTTTCAGTCCAGACAGCGCCTCGATGCAGCGCGCTACGAGGCGTTGTGGCTGCGGCTGGAGTCCCTCCGGGGGCTGCGCCTGCTCAATGAATCCAACCAGGAAAAGGAGTCTGCACGATGAAAAGACTGCTTCCGATTCTGATTCACGGCCTGCTGCTGGCCCAGGAGCCGGCGCGCGAGTACACGGGCGTGATCACCGACACGATGTGCGGCGCCGATCATGCCCACATGGGCATCCGCCCCGACGAGAAGTGCGTGCGCGAGTGCGTCAAAAGCGGGAAATGGAAATACGCCCTCATCGACGCGAAGGGGAAAATGATGGTGCTGAGCGACCAGAAGACGCCGGAGAAATTCGCCGCGAAAAAAGTGAGAATTCGCGGCATGTATTACGAAAAAACAGGAATATTGCGGGTGGATGCGATCACGGCGGCTGATTGAGAGGCATTGGCGCGAGCGGCCGGCCGGAGCGCGGCTTCCACACGGCCTGGGGCGTGAAGAACGCTCGCTCCCGCAGCGCTCACGCGCTGCTTCGCCCGCGGCTCCGAATCCGCAGGGGCAGGGCGTCAGCTTCGCGTGGCCACGTAGGTGCCCTTGCTTCCGTTCGGCGTGACGTACTCGCCGCTGAGGCGGCCGTTCTCGAGGCGGCCCTTCACGTCGATATTGCCGTCGCCCACGTAGATCTTGAACGAAAACGTCTCCCCCTGCACCTTGCCTTCAATCAGGGGCGCCGAATCGCCGTTTTCCGTCGCAATGACGCCGGTCAGCCGGTCGCCTTCCACCTTCAGGTCGAGCGTCGAGCGGATCTCGTTGCCTTCGGCGTCCTTGGCCACCACCTTCCATTTGCCGGAAAGCGAGGCGGCGCCGGCGCGCCTGGCCGTAAACTTGCCTTTCTCCCCGCCGGGCATTGTGTACTCGCCGGCAACCGTGTCACCGGCAATTTTGCCCGTGACATCAATGTCGCCGTCGCCGATGGAAATCCTGAAGCTGATGGCGTCCGCGCTGACCTTGCCGGCCGAAACCGGGAGCGTCTCGCCCGAGTCCAGAACAATCTGCCCGGTCAACTTTTCGCCATCCTGGTTGAGCTCAAGGGTGGCGCGGCGCGCAGTCCCGTCCGGGTCGGTGGCCGAAATCTCCCACTTGCCGGCGGCCGACGCAGGGGAGGCGGAGGCTTCACGCTGGCCGGTGACCGAACCGGTGCTGCCATCGGGCGCGGTGAGAGAGCCGGCAATCTTGTCGCCGTCGATCTTCAGGCGGAAGGGGATGGCGCCCATGTCGAGCACCAGGTCGAAGCGCAGCTCGCCATTGGCGTATACAACGTTTTGCAGGGGCACCTGGCCGCGTTCGCTGTCGAGCACGCCGGTGAGCTTGCCCCCTTCTTCCTTCACGACGAGGGTGACGTTGTAGGTGTTGCCGTCAGGGGCGTTCGCCGCGAGCTTCCATCGCCCGGCGGCGTCGGAGCCGAACACAGCAGCAGACAGTGCTGTGAAAACAAGAAGGTTACGGAACCAGAGCATGGACAGATCTACCTCTTTGCGGAGTCAATATCATCATACGATGCGGGACCGATGATGTTTCAGGCGGAATGAGAAAAAGGCCGCCGCAGAGCGGCGGCCTTGCGCGAGCGCCGGTCGATCGGGGGACCGGGCTCAGTACTTCTTCTCTTTCGGCAGGATCACCGTGTCGATGACGTGAATGACGCCGTTGTCGCACACGATGTCGGTCTTGACGACCTTGGCGTTGTCGATCATGACGCTGCCGCCGGAGACCTTGATCTTCGCCGGGCTGCCCTGAACCGTCTTGGCCTCCTTCAGCTTCACGACGTCGGAAGCCATCACCTTGCCGGCGACGACGTGGTAGGTCAGCACCTTCTTGAGCTGCTCGGGGTTGGCGAGCAGGGATTCCAGCGTGCCGGCCGGGAGCTTGGCGAAAGCCTCATCGGTAGGCGCAAAGACGGTGAAAGGCCCCGGGCCCTTCAGAGTCTCCACCAGACCGGCTGCCTGGACGGCCTTGACGAGCGTCTTGAAGCTGCCGGCGCTGACGGCGGTATCGACGATGTCGGCCGCGGGCGCGGCCGCCACGAACAGAACAGCAAGAGCGAGCACGGACAAGAGTTTCTTCATTGTTTTTCCTCGGAATTTCGCGGAAATCTGTCGGGGGAATTTCTCCCCGTTCCGCTATGGCTGATTCCCGCCCGTGCCGGCCCGATGCAGTATTTTTCCGGTGTTTCCCCGGCGGCTTGTGACAAAGGTGTGAACAGGCCGCCGGAGACCGGAGAATTTCAGGGCTGGTAGCGGACGCGCTCGCGGCTGGTGCGGCCGTCGGCGAATTCGGTCCGCATCTCCACCTCCAGCACCGGAGAAGCGGTGGGATAGAGGTAGGTGCCGGCCTGGAGCCGCGCCGGGTCCAGCGCTTCTTCGCGGATGACAGGCCCGTCGTGGATACGGATCCAGGCGCGCTGGGCATGCAGCAGAAACGGTTCCAGAGCATTCCACCGGATCAAAAAGCCCCGCTCCTGTTTTTCCAGCGAAAGGGAGAGCGTGGTCAACGGGGGCCGGAGCGTCGCAGGCAACGGCGGGGGCGGCGTGCGCAGCACCTTGCCCACATACCACCCCGAACCGGCCAGCGCAGCCAGCGCGGCAAGCGCCAGCGCCCACTTTACGCCGGAGGAAAGCCGCGGCGCCCCGGCGGCCGCAGCCTGCCCGCCAGGCGCGGAGAGCGATTCGTCAGCCGCCGGAGGCAGCGCTTCCGAAGCATCGCCGTCCTTCCGGAAGTGAACCGGTGCGGGGATCACCCGCCAGCCCGGCTCCAGCGGCGCCGCCCCCCGGTGCACGGTGATCTCGGCTACGCCGGACGGCCCGATTTCCACCAGCAGGAACAGATCCTTCGCACGGAAAAACCGTTGGTGCAGGCTGATTTCGTCGTCCCGGAGCATCGCGCCCGTGTGCGGGTGAGAGACGAACCAGCCCACGATCTGGTCTTCGGCCGAACCCGCCTGCGCCAGCAATCGGGAGAGAAATTCTTTCAGCCCGGCGACCTCCTCCTTCGACAGGAGGAACGACGGGCCGCGCTGGTGGCGGCAGGGGATCCGGTGCCAGGAGCGGATCCGGTAGGTTCCGCCCGAACATTCGCCGAGCAGCGCCCCTCCCACCCCCAGCGGGACAGGGCCGCGGGCGGCCAGCGCACACTCCCGGCGGATGGACTCGAGCAACGCTTCCGGGCACACGATTCGGCAGTCTTCGCCCGCCGCCTCCCAGATCACGAGCCGGTCCGGGGGAGCGTGCCGGGCAGCCGCGGGCGACGCATCGGAAGCCTTCGGATTCATGACAATTCGCACAAGCGCGGGCGCTTGGGCCGCCGTTCGCGCTGCGATCCCCAGTTTAGCGCCGCCTTTTGCATCCTTGCACTTCGCCATGAATCCAAGGAAGCTGGAGATAGGCCCGGATGCGGTTCTGGTTTACGGTTCAGACGGCGGCCTCGCTGGCCTTCTCCAGCCTGCGGGCGCACAAGCTGAGGAGTTTTCTCACCCTGCTTGGCGTCATCATCGGCGTGGGCAGCGTGGTTCTGGTGGGCGCCGCCATTGACGGCCTGGGCAATTACGCCGAGCAGACCACTTCCAAGGTTCTTGGCAGCGAGAGCTTCCAGGTCGCCCAGCTGCTCGAGCGCGGCAGGCTTTCGCGGCGCGAGCGCATCGAGAAGCTCCGCTACAACAAGCCCCTCCGGGAAGAGGATTACCGGTACCTGCGGGCAATGACGGGCGACCGCATCCTTTTCAGCCCTTACCGCTTCCGCGTCGAGGACCTGAAGCGCGACAACCGGATCCTCGAGGCGACCTCCATTATCGGCGTATCCCATGAAATGGCCGAGATCCGCGATTTCAGCCTCAGCGAAGGCCGGTTTTTCACCGGCCAGGAGGAGTGGAGCAAGTCGCCGGTGGTCATCATCGGCGAGGATGTCCGACGTTTCTTCTTTGAGGACGTGAGCCCGCTGGGGCAGACTTTGCGGATTTCCGGCTTGGAATTCCGCGTCATCGGGGTGCAGGAGAAGATCGGCAATGTCGGCGGGCAATCGCAGGACAATGTCGCCTTCATCCCGGCCACGGTGTTCACGCGCCTGTACGGCCCGGACCGCAACATGATCCTGTTTGCGCGGGCGAGGCCCGAATCGGGCCTGACGCTCGAAGAAGCGCTGGATGTGGTCCGCGTGGCGCTGCGCAACCGTTACAAGGCGCGCCCGGGCATGCCGGACAACTTCGACACGCTCACGCCGGACGCAATCCGCGAATTTATTGATCGCATCCTGGGCATCATCACGGCCGCCGTGGTTCCGGTGACGGCCATTTCGCTCGTGGTGGGCGGCGTGGTGATCATGAACATCATGCTGGTTTCGGTGACGGAGCGGACCCGCGAGATCGGAATCCGCAAATCGATCGGCGCCCGGCAGCGGGACCTGCTGCTCCAGTTCCTGCTGGAGGCGGTGTTCCTGGCGGCAACGGGCGGGGTCATCGGGCTGATGGGCGCGGCGGGTTTGGCCAAAATCGGCAGCCTGATCGCCGGCGTGGAGCTCCGCGTGACGCTGCCCTATGTCCTGCTGGCGCTTCTGGTTTCCACCGCCGTGGGCGTGCTGTCCGGCCTGTATCCGGCGCGGAAGGCGGCGCGCATGGACCCGGTGGAGGCGCTGCGGGCGGAGTAACGGCGATGCGTGTCCATATCGAATTCGGCGAAAACATCCGCATGGCGCTCGACGCGGTGCTCAGCCACCGCTTCCGGAGCGCGCTGACAATCCTGGGCATCGTCATCGGCATTTGCACGGTGGTCACCATCGGCAGCATCACCAGCGGGTTGCGCCAGGGCATTGTCACGTTTTTCGCCGAATTCGGCCCGGACAATATCTTCCTGAACCGGTTCGACCGCGATCCCAATGCGCCGGGCTCGCCAAAGGAGCTGAAGCGGAAGCCGATCCTGCCCGAATATGCGGCTTACATCAAGGAAAACGTCCGCGCCGTCGAGGATGTCGCGCTGGAGTTGTTCATTTCTTCAGAGACCAGCGGCCTCATCACGGCCAAGGTGCCGGGCTATGAAACCGACAACCTGATGCTGGTTGGCTTCAGCGCCAACGCCTTTGAGATCCAGCCGCGCGAGCTGACTGAAGGGCGTTTCTTCACGCCGCAGGAAGAGGCCCGCGCCGCGCGCGTCTGCGTCATCGGACCCCAGATCAAGCAGGCGCTGTTTCCCGACGGCAAGGCGCTGGGCCGGACCATTACCGTGGCCGGCGCCGACTACACCGTCGTGGGCGTCTTCGCCGAGGCCAAGGGCGGCTTCTTCGGCCAGAACGGCCAGGACATGCAGATCGTGATTCCGTACGAGACGGCGCGCCTGCGCTTCCCCACCGAGGAGCGGCTGATTCTGGTCTCGAAGGCCCGGCCGGGAATGCGCGAGGAAGCCTACGAGGAGATTCGCCAGCTTCTGCGGAGGCTTCGCAAGACCCCGCCGGGGTTGCCGGACGACTTCGGCCTTTCCACCACGGACCAGATCATCAAACGGCTGGACAGCATCCTGAGCATGGTGGTGCTGGTCTCCATCGCGCTGTCCAGCCTCGGCCTGATGGTCGGCGGCATCGGGGTGATGAACATCATGCTGGTGTCGGTGACCGAGCGGACGAGGGAAATCGGCATCCGCAAGGCGATCGGGGCGCGCAAGTTCGACATCATCGTGCAGTTCCTCACCGAGGCCGTCACGCTCACGGGCATCGGCGGCCTGGCGGGCATCCTCATCGCCATCCTGGTCACGCTGGCGATCGGCAAGCTGGTGCCGGCGATTGCTGCGGGCGTGCCCGCGTGGGCGCTCGGGATGGGCTTCGCGGTCTCGGTCACCGTGGGCATCTTTTTTGGCACATGGCCGGCGATGAAGGCGGCCAACCTCGATCCCGTGGAAGCCCTGCGTTACGAATAGGCCGCCGCATTCGGAGCCGCGGGCGGAGCGGCCGAAGGCCGCGAGAGCGAGCGGTCACAGCCTCCCTGCGGAACAGCTCCCGGGCACTGCAATAACAAGCGGCCGCACCGGCAGGTCATGCCCTGATCGTTTGCGCGCTGATGACCGCTCACTCCGGCCGGGATTCTTGCGAATCCCGGCCGCCGTTCGCGGCTCCGAACCACTCCCGTCCGGCCGCGCGGAAAGCTTTCGCCATACTCCGGAAACCGGGAATTTCCGTTCCGGAAATCAAACACTTGCGAAGAGCCGTTCAAACAGGCGCGCCGTTCCTTTGGCCTGCTGAAGCCTGAATATCGAAAGGGTCTCCCCGCTAATATCCCATTTCCCGCAGTTTTTCCACGGTGAGTTTTTCCCGCCGCGTTTCCATGCGCGAGAGCAATTTTTCAACGTATTTCGCCAGAATATCGGTTTCGAGATTCACGCGGGCGCCGGGCCGGGCGGCGCGCAGGTTCGTGTTGTTCCAGGTGTGCGGAATGACGGCGATGCTGAAAAGCGGCCCATCCACGCGAGCCACCGTGAGGCTGATGCCATCCACCGCCACCGAGCCCTTGTAGACCAGATACGGCTCGAGTTCCGCCGGAGCCTCCACCTCCACCCACCAGTCGCCGCCCCCGCGCTCTTCAATCCCGCCGATGACGCCGACGCCGTCGACGTGCCCCTGCACGATGTGGCCGCCCAGCCGCCCGGATGCCGCCAGGGCGCGCTCCAGATTGACCAGCGTGCCGGGGCGCGCCTCGCCGAGCGTGGACTTTTCGAGCGTCTCGCGGGAGACATCGGCCCAAAACCCGTCCGGCCCGATGCCGACCGCGGTCAGGCAGACGCCGCTGACGCACACGCTGTCGCCTTCGCGCAGGTCGGCGACAACCCGCGCCGCTTCCACGCGCAGGCGGCTTCCCGAAGCGCGCGGCTCCACGGCGGCGATGCGGCCGACTTCCTCCACGATGCCCGTGAACATCAATCCCACGGTACAACGACGGCCCGCCCCCGGCCAATGCGCGCTCGCCTGTCAGCGCGGAGCAACGCAACCAGGGTCCGCCCCGAGGCTCACGGCTTCACGAGCCACGCTTCCAGCAGGAACTCGTCCGGAGGGATCGGCGTGAGCCGGACGTCCCGGAACAGGATCGCGTCGCGCCGGCGCCGGCGGCCGAGGCCGCCCGCCACGGGCAACGACTGCATCCCGCCGAGAATCTTCGGCGCGTAATAAAACAGGATGCGGTCCGCGACGGCGCCTTCCAGCGCCGACCAGTTCACCTTGCTGCCCGCCTCGATCATCAGCGACAGATACTGGCGCGAAGCCAGCAGGCTGACCACTTTGCCGAGATCCGGGCGGCCGCGTTCGCCGTCGAGGGCGACCACCTCCACGCCGCGCTCTTCCAGGGCAGCGCGCCGCGCCGGCGGCGCCACCGAGGTGCACACCACCAGCACGTCGCCGCGGCAGCTTTGCACCATGCGGCTCTCGGGCGGCAGCCGCAGCAGCGAATCCAGCACGATGCGCAGCAGCGGGCGGCTGCGCTCGAGCCCGCTGCGGTCGGTGAGCAGGCAGTCGTCGCCGAGCACCGTGTTGATGCCCGTCAGGATGGCGTCGTGCTCGTGCCGCACCAGCTGCACGTGGGCCCGCGCGCGCTCGGAGGTGATCCAGCCGCTGTTGTCTTCCGGGGCGGCGATCTTGCCGTCCAGCGTGAGCGCGGACTTCAGCGTTACCAGCGGCTTGCCCGTGCGCATGAAGTGAAAGAAGGCCAGGTTCAGCCGGCGCGCTTCCTCGGCGAACTCCGGCAGCAGAACCACCTCGACGCCGGCCTCGCGCAGCCGGGCGAAGCCGCGTCCGGAAACCTGCGGGTTGGGATCCTCGGTGATGGAGATGACGCGCGCGATGCCGGCGCGGAGGATGGCGTCCACGCACGGCGGCGTGCGCCCCGTGTGCGCGCACGGCTCGAGCGTCACATACAGGTCGGCGCCGCGGGCGGCCTCGCCGGCCTCTTCCAGCGCGATCACTTCGGCATGTTTGACGCCCTTCCAGGTATGGAAGCCGCGGCCGACCACGCGCCCCTCGCGCACCACCACCGCCCCCACCGCCGGGTTGGGCGAAACGCGGCCGACGCCCTCGCGGGCGAGGGCGAGCGCTTCGCGGATCCATTCGGCGTTCATGGCTCGAAAAGGGAGTCGATAAACTGGCGCGGGTCGAACGGCAGCAGATCGTCCGCCTGCTCGCCGACGCCTACATACCGGATGGGCAGGTTCAGCTCACGCGCAATGGCCACGACGATGCCGCCCTTGGCCGTGCCGTCGAGCTTGGTAAGGATCAGCCCGGTGACGCCCGCCGACTCGGTGAAGCGGCGCGCCTGCTCCAGCCCGTTCTGCCCCGTCGTGGCGTCGAGCACGAGCCAGACTTCGTGCGGCGCGCCTTCGACGAGCCGCGCCGCGGTGCGGCGCATCTTCTCGAGTTCGGCCATCAGGTTCGATTTCGTGTGGAGGCGGCCGGCGGTGTCGGCGAAGAGGATGTCGGCGTTGCGGGCCTTGGCCGCCTGAATGGCGTCGAACAGCACCGCGCTCGGGTCGGCGCCGGCGCCCTGGCGGATCAGGTCGACGCCCGCGCGGCGGCTCCACACCTCCAGCTGCTCGATGGCCGCGGCGCGGAACGTGTCGGCCGCGCACAGCAACACGCTCTTGCCTTCGGCCTTGAATTGCGCGGCGAGCTTGCCGGCGGTGGTGGTCTTGCCGGAGCCGTTGACGCCGACCAGCAGGACCACGGCAGGCGGCTGCGCGGGCCAGTTCAACGGGCGGTCGCAGGCCTCGAGCACGCCGAGCAGCTGCTCGCGTATGAGCTGGCGCAGCTCGCCGGGGTCGTTGACCAGATGGCGGTCGACGCGCTGGCGGATGGCTTCGAGAATCTCGGTGGCGGTGCGCACGCCGATGTCGGCGGTGATGAGCGTGTACTCCAGCTCGTCCAGCAGATCGGGGTCGATCTCCTTCTTGCCGAGCAGAACGTCCTCGACCTTGCCGACAAGGCCGGCGCGCGTTTTCTGGATTCCCTGTTTCAGGCGTTCAAGAAGGCCGGGCATGGTGCGACAATGAGGGCTTTTTCTGATTGTAGCGGGCCGGGGACGCTATTCGCCGATGATTTTCACGAGCACGCGCTTGCGGCGGCGGCCGTCGAACTCGCCGTAGAAGATCTGCTCCCAGGGGCCGAAGTCGAGGCGGCCGCCGGTGACGGCGACGACGACCTCGCGGCCCATGATCTGGCGTTTCAGGTGGGCGTCGGCGTTGTCCTCGCCGGTGCGGTTGTGGTGGTAGGCGCTGACGGGCTCGTGGGGGGCGAGCTTTTCGAGCCACACGTCGTAGTCGTGGTGCAGGCCCTTCTCGTCGTCGTTGATGAAGACGCTGGCGGTGATGTGCATGGCATTGACGAGGCAGAGGCCCTCGCGGATGCCGCTTTCGCGGAGGCACTGCTCGACCTGCGGCGTGATGTTGATGAAGGCGCGGCGGGTGGGGACTTCGAACCAGAGTTCCTTGCGGTAGCTTTTCATTCTCTGGATATTGTCGCGCGGCCGGCGGAGCGGGCGGGGCGCCGCCAGTTCCACGGGGGGACGGGGTTGGGGTCTTGCCAGAGGCCGCGGCGCGCCGTGCGGGCCTGTTGTTCGCGTTCGGCCAGTTGCCGGGCGCGGGGCGCGTAGCGGCGGTAGTGCCAGGCGAGGCCTTCGGCGACCAAAATCTCGTTCAGCGTGCGTCCGTCGGGCAGCACCACCCAGGCCACCAGACGCCCGTACCGGTCGCGCGACTCGGGCCGCACGGTAACCGTCCGGCCGAAGGCCAGCTCGGCGGCGCGCTGCCGCGCGCGCCGCCCGTATGGCTGGCCCAGCTCCGGACAGTCGATCCCGTACAGCCGCACCTTCACCTGCTGGCGGACCCGCAGGACCGTCAGCGTGTCGCCATCATGGATGCCGACCACGCGGCCCTGCCAGTCGGCCGCCGCGGCGGCCAGGCAGGCGAGCAGCAACAGGAGGAGGCGCCGACTCATGCCCCCATTCTATTGCCGCCCGCCACCGGCCCCGGCCGAAACAGATCCCGGCGGCTACTTCGTGTAGCTGAAGGTCAGCACCGCGCTGAATTTCACCGGCTGGCCGTCCTTGACCAGCGGCGTGAACTTCCACTCCTTCACCGCCGCCAGCGTCGACTGCGTGAACAGGGCGTTGCCCTTGAGCACCTTGGCGTCGATCACGTTGCCCTGCTCGTCCACCACGATCTCCACGTCCTGGCTTCCGGTCACGTTCAGCTGCCGCGCCGCCGTCGGATAGGCCGGCGCCACCTTCTTCACCACGCGGCCCATGGCGTTGGCCGTCGTGATCGGCTCCTGCGCCTGCGCCGCCAGAGCGGCCGCCACCGCCAACAGCAACACCTGCCGGATCCATTTTGACAATTGCATGTTGTGCTTCTCCTTGACCCTCTCTTCCGTTGATGTGTGCGAACCCAGGCCCGGGCCGCGCGCGGCGTCGGGGCGCTTCCCGGAGCGGGGTTTCATTGCGCTCATCGGCCCGCGCAGCGGGGATTTGAGGGAAAATCAGCGGGCCGCGGGCGCCGGCTGCCGCAACTGTTCGAACAGCCGCGCGGCCTCCTCGCCCGCCTGCGGCACCGCATAGTCGGGCAAGCTGAAGCAGAGCGGGGCGCGGCCGGTGGCCCGGCGGGCCAGGCCGGCCTGGAGGCGGATCCGTTCCAGCGGGGCAGGCGCAGCGCGGAACTCGCCTTCCGGCCCGGCGGCCGCCTCGAAGATTTCCACCACCACGTCCAGCCGGCGGCCCAACCTGGCCCTGAGGGCCTCAAGATATGCGGGCCAGGCCGCCAGCGTCATCTTTCCCGCCCCGATGCCGTCCTGAATCAGCACCCGCGCCAGCCGCCGCCGCGCCGCCAGCTCGTGCCAGAAGGCAGCCAGCTCCGCGGCGGTGCGGGCGCGGTTGGTGAATCCGCCGGCCGCCAGCGGACGGAACAGTCCGGCCAGCCGGTCCAGCGTCTCGGCCAGCGCGCGGCGCCGCGGGGCGGCGAACCAGTGGTCGTCGTCAATCTCTTCGGGCAGATACCATCCGCCAAAGGCCGCATGACGGCGCCAGGAGCGCGCCTCGGGCCGCGCGGCGAAGGCCCGCGCGCGCTCGGCCACCCGCCCGAGCGCCTCCACCGGCGACTCCGCCACGCGCTGCCACCACGCGCTTTCGTAAGGCAGCCCGATCACCAGCCGCATGCGGCGGGCGCGCGCCGCCTCAAGCAGAACGGGCACAATCGGCACGTAGTCGAACTCGTCATAGCGGCACCACTGCAACAGCACCTCTTCGCAGCCGAGCGCGGCCAGCGCGTCGAACAGCCCGCCCCAGTCGGCCTCGCCCCATTCGAGATGCCGGGCCCACGGCTGCAAGAACGTGCCGCGGAACAGCGCGCCGCGCGGCCGCGCCGCCACCGGGGCGGCCAGCAGCGAACGCCGGCTCAGCCGGGCTGCCTGGTCCAAGGATCGTCTCATGCCCTGAATGCATTGTGGCGCAACGGCCCGGCCCGGTGCGCGCTGCTCCGGGCGCGGCGCTCGCCGCTTGCGCCGCCCCGATTCGCCCGCGTGGCGCCCGGCCAGCGCCGGGAGGCAACTTTGCGGCGAGCCCGCCTCCTCCACATCCTTGTGTAAGCGCATTCAGGGTTGTATGATGCCGCTATGGCTTACCGACCGCTTCCGTTGCTCCTCCTCCTGCCATGCCTGGCCCCGCTCCCCGGCGCAAGCCTCGACCTCCAGGTCACAGGGAACGGTTATCTGGACGCGCGGGGCTTCAGCGTTATCCTCTACCACAGCACGTTCAGCCGCATGTTCTTTGATCAGAAGAACACCGCGATGGAGATGATCCTTCACGGCCGGCGCATCGCCACCAACGGCGACGTCCGCCTGCTGCCCACGCCGGAACAGTGGGACGCGATCCCGCAGCTGAAGTCGCGCAATGCGGACAAGTTGAGCCGCCGCCTCACCGCGGACGCCGGCTACCCGGAGTACGACTTCTTCTACAGGCTGGAAGTCACCGCGGAACCGGACGGCGTGCGGGTGGCGGTGATCCTGGACAAGCCGCTGCCGGAAAGGCTCGCCGGGCGGGCCGGCTTCAATCTCGAGTTTCTGCCCGCAATCTATGCCGGCAAGGCGTACATGGCTGACGGCGCCACCGGGCTGTTCCCCTTGAGCCCGCGCGACCCTGCCGTGAGCGTCCCGCCGCCTCCGGGCGAGCCGGCCAAGCTCGAGTATCAGGAGGAATGGGACCGGGAGAAAGGCTACCGCCAGCCGTTGCCTTTCGCCTCGGGAAAGAGCATCACGCTGGGCGTGGATGTGCCGCAGTACCGCGTCAAGGTGGTTTCCGACACGGGGCCGATGTCGCTTTATGACGGGCGGGTGCTGGCGCAAAACGGCTGGTTCGTGCTGCGCGCGCTCATCCCCGCGGGCAAGACGGGCGAAGTGGTGGTGTGGCACATCCGGCCCGACGTGATCCCGAACTGGGTGCGGCCCCCGATGGTGGCCTACAACCAGGTCGGCTATCACCCCGATGCTTCCAAGGTGGCTGTGATCGAGCTGGATCCCCGCTACAAGGCGCCGGCAAAGGCCAGGGTGCTGCGCCTCGAGGAGAACGGCGAGTACAAGCCGGTATTCGAGGGGCCCGTCTCCGCACCGCAGCCGTGGCTGCGCTACACATACGCGAAGTTCGATTTTTCGGCCGTGAAGGAGCCGGGCCTGTATGCGATCGAGTACGGCGGGGAGCGAACCGGGCTGTTCCGCATCGCGCGCGATGTCTACAGCAACACCTGGCAACTCACGCTGTCCGGTTATCTGGCCACGGCGATGGATCACGTCTCGGTGCGCGAGGGCTACCGCCTCTGGCACGGCGTGTCCCACCTCGACGACGCGCGCCAGGCTCCGCCCAACCGCCGGCACTTCGACGGCTGGTCGACGGGGCCGGAGCTCGATTCGCCCTTCAAGCCGGGCGAGCACATCCCGGGCCTGAATGTCGGAGGCTGGTATGACGCCGGCGATTTCGACATCCAGACCCGCAGCCAGTTCATGGTGATTCAGGACCTCGCGCTGGCCCGCCGCGAATTCAAGCTCGACTATGACCAGCTCACGGTGGACTGGGACGCGCGCTCGGTCGAGATGCACCGTCCGGACGGCGTGCCCGACGTGCTCCAGCAGATCAGGCACGGCGTCTTGCAGGTGCTGGCGCAGATCAAGGCCGTGGGCCACACCTTCCCGGCGATCAACGAGCCGACGCTGCGGCAATACACGCACCTCGGCGACGGCGCATCGAAGACGGACAACCGCATTTACTCGGAAAAGCTCGGGCCGAACGAAGTGAAGGGAGACTACTCGGGCCGTCCCGACGACCGCTGGGCCTTCACGACCAAATCCGCCGCCATGCAGTACGGGTCGGTGGCGACCCTGGCGGCCGCGGCCACGGCGCTGAAAGGCTACGACGACGCGCTCGCCAGGGAATGCCTGGATACGGCCATCCGCATCTGGAACGAGGAACACACGAACCCCACTCCGAGCCGCAGCGGGCCTCCGGGCGCGGCCGCGGGCGAGGAATGGAACGCGGCGATTCAACTGCTGATCGCCACCAACGGCGCCGGGGCCTACAAGGCGCGCGTGCGGGAGATGTGGCCCTCGATGGCGCAACGCTTCGGCTTCGGCGGCTGGGCGGCGGTGCATGCGCTGCCCTACATGGATGCGGATTTCCGCAAGCAGGTGGAGTCAGCCGTCCGGGCTTACGTCGCGCAGCTCGACAAGGAGCTTGCGGCCATGCCGTTCGGGGTGCCGCCCACGCGGGGCGGCTGGGGCGGCTCGGCCGGCGTCATGGATCTCGGCATCAGGATGTATTTCCTGCACAAGGCGTTTCCCGACATCGTGAGCAAGGACTACACGCTCCGGGCGGCCAATTTCATTCTCGGCACGCACCCGGTCTCCAGCCGCTCTTATGTTTCCGGCGTCGGCACGCGCTCCCACCTCATCGCCTACGGCAACAACCGCGCGGACCAGTCCTACATTCCCGGCGGCGTGATCCCGGGCTATGTGATCATCCAGCCGGACTTCCCCGAGTGCATGGACGACTTCGGGTTCCTGTGGTTCACGCACGAGTATGTGATCACGGCCGCCAGCCACTGGATCCTGGCCGCGAACGCGGCTGACGCGCTGGCGAGGCAGTAGAGGCTCACGCAGCAGTGAGCCTGCCTCCCGATCCGTGCCGTGCCGAGCTCGCCGCCGTTGCGCCCTTGCCGCCCGCAATGTGTCCGCCGCTGGCGGCCGTGCCATGGAAGGTGCGCCCGGCGGCACGATTTGCGCAGCGTCCGGTTCGACACCCGGCGGAAACCGGGGTGGCCCGCGTTGAAAACGCTGCCGCGTTTTTCGTATTTTGAGACGAAGGGGATGCAAACGATGAGAAGATTCCTCACTGTTTTTTCTTTTTCTTTCGCATTTGCGTTCGCGGCCGCGCAGGAGATCCGCCCGGGCCGGCCAAACGCGGCAGGAATGCCGCCGGCGGGCCAGGCCATGCGCGGCATCGAGAAAAAGGACATCCGGGCGATCATCGTCTACCCGGAAGGGATCTACGGACCGGGCGATGTGCAGCGCTTCGAGGCTGCCGTTGCCGGGCTGTTGGATGCCATCGCCTCCGGCGGCAAGCTGACCAAAGCGGATGCGGCCCGGACCGCCAACCCGGCAGGGGCGAATGAGGAGCTGGCGCAGAGCATTCTGCGGCAATTCACCCCGCAACGCCGTGTGGCCTTGGTGGGCATGACAGCGTTGCCTGCGTCGGCCGGCAACCGCCCGATCCAGTGCCCGCCTCAGGGCTGCGGTTGCAAGGAGAACGGCGGAGGCATATCTTGCTATTGCGGGTTGTACAGGGAATTTTGCTACTGTATGCTCTGCTATGAGAAAACAGTCCTGACCACTTTCCCCGAGGAGGAACCTCTCCTGGGCGATATAAAGCTGAAAGGCCGAATGCAGGCGCCTGAAACGGCTCGGCCGGACGGGGTGTTGATTGTGACGGTCCTGCCGCCGGACGCGCCCCGGGAGATGCCGGCCCGCCTCGTGAAGACGGCCGCGGAGACGCTCAAGTCGGAATCCTGGCCGGCGCGCATCACGATCAAGACCAAGAGCTCGAACGTGCGCTGACAAGCGGGCTGCCGGCGCGTCATTGACAGGCGCGGGATGGCGGAGCCGCGCAGCGCGCGGGAGCCTCCGGCCCTCT
>Ga0209162_1000325_pt1 | contig 52920 bp, 46 predicted proteins | sample YNPNPMetaG_FD_187121 | JGI IMG/M metagenome (GOLD analysis project Ga0209162, IMG submission 187121) | Anoxygenic and chlorotrophic microbial mat microbial communities from Yellowstone National Park, USA - YNP NP MetaG (SPAdes) (version 2) ...
TATTGATGTCAAAGAACAGAAACTTAAAGTGTTTTTTAATTCCTCACAAGCAGAGGAATTTGATTATAAACTGAGATAAAATGTTGCCTCATAATATCGTGACACCATGCTGTGTCCTCGATCTCTTGGCACTTCATGGTGTCCTCGATGTTGTGGCACTTGTCACATAGCAGTTCATGAAAATTGAAACTTATTGGGCGAAGGTGACCGGGCAAAGCTACCGTGGTTTAAATATTTTTTATTGACCGAACGGTCGGTCATTATTAAAATATAGTAAACTCAACTTTTGGAGGTGTATATGAACCAGCATGATGAATACGATTGCATCATTATTGGGGCCGGTGTCGGTGGTCTTACAGCAGGAGCTTATCTTTCACGCGCAGGCAAAAGAACAATCATTTTTGAAAAAAATGATGTTATCGGAGGCATGGCAAGCACTTTTTTTCTGGATGGATACACATTCGACGCCGGTGGGACACCACAGCAAGACCAGCTCAGTATGCTCAGAGAGCTGGGAGTTGCAGATATGCTTGAATTTCTTCCTATGGGCAATCCTGCCATTGCCATGTACTTCCCCGGCTTCACCTTGTACGGACCAAAACCACTCAATGACTTTGTCGCACAATTAAAACATCTCTGCTCCGCACAGGAACTTCGTGAGCTTACCGGCATCCTTGCAACATTCGAGCAGCTCGATATGACAAAATATACAAAGCTTAACCAGAATATGAACGAATCAAAACTCCGGTTCCTCGCAGGGCTGCTGCGCATCAACCCCTTTGAGCTGCTCAAAGTTTTTAAGCTCATGACAACGAGCATGCACAACTGGCTGTCAAAAAAAACCCACAACCATATGGTTATGCAAATCCTTGAATTTATCAGCGGACTCACGCTGCTGTATCCTTGTGAGCGTATGCCAGCGCTGCTCGGCGTGCTGATTATGTCTGGTTTTACCGGAAAACTAGATGGCAGATGGCATCTGATTAAAGGCGGCAATATCAACTATAGCCGTGCTCTCGCTGCTGCAATGACACAAGCAGGCGGTATCATCCAGACCAGTTGTCCTGTTGCGCGGATTTTGGTGGAAAACGGCGCTGCATGTGGCGTCATGTTACATGATGGCACCAAAATTCGCGCACACTATATCATCAGCAATATTGGTATTAAGGAAACAATTAAAGACTTGACCGGGGAAGAACATTTCGAGCAAGCCTATGTGCGGCGTATTAATGATTTAAAACCATCTCCGTCTCTTTTCAAATTGTGCCTCGGGCTCAATAGAAAGCCCGATATCAGCGCACCAGTTAATTTTAAAGTTTCATCACTCAATCAATCCGCATGGTGGCATGCAATTGAACAGGGGTATATTCCTGAAAAGCCGCCACTAATGTTTTGGTGCAAGTACCTCGTTGACCCAAGCATGGCGCCTGAAGGCAAATACGATATTGATATTATTGTTGCAGCACCTTACAAACATCGTGACGGCGATTGGGAAACAGTTAAACATAACGAGCGCAATAAAATTGTCGCTGCACTGGATGAGGTCATCCCTGGAATTGAGCACCTTATTGATTTTGAATGGATGTTTACACCGCCTGAACTTGAAGCCTTTTCCGGTCAGCGTGGCGGTGGGATTCTGCCGGTTGAGCCGTCCGTGCAACAGATGATGCGCTTCCCTGACATGCAGACACCACTCCACAATCTTTATTGCATTGGCGCAACAGTCAAGGGGGGCGCTGGTATCAACGGTGCTGCCTACACCGGTAGGCTTTGCGCAAAAAAAATTACAGGGAGATAATATAGGAAGGATGTGCACTATGGCGCCACTGGTCGTAGACAAAGAAGAAAAAAAGAAAAAAATTTTGAAAGCAGCAATAGAGGTCTTTTCGCAAAAAGGATTTTTTCGGACAACAATAGCTGACATTGCCCATGCAGCGGGAATCGGCAAGGGTACCGTTTATGAGTATTTCAGAAACAAAGAAACCCTCTTTATAGAGCTTTTTGCCTTTTTAATTGAAGATCATTTACAGTATCTTTCAGGCAAAAGGGAATCCTTCCTCACAGCAGAGCAAAGAATTGAAAATATCATAACAGAAACATTTAGATATTTCAAACAGATGGAAAATATTTATTATATTTTTCTTGACCTTAAAATACAACACCTAAAAACCTCTGGCGCACCATATCACCAAGAACAGTTTGCACGTCTCTACCGTGAGTTTCGTCGCGAGCTTGCAGCAATTATTAAAGAAGGTTCTCGAAAGGGAAGTTTTCGCAAGGTAGATCCTGACCAGATTGCCACACTGATCATTGCGACAATGGAAGGCATTATGAATCAGTGGATTGCCGACCACGATGCTTTTTCACTTGAACACATAAGCTCCGCTGTCAGAGACATGATCATGAATTTTATTTCCATATAATCACCAATCACTATGGAGAGGAGGAAACACTATGAGAAAACTTGGATGGCTCAGTGCTGCTCTCATAATTCTCCTCTGGTGCTGCACGACTATTGTCGAAGCGCTGGAGTTACCCGCAGCCTACACTGATGCGGAGCTTGAAAACATCAGAGACTGGGAAAAAATTTGGGCAGGAAAAACAATTGACACCACCATGATTGATCAGGTGGCTGAGTTTTTTCCTCCATCCTATGTCAGCATTTTTAAAAATCCTCAGGAGTGGGGATCACCGCCGGAGGGTTTTTCTTTCCAGATCGTTCCATACCGTCAGATACTGGAAACAGTAAGCTTTCGAGCTGCGACCGCTCAGTATGCGCCGCAGTGCAGACTCACCGAAGCTGGAGCACTGGAAAATATCACAAAACGTGCCGGTCGTCCGTTTCTGCATCCAGCAAACGGCACTGAAATCGCATGGAATTATGAAATGAACACAAAAGGAGACGGTCTTCAATATCGCAAGTTTGCTCCCAACATCAATCCGCGGAACAAAACTGAACGGTATGCAGATCAGGAAGTCTGGGAACTCTACTTCATCAATCGCACTGAACTTGATCCTCGTCCTGCTTTCCCCGAGGTCCAAAATCCCAAAGCATGCCGCAAAGCGATGTTTGTGCACATGTACAAGCCGCCTGAATTTCTCAATACCCGCATGTATAACGTGCGTTTTATTGATCAACAGAAGGAAGATGATGCCTATTTATGGTATAGCCAGTTTCGCCGCATCCGTCGGATGTCCACAGCTCAACGCACCGATTCCATTGACGGATCTGACCTGATCTACGATGATGACAACATGTGGGATGGGCAGTTGCTGCGTAACACGTATACCCTGAAGGGCAAGAAAGACCTATTGACCTGCAGGCATCAGGACATGAAAAAAACAAAAAGAGAGACCGGACAGGGTATGGTAAACAACCTTTCCTTTGAGCGTTGTAACCTCTACGTCGTCGAAGTGATTAATAAAGACCCAAATTATCTCTATAGCAAGCGGCTGTGGTACCTTGATCCGGAGACCTATTACATTATGTGGCAAGAAATTTATGATCAGCAGGGAAAATTCTGGAAGTGTTTTTTATGCCAAACAAGCCTCGTGCAAACCGCGACTGGCGAGCAGCGGGCGTTTCCTGTCGGCTTTCAGTACTACGACCTTCAGCGCACCCATTGCGGTCTGGCAGATCACCAGAGGTACTACGAACCTAAAATAAGCATTCCCGTTGATGCTGATATGTTCACCATTGGGTATCTTCAAAAAACCTACTGACCTTCGTGGGGTAAACAGAGGCGGTCATCTTCGTGGTAGGCATGCCGATTATTTTTAAAAGGTTAGATTCGGGAATCGCTCTGTTTCTGGCTTCTGCATTTAACGATATGATGCATGAAGTCATCCTGTCGTGATTCAGTCGTAAAAGAAAACTTATGTTCAAGCAAGTCAAAAAACTCATCGGTATTGTCGAGCCACTTGAAGTAGGTCTTTCCTTCTTCAATAAGGGCTGCATGTCTCATACGCACAAGTGGGGGGAAGAGCTCGGCAAATGGAGAGAGCAAAGCAACGTGGTATAGTTTACGAAACCATGTCTTTCGTGGCTCAATAAAACAAAAAATTCCGTCAGGTTTCAAAATTCGTTTAATCTCAGCAAGCAGGCGGTGATGATCAAGGAAATGGTGGAGTGCTTTATGAATCACCACAACATCAAAGGATTCATTTTTAATCGGACAGGCATTAGCATCGGCACAGAGCACGGGAATCCCCTTTTTCACCCGGCAGAGAAGGTTCATAGAAATATCAAGCCCATACACCTGATGATAGCCGGCTTTTCTAAAGACTTCGATAGTGCCTCCCGTGCCACAGCATAGGTCAAGAATTTTAGCACGCGGCTCAAGATCCCACTGACGCAGTATTTTTGAAAATTTCTTGGGATTAACGACAATACGGATAAATTTCAGATACGTAGCTTCCCACTCTTCGCTGCACATATATCCCACACACCTCAATCGAGCAATGCATCGAAAAGGCAGCCGGCATGGAACACCGCACATCGCCCCGCTTGGATATTGAGATTCCCCTCCAGCTATCTTGCTCGTGGCATCCTAACAGCTTTCGCCATAACTTTCAACTTTTCGGTACCAGTACAATCTCGGGTCGCGTCATAAAACCAGTCGGGTTTCTAAACTCATCAGCATGCCGATACTCAATTCTTCTTTCGTAACGGTAATTTTTTTCTATTGCCTGAGAGAGAGGCTCTCCAGCTTGCAGAAGCAATGCTATGTTATCAAACGGAACGCGCTGCCCAAGCCATACATAATAGCTGATTTCATCAATAATAATCGCAGAAAAATACTTTTCATTGATGCGCATGATAAGGTCATGCGGCTCATAGGTTCCCGGGCCGAGAAACTGAAATCCCCAGAAAGCACCGGCATTAAAAACCATCGTTTTCCCTGCCATATATCCATAAAACGAATGATACGGAATATACACCTCGCCTTCTATATTTCTCACCATCGAGATAAACTCGTTGCCTTTTTCGTATGAGCCCGGTGCAGGTAGATCAGTGCGCGGATCATACACCACAAGCCCAAGCTGAACACAAAGAAGCAGTAAGGCGGTGCAGCGAGCCGCGTTGCCCCAGCGCTGGTCTGAAAAACAGCCAAGCTGCTGGTACCCCCTTCCTAAAAGAATACAGCTCCACAGCGTGAGATGTATGAGATCATTCTTTTCAGATCCCGGATGCGGTCGTACCAAAAAATACGTCATTGCGCCAGCAAGTGCCATGTATTCCCAGAGCACGATGCTTCTGATACCGGGGGAAGAGAAAATCCTGAAGGACAGGTACGCAATGAGCATCGTACTCAATATGGGAAGCTTGTAGCAGAGCTCATAGCGCATTTCCACAGGTAGTTTTGCTTTGATAGCTTCAATAACCTGCTGATATGCAGACAGTTGCGACAAAGCGATATTGTTTTTATAGCCAATAAGATTAAAAAACGTATACTTTCCGAACCACCCCTCAGTTACTACGTTCAGCCCCACAAAAATTCCGCAGAGTATCCCCAGTGATAGACAAATAAACACCAGCCCTTTGTTCCGGTCAGCAACAACAAGGTACAGTGCTGCAAACCAAAGATAGACAATACCGTTTTGTTTTGTGTAACAGGCAAGCACCATCAAAGCGACTGAAGCGAGTATGTCCCATTGTGTTTCCGTATGATAGGCGATGACATAACAGGCAGCTATAAGGAAAGCAAAAAACAACATATCAACCCGTGCAAGGTCATACCACGGGCCATGAACATGATACAAAGCGACAAACAACCCAGCACCGAGAGCAGCGATTCCCGGGCTGCCAGTTTCACGCTTGCCAACCTGATAGAGCAGCACAACAACCACAAAGGTCGCCACAACAGAAACAGCACGGCCTGCAAGCATGCCAATGCCGAATATTTTTGTAAAAACTGCTGTGGCATAATAATAGACCGGCGGATAGATTTCAGCTACAAATTCCATAGAGGGCGCCGGATACATGCTGGTGCCGTCAAGCAATCTGACGACATGGCACATGATTTCGCCCTCAATCCAATCAAGCTCAAAAGGATAGACAATCCGAACGCAGATGCAGTAGAGGCACAGCGCACAGAAAAGTGCAATCAGTGAAAAAACACCGGTAAGCAAGATGGTGTAAGGAACCTTATATCCACACTCACCATGAAAGTAGCGCATCAATCAAATCGCTCCCGTGCACAGAACCAAGCAGACAAATGTACTATTCTATATATAAAACCAAGATTTTTCGCAAGGGTGACCATTATCCACTGATTCCAAAAACGCTCGAGCAAACAAAAAGCCCATGGGAAACCCCATGGGCTCATAAAAATCAGGATAATTATTTTCACAACCAGCACGCGCGTAGTAGCATCGGCATTATTCAGCGGTGCCGTTTAAACTGCCCTTCCCGACCCGGTGCTCTTTCAGCATGCGCTGCACTGACAATCAGCCGATTGCCGTCCAGTTCAACGCCTTTGCATTTTCGAATGACCTCTTGCGCCTCTGCTTCAGTTGCCATTTCCACAAAGGCAAACCCCTTCGAACGTCCAGTCTTTTTATCCTTGATGATTTTTGCCGAAACACAGGTTCCGAGGGTATTGAAGTTATACCGGAGATCCTCTTCTGTGGTGTCGTCGGTCAAATTGCCAACATAGAGTTTTGCTGACATTGTGGTACCTCCGTCTATTGAGGACATCCCTTTTTAAAGGAACGCCTCATCTGCACCATGTAACCCCTTTTAAAACTGCCGTCGCCCCCTGCCGAACCTTGATCTACCGAATCCGCTCGTGCGATTTCGTTCCTGCCGGGGACGGGCTTCATTAACGGTTACCTTCCTACCACCGAGTTCCATCCCGTTCATAACTTCTATTGCCTGCTGAGCATCTGCTTCACGATCCATCTCAACGAAGGCAAAACCTCTGGACTGCCCGGTTATTTTGTCTTTTATGACTTGTACAGAATGGCAGACACCTATCTCTTCAAAACGAGATCGCAAATCGTCTTCGGTGACCGTAGGTGACAGATTACCAATAAAAATGTTCTTTCCCATGAATGACTCCTTGTGTACTATGGTTGCATCACACGGATTTTATACAAGCAGTCGCACTATGCGCCTGCAGCTTCCGTCTTCCCTATAATCTGCCGCATCTGCTGCAGAAATAAAAAGCCCCGAGATTAATTAAAAACCCCGGGGCTCAATACGCAAATTCCAGAATGGATTTATAATTAATACCTACTCATAAGTATCACCGGTATGAGCCGGTATGTCAAGTGTTATTTAGCATGGACACTGTTGCGTTCAGAAAGCCCTGCTCTCCGATGCGTCACTGTCGCCAGCGGGTTTCAAAAGCCTCCAAAAGTCATGTCCCGTTTTTTTGCTAACAATACCGTAACGACCGACAACCCAAAGGGATAAACTCTCTGCCATGTGGCTCACCGGGGCTTGTGAGCCTCAACTAGGCAATCCATTTTTTCACCAGTGCACACCACGGCGATTCCAGTAAAACCTGCCACGTCAAGCTGCTCCCGTACTTCCTCAAACGTATAGGTATCACCTCCCGGAGTATGGATGAGCATGTTGATTGCAAACACAGCTCCTGCAACTGGACGGGTACGGCATGGCTCCATGATATGATCACGAATCAGCAGACAGCCACCGGCATCAAGACTTTTATAAATTTTTTTGAACAGACCCACATTCTGTTCAGGGCTGTTCTGATGAATAATTGCTGAGAGCAGTGCGCAGTCGCATCCTGCAGGAAGTTCATCCTTATAAAAATCTCCCGGGAGAAGACGAATCCGTTCACGAAGCCCTGCAGCAACAATCTTCTCTTCTGCAAGGGGAAGGACAAAGGGAAGGTCAAAAACGACTGCCCGAAGGTGCCGGTAACGCTCAAGAAAAGCAACTGTATACACCGCCGATCCCCCGCCAATATCAAGCAAACAGTGATAATCCTTGAGATCGTAGGCTGCTGCAATCTTCGGCGCAATGTGTTTGCCAATAACGTGCATTGCTCCGATAAACGCACGGATTATGCTCGGATCAGATGCTTCTGAGAGCAGCACTCGGTTTGGATCAGCACCCGTCCTGATGGTCTCAGTGAGATGCGACCAACCATCCCACATCGTATTCATATGCAGCACCATAGGCAGAATAGTATCAGGGTGACGCGAGGAGAGTTTCATCCCTGATTCAGTCAGCCCATAACATGCACCGGATTCCTGCCTGACAAGCCCAAACCCGACAAGACAGTCAAGGATACGGCGAGTAGCGCGGCTGTCGGTGCCAAGCCGCACGGCAAGCTCTGGAGCAGACGCTGGCTGCTGGTCAAGGCAGGTAAAAAAATCAAGTGCTGCAGCAGTCAGTACAATGCGCACCTTCATGAATGTGGCAAGCTCATCAAGCAGTGAATTGCCAAAGCTCATACTACCTCCGGTAATAAGCGACCAAGCAGCAGTGTGGAGGTGCTGGGCAGCAAAAGAGTCAATTATTCCTGCACCCCACCTGCCGCATAAACAGTTTTTTCCATATTTGCCACAAGACCGGGAATCAAACGAAATGGAAAACAGTATAAAATCTCCCCGTGCGTGTATAGTTTGAATGTACCACCGTAAAATCACTATGGCAATGGCTGAATAGGTGCACGGTCATAACCTCCTGCTCATGCTGATACGGCTCTTCCTCTTTGGTCTAAAGAATTTTCATGGTATATTCGATAATCATCGGTAGCGCATGATTGATCCAGTTCGGTAATACCGGTTTATTCTATGAATCCCAAAATAGATAAAAAAAAGCTCACGCTGGTGCACGAAGCAGCACCGGACATGTTGAGAATCGGTGATCTTCTCGTTAAGGAGGGATTTGCAACAAAAACCGACATTGAGCGGGCACTTGCCATACAACAAGCAGAAGCAGAAATCAGAAACCTGCCGCTTGGCAAAATTCTTGTGAAAATGAATGTGCTGTCAGAAGATGACCTCACGACAGCCCTCAATCACCCCAACCTTCGCAAACACATCGGATCTCTTGCAGTCGAAAAAGGTCTTATCACCAAAGAAGATCTCGAATTTGTGCTCAAAAACAAAAAGCCCGGGCAGCTCATCGGCGAACTCCTGGTTGAATATGGCCTTCTCACCCGTGATGATATCGGCAATTTGCTGCGTGAACAGATTAATTCCCCAAAACTTGGTGAAGTGCTTATTGACCTGAAGCTTATTACCGAACACGACCTTCAGGAAGCGCTGCGGCGTCAGCGTACCTTTAGGTCCTTGGGAGAAATCCTGGTTGACCTCAATATTGTTAATCCGTTTGACCTCAATTACGTCCTTGAGAAACACAACAAGATGTCAGGGCTTCTTGAGGTCATGCAGCGCATGGGTTATCTGAATGAGGAACAGGTTCAAGAAATCCAGCGCGAACAAATAGCAACCGGCGACCCAGTTACCAAAATTCTCCTGAAAAAGAAGTACCTCACCGCCGAGCAGATTCAGATGGCGCAGGCAAAGCGCTACAATCTGACGTTTTTGCCGCTGAATGAATTCACCTACAACAAAAGCGAAAAAAACCAGCTCACCACCCTTATAAACCAAAAATATGCTGAAAAAAACCTTGTCCTGCCTCTGTCGCTTATTGACAAAAAGCTCACCATTGCCATTTTTAAACCTGAGCAACTGCATCTTGTGGGTGAGCTCAAAAACCTTTTCCCGCACCTTTCAATCGCCTGTGCTTTTATCACTGAAGAAAAATTTGAGGAGCTCTTTGAGGTTCTCTACAGCAAACGACTGAGCGCCGAACCCCCTGATGAACAGGCACCCGCACCGGTCCAAGATGTGGATTTCATGGAAATTGACCTTGATGAAAATCTTGAGGACAGCAATGAAAAAGGACCGACCTATAGTGCACAGGACATTGAAGCTGAAGAGATTGTAAACTTCCTCATCAAGTACGGCATTTTGAACAACGCAAGCGACATCCATATTGAGCAAGACCGGCAGGGACCAAAAATTCGCTACCGGATTGACGGTATCCTTCAGGATATTAATGTGGAATGGCTGAAACGCAAACTCCCGGAAAAGGTCGGCGCTATTGTCTCGCGCATCAAAGTAATGTCAAACCTCGATATCGCTGAAAAGCGCATTCCGCAAGATGGCGTATTCCGGATTAACTACTATGACAAAGCAAAAAACCAAAAGTTTGATCTCGACTTCCGTGTTGCTACCTGCCGCGCTATTGTCGGCGAAAATGTGGTCATCCGTATTCTCGACTCACGCAAAGCAAACGTCGGACTTGAAAACCTCAATCACTCACCCCATGTGCTCCAACCGCTGCAGCGTTTGCTGAAAAGCTCTGCCGGTATGATTCTTGTCTCCGGTCCTACCGGCAGTGGAAAATCTTCAACGCTCTACGGTGCGCTGATGTATGTGTACAATCCCGGGGTAAAGATCATTACCGCTGAAGATCCGATTGAATACAGTTTCCCGGGTATCATGCAAACCCAGATACAGCCCAAAATCGGCATCACCTTCCCACGGCTGTTGCGCTCGTTTCTGCGCTGTGATCCAGATGTTATTTTGGTCGGTGAAATTCGTGACGAGGAGACGGCTGAAATTGCCTTTGATGCTGCGCAGACCGGTCACTTGCTGCTGAGCACCATTCACACCAATGATTCCGTCAGTGCGGTATCGAGACTTGCTGATCTGGGCATTGATCATGCGCAAATTGCCTCCTGCCTTCTGGGAATTCTTGCCCAGAGGCTTGTGCGCAAAATTTGTCCGTTTTGCAAAGAGGAATACGTTCCGGGTGAAGATGAATGGCGAGTCCTGTTTGATGTCTATCCTTCGCATCTGAGTTTTTACAAAGGGAAAGGCTGTGCCGCATGCAACTTCTCAGGCTACAAGGGACGCACACTGATTTCCGAGCTTTTTGTGGTTGATAAAGAAATCGGTGCAGCACTGAGTCGCGGTACGTCAGTTGACACGCTGAAAAAAATTGCCGTTGAGGCAGGCATGAAATCAATGCTTGAAGACGGTCTCATGAAACTGAACGAGACAACCCTTGCTGAAATCATCAGGGTCATTCCTCACGAAATGATCAAGGCTTTTCGTTCTCGCAAGCAGGTACAGGAAGACGTCAATAGCCTCATTGATACGTTGTTTGACGGCACCGGCGCAAAAGCTCATACAGCGCTCGCTCCGGAACAGTTTGTTCTTTCAGATCCCGCTCAGCAGGAACAGGTCATTGACGCTATGCTGTCAAAATACACTGCAATTTCGAAAAGTTTAAAAAGCTCGTTTCGCAAGCCCGATCCTGCGGTGTTTCGAAAGTTCATCGTTCAGCATTTCAATAAAATTACTGAGCGGTATCACTGTCAGCGGGTGAATTTCACCATTCAGGCAAAACAGGGGAAAGCAGAAATTTCTGCAATAGCAGATACTCGGTAACGGTTTATGACACGTATTATCGCCATTACCAGCGGCAAAGGAGGCGTCGGCAAAACAAATCTCAGCGCCAACCTTGCAGTGCAGCTCGCACTGCAGGGCCATCGCACGTGTGTTTTCGATGCTGATTTGGGACTTGCGAATATTAATATTCTATTCGGGCTGTATCCTGAAAAAACCATCGAAGACACAGTCACGAAAGCAGTGCCGCTTGAAAAAATTATCATAAAAAATCAGTACGGCATTGATATCATTCCCGGCAGCTCAGGCGTTGAGCACATCGCAAACTGCGAGCCGCCGCAACTCGAACAGCTCATTGCCTCATTTGCCGCACTGCCTGCGTATGATTTTCTTTTTTTCGATACCAGTGCAGGCGTTTCGCGCACAGTGGTTTCGTTTTGCTTGGCAGCGTCTGAAATAGTGCTGGTAATCACCCCGGAACCCACCTCGCTGACAGACGCTTATGCGCTCCTGAAAATTTTATGTGCAAACGGACTGAAACACCCGGTTCGTGTTGTGGTCAACCACTGCAAAGACGCCCCTACTGCAAAACAGACCTATGCCCGGTTTCGGGATGTCACTAAAAAATATCTTCCCGTTGACCTGCATCCTCTTGGCTTTATCGTTGAAGATCCTAAAATATCGTTTGCGGTCAATCGGCAGAAACCGTTTATCAATCTGTTTCCCGATACCCTCGCATCAAAATGCATAAAAGCAATAGCCAATAATCTGCTCCAGTCGTCCCCGGATGTCTTTATACCGCCTCGGGGGGTTGAATCGTTTTGGAAACAATTTGTACAGATTTGGTCAGGCAGTCTTGCCCTGCTCAGCGATCAGGCAGACAAAAAGAAAACGCAGCCTGAACCACAACTCCAGCCTTCGCAGGAGGAGCAGCCGTCTGCTGCGACTGCTGTGCCGAAACCCGAAGTTCACCCAGCACCGGGCGCGCCACCAGTTGAACCACCAACGCCGGTACCGTTGCCTTCAGAAGCTCCTCCAGTGCAGCCCGCTGCGACACCACCAGCTACGCTCCCTGCAGACAACATGCTCTCCAGCGTTCTGCAGACACTGACAACAAGCATTGCAACAATTGCAGATGAGGTTAAACTGCTTCGCAAAGCACTCGAGACATCAAGCAAAGCAAGCTCGATGCCCATTGCTTCCCCGACGAATACTGAAGATGTGCAAAAACCAAAAGGTGAGCCGATCATTCTTGATTTTGAAACCTACCTCCTTCAGCATAGCGAGAAACAGTAATGGCACAGGAAACAAAAATTGACAGAATTGTCCGGACGATAGAACAGATACCGACGCTGCCGGTGATTTCGACACAGATACTGCGTCTGTTTCGTGATGAAAATATCAACCTGAGACAGGTTGAGGAACTGGTTGAAAAAGATCCGCCGCTTGCTGCAAAAATATTAAAAATCGTCAATTCATCATTTTATGGTCTTTTAAACAAAATAAGCACCATTGAACATGCGATTATCATCCTTGGTCTTAACGAAATCCGCAGTGTTGCCATAGGATTTGCCATCCAGAGCCATTTTAAATCTCACAGCAATAGTTTTGAACCCGCCCGGTTTTGGAAGCATTCAATCATCTGCAGCCAGATTGCCAAATATCTTGCAAAATATTTTAACGTTGTTGATGACGGAACCTATTTTCTTTCCGGACTCATTCATGACATAGGGAAGTTGGTCATTGACCAGTATTTTCAAGAAGATTTCAAGACAATCATCCAGTATATTGCCAAAAATCAGTGCACGTTCAGCAAAGCTGAAAAAGAAATACTGGGGGTCACACATTATCAGATCGCGGCAAAACTGCTCCGCCAATGGAACTTTCCGGAAAAAGTCATCATGCAGGTCTTTTATCACCATGCACCGTGGCATGATAAAAACTTTACAACCGAATCAGCAATTCTCTATCTTTCCAATATTCTGACAAAAATAAATGGATTTACCTGCTCTTCAGAAGAAAAACCTATCAGCAGTACTGACGTCATGAAGCCAAGCATTCTTGAATTTCTGAACAAAACTGGTCTTGACATTGATCAGGAATCATATAAAAATCTCCTCGTGTTAATCCGTGAGCATATCGCTGCAGAAACCAATAATGTTTTGACCTTGTTTGAGTAGCATCAGACCCCATGTCCAAACACAAGCACCCGCCCGGTGGTTTTTCTGTTTTTGAAAAACAGATCAACGAGCTGATTCAGCACAGCAGCTCCCTGCCGCTGCCAGACATCATGAATCTCCTCATGCGCGCAGACGCTCATCCAAACCTTGACATTGAAAAAGAGCTGAAGAGACTGCAGGAAAAGTATGCAACAAAGCCTGCTAACGTTTGTGATTACGATTCATAGTTGACATCTGCCCCTCCCCTTCTTATAATGCGTTACTTTTTTCATTCCATCGCAACCATGATTCTGCGTGAGGCATCTCATGATACAGCGGGGATTTGTTCAGAAACATCTTGATCCAGACGACATTGCCTTTCTGCAGCAGTGCGCCCTTCGTGCGCGCGGCGATATCCTTACGATGACCACCCTCGCAGGCTGCGGGCACCCAGGCGGCTCCCTTTCATCCATTGATATCTATACAACACTGTTCCACTGCGCAAAGGTGTTTCCGCAGCAGCCATACCATCCTGATCGTGACCGGATTGTCATCAGCCATGGTCATACCTCGCCCGGCGTCTATGCAGCCCTTGCTCATGCAGGGTTCTTTGCGCCGGAAAGTCCCCTGATTGGATTTCGCGTTGCCGGCAGCCCGTTTGAGGGGCATGTAGAACGTTCGGTTCCCGGCATTGAATGGGGTACGGGTAATCTCGGTCAAGGATTGTCTGCCGGATGCGGCTTTGCCCTCGGTGCACGTCTTAAAGGGAAACAGTATCAGGTATTTGTTGCCATGGGAGACGGTGAGCAGCAAAAGGGACAAATCAGTGAGGCACGACGTTGTGCGCTGAAATACAAGCTCACCAACCTCACGGCAATCATTGACCAGAACCGGCTCCAGATATCAGGCGCTACCCATGACGTCATGCCACAGAACATCAGGGAAGAATTCCGTGCAGACGGCTGGCGGGTCATTGAAATTGACGGTCATGACATTGCTGCCATTTATAACGCACTATACGATGCAACCCATGACACAACCACACCGTGTGTAATTATTGCCCATACGACCATGGGCAAGGGCGTCTCGTTCATGGAACATGTTGCTAAATATCATGGCGTCGCGCTCACTGCTGATCAGTATGTAAAAGCGATGGAGGAACTCGGGCTTCCGCACGACCTTGAGCTTCTCCGCAAAAAACGCTCTGCAGCTGTTTTTACACCAAATGCTGTCTCATCACCCCCACCGCCTCACCTCATTACCGGCACGCCGCGCACCTACGGTAAAGATGATAAGGTGGATAACCGTTCAGCGTTTGGCAATGCACTCAAAGACATCGCTCTGAACAACAAAGACCATGCAGACAGCACTCCAATTGCAGTGTTCGACTGCGACCTTGAAACATCAGTTAAGGTTGATGGATTCAAACAAGTCCTACCGAATAATTTTTTTGAGGTCGGCATTCAGGAGCATAACGCAGCGACTATGGCTGGTGCTTTGTCGGTGGATGGAGTGCTCTCGTTGTTTGCAGATTTTGGTGTGTTCGGCGTCTGTGAAACCTACAACCAGCACCGTCTCAATGACATCAATCATGCAGGGCTGAAACTGGTATGCACCCATCTGGGTCTTGACGTTGGTGAAGATGGAAAAACCCATCAGTGTATTGACTACATCGGGCTTTTTAGAAACTTGTACACGTTCAATATCATCCTTCCTGCTGACCCCAATCAGACTGACCGCGCCACACGCTTTATGTGTAGCACCAGCGGAAATTTTCTGCTCGGTATGGGTCGCTCACGCGCACCAGTCATTCTGGATGAACAGGGAGCACCGTTGTTTGGCAACGGATACACGTTCGAGTACGGAAAGATTGACCTGGTACGACAGGGCACTGATGCAGCCATTATGACCTATGGCTGTATGCTGCACCGCGCACTTGCAGCAGGGGACAGTTTGCGGCAGAAGGGTCTCTCGGTTATGGTATTGAACGTGCCGTGCCCCAAGGCAATTGATCTTGAGAGGCTGCGGGAAGCGGCACGCACTGGTTTGATAATCACCTGCGAAGACCATAACGTACATACCGGACTGGGTTCGATCATTGCTGACCATCTTGCAACACACCAGATTTCAGCTCGTCTGATCAAACTGGGAGTTGCTGACTACAGCCTTTCCGGGCCTCCTGACGTGCTGTTCCAGCGGGCAGGCCTTGATGCTGCAACAATAGCCAACGTTGTCGAAAAGGAAATCAAAAAGAACACCTAAACGTTTATTCAATCCTCCTACCCTATACGCTGCGGTATCCGATACGGTAGAGGTGACAAACCATTTCATTCAGTGGGAATGAGTGATTCGGATTTACTGAATTATGCTTGAAGTCATCACCAGTGGTTTTAATAAAGTACGTGACCGGCTGCAGGGCAAAATCGAGCTGACCGAATCTAATATCGAGGATGCCATCAAAGATATTCGCCTGTCGCTCCTCGAAGCAGACGTCAGCCTCTCGGTTGTCAAGCGTTTTATTGCGCATGTCCAGGAAAAAGCTCTCGGTGAAGTTGTCGCAACGCGCGTCGCCCATAAAGGCAAAAAGCTGAAGGTTTCGCCTGCTGACCACTTTATTAATATCTGCTACGAAGAACTCGTAGCACTCATGGGTCCGGTTGATACCAACCTCAAGTTCGGGCAGCGCCCCGTGTCAGCAATTATGCTCGTCGGGCTCCAAGGGTGCGGAAAAACCACGACCGCCGGAAAGCTTGCCGCGTACCTGCGCACCAAAAACAAAAAACCACTGCTGGTTGCCGCTGATATTTACCGTCCGGCAGCAATCGAACAGCTGCACGTCATCGGCTCATCATTGGGCATTCCAGTCTTCACAGAACAAGACGCTCTCCCGCCGCTTATCTGCAAACGTGCACTTGATCACGCACGCACCATAGGCTGTGATGTTGCAGTGTTTGATACCGCAGGCCGTCTGGCTATTGACGATACGCTCATGCAGGAGCTGGAACGCATCGTTGCCCTGACACAACCAGAAAATACGCTGCTTGTCTGCGATGCCATGATTGGACAGGACGCGGTTAAAACAGCCGAAGAGTTTACCCGCAGACTCCCGGTTTCAGGCTTTATCCTGACAAAACTTGACGGCGATGCCCGTGGTGGCGCTGCACTTTCGATAAAAGAAGTGACCGGCACGCCTATAAAGTTTCTCGGAACCGGTGAGAGTCTTGACCGTCTTGAAGAGTTTCGTCCCGAGGGGCTTGCATCCCGTATTTTGGGGTTTGGCGATGTTGTCGGGCTCATCAAAGACTTTGAAGAGGTTGTTGACGAAAAAAAGGCAGAAGAAGACGCGCAGCGCATGCTCAAAGGACAGTTCACGCTGTCCGATTTCCTTGAGCATATTCAAACCATCAAAAAGATGGGACCGCTGCAGGATCTGATTGCAAAGATTCCGTTCTTCTCACAGATGGCTGGAAATGCGGTCGTTGATGATCGCGAAATCGTCAGAGTAGAATCAATCATCCGCTCAATGACGCCCCAGGAGCGCGCAACGCCTGACATTTTGAATGAAAGCCGAAAACAGCGCATCGCGCGCGGCAGCGGCAGATCGCTCAAGGATGTCAATGAAATCCTGAAACGCTACCGCATGATGCGGGATATGATGAAAAACATGGGGCGCAGCGGACTGCTCAGCAAGCTTGCAAACAGCATGACAAATCTGCCGGGAATGGGCAGCCTGCCCGGCAGTGGAAGCCTAATGCCACCCCTCCCGATGAGCGGCCCTATCGCCGTACCCCGCAGCCTGTCAGATGAGCAGAAAAAAAAGCTCAAGAAAAAGCGAAAAGAAGAACGTAAAGCCCGCAAAAAAAACAGGCGGCGGTAACTGCAACCGCCCAAGCACCTCAGAGCTCTGCCGCAGGCAATGCCCAGAGCCTGCATAGGTAAAAACAGTGCAGGCTATTTTTTCGGACCTCTTTCAAGTTCCTCTCTGAAGCAGCTATTCACATTTTCCAGAGCGCAGTACGCACCACACATCGTACAGGAGCGTTCTTCCGCTGGCTGCCGGCTTTCCCGTATCGCCCGTGCAGTATCACCGTAGAGCGCAAGGGCAAACTGTCGCTCCCAGTCAAGATCCCGACGTGCTTTTGCAAGGTCACGGTCACGATCCCGTCTTCCGTATTTGACCATGTCACCGATGTACGCTGCAATTTTGCAAATCCGTACACCTTCGCGAACATCCTCTTCATGTGGCAGTGCGAGGTGTTCCGCCGGTGTTATATAACAGATAAGATCAGCACCGTACCGTGCAGAACTTGCTGCGCCGATTGCAGCAGTCACATGGTCATATCCGGGCGCTACATCAGTAGTAATCGGTCCGAGCACATAATACGGCGCACCGCCACTCATCCTTTTTTGCAACTGAATATTCTGTTCAATCTCATCCAGCGGCACATGCCCCGGACCCTCAACCATGGTCTGGCATCCCATATCCCTGCCGATCTCGGCAAGCTCACAATTGATGACAAGCTCCTGAATCATAGCCCGGTCACTTGAATCATGGATTGCGCCCGCACGCATACCATTGCCAAGGCTCAGCACCACGTCATATTTTTTTAAAATTTCGACCACCCGGTCAAACTTTTCATACAGCGGATTGTCTCTATTGTTTTTGATCATCCAGCGAACCATTGAGGCACCGCCTTTTGATACCAGTCCGCCGTAGCGATAACCTTGTTTGCGCAGCCGTTCAATACTCAGCCAGTTGATACCGCAGTGAACCGCCATAAACGCAATGCCGTCGCTGCACTGCCGCTCGATAAGGTCAAACAGCATCGCATCATCGAGTCGGTCAGCACTGCCATACTTACGCTTTGCCTCGCAAAACGCCTGATACAGCGGCACATTACCGACGGGCAGTTCAACATTCTGGATAATTAAGCGACGGATTCGATCAAGGTCTCCACCTACGCTCAGTTCCATGAGCGTATCAGCGCCACTTTCTTGTGCGATCCGCGCCTTACGTATCTCAAGCTCCTCATCCACAATATCTGAGGAGGTGCCAATACTTGCATTGACCTTTGTCCTGAGTCCGGCGCCGATTCCGACCGCACGTGACCTGCCGCGATGATTTTTGATAATTACAATCTGCCCTGCTACAATCCGCTCGCGGAGCACCTCAACCGGTATTTGTTCCTGTGCAGCAACTTCCTGCATCGTTTGGGTAATTTCTCCTCGTCGCGCATGTTCAATCTGTGTCATTGAAAACTCCTTCTAAAGCGTGTCTTGTGGTTTGTGGTTCGTGTTTCGTAATATGAAAACGGCGCAGGGCGCACGGCTTTTTTTAAGACGTGAAACGTGAGAATAAAAGGTTTTTTTACGCCTCACCTCTTATGCTGCGGGCTTTAATCCGTAAGCCTCCCGCAACGCCCTTTTCACGTTTGACAACATACACTGCATGGCTTGTTTTGTAGACGTGTTTCATCCCGTAAACATACTAAAATCTTCTCTTGAAGGCGAGTGCTTTTCTTCCAGTGCCCTATAGTAACAATAAAATTGACAACCATATTAAAACGCTAAATTTATTTTCTGAACTATTGTTTCCCATACCATAAACCGGATGTTCGTTAATCAATTGTTAGCACGCATGGAGCACCGATCACATGACTGAGGTTGAACTGCTTCAAGCCTTCCAGAGTCGGGCTGCCAGAATCGCAGTCGGCGCCTCTACTGTCCGTGGTCGGGGGAACTCAGGTGTCGTTGCCGCGTCTCGGCGATATCTAAGGGAACTTGACCTCAGGAAGTTCGGTCAACCGAGTAAACTAGGGTTCACCAAAGCCCTCGACATGGGTACGTACGGTCTTCTCAACGCCTTGCCGCAATGCGCACGGCACTGGGGGCTTGCCCGAAAGGTGATAAACATCTTCCTGCGAGATTGCCTCTACACGACGTACCTTGATACCGCATTCGCCCTTCGCAAGAACAAGCCGTACTTCGAGCTTCCGCTTGACTCGATCACCGCAGGACACCTGAAACGGGTCGCAGGACGTGGAAAGCTACCGGCATGGCCTGGCGTGAAGCACTTGACCGAATCCTTGAGCGCCAAGTTTCAAGACGCCGCAACCGTTGAGGCGGTACGGATAGGCATCCCACGCATTCACCTGGATGCGATCTGGTGGTCGTTGTGCAGAGACAACGATGCCGGACGTTAGCCCGCTAATTTTTGGTCATTGGCTTCCTGTGTGGAACTTGAAAGAACAGAAAAGATATGCTTGGAATGCCCTGATAAGTCTTGCTCTTGGTTTTTGTGGGGGCATTTGATTATAGCACTGAGCTTTATAGGTGCCTGTCCCAATTTTTATCTATTTTTATTTTCCCAAAAGTACGCAATCCAAAAACGAGTACCTGCTCACCGGTCACTTATTGATCCCTCCGTCACTCCTGCCTCATCAAAGGTGAGCATCTGTGTCAGCACCTTGACGCCTGCCTCAACAAGCCACATGCCAAGAGCTGCTCCCGTGCCTTCACCCAGACGCAAGCCAAGATCAAAAAGCGGTTGGAGTCCCATCCGCTCAAGCATAACCTGATGCCCCCGCTCAACAGACCGATGCGCTGCAAATATATACTGTTTAATCAGAGGATTCAGCTCACAGGCAACAACTGCACCCGCACCGGATATGAATCCATCAATCACCACCGCCCGTTGTCGTGCTGCAGCACCAATAATCAAGCCGCAGATACCCGCGATTTCCAGACCTCCAACCTTTGCGAGAACATCAAGCGGGTCAGATGGATCAGGGTGATGCAGTGCAAGCGCTTTTTCTATTGTTGCAATTTTTACGCGTAGTGCCTGATCACTGATGCCGGTTCCTCTGCCGGTCACCTCGGCAACCGGGCGGTTTGAGAAGGCTGCAATAATGGCACTGCTCGGTGTGGTATTCCCAATGCCCATGTCGCCGGTTCCGAAAAGGTCAACCCCATGCTCGCATGCCATGTTGGCAAGCTCAATACCTACCATTATTGCCCCAACTGCCTCGTCGCGGGTCATTGCTGGCTCACGAGCAATATTGCCGGTGCCGCGCCTGACCTTGCGCACCACCAGTCCCTCAAGGTTCGGGAAATCATAGTCAACGCCAATATCAACAACGGTGACCTGTGCGCCTGCATGACGTGCAAGCACGTTGATGCCAGCCCCACCACGCATAAAGTTAAACACCATTTCACGGGTAACCTGCCGAGGGAATGCACTCACGCCTTCTGCAACAACGCCGTGATCAGCGGCAAACGTCACAATCCGTTTTTCGTTGATCTGCGGCAGCGCGGTCCGGCGGATACCTGCATACTGTTTGCCAAGCTCCATAAGTCTGCCGAGACTGCCTCGGGGGATAGCAAGGTTGTCGAGCCGCTCCTGTGCCTTGCGCAAAGCATCCTGATCGAGCGGTTGTATTGAGCCAATAATGTCGTGTAGGTTCATAATCGTTTCTCTCCTTGAGCTCATCCGGTAGGACAGGTCATAGCTTCCCTCTGTTCATTTTTTTGTTCCCCAGACAACCGACGTTCCGGCGGCAACCGCAGAGGTCTGGATACGATGAATACCGACAGCACGCATCCATGCAATAAGGTCACGTTTCCGATAGCACCGCCCCTGTGGTGTGCCAACCAGCATAGTCATGTCACACAGGGCAACGGCAAGAGGATCACCACAACCAAACAGGTAGTCATGCACAACCAGCGTACCATGCTGAACCAGAGCGTCACTAGCCTTGTGCAGAAGTCGCTGACAATCCTCTGGCGCGTAGATATGCAGGATATTTGATAGCAACACCAGATCGAACGTTCCCGGAGGCAGCGATTCATCAAGACACTGCCGGGCAATTGCCGAGACACGATCACTACAACCGTGCTGCCTGATATAGCGCTTGGTGTGCCGGATGACATCTGCGAGGTCAACGACCACTGCACGCAGTTTTCTGTTACGCCGCGCAAAGGCAACCGCATAAGTACCAATACCACCACCCAGATCGAGCATCATGCGATGGTTTCGGACACCAATCAGTTTGAAAATCTGCGGCGCTTTGAGCCGCCCGTGGCAGTCCATTGCCTCAAGGTACAGGCGTAGCTGCTGAGGATGCCCTGCAGTCCGGTGCCGGGGTAGCACTGCCATGGTATTGTGGGTGAGTGAAAATTCGAGCTGCGACCACGGCTCAAGAAGGCTTGCCTGATGCAGAAAAAAGGGGACCAGAGAGCAGGGGCTTGTCCGGCAGAGATAGCGCCGTGCTGTGTTGGTGAGGTGATAGCAGTCACCGCGCGTGCGCACAAGACCAAGCTCCTCTAAAACAGTGCAGAGTCGCCTGAGCGCTGCACTCGTGGAGCCAGTGCGTCGGGCAAGCGCAGCCGCAGATACCTCAGCACCTAACAGTGCGTCAAAAAGCCCACGCTCGACCGACACTGCAATCACCTGCAGCACCTGATGCGATGTTGCAAGATTGAGCAGTTTTTCACCTGTTCGCATCACTGAAGGTACCTGCAGTGCACAACCGCACAATCTCCTGAAGCGCCCGATCCTGAAGATAAGCTCTCGCCCTCGCGTCGCAGCTAATATCTCCGATCAGGAGCCGTCCAAGACATTCATTAAAATAATCAACAAGATACTGATTGACCTGCGCGGCAGTTGAGCTGCTGCCGCCGTGCCGCCAGAGCGGTGAGGTTGGCTCGTCCATCATTTTCAAAACCGCTCTGCAAACAACTGACATGACATCGGCAAGCACAGCAACCCGCAGGTCCGCAAATTCATAGTACCCCTCATAGCCTAGATCATCATAGGCAACAAACCGCCCCGCTGTCGCAGAGCTCCGGAAATTTGGCATTGCCGCAAGACTTATTTCCCGGTGATACAGCACATTTGCCGTAATCGGCAGGTACTCTACCAGATGTTCCCGTTGCAAAAAAGCAATGTTCTCGCAAACAGCTTCAAGGGTTGCCTTGGGCTCAAACATAATAAAACCCGGCGTCACGGTGATACCATAAGCGCGCAGCAAGCTAAGCGCAGCGCTACTGTCTTGTCTACAGCCCCTTTTGCGCATGCGGCGCAGCGATGCGTCTGAGCCGCTTTCAATCCCAAGAAATACATCACGCAGACCCGCTGCTGCAAGTTTGGCAACCGTAGTTTTGTCAAGATCACACGGTCGGGCTTCAAGCCCAAAGTGCACATGATATGCAGCAATAATTTCAGCAATCCGTGACGCACGTTTCTTGCCCTCAGCACCAGAGCCAAAAAAGTTTGCATCAAGAAAATAGAGATATCGTTCAGGCACCTGCAGCAGCAGTGTCTGAAGTTCCGCATCAATGTTTTCAGGCGTTCTGCCACGCCAGTGAGCCCGGGTGCCGTAAAACGGATTGATACAGCAAAATGAGCAGCTTCCACTACAGCCCCTGCTGCCCAGCACACTGCAACCGATTGTGTGGAGCAATGCCTGATGCCGTACGGGAAAGGGCAACCTGTCAAGATGTTCAATAAGCTGCCGGTGTGTTGCACGAGGGGAGGCATCGCCACGCCTGACCGCAACACCGGGGATGCACTCAGCAGCCAGAGATTTTCCTGCACAAATCGTACGGGCAACGGCAAGAAACGTTTCCTCGGGTTCACCGAGAACAATCGCGTCAATCCACGGATAGCGAACAAGCAGATGCTCCCAGTGAGCGGTTGGGAAAATACCATAGAGTACCAGAGCACAGTCAGGACGTGCACGTTTCAGCCGATGCAGAAAGGCAAACAGCTCAGGTGTCTGTTCCCAAAAATAGACTGCATGCACACCGAGCAAATTACCGGAAGCGGTACTGAGCCGCTCATAGGCATCGTCAAAACCCTCGCCGGCAAGATAGGCGTCATAAATGGTGACATCAAAACCGTTGTGCTGCAGCACGGCAGCAAGTGAGCCGGTCATCAGGCATGCATGGAGCGGTGCATTGGCGACATCGTTGTAGTGCGTCGCAGAGGGAATGCGTGGATGCTCAAACAGAATAATACCCACCGCAGTCTGCTCACATGCTATTTCATCCTCAACGGCACACCGGACACCATGAAATAGAGGCTGGTGGCTCGACGGGCAATCAGGTTATTGAGCATGCCAAGTAGATTTTGATACGAGCGTGACAGCAGGTCAGCAGGCATGATGCCGAGCCCAACCTCATTGGTCACCAGAATGATCCGGGTTGTGTTTTTCTGAAGTGCATCACAGAGTTTTCCGAACTCATCCTCAATCTCGCTATGTGTCATGGTATACAGCGTCAGCATATTGGACACCCACATGGTCAGACAATCCACCAGTACGACATCAAACACACCGCCGATTTTCGGTATCAGGCCGGCGAGATTCCGTGGTTCTTCAAAAGTCTTCCACCGCTCCCCACGTTCTGCTCGGTGACGCGCTATCTTTGCCCGCATGTCATCATCAGCGCCTGTGGCAGTCGCTACAAACGCCCGCTCCGTGGTACCTGTTTCGCCACAGGTCAGGGCAAAGGAGCTCTTGCCGCTCTTCACCCCACCGGTGATCATGATAATCTCCTTCATACAATTCCCTTACTACCGCGCCGCACCGCCATATAATCAAACAGCGACACACCAAATTCCAGCAACAGTGCATCAAGTCGCGCCAGAGGCAGACCGATCACATTGTAATAGCAGCCCCTGATACTTTCCACAATCAGCCCTCCCGCACCCTGAATCGCATAGCTGCCTGCCTTGTCCAGAGGATTGATGGCAGCAAGATAGGCTTTAATTTCTTTTTCAGAGAGCTCTCGAAACGTGACCTGAGTCTTTTCATAGCCAAGCCGCATCGTGCCATCATCGGTATCAAGTATCGCAAGACCGGTATATACAGCATGCACCGTGCCGCTCAACCTTTTGATGGTGTCAAAAGCCTCTCGCAGGGTACGCGGCTTACCAAGCACTGAGCCCCTGTGGACAACAACCGTATCCGCACCCACGATAAAAGCTCGTTTAAATTCGGTTGCAACGGTTTGTACTTTTGCTGCTGCATTTTTTTTAACATAGATTGCAGGTGATTCCCCTCGGATATACACCGGTTCATGAAAAGCACTCGGAGCCACCCTGCAGCGTATCCCCAGAGACGCTAAAAGTTCCCGTCTTCGGGGCGATGATGAGGCAAGCACCAGCGGCTTCAGGTGAAAGCGTTTCATGGTCATACTCTCTCCCAGCTTGCACAAGTGTTCACCGGCACCAGAAACACAGTAAAACAATGTGTAGACCAACGTTGGCGCAGATCAACGCTGAATGTTTTTTTCAACAGCAGATCAGTCCATCTCAACCTGTGAAAAAAGATACGCGCTGGTGGAAACCATAATGCTACAAAACACAACCAGCACCGTAAAATCCACCAGTGGCGGAAACCGTGATGCGCCGATCAAACCGAAGCGCATGCCATCCACACCATACAGGAGCGGATCAGCATAAGCAAGCAGTTGCACCCACCGGGGGAACTGCTCAATCGGGAACATCGCTCCGGACAGCAAAAACAAGGGAATCATAAGAAAGTTCATAACCAAACTAAACCCCTGCATATCACGCATAACCGATGCAAGGGCAATTCCCACATTCACAAACGCTGCGGCAATCATCAGCATAAACAGCGGGGTAAGCACGCAGCCTGCAAAAGAGTGGAGCCGGAGCCCAGCACCTGTAGCGACCACGAGGAACAAAAAGCCCTGCATGAATGCTGTGGTCATGCCCCCCAAGGTTCTGCCCAGCACAATCGCAACACGTGATACCGGTGCAACCATGATCTCCTTCAAAAACCCAAACTGCCGGTCCCAGAGAATCGCCATTCCAGAAAACATTGAACCAAACTGCAGAACCACGGCAAGCATCCCGGGCGCCAGATAGTTCAGATAATCAACATGCTCGGGCATACTGGGCGGTCTGAAACTTTTAAATCCCGTCCCCAAAAACAAAAGAAAGAAGAACGGCATCGCAAGCGATCCGATAATTCTGCTCCGCGCCCGAACATACCGCTTCATCTCTCTAAGCCACAGTACATACAGCGCTTGTACGTTGAACCATGAACTCATGGATGCCCTCTCCGGAGGTGCTGTCCTTGCGTCGTCGTACCTTCATCACGGAGTCTTTTTCCGGTATAGTGTAAAAAAACGTCCTCAAGTGACGGCTTCCTGACCGCAAGAGAACTGATCGTAGATCCGACACGCTGCGCCAGTAGCACTGCGCTGGTTATGGTTTGTTCAGCCTGCCGGACGCTCACCATGATGGTCTGATCGTGGCAGGTGATACTCTGAACCCATGGCTGCTCAGCAAGAGCGGTGTACAGCGGCTCAAGCGGCATTGCCTCAATAGTCAAAATGTCATTGCCAAGACTGTTTTTCAGGCAGGCAGGCGTATCCACCACCCGCACCTTCCCATAATCAATAATGCCGACCCGGGAGCACAGCGCATCAGCCTCTTCCATATAGTGGGTTGTCAGGATCACGGTCACCCCTTCGGCTGCATTGAGCTGCCGGATGTAATCCCAGATATGATACCGCGTCTGCGGATCAAGTCCGAGGGTTGGCTCATCCAGAAACAACACCCGCGGGAAATGCATGAGCCCACGTGCGATTTCAAGCCGCCGCTTCATGCCGCCAGAATACTGCTTCAGGAGCACATCAGCCTTATCCTCAAGCCCCACAAGGTGCAGCATGTCCCGGATACGACGCTCCCGCTGCGCTCGTTGCATGCCATACATCCGACCGTGAAAGTCAAGGTTTTCCCGTCCGGTCAGACGGTCATCAAGCGCCGGTTCCTGAAAGACCATGCCAATACATCGCCGTACCGCATCCTTGTCATGGGTAACGCGGTGCCCCCATACCCATGCCTCACCCGCTGTCGGCAGTGTCAGAGTTGCCAATATTTTCATGATGGTTGTTTTCCCTGCACCGTTCGGGCCGAGCAATCCAAAAATTTCATGCTGCCTAACCTGCAGAGTAACCCGGTCTACCGCTGTCAGCCCATTGTACTGTTTGGTCAAGTTTCTTGTTTCGAGAGCAAATAGTTCGTCTGGCTGCTGGCAAGCAGCAGAGAACACCGAGCCTGTGGCAACCATGTCTTTCATCCTTTACGACTTCCAAACGACGTGCTATACAAAAATCAAAATCTACTCCACCATATCCAGCATGAGGAGACTGCCCATGAAAGCTCTAAACAATATACAATTTACCGCTGATGGACAAGCAGTATTTGAAAAAATCATGGGGATTTGGCCACCGATCCTCCGGCAACGAAAGCAAGCGCACCTGCTACAGATGCTGCAGCTCCTCATGGCATTACGCCGCATTCGCTCTGCAGATCAGGCGCTGGTCATTGAAGCTGCCCGTTTGATGCTCCCAAAGTCCTATGACCCCTTCTTTCATATGATTGAAGATATGAAAAAGTTCAAGCGCCTTATACTTGATACCTTTTCTGACCTCAAGGCATACAACGCGCGACCGGTGCGCGTGAAACGCTGGAAACAGCCGCCCCGACGAATCCGCAGGCGCCCAGATCGTCCTGCCAACCCGTATGTTGTTGCGTTTTGCGCAAGTCCCCGCAAGGGAGGTAATACCGATCTGCTGATTGACAAGGCGCTTGAAGGGTGCCGTGCTGCTGGTGCGCAAACCGAAAAAATAAATCTGCACACGATTGACCTGGGCTTCTGCATCGGCTGCAGAAAGTGCAAAGAGCCGGGCGTTGACATGATCTGTGTGGTCAAGGATGATATGCAGACCATCTACCAAAAAATCATTGACGCTCAGGCGATCATCATTGGCTTCCCCATCTACACCGGCAGAGAAGCCGCGCAGCTCAGTACGTTTTTTGACCGTTGGGATGGGTTTGAGCGGTATCTGTTCAAAAGTTATCTTGAGCCGGGCCGCGTTGCCATGGTGATCGGCACATGGGGATATCCGTATCTTGATACCTATGACCATGTAATTGAAAGCATCATCACCATTCTGAACCTACACAAAATCGAGACCGTAGAAGCCTTGTCAGCGTGTGGTTTTGAGGGGATGCTGCATGGACTTGACAGCACCCGTCGAGGTGTTATTGCCCAGTATCCCCGTGAGCTTCAAAAAGCCTATGATGCTGGCATGGCGCTCGTCAGGAAGATACCATAAGTCCACGTTAATCATGCGTTGAATGCATACCATAAAAGGAGTCCGGATCATGAAAGATAAGCGCAGACTTAAACGCCGTCATTTAATCTACTATCTGCAGGTGACAGATCGCTCTACCGGCGCGCTGATCGGCTTTTTGGTCAACATCAGTCCCCAGGGCATCATGATCATGAGCGAGCATCCTCTGCCGGTCGGCAAACAATTCAATCTCCAACTTCTGCTGCCCAGTACAACCGGTGAAAAAGAATATCTCCAGTTTGATGCCCTCAGCAAATGGTGCAAACAGAGTATCAATACCGACTTTTATGACATAGGTTTTGAACTTTTGAATGTTAGTGTCAGTGATTTTGATGCTATCCAGAACATTATCTACGAACTTGGTTTTAATGACTGACCTGCGCCTTTTTTCGAGCTTTCGTAAAGCTCTGCCAGCAGCATAATCTGAAACAGAGCATACTGCACCGCATCCTTTCGCACCGAATATGTCACGCATCAGTATTCAAAAAATATCCGCACGTCTTGAACAATCACTGCACGAGCTGCTCAAGCCGTTTGCCGATACGATTGATCTTCGCGATCGCTCAGTGCTGATCAAACCGAACCTTGTCGAACCTGAGCCGTGGACAACCGGACAGACCACCAATCCTGAGCTTGTGGAAGCGATGGTGCAATGGTGCCGGCGCCACGGTGCACGGAAAATAGCGATCGGCGAAGGGCCAAGTTATTTCCAGCCCCAAGCTGATCTTGCTGCCTGCTTCACAAAAACAGGTATTGCCGAAGTTGCCCGGCGTCAGGGCATTGACTGGATTCTTTTTGACGACCATCCGTTTCGCACCTTCAGAAACTATTCCCCCCGATTGCCCGAGCTTTTTGCAATTTCTGAACATGCGTTTTCATGGGACCATATCATCAACATACCGGTACCCAAACCCCACTATCTGACAACCGTTTCAATTGCCATGAAAAACCTCAAGGGTTTTATCAAGCGTGAACATAAGCCACTGTTTCATCACAGCGGCACGCAGGGTATCCACGGTGCCATTACTGAGCTCAATCTCCTGATACGTCCTTCACTCACGATTGTTGACGGAACCGCTGGCGTGCAGTGTTGTGCGCGCTTCCTTATTGCAGGCATTGATCCCGTTGCCGTGGATACGGTTGTTGCTGCACTGATGGGCTACAATCCTCATGACATTGCGACCATCAGGCTCGGCGCTGAGGCAGGGATTGGCGAGATGGATCTCATGGCTCTTGAAATTAGTGGCGATGACCTTAAAGACCTTTCGCTGAATATTGAACAGCCGCTTGATTTTCTGAGGCGTGCATTCCCATTGCTTACCCTGCACGCTACAACAGCATGCAGCGGTTGCCTGATTCCCCTTTTTGCAGCGCTGCGTGCCTGCCATGCTCACGGCATACAGCCCCGCACCACCACGATCCTTGCTGCCGGACCTGCTGCTCAGCAAACAGCCGGTGCCGTCTGCATCGGACGCTGCGCACAGCCATCATCACCTTCCCAGCCATGGCTGCGCGCCTGCCCTCCCGGCAAAGAAGAAACCTATGCATTCCTCAAAACAGTACTGCGTGCTACCACCTGATAGCTTCATCCCACCCCGCCGTTGGCAAGCATACTGTTTGACAGCATGAACAATAATTTGCTATGAACAGAGTTTCAGTTATATTTTTTGAAAGCCCTCTCTATGAAAGAACGCAGAGCCTTTAAACGCATAAAAAAATCCTATCATATTGAGTATGGCCCGTTGAATGCTGTGGTGCAGCCTAGTGCGCTAAAGCCCGGGACTCTTATTGATCTTAGCGCTGGAGGCATCTTATTTTCCTGCACTGACGCTTTCCCGCTCGGTACTCATTTGGTTGTGCATATTCAGGTATCGGGATGGCGTCTGGGGTCTGATGGTATTGAAAAAAGTGGTAATGCAGACGATGAACTAACCCTGAAAACCATTGTTGAAGTGGTGCGGATTACTACTCAGGCAGGCGACGAAGCACCGCATGTCGCAGCCCGATTCCTTGGCAGGATACTGCCAGAAAAAGATCAGGGGGGCTCCAACCATGTCTGACCAGCAGCGTTTACCAGTGGTTCGATTGGAACTCAATGCCGGCGTATTTCGCATTCCCACCGAGAATGCAATTTTTGAAATAACGGTTGCCGCTCATGACGGTCTGCCGCAGATTATTGAAAAAATAGTTGAACGTGAGATTCCAGATGAAAAACCCGCTGAGCCGCCACAGCCATCCCCGCCGCACCGTGAGCCTCCCGTATTCAGCAATGAAGCATTCTACAAAGAAATTTCAGAGGAGATGTATCAGGAAATTGGGCATCTGGCACGGCAATTATCCATCAGCATTAAAACGCCGCTTACCGATGTGGATCTCAAAAATGTTGACCTTGGGAAGGCGGGCGTTGATTTGGAAAGCGCTAAAGGTCAGCTCCAAGACGTTGTACACATGACTGAAAAAGCGACTATGGATATCATGGACGTCTCTGAAGATATTCAAGATAGTTGTGATATTATAAAAAAGAATCTCGCAACCCTGAAAAGTCTTCAAGCGGTACCGATTGCGGAGCAGCAAAAACAATCCGAGCCACAAGACCATGCTCCCGGTGGCGTTGAGTTTTTTGAGAATCTCTTACAGCGCGAGCAGCAGCTCAGGGAGCGGATTGCTAACCTTCCCCTGCAGCCAGGAGGGCAACCAGTCTCTTTTGAGAAAAAGAAGGTCTACCGGTTCAGCCTTGATACCGTTTTTCAGACGCTCTATGAGCTGTGCACCAATGAGACGGTAAAAAAAAACCATATCAGGCCGATGCGCGAGTCGCAAAAAACTGCCTTTAACGAATCTGCCGTGCTCAAAGCATTCTCAGAGCTTGCGCCGACGGTACCGGTCGAAGAGACGTTTTATCAGTTTCCGCTGGCTTCGATTTTAAAAATCCTTTTTCAGAATTGCACGGTCGAACAATTCAGGCAAACGCTGAAAAAAATGCACCAGTCAGCCGCAACAATTTTTATTGACCAAACCATGCCCATTGAGGGAACGATGGAGGAAGTCGAGGTGCCGGTGCAGCAGCAAGCCGAGCCCACACCAGCTGACACAAATCCGGCAGCGATTGTCCAGTTTATTGACGAAACTATGGACTTGGTGCGTTCTGAACTGGAACGCCTGTGCTCAGCAGAACCGCAGGCAAGTGTTACGGTTCCTGCCAACAGCCATGCACAGCTTGTCGGTGCTATTGAATCCACTGATGCCGTGTTGCAACGTATTATTGCAAATATCAGGCGCATTCTTGAAGCGCTGACCTTTCAAGACCTCTCCGGACAGCGCATTAAAAAAATCCTCAACCTGCTTTCCGATGTTCAGGTGCAGCTCCTGAGTATTTTAGTGACGTTTGGCGTGAAGCTGAAAAAGAAACTGGAGGTCAAAGACATTACGCCTCAGGAAACCGAAGAAATTGCAAGCCGTGAAGTTGACAGAATAAAAAATCTTGTTGTCGAGCAACCCGCCGAAGAAGGCGAAGAGTGGTCGGGACCGCTGAACCAAGATGCGGTTGATAAACTGCTGGCAGAGCTGGGATTTTAATCAGTCTGATGACCCTGCCCTGTGTGTTCTTTTCGGTTATCAGACCGGTGACTCGGTTGTGAATCCTTCTGGGCTGAGGGGGCTCGTTGCTGCTTGAGCAGAATTACTATCCGAAAAGATGCTCCGCAAAACAGAATAAATCCAAGATAATGTCGCCATCCTGCTTCAATCTGCAGCCATGCGGTGAGCCCGCACAGGGCAAGAAACATATAGCCAGCTATTCGGAGATACTGTCGCATGCTCCCTCACCGTAACAAGCTCATTGAAACTGACCTTTTTCTTTCTCATAGACAACGCTGATTTCCTCTTTGAGCTGAGAAAGGTCGTCAGCCGGCAGTGACAGCAGCGCAGCAACCGGCGGATCAATGACCGGTACCGAGGCATCAGGGCTTCGGTACCCGATGCCCAGATGACGGCAGAGGTTATCTGCCACATGGACACAGGCAATGACCCGGGCAGTCGGTGTATCGGTAAAATCTCCAAGCACACCTCTGTGGAGATGGTGGTGCTCAAGCACTGAAGCGAACACCAGCGGCATTCTCCATATGCGCATCACCAGCGGTCCCACGTCCGTATGGGTATAACCAAAAATTGCATTTTCTGCCGTGAGGGATTGCTGACCTTCGTTGTAAATCGCCTGCATGACCTGACTGTAGCTCTGTGGACATTCATTGTTCATGAAAACCTTGCCCAGATCGTGCATCAACCCGGCTAAGAATGCAATCTCCTCCAGATCACGCCACTGTCGTGAGGCAATATAGCGTGCTGCAATTGCAGCGCCGATGGCATGATCCCACATGAGTTGCTCGGTAATCCCGAAACGCTTGTACTGGAGTTTTGTCGAGACCGCAAGAACAATTTTGCGGAGTGTAGTAAGTCCCAGCACCACAACCGCCCGCCTGATACTGGTAACCTTGGACTGGAGCCCATAGTAGGCGCTGTTTGCAATTTTTAAAACACTTGCTGTAATCGCCTGATCCCGTTCTACAATCGAGCAGATCTCTGCAATCGAGGCTTCTTCATCCCGGATGATTTCAAGAACCCGTCGGGCAACTCCCGGGAGCACCTTAGGCTCTGATACTTTTTTAATCAGTTCTTCCTTCGGTAACCTGTCCATACACAACCACCTCCCCCTTTACTCCATCACTCCGCGCTGCACCAAGCACCATATAAAATCAGTCCTGCTGGTGTCAAGAACAGAACACATGAATGCCGTTTCCTACCGAGGAGCGTTTGCCACCGGCAAAAACGGCAGCAGCACAAGTCCCGGGAGCCCGGCGATCACCACAATGACAAAAAAGAAAAAATATCCTGTCGCATGCTGAATAAAACCGCTGAGCATCCCCGGAACCATCATGCCCAGAGCCATAAATCCGGTTGAAAGAGCAAAGTGTGATGTTTGGTATGGCTCACGGGCGATGTTCATAAGAAACACGGCAAACGCACTGAATCCAAATCCATACCCGATCTGCTCGGCAGTTACCAGACAAACAACGGTTAGCAAACCGGGACGCACTGCGGCAAGGTAAACATAAAAAAGATTCGGTACATTGAGCATGAGTGCCATGGGCCACAGACACCGTGCAAGTCCCCACCGTGCAATTGCCCATCCGCCCAGTATCCCGCCGCAACACAAACCCATAACCCCGACCGTGCCGTACACAAAGCCGACTGTATCTGTTGCAAGCCCAAGCCCGCCTGCCTCTGGTCGGTCAAGCAGAAACGGTGCGGTCATTTTCAAAAGCAGTGCTTCACCAAGACGATAGACAAGGATAAACGCAAGTACAATGCCTATACGGGGTTGTTGGAAATAGGTACGGAACGCATCATAAAACCCCTGCCCTCCTCTCTGCTGACATCCTGAACAGTGAGCGACTGCTCGCGGGAGATACCAATGGTGGAAGCAGGCAAAAAGCGCAAACACAGCACTACATATCCCCATGACGCAGGTCCAGCCGCTGGCAATTGTGCCAAGGTTTTTTTCAATGTATCCTGCCAGCATAACCAGACCGCCGCTTGAAAAAATAAGCCCAAGCCGGTAGAACGTTGACCGGACACCGATAAAAAAAGCCTGCTCCTTAGTATCAAGCGCAACCAGGTAATACCCATCTGTTGCCACATCGTTTGTGGCACCGCACAGTGCCAGAGCACACAGCACCACCAGCGAAAGCCACAGAAAATTATCTGAAAAAAAGCTCAGCGCGAGCAGTCCGAAGAGCACGACGAGCACCCACTGCATGCAGAGAATCCACCTTCGCTGGGTACCCCAGAGATCTACCAGCGGGCTCCACAGCATTTTGATAACCCAGGGGAAATACAAGAGACTCGTGAACCCGATAAATTCATTGGACATTCCCATGGTCTTATACATGACTACAGACACCGACGTAACGATGCCATAAGGGATTGCCTCTGCACAATAGAGCGTGGGGATATAAAACCACTGACCTGTTTTTCGGATGGACATACTACCTCTTATTTTTATGCAACACGTTCAGACAACGGTGATAGATGAACACACCGGAAGGTACTTCAAGCTGTACGAGCCTATCATATCCTGTTGCTGAGAAAAAGTTGATATTAGCGCCAATCTATACTACTATGCAGACAGTATGAGCCGACAGCACAACGTAATTGTTTTAGTGTGTGCCGTTCTGGTGGCAGTGCACTGCACTGCCGCACCGGCAAAGGAGGCGATTATGAGAAAATCTCCAATCGCAGGAACGTGGTATCCCGGCACCAAAGAGAAGCTGCAGAGCATGGTCAATGAACTTCTTGAGAACGCTGCGCTTCCCACCATCACGGGAAAACCGTTTGGCATTATTTCTCCCCATGCTGGCATGCAGTATTCAGGGCAAGCAGCAGCCTATGGTTTCAAAGCCCTGCGCGGTGCAGGTATCACGCGGGTCATTCTCCTTGGCCCCTCGCATTATACCTACCTGCATGGCATTGCCACGTCAGGCGTTGACGGCTATCAGACACCGCTGGGTGTGGTGCCGGTTGATCGCACGATCAGCGATGCCCTCCAGCGCCACAAGCTGTTTCAGGGTCCCCGCACCGCAGAAATGCCTGAACATTCCCTTGAAATGCAGCTTCCGTTTTTACAGGTAGTTCTTGAGTATTTTACCCTGGTGCCGCTGGTGGTCGGCGAACTCTCAGGCTCTGACTATGATGAGGCAGCAGCAGCGCTGCGACCTTACCTTGATTCAACAACAATCGTCGTCGCCAGTTCCGACTTTACCCACTACGGTAGAAGGTTTGGCTACGTTCCCTTCCAAAGTGACGTGAAAAAAAACCTTGAAAAGCTTGACGGCGATGCCATTAAAAAAATCATCGCCCGCGACAGTGAAGGCTTTCTCCAGTATCTTGACGCAACCGGTGCCACCATTTGCGGCGCACGACCGATCAGCCTCCTGCTCAAGTTGCTGCCACCACAGGCAACCGGAACCTTACTCAAGTACTACACCTCGGGAGATCTCATCGGTGACTTTACCGATTCGGTGAGCTATGCATCTATCCTTTTTACCGTCCCTGCAGCACACCAGTAATGTCTGCAACGACAAACAGTTTTAGATGAGGAGAAACAACCATGCGCAGCGACAAAATGAAAAAAGGCATTGAAAAAGCACCACATCGTGCCCTGTTTAAGGCACTGGGCTATACGGACGAGGAAATCGCACGACCACTGATCGGCGTCGTCAACTCAGCTAACGAAATTATCCCCGGGCATATCCATCTTGACATCATCGCCAACGCAGTCAAAGCCGGAATCAGGATGGCTGGCGGGACGCCTATCGAATTCCCGACAATCGGTATCTGCGACGGCATTGCCATGAACCATGAGGGCATGAAATACTCCCTTGCCAGCCGTGAACTGATCGCAGATTCAATCGAAGTCATGGCAATTGCCCACCCGTTTGACGGTCTGGTGCTCATCCCAAACTGCGACAAAATCATACCCGGAATGCTCATGGCTGCCCTTCGTCTCAACCTCCCGGCAATCGTGGTCAGTGGCGGGCCAATGCTCACCGGAAAAATTGACGACCGGGACATTGATCTCATCACGGTGTTTGAAGGCGTTGGTGCGGTAAAGGCTGGCAAACTTTCATTCAACGAGCTCCGACAGCTTGAAGACTGTGCCTGCCCCGGCTGCGGATCCTGCGCCGGTATGTTCACGGCAAATTCAATGAATTGCTTGACCGAAGCATTAGGGCTGGGGCTCCCCGGCAACGGCACCATCCCTGCGGTGCATGCTGCACGGGTCAGGCTTGCAAAAAAAGCAGGTATGAAAATCATGGAGCTGATCAGGCGTAACCTGACACCACGCGCTATCGCAACACCGGCAGCATTTCGGAATGCAATAGCGGTTGACATGGCGCTCGGATGCTCAACCAACACGGTTTTGCACGTGCCGGCAATCGCACATGAAGCGGGGATTAAACTGAACCTTGATGTCTTTAACCAGATCAGCCGCACCACACCTCACCTCTGCGCCATGAGTCCGGCAGGACCCGTGCACTTGCAGGACCTTGACCTTGCTGGCGGTATTCAGGCAGTGATGAAAGAGCTTGCCAAAGCAAGGTTGATTGACGTGCGGTGTCTTACCGTAACGGGCACCACGGTCGCTGAAAACCTCAAACACGCGCCGGAGCCGAACCATGAGGTGATTCGTCCGGTGCGCAAACCCCACCATGAGCAGGGTGGGATTGCTATCCTACGGGGTAATCTTGCGCCTGATGGTGCAGTCGTGAAGCAATCTGCAGTAGCACCGGAAATGATGCGCCGTACCGGTATTGCCCGGGTGTTTGATTCAGAAGAAGCAGCGGTAAAGGCAATCCTCGGCGGTAAGATTAAACCCGGACATATCGTCGTGATCCGATACGAAGGACCTAAAGGCGGACCCGGCATGCGTGAAATGCTTACCCCGACCTCGGCAATCGCCGGCATGGGGCTTGATCGCGATGTTGCACTGATAACCGACGGAAGGTTTAGCGGCGGTACCCGCGGTGCTGCAATCGGTCATGTATCGCCTGAAGCTGCAGAAGGCGGTCCGATTGCACTGGTAAAAAATGGAGACCGCATTGAAATCAACATACCGGCAAAACTTCTCACGCTGAAAGTTGATGCACAGGAACTTGCCCGTCGGAAAAAAGCGTGGAAACCGCCAAAACCCAAAATTACCTCTGGCTATGCATACCGGTATGCGCAGCAGGTTACCTCGGCAAGCACCGGCGCTGTGTTCAAAAAATAGTCGCCCTGTGTGCCAGTGACAGTTTAATAGAACGCTAGGTGCCGGTTTTCTGCACCAATGCCGTGATACAGTCTAAAAACGCATCCATTTCCTGATCGGTGCCGATGCTCACTCGTAGGTAGTTATCAATGCGCGGCAAGTTGAAATGCCGCACGAGCACACCCCGATCGCGAAGCTGCTGGTAGAGCTCAGTTGCCTTTGCCTCAGGATGGGTGATAAACAAAAAATTTGCCTTGGACGGAATCACGGAAAAACCTACTGCCCGCAATGCTGCAGCAGTGCGTTCACGGGTTGCAATGACCCTGCGAATCGTCTCCCGGTAGTATGCCTCATCCTCCAGCGCTGCAACTGCGCCGGCAAGGGCAAGCCGGTCAAGGGTATAGGAATTCATTGAGTCCTTCACGCGGCGCACCCCCTCGATAAGTTCCTGATGCCCGATCGCAAACCCAACCCGAAGCCCGGCAAGGCTTCGTGATTTTGACAGGGTTTGGACGATCAACAGATTGGGAAATTCCTGCACCAGCGGCACTGCAGATTCAGCGCCAAAATCGCAGTATGCCTCATCTACGATAACAACGCTGCCAAAATTATGCTCGAGAATTTCCCGCACCGCTGCCCGAGGCAGACACGTACCCGTGGGTGCATTCGGATTGGCAATAACGATGCCGCCGTTGGGCACAAAAAACTTTTCAACCGGGATCGTGAAAGACATATCCAAGGGCACGGGCTCATAGTCAAGATGAAACACCGTGCAGTACACCGGGTAGAAGCTGTAGGTGATATCAGGAAACAAAATCGGCGTTCCGGGATTAAAAAAAGCAAGGAATGCAAAGGCAAGGAGCTCGTCAGATCCGTTCCCGCAAAAAACCTGCTCACGGGCAACACCAACGCAGCGTGCAATGGTCTGCCGCAACTCCTCACATTCGGGATCTGGATAACGCCGCAAAGACTCGTCCGCAGCACGGTGAAGTGCTTCAATCACGCGCGGTGATGGCGGATACGGGTTCTCATTGGTGTTGAGTTTGATGTAGGTTTTGTCCCTTGGCTGTTCGCCGGGAACATAGGGCTTGATCCGTTTGGTTGTCTGGCTCCAATATCTACTCATCGCAGGGGGATATCCTCATACTCCACGTTAGTCGGTACCTTTTTGCATCGCATCATGCTCAGTGCACTGTAATATATTTCGGTAAAAAACTCAAGATACCAACCAGCCATGCTCCCTGTACAGAATATCCTTGACAGCTTAACCCCGCAGCAGCTAAAACGCAGCAACAACACCCGTGTATGCAAACACTTGAAATCCTCATCCTATGGACAACGAACGGCTCAAACAGCAGATCCGATTTCTTCTTGAAATTGACCGCCTAAAACAGGTTATCCGGCAGTCCTATATTCTGGGCGGTACACGGAAAGAAAATGCCGCAGAGCATAGCTGGCACCTTGCCCTCATGGCGCTGGTGCTTGCCGAGCATGCAAATCAGCCCGTGAACGTACCACGGGTGGTGCAGATGGTGCTGGTTCATGATCTGGTAGAAATTGATGCCGGTGATACGTTTATCTACGACATCCGCGGCAACGCTGAAAAACCCCAGCGTGAACGTGCTGCCGCAGACCGCATTTTTGGTCTCCTACCTGAAGGGCAGCGGCAGGAATTTAGGTCGCTCTGGGATGAGTTTGAAGCACGCCAGACGCCTGATGCCCGGTTTGCCGCTGCACTTGACCGTCTCATGCCGCTGCTGCACAACTATCATAACAAGGGACGTACCTGGCAGGAACACAATGTCAAACAGCACAGCGTTATCGAGCGAAACACAACCATAAACGATGGTTCTGCAACGCTCTGGGACATTGCCCGGCAGATCATCGAAGATGCGGTTGCCAAGGGGTTTCTTGCCAAAGAGTAATCCGAATCACCGTGCAGAATCTTCCCGCCCTTTAAGATAAACCAGAACTGAACCGCTTTTGGTCTTTGCCTGCTTTTCCCAAACAAACGTCAAAGCAACGCCGGTTCGCTTCAGTTCCACGAGCACCTGCTCGATGATGTCCCGCAGCACTGAACCGCGCTCAGAATGCAGTCCCTTGCCGGTTATAATACGGAGCGTTTTAAACCCTCGGCGTGCTGCATCCAGAAGAAAAATACGCGTCTGCGCAGCAGCGTCAGCGCTGGGCAAGCCATGCAGATCAAGCTCATCCTGCACCGAAGGATACTGCCGCACCTGCTCTGCAACGGGTACCGGTTGCTGGCGTTGCTGCACACCTTCTTTTTCACCTCGTGCCCGGCGCACATTCTCAGCACTCAGTGAAGCTTCAAGCAGCTTGGTAAAATCTTCCTCTGCATGGTCTTCTTTGCCTTCACCAAGAAAATGGGCAGCAAGATCATCAGAGGGGTCAAGTAACGGAATACCACTGCGGGTTAGCTTGTTCTTGCGACGATCATGCATCAACGTTGAATCCTTAATGCCTGCACACACACCCTATTCAGTATATGAACCAACATGCCTCAGGTCAACTGCAAAAAACATGTCTGCTATCTGCTTTTTATTTTGACAAGTTTTAATTCTGTTTGCATAATTCCCATTGGAAAAACGTTTCAAGAGCTCCTCGTTAAACCTGTGGAGGTAGGCGCGATGCAGCATGCTGTGAAAGCCTATAATAACACTGCGTTTCTCAACAGTCCTCATGCCCGCATCATCCGTATCCTTGCGGAATATCTTGAACCGTTAACCAGATTTAAAAAATACGGCATTCAGGACACGGTTGTTTTTTTCGGCTCTGCCCGAATTCTTCCTCTTGAAAAAGCGCGCGAAAACCTGCGAGCGGTGCGGCAGCAGATACGGCGGGGCGAAGGCGACCTCCCAAGCCTCATCGCACAGCGCAGGCAAGCACAACTGCAGGTGAAACTGGCAACCTTCTATGAGGACGCGCGTAGACTTGCTGCGCTTATTACCTCATGGTCAAAACAGAATGCAGCACAGTCTAAAAAAAAGAGCAGGCGGTTTATTGTATGCTCAGGCGGCGGACCCGGTATTATGGAAGCGGCAAACCGCGGCGCATCCGAGGCAGGCGGCTACTCGATTGGACTTAACATCAGCCTGCCGTTTGAGCAGGAGCCAAATCCTTATATTTCAAAAGAGCTTCTCTTTGAGTTCCACTACTTTTTCATTCGCAAATTTTGGTTCGCATATCTTGCAAAAGCGATGGTTGTGTTTCCCGGAGGTTTTGGCACCATTGATGAAATGATGGAGCTGCTGACACTGCTCCAAACCCACAAAATTACCAAACCGCTGCCCATTATTCTCTACGGCACGCGGTACTGGAAAAAAATCATCAATTTTGAAGAACTCACCGCGCTTGGCATGATCAGCAAAGAAGACGCAGCCTTGCTGCACCATGCAGACACGCCTGAAGAAGCTTTTGCCATTATCAAGCAGGAGCTTGAAATACTCCTCTAGCAGGACTGCTCCCCGCTCGTTGCGACCTGCGTGTTCACTCAGGTAGTTCTCACTTGACAAAAGCACACAATATCACTATAACGTGGCGTCGTTCGCGAACATTATTTTTTCAGGTACGATTAAGGAGCATCATGCGCGTTGAAGATCTGACAAACCATAAGCTCAGGACCTGGATCGAGGAAGTTGCCCGGCTGTGCCGACCGAATGCTCTTCATATCTGCGATGGCTCTCAAGAAGAATATGACCGTCTGAGCGCTCTAATGGTTGCGCAGGGGACATATCGGCGTCTTAACGAGCACAAACGTCCCAACAGCTATATCTGTTTTTCAGACCCCTCAGATGTCGCGCGGGTCGAAGACCGCACGTTTGTCTGCTCTCACGCAAAGGATGATGCTGGTCCTAACAACAACTGGCGGGCACCCGATGAAATCAAGGCTGTGCTTACCAAACTGTTTGACGGCTGCATGCAGGGCAGAACCATGTATGTCATCCCGTTCAGCATGGGGCCGCTTGGTTCACCGATCTCGCATATCGGCGTTGAGCTAACGGATTCACCCTACGTCGTTTGCAACATGCGCATCATGACCCGGATGGGAGCACCTGTGCTTGCAATACTGGGCAGCGGCGATTTTGTTCCCTGTCTGCATTCAGTCGGATACCCGCTCACCGGCGGTCGGAACGATGTGCCGTGGCCCTGCAATCCTGAAAATAAATACATTGTCCATTTCCCTGAAGAACGTATGATTTGGTCATACGGCTCAGGATATGGAGGGAATGCACTGCTTGGGAAAAAATGCTTTGCACTGCGCATCGCATCAGTCATGGCACGCGACGAAGGCTGGCTTGCCGAACACATGCTCATTATGGGGATTACTTCACCACAGGGCGTGAAAAAATATATTGCTGCAGCTTTCCCCAGCGCTTGCGGAAAAACAAATCTTGCCATGCTTGAGCCAACTCTTCCCGGATGGAAAATCGAGTGTGTGGGTGATGATATCGCATGGATGAAATTCGGTCCTGATGGTCGTCTGTATGCGGTTAATCCTGAAGCCGGCTTTTTTGGCGTTGCGCCCGGCACCTCAGCTACCACAAATAAAAATGCGATGCTCACCATTACCAGAAACTCTATCTTTACCAATGTTGCACTGACACCTGACGGTGATGTGTGGTGGGAAGGCATGACTGACGAAGAACCTGAACAGCTCATGGACTGGACCCGCCAGCCATGGACCCCGGGATGCGGGCGACATGCAGCGCATCCGAACGCACGATTTACTACGCCGCTGGCACAGTGCCCGATAGTAGACGCTGCATGGGATGATCCGGCGGGTGTTCCCATTTCAGCAATCCTGTTCGGCGGGAGGCGTTCCTCTGTTATTCCACTGGTCACCGAGGCGTACTCATGGCAGCATGGCGTGTTCCTTGGCTCTATCATGGCATCAGAAAGAACTGCGGCAGCTACGGGCACGGTCGGTGAGCTTCGGTATGACCCCTTTGCGATGCTGCCGTTCTGCGGCTACAACATGGCTGACTATTTTCGGCACTGGTTGAGCATCGGCATGCGGCAGAATGCTCGGCTGCCGAAAATATACTATGTCAACTGGTTCAGAAAAGATGATATGGGACGATTTCTGTGGCCAGGGTATAGCGAAAACTGCAGAGTGCTGAAGTGGATTTTTGAGCGTCTTGATAACGCTGCAGCAGCCGAGGACACTCCGCTTGGCAGAGTGCCGACAAAACAGGCGCTCGATCTGAGGGGTCTGTCACTGCCACAGGATTCTTTAGACGAACTGCTGCAGGTAAATACCGGAGAGCTTCGTGCTGAGCTTCGGGAAATCAACAATCACTATCGTCGTTTCGGTGACCGGCTGCCTGCAGAACTTTGGGAAGAAGTGCGCGCGTTTGAACAGCGGCTTGGCTAAAGCGGGCATCGCAAAACTTCACCGAAGTCCTGTATCTGTTGCATGCGGACGATGCTGCCGCACATAGACTTTTAGATCAGGTGCAATTCTGTTACGTCCCTGCCGTTTTGCCTCATAGAGCATTTCATCGGCTTTGTGGATAAGGTCATCCTGCGACATTCCCGGTTTGAATGCTGCAACGCCAAAACTAGCGGTCACACTGAGCGTATGGCTGGCGAAGGGTATCTTCACCCGCTCAACAATCGTGCGGAGCCGTTCTGCAAGCTCAATGGCTTTTGATAATTTTGTTTCAGGAAGCACCACAACAAACTCCTCACCGCCGTAGCGTGCCACGTAATCGCTCTTGCGAATTGCTCCACGAATGCACCGTGGAATAGTTCTGAGCACCGCATCGCCGGCGCTGTGACCATACCGGTCGTTAATCTGTTTGAAAAAATCAATGTCAAGCATCAGCAGGGAAAGGTCAGTCTGATACCGTTCAGCGCTGGCACGTGCCTGTGCAAGCCAGTCCTCAAGCGCCCGACGGTTATAGCAGTTCGTGAGTGGGTCAATGTGTGCTGCATGTTCAAGCCGGGCACGATGGACACACTGCTGCAGTGCTGTCCCGATAGCTTGCAGCAACACTGAAATCAGTTCCTGCTGGTAGGGATGGACACCACGCCGTAGCAGAAGATACAAACGGGTCTGGGTCTTTCCTTCAAGCACTGAATAGGAGACCGTTATGACGTGCGGGTCCTGCACCGATGCCTTAAGTTCTCCAGCATCATCGAGCTCGTGAATCCTGCAGTAAACATCAGGAATATTAAAATCCTCCTGAATGTGCTGGAGGAGAGACAGTGGAGCCTTTCCCGGTACTGTCCAAATATCAAGTCCGCCATTGTATTCACGGTCATAAAGGGCAAAAGCACACAGATGATAGTCGAGTATGTTCCGCAGACACCGTGCTGCAGAGTATACAATCGCCTCAGCATCAGTAAGTTTATGGAGGGCAAGGATTGCATGGTTCAAAAACCGATGGTCTCTGCCGCGTACTTTCCGGTACGTCCAGATGAGCTCATCGGTTATCGTCTCGGTAATCTTTGCAAGTGTGCGTTTCACGGTTGCTCCTTTTCTTTAAGGGCACACTGCAAAAGAAAAAGCAACTTCCATGCCTCGTTTATATGTTGTGTTATTTCAATAAGTTAGCGGTTTAAAAATCAATAGTTGACGCTCTCCCCTGGCAAACCTTGCCTCATACTTTCCATACTGCATGTCTATTTTTTGACGCTTTCGCACTAGCATTCACCAATGCCTCACGCAGTAGAGGTGAAAACTTTTTCTTAGTATTGATTCAAGATATATTTGATTTTTTGTACTTGCTTTTTTTTTAGTTCTTTAATAGTATTTTTTATATAAAAACGATAAGGTTTTGGCGCTCATGCATACCAAGAGTCCCTACAAAAAGCCTCATGGCGCGCCTGTTGGTTCTTTGTCTGAATATCCTTATACGGCTCAGCAACCTCCTTTCCCCACTGACGAACACGACCATAGCGCACAGCTCATTCCTTTGCCCCAATCTCATGACAGCTCCTTAACTGCTTTAGCTACCCTGCCCTACAGCGAGCCTGAAAAACAAGAAATCGAAGCACTCACCTATCTTGAAAACGACCGTCTTTTAAGCCAGTATCATGCAGCGCTTGAAAAAGATGACGAGGAACTGGTCAATAAAATAAAATGGAAAATTGTTGTTGCGAATATACCGTTGATCTACTCGATAGCATGGCCAATTTTTAAAAAATCCCGCTGCGCTGACAAAGGGTTTGAAATAGATGATTTGGTAAGTGTGGGGTATGAAGGGGTGTTGCGGGCAATTGTGACCTTTGATCCTTCAAAAAATCTCAGCTTCGCTACCTATGCAGGATGGTGGATACGGAGCTTTATTGTCCGTTATGTGCATGACCATGACCGCACCATGCGCATTCCCCAGTACATTCATGAAAAAATACCAAAGGTCCGAATGGCTGAAGACTTTTTTCTCATGCAGGGCAATGCCAACTGTACCGACCGCGACATCGCGGAACGGCTTGGGTGGGAAGAACGGGAAGTTGCAGAAATACGCTCCATCCTTCGCCAATCCTTCACATCCCTTGACACCCAGCACGGTGAGGGTAAAGATACAGACCTGTATAACTATTGCCCTGATGCTGCCCAGAATCCTGAAACCGTTATGATGACTGAGTCCTGGCATGCAATTATCCGTGAGCTTTTATCCCTGCATCCCGATACCAAAGGGAGCCTCAAAATTGGCGAGCGCTGTATTTTAAAGCTGCGCTTTGGCATTCAAAGCAATGACGAAAAAATTCTTGTGAAAATTCAGGATAATGAGCACGGCAAACAATTTAAGGAAATCCCGGTAACCTATGACGGCAAAGAGAAAACCCTTGAGGAAATTGCGGTAATTTTTGGCATCACCCGCGAACGCATCCGGCAGATCGAAATGAACGCGCTGCGCAAACTGCGAACTCTGTACTACACGCACTATATTAAGGAAAGAGATCCGGCGAATATGTCCGTAGAGGAGTTGTCGCTTATCCAAAAACTGCATAAACGAAAGCCAGAAGATCGTAATCTTCAGGAAAAATCTCAGCGTTCAGAACAGCCTGCATCCCTACAGCACTCAGATAACCTAAAAACCCTGAAACGATTTTTAGCTGATAAAGATATCATCATCGGATGATCACCGCGCCAAAAAATGAACGGGGTAGATAATGCCGCTTATTCTGAGGGCGTGAAAAACGAATGGTGCTATCGGTCATGCTTAGTACGCCTCCACAAAATAAAGGGGGCCGTTATTATTTTGCCCTCGATCCGCCATGTCAGTAAGCCTCCCCTGTCGTAGATCCCGCTCTGCGGGACTAAGGGGAGGTTGGGTGGGGGTAGAAAAGCCCTCCCGCACCCCTCCCTCACCGGAGGGGCTTAAGAACAAAATCATCAGAGACAAGAAAGCAAAATGATACCGGTTACCTTTATCATAGACCCCTTTATGGTGTGGAGCGGTACTGAGCTACCTCAGCATGAACGGTAGATCATAGAGATACCTGCCCCCTTTTTTTAGGTGAGGTTTACTAAGCTTTTTCCTACCGCTGGCTACACCGCCAAAGCTCAGCAGGGATGCGCTCGATAATATCAGAAGCAAGAATGCCCAAGGGTGCCCGCTCACGAGCCAACAGGTCACCAATGCTGCCGTGCACAAACGTCGCAAGCTGTGCTGCACGAACCGGCTCAATGCTTTGTGCTATAAGTCCGCCGATCATGCCGGTGAGAGCATCGCCCATGCCGCCGGTCGCCATTCCCGGATTACCGGTCGGATTGACAAAAATTGATCCGTCAGGCGCTGCAATAACGGTCAGAGCACCCTTAAGCACAACAAGAACACCGTAGTCGGTTGCAAATTTTCGACTGCAGCCTATTCGATCGCGCTGCACCTCAGCGGTAGCACAGCGCATAAGCCGCGCCATTTCGCCCGGATGTGGCGTAACAATCGCTGGGCTTCGTAGTCTAGCAAGACAGGTCAGGTCGCACGCGACGGCATTGAGCCCGTCAGCATCAATTACCATAGGGACAGTACAGTCAGCAAGGAAAGCTCGGATTGCAGCCTGTGTCTCCTCGTGCCGGGAAAGACCGGGTCCAATAATGACTGCGTTTTTTCCATCAAGGTTTTTAGTCAGGAACCTTACTGCATCCATGCAGAAAAAGCCTCGTCCAGCATCGGGCAGCGGCAGAGTCATAACCTCGGTCAGTTTTGTTTCAAGAATCGCGTTGAGTGTTTCGGGAACCGCAACCGTAACAAGACCAGCACCTGTCCGCAGCGCGGCCTGTCCTGCAAGAGCTGCAGCACCCGTCATACCCGGTGATCCTGCTATAACCAGCACATGCCCAAACGTTCCTTTATGTGCATGAGGTGACCGTGAAGGGAGCGCACCAACCAAATCCTCACGGGTCAGAAAATACTCTCGAACATCAAGTGCCTCAACAAACTCAGGCGGAATACCAATATCAATCACGATAATTTTCCCTGCACAGGTAGCGCCCTGCCCGTTTACCAGCCCTCGCTTGGGAAGCCCAAACGTGCAGGTCATATGGCTGTGTACCGCAGCACCCAGCACCGCGCCGCTTGTTGCGTCAACGCCTGAGGGTACGTCAACAGCCACAACACAGCAACCTTTCACCGCATTAATGGCATCAATTACCGCACGATAAAGCCCGCTGACTGGTGACGACAAACCGGTTCCGAGCAGTGCATCCACAATGACACCGGCACGGCGTAGTGCTTCAGAGAGCTCAGACAACTCTGCTTCACTCTGGATTTCCCGGTACTGTCCTGAGACTGCACTGTAATGTTCAAAGCTTTTCCGTGCATCTCCAGTAAGTTTCTCAGCAGCACTGAGCAAAAAAACCGTAACAGGGATTCCGAGCTTATGACAATGCCGCGCAACCACAAAACCGTCACCGCCGTTGTTCCCTTTGCCGCACACTATTACCACACCCCGAAAGAGCTGATCAGGGAATTCTTCTCTGATGGCATCAAACACGCCCCTGCCAGCACGCTCCATAAGCTCAGAACCGGGAATGCCGCTGGCAATCGCCTTTCGGTCAAGCCCCTGCATGTCCTGTGCACTGACAATTTTCATGTGCTACCACCTCTGGTCTTCCAAAAGACTAAGCGGTGAATGGTAACAATACGTACTAAATACGCTTCCACAAAATAAAGGGGGCCGTTATTCTTTTGCCCTCGATCCGCCATTTCTGTAAGCGGGGGGTTGGGTGGGGGCAGAAAAGCCCTCCCCGCACCCCTCCCTTGCAGGAGGGGCTTAAAAAAACATGCCTCCCCTGTAAGGGGGAGGTTGGGTGGGGGTAGAAAAGCCCTCCCGCACCCCTCCCTCACCGGAGGGGCTTAAGAACAAAATCATCAGAGACAAGAAAGCAACATGCTACCGGTTACCTTTATCATAGACCTCTTTATGGTGTGGAGCGGTACTGAGTTTCTCGTTTGTTAACGCAGCACGCCGCACTCAGTACTCGTCATTTTGTACGTGCTTGAATCAGGGCAAGCATCTCGCGTACTGCCTGTTCAATACCAACAATCACTGCCCGCGCAATAATGCTGTGGCCAATGCTGAATTCATGAATTTCCTTGATGGGTACAAGCCGTTGTATGTTCTGATACGTGAGCCCATGTCCTGCATTCACCTGCAGCCCCAGCGAGACTGCGTATTCAATTGCAGCGACAATTTTCTTAAATTCACTATCCTGCCGGCGCTGCGTCGTTGCATCAGCATAGCATCCGGTATGGATCTCAATAAATTCCGCACCAGTATCACGAGCAGCTTGAATCTGCGTGCGGTTTGGATCAATAAAAAGACTGACCATGATTCCTGCGCGCTGGAGCTCTCGCACCGCTTTCGCAATACTGCGCGGGTGCCCTGCGACATCGAGCCCACCCTCAGTGGTTAATTCAGCTCTTTTTTCTGGCACCAGACATGCCATATCAGGACGCACGCGCCGAGCAATACGTATCATTTCTGGAACCGCAGCCATTTCAAGATTGAGTTTTGTGCTGAGCGAGCTGCGCAGTCTCTTGACATCATGGTCTTGTATGTGCCGACGATCTTCCCGAAGGTGCACAATAATACCGTGGCATCCTGCCCGCTCTGCAAGCAAAGCAGCCTGAACAGGATCTGGTTCAATCGTTAACCGTGCCTGTCGCACAGTTGCAACATGATCAACATTGACTGCAAGTGTCGCCATTGTACGGTCTCCCTTTTCTGTGTATGTTCTGTCCTACCAGTCTTGCCCTTTCATAGAGCACTATCCCCCACTCTTTCCCTTTCACGCCGCACAGCATCAGCTACCCGAACCACACATTTGAGGTGTTCCACATTATGGATGCGTATGATATGTGCGCCGTTGTACACGGCAATGGCAACGGCAGCTGCACTTCCCCAGTCGCGGTCGAGAAGTGAGTGCCCGGTGAGTGCTGTAATAAAGGCTTTTCGCGACGGACCAACCAAAATCGGTTGCCCAAGGGATGCAAACTCGTGTAACCGCTGCAAAAGAGTAAAATTGTCTTGTGCTACAGATTTTCCAAACCCGATCCCCGGATCTATAATAATTTTATCACGGCTGATGCCTGCTGCAACGGCAAATGAAATACGCTCCTCTAAAAAAGCTCTGATCTCGCCAATGAGATCATCATAGTGGAGCTGGTGCTGCATTGTCGCCGGCGTCCCCCGCATATGCATCAGCACTACTGCCGCACCACGTTCTGCAACAACACGTGCCATTGCTGCATCAAACCTTAATGCACTCACATCATTGACGATCGCTGCCCCTGCGTCAAGTGCCTGCTGCGCAACCTCAGCTTTTGTCGTGTCAACCGAAAGTGGTACGTTAATCTTCTTGCTGAGCTTTTTAACAACAGGAATCACGCGGCTGAGTTCTTCCTCGCACGGTACCGGTACAGCACCGGGTCGTGTAGACTCACCACCAATGTCAATGATATCTGCACCGCTCTCAGCAAGTTCGATACCCCGCTGTATTGCCCGGTCTCTAGTAAAGTATAAACCGCCATCTGAAAACGAGTCAGGAGTGACATTGAGAATACCCATGATATAGGTGCGGCGGTAGTCAAAAACCGCATGCCCGCACACAAGGGGCGGAAGCACTGGCATTTCAGGATAGGTCATAGGCAAACCGGTGAGGGTAGAAAAAATACGCGCATGGGATTCTGTGTCCCCCTTGAGAGAACGCTGAACCGTAGCACGGTGTTCAGGAGCTTACTGACCCTGCATCAATTATGCTTTGGCATCAATATGAGGAGCAGCCGATTGGTTTTCTGACGCAAGGGGTCTGCCGTTGACCAGTGCATCAATCTCCTCAGTGTCGAGTGATTCCCGCTCGAGTAAAGTTTCAGCAAGCAGTTTCAGCGTTTCCATATTGGAGGACAACAGCGTGCGTACCCGTTCATAGTTTTCATTTACAATACGCCTGACCTCTTCGTCAATCTGGACCGCGGTCGCCTCACTGAAATCACGATGCTGTGCGATCTCCCGACCTAAAAAGATCTGTTCCTCTTTTTTACCGTAGGTCAGCGGTCCCAGTTTTTCACTCATGCCCCAGACGCAGACCATCTTGCGCGCAAAATCAGTCGCGCGTTCAATATCATTGCCTGATCCGGTTGTAATATCGTTGAACACGAGTTCTTCTGCAACCCTGCCGCCCAGAAGAATGGCAATATTGTTGTTGAGGTAGTTTTTGGGATAAGTGTGTTTCTCATCCATCGGAAGCTGTTGGGTAATACCAAGCGCCATGCCACGGGGAATGATGCTCACCTTATGGATCGGATCCGTGCCGGGTAAGAGTTTTGCGACAAGAGTATGCCCTGCTTCATGATAGGCAGTAAGTTTTTTCTCCTCCGGGCTAATGATCATGCTCTTGCGCTCAGCGCCCATGAGCACCTTATCTTTTGCCTGCTCAAAATGGCGCATACTGATTTTTTCTTTGTCCTCACGTGCTGCAAGCAGCGCTGCTTCATTGACAAGATTTGCAAGGTCAGCGCCACTGAAACCGGGGGTACCACGCGCAAGCACGGTTAAATCCACATCCGGTTCAATGGGTGTGTTTCTGGTATGCACCTTGAGGATTCCTTCCCTGCCCCGGATATCAGGAAGCGGAACCACAATCCTGCGATCAAAACGTCCGGGTCGCAACAGCGCCGGGTCAAGCACATCCGGACGATTCGTCGCCGCAACGAGAATAACTCCTTCATTGGACTCAAACCCGTCCATCTCCACCAAGAGCTGGTTTAAGGTCTGTTCGCGCTCGTCATGCCCGCCGCCGAGTCCTGCACCACGGTGTCTGCCAACTGCATCAATCTCGTCAATAAAAATAATGCAGGGTGCATTTTTCTTGCCCTGAATGAAAAGATCCCGCACCCGCGCGGCACCGACGCCGACAAACATTTCCACAAAATCAGAACCACTGATGCTTAAAAACGGCACGCCAGCTTCGCCGGCGATGGCCCGCGCAAGTAACGTCTTTCCGGTACCCGGCGCTCCGATTAAAATAGCGCCTTTGGGAATCTTCCCGCCGAGTTTGGTAAACTTTTTCGGGTCCTTGAGAAACGCAATAATTTCCTCGACCTCATGTTTTGCCTCATCAATGCCGGCAACATCCTCAAACGTTATCTTCTGCTGGCTTTCGGTCAACAGTCGCGCCCTGCTCTTGCCAAACGACATGGCTTTGCCACCGCCTGCCTGAACCTGCCGCATAAAAAAGATCCAGACCGCAATCAGCAGCAGCATGGGGAACCACGAGACAAAAATCTGCATCCACCATGAGGACTGTTCATCAGGTTTGATATCAACGATAACCCCTTTGCTGATCATCTCCCGCACCAGGTCTGAATCGCTGATCGCATAGGTCTTAAATTCTTTGCCGCCAGAGAACTTCCCGTAGATATTATTGCCTTGAATATGCACCTCCTGCACATCGCCCCGGTCAAGTGCGAGTTTAAATTCACTAAACAGTATTTTCTGACGGGTGGACTTCGGCTGGTTAAAAAGGTTAAACAGCAGAATAATAACCAGTATCAGTGAAAACCAAATAGCTAAATTTTTATAAAAAGAGTTCATGTGGTCTGTAGCGACGCCTTTCATGAGCCGGCATGGTGCGCACCGCTGCTGAGGCATGGGGTGTCACATCGTGCAGCAACAAGCCGGCAGTGGGTTGCAGCATGCTTCAGTAGTATGTTACGTATACCACAATGACGATGCTGACTCAATAGAATTCCGTAAACGGTGCTCAGGCAATCCGCATTGCGAGCAGCATTGTGGTTGCAGCGCTGATTTTGAAACGGTCGTCAATCTGATGCCCAGCGACCCAAGCAATGCGATTATTGAACAGTACAATCGGTATTGACTGCCGTATACTGCGCGGAACTTTGCGGTCGGTAAAAAAATCCTGTAACTTCTTCGTCCCCTGCATTCCTAATGGCACAAACCGGTCACCGGGCAACCAGGCGCGAACTGTCAGTGGCATCTGGGCAGCCGCATAATCTATAACAACCGATGCTCCGGAGTCTGCCTCGTGCTGCGGCACCTCACCAGTGTTCTCCACGATTTCAAAAAAGATCGTCTTCCCAATTTCACGAAGAGCTACCCGTTCCGGCAGTGAAGCAAAACAATACTCATATGAGCAGGTGGCAGTGCTGGGCTGACGGGTAAAAGACAGCCTGTCATACTCACGCCGGCACCAGATGCCACCGGGAAGCTGAACGGTTTGCGACCGACCATGCCCGTCCATGAGTCGGCACAGCGCATCAATGTGCCGAAAGGTAATACGCCGGGTATCGCCTTTGGCAGCCCGAATCATCTGTCGAACAATCCGAGGTCTGAGTGACGGCTCAGAAGCCTGTAGCACGGCAAGGTCATATACCAAACCATCAGCGTCAGGCAGACGAGCTTCCGCTACCGCGTCTGCAGCACGCTTTTCAAGCAGCTGCTCATCCTGCCTCAGTGTCTGGGCTGTCCGCGCAAGTGCAGTGACTATCTGCGGATTATACTGTCGCTGGAGCAGCGGCAGCAACTGATGCCGTATTTTATTCCGCATATAGTACTGCTCGTAGACTGAGGTGTCTGCAAGAAAGGCAATGCCGTGCTGCGCAAGAAACTGCTCGATTTCCGCTCGCCGTACCTCAAGCAACGGTCTGATAATACGGTCGCGAACCGGCGGAATACCGGTCAAGCCGGTGAGCCCGGCTCCCCGCAACAGGCGCATGAGGAGGGTTTCAGCCTGATCATCGGCATGGTGACCAAGCGCGATTCGCTGCGCATTGCAGCGCCTGAGGACATCCATGAGAAACGAATACCGCACCTCACGCGCAGCTTCCTGAAGAGACATACCGTGGCGGGTTTGGTACATCCGTACATCGCGCTGTTCTATGATACAGGGGAGCCCAAGCTGTTCAGCTCGCGCGTGGACAAACTCAGCATCCCGGTGCGACTGTTCTCCACGCAGCAGGTGATCAAGATGTGCAACGGTCAGCCGCAGTGCCCAGTGGTCACGCAGTGCATACAACACCTGCAGCAGACACATCGAGTCAGCACCGCCTGAGACGCCGACCACAAGGTGATCACCGCGGGCGATCATTCCGTACCGCTGCATGGTTGCTAATACTTTTTTTACAAGCTGCTCGGTCATCAGTACACAAGACTCAACGATTACGCTTCCGGAAATACCTCTTCATCCTCTGCGCGCCACGGAGGATCAACAATGCACAAAAACTGCAGTGTGCTGGTCCCTGTATTCTCAAGGTACTGAACCGCTCCCGGTGGGATATAGACCGCACACCCAGCATGAACAGCAGCCGATTCCCGGTCAATGTGCATTACCGCCTGCCCTGAAAGGATATAATATACCTCTGCGCTTCTCAGACGGTGTGGCAAGGTCTTCTCGCCCGGCGATACCTGTGCATGCGCAAGGCTATAATGAAGTTGGAGCGCTGCCTTATCAGGGTGAAAAAGCTCACGAAGCCTGCTGCCGTCTCCTGCAATAAATTCAGCACCGTGTGCCAAATCAAAAATCAACATTGCAGTCCTCCTACTGGAAATCACCTCGTATGCACATTATACGGGGTAAAGTGCAGAATGACAACAGCAGGGTTTTCCTTGCTCAGGGTTTGACATGTCCACCGTAATACAGTAAGGTACTCAACTTGACTGAGTTTTATCAAGCTGCGACAAGCAGTCTTGACAGTTCTTTGACAACAGAATCACCACGGGGCAACTCCTTAAGATAGTCCACCAGGTCATCCCAGACGATCCGGCGCAGTTCATTCTGGAGGCTTGAGGTTGTTGGACGAGCAGCTACGTTTGCGTTTTTTTTAGCTTGTGCACACTCACCGGTAATGGCGATGTGGGTCAGCAGGGCATAGGCGAAGCATACCA
>Ga0209162_1000326_pt1 | contig 52891 bp, 45 predicted proteins | sample YNPNPMetaG_FD_187121 | JGI IMG/M metagenome (GOLD analysis project Ga0209162, IMG submission 187121) | Anoxygenic and chlorotrophic microbial mat microbial communities from Yellowstone National Park, USA - YNP NP MetaG (SPAdes) (version 2) ...
CGCGGCACTGCCGCTGGCGTTCCCACGCGGAGCGTGGCGTTCCCACGCGGAGCGTGGCGTTCCCACGCGGAGCGTGGGAACGAGGGGAATCGTGCTCGCGCCCACGCTCTGCGTGGGCGCGGCACTGCCGCTGGCGTTCCCACGCGGAGCGTGGCGTACTCCTCCGTGCTCGCGCCCACGCTCTGCGTGGGCGTGGCACTGCCGCTGGCGTTCCCACGCGGAGCGTGGCGTACTCCTCCGTGCTCGCGCCCACGCTCTGCGTGGGCGCGGCACTGCCGCTGGCGTTCCCACGCGGAGCGTGGCGTTCCCACGCCGAGCGTGGCGTTCCCACGCGGAGCGTGGGAACGAGGGGATTCAATAACTCCTCTTGTGTATCCGGGGGTGTTTAGTGTATAATCTGGTAACTGCCTGCCCTCCCGCAGGTTAGCGCCCGAACCTGTGGGAGGGTCCAGTACACAAGTTACAGAGAGGCTAAAGGACGGTACATGCTAACTCGGTTAATCCATAACGGGGTCGTGGTGCCGGAATCGCCGCCCCCCCTGGGCCTGACCCTCGTGATCCGGGGGCGGCCGGTGACTCTGACCCCCCAACAGGAGGAGATGGCCCTGGCCTGGGCCAGGAAACACGATACCCCTTACGTTCAAGACCCGGTCTTTGTTCAGAACTTTATGGCCGATTTCAGCCTGGCCCTCGGATTGGATGAGCCGCTGAGGGCGGACGAAGTGGACTGGACTCCGGCCGTTCGGGCCATCGAGGCCGAGCGCGCGGCCCGCCAGGGATTAACCCCGGCGGAACGCAAGGCCCAGGCTGCCGCACGCAAGGCCCAACGCCAGGCCCTCCGCGAAACCTATGGTTATGCCATCGTCGCCAGAGGAGGGCCTGATGAACGGGTGGAACTGGCGAATTACGTGGTGGAGCCGGGCGGCATCTTTATGGGCCGGGGCCAGCATCCCCTGCGCGGACGCTGGAAGCCAGGTGCCCGCCAGTCCGACATCACCCTCAACCTCAGCCCCGACGCGCCCCGGCCTCCCGGTCAGTGGGCTGAGATCGTCTGGCAACCAGAGTCGTTGTGGGTGGCCCGCTGGCCGGACCAGCTCTCCGGCAAGCTCAAATACGTCTGGCTGAGCGATACCGCCCCCATCAAACAGGAGCGCGAGGCGCAAAAGTTCGACCAGGCGCGCGAGTTGCAGGCTCATCTGGACACCGTGCGGGCGCGTATCGAAACCGACCTGGTGGACCCGGACCCCAGGCGGCGGATGCTCGCCACCGTCTGTTATCTCATAGATGCTTTGTGCCTGCGCGTGGGCGATGAAAAGGACGAGGATGAGGCGGATACGGTGGGGGCGACCACGTTACGCCCGGAACATGTGACCCTCTACCCGGATGGCACGGCCGGGTTCGCCTTCCTGGGCAAAGACTCGGTGGAGTGGCACAAGACCCTGGTGTTGCCCCCGGCAGTACGCCAGAACCTGGAGGAGTTGATCCGCCACGCCCGGCCTCCCGGCCCGAACAATGAGCGGGCCAACGGCCATCCCTCGCGCTACAAACCCCAGATCTTTCCCGACATCAGCAGCCGTGACGTGAACGCCTATCTCTCGGATCTTCTGCCCGGGCTGACGGCCAAGGTGTTTCGCACCCATCACGCCACCATGGTCGTGCGGGATACCCTGGAGGGGTCCGGCGTGACGGCTGACGCGCCGGAATATCGCAAGTGGGAGGCGGCCAGCCGGGCCAATCTGGCGGCGGCAGTGCTCTGCAACCACACCAGGAAGGCCCCGGCCAGTTGGCCGCAGAGTCAGCGGCGGTTCCAGGAACGGCTGGAACGGGCCGAGGAGCGAGTGCGCGTCTGCCAGGCGCGATGGGAGGCCAGCCGGGAGGCTCTGGCGACGTTGCGCGCCGCCGCCCCCTCACCCCGGCGCGACGCCCGGTACGAGCAGCGGATCGCGCGGGCCGAACGGCAACTGGCACGGGCAGAGGAGCAGTGGGCACAGGCCCGGCTGGCCCGGGACCAGATCGCGGCCCAGGCCGCCATCGCCGCCGAGAAGCGCACCTGGAACCTGGGCACCAGCCTCAAGTCATACATTGACCCCCGCGTCTACCACCAGTGGGGACAACGAGTGGGCTATGACGTGCTGGAACGCTACTATCCCCAGATGCTCCGGCGTCGGTTCGCCTGGGTCAGGGATGAGAGCTGATGCAATTCTACTTTATTCGCCATGGTCAGTCGGAGAATAATGCCCTGTGGCTGCGCACCGGCTCTGAGGAGGGCCGCAGCGATGACCCTGGTTTGACAGACCTGGGGCGACGCCAGACGGAGGCTTTGGCGCGCTTTCTGGTCACGGCTGACCTGGGGATCACGCACCTCTACACCAGCCTCATGATCCGGGCCGTCGCCACTGGCACCATCCTCGCTGAGGCACTGGGCCTGCCCCTGGTGGCCTGGGAAGACCTGCACGAGGTGGGCGGTATCTACCTGGAAGACAAAGCCACCGGCGAGCGCGTGGGACGGGCCGGGGCTAACCGGGCCTATTTTGCGGCCCATTATCCTGGCCTGATCCTGCCCGATTCTGTGACCGAGGCGGGCTGGTGGAACCGGCCGTTTGAAGAGCGCGAACAGCGGCCGGCCCGCGCCCGCCGCTTCTTGGCCGGGTTGAAGGCGCGGCATGGCCACACAGATGATCGGGTGGCCGTCATCAGCCATGGCGGTTTCTACAACCACCTGTTGGCTGTCCTGCTCGATATGCCCACGCGGGAGGGCTACTGGTTTGTCCTCCACAACACGGCTCTGAGTCGAATTGACTTCCCCGGCGAGCGGGTGGAACTGGTATATCTGAACCGGATCGATCACCTGCCGCCGGATTGGCTCACGTGACCCGCTACCGACTGAAGGCAGGAGGGGTTTGATGGACTGGTTCAAAGGAATCTGGGAATGGCTATTGCCCGCTACAAAAGACGCCCTGACCCGGGGCCGGGCCGGACTGGTCATCGCCACATGCCTGGGCCTGACCGTCGCGGTCGTGGGCCTGATCCTGACCTGGATCGTCAGCGGTGATCTGCAGGGCGAGACGGTGGTGGCCGGGGCGGTGCTGATCGCCGTGCTGGCCGGCCTGGGCGCATTGGCTCGTGCGGGCCGGGCCTTGCTGGCGACCTGGCTGCTGGTCATCCTGCTGACGCTGCTGACCACGGCTGATGTCGCCGCCTATGGCATGGCCTCCACGGCCTCGGCTGGTTTCATGGTCCTCATCGTCCTGGCGGCGTGCGGGCTGGGGTTATGGCCCGGCCTGGTGATTGCAACATTCAGTGCGGCAGTAGCCTGGCTGCTGGCCTGGGCGGAGAACGCCGGCTGGTACGAGCCACTGTTGCCGCCGGACATCTCCCACCTGACCTTTGATGCCCCGGCGTTGACCGTGCTGTTCCTGCTGGTGGCCCTCATCGTGGGCCTGTGGACCCGGCATCTGGGCCAGGACCGAAAGAAGTGACTGTCACCTGACACTGGAGACGTACATGGTCATTGGAGCCTGCACCGTACACCTGCGCATCGTCGGCAACCAATCCCTTAAGGGCAAACGCCGGGCTATCAAGCCCCTTATGGCCCGGGTTCGCAACCAGTTCCAGGTGGCTATCGCCGAGGTGGGCGATAACGACGCCTGGCAGGCAGCCACCTTGGGCATCGCCTGCGTGAGCAATGACGCGGCCCACGCCAATTCTATCCTCTCCAACGTCGTCAACTTTATCGAGCAGGCCCACCGCGATGTGGAGTTGATTGACTATCAGATCGAGATCCTGTAGGCGGGTTGCCGGCGAAGATAAACCCGGCGGAGGGGAAAGAATGGCTGGTAGGGGGTTTTTGTGACGGCTTCGCCGCCGCAAAAACCCCCAGAGAGGCTTTCTCCCTCCTTGTTCCCTCCCTGACAGAAGTTATGCACGGATGTCAATTACCCTGCTTGACAGGAGACCTGGCAAGAAGTACAATTGGCCGCAGATGATCGCCAGCTTGTATTGGTGAAACCAGACACCGAGGAGTCAAAATGGACGACCCGGCCTCAAGTACGATGGGACATCCGTCCCGCCCCGATCCTGCCGATAAACCATAGCCCCCGCAGGCAGGCACGTTCCCCCGTACCTACCTCCGGGGGACAATCTCAACTCCCGGAGGTGCCCTATGCAGACCCCCATCCTGGAAGACGTCCTGGCACGTCTGCGCACAGCCCTGGAACAAGACGATCTGACCACGGCGGCCACGATCATCGAATCCCTGCGGCCCCCAGACCAGGCCGAACTATTTTCTGAATTGCCCGACGAGGAGCAGGTAACCCTGCTGCCCCGTCTGAACCCGGCCGATGCCGCCGATATCCTGGAAAAGCTGGATGATGAGGAGGCGGCTGAGCTGGCCGATGCCCTGCCCACCGAGGCCGTCATCCGCATCGTGGATGAGATGGAGCCAGACGAGGCCGCCGACCTCTTGGGCGATATTCAGCCCGCCCAGGCCCAGGCCGTGCTGGCCGGCCTGGAAGACCCGGACGAAGTGCGTCCCCTCTTGCTGCACCCAGACGACAGCGCCGGCGGCCTGATGACCACCGAGTTCCTGGCCCTGCGCCGCCGCATGACCGCCGCCGAAGCCATCGAGGCCCTCCGCGCCTGGCACCCCGATGCCAACGCCGCCTACTATCTCTTTGTGGTGGATGCCCACGGGCGTTTGTGCGGCGTGGTCAGCCTGCGCCAGCTCATCGTGGCCGACCCGGCCACCCCCATCGCCGAGATCATGGACCCGGACGTGATCTCGGTCCCGGTGGGCACGGACCAGGAGGAATGCGCCCGGCTCTTGTCTCGCTACGACTTGCTGGCCCTGCCAGTGGTGAATGCGGAGGGGGTATTGCTGGGCGTGATCACCGCTGACGACCTGGTGGACGTGCTGGTGGACGAGGCCACCGAGGACATCCAACGCCTGGGCGGGGCGCAGCCCTTGACCCAGCCCTATCTGGACACCGGCGTGCTCACCGTGGCCCGCAAGCGCATCGGCTGGCTGGCGATCCTCTTTGTGACCGAGAGTCTGACCGGCTCGGTGCTGCGCCACTTTGAGCACGAACTACAAACAGTGGTGGCCCTGTCCTTCTTTGTGCCGCTGCTCATCGGCACCGGCGGCAACGCCGGCTCCCAGACCACCAGCACCATCATCCGCGCCCTGGCCGTGGGCGACATTGACCTGGGCGATGCCCTGCGCTCCCTGTGGCACGAGCTGCGGGCCGGCCTCCTGCTGGGTCTGGGGATGGCCGGCGCGGCCTACATCCGCGCCCTCACCTGGGGCTCCAGCCAGGCCCTGGCCCTGACCATCTCCCTGGCGATCTTGACCATCGTGGTGTGGGCCAACGCCCTGGGGGCCGTGCTGCCGCTCCTGGCCGCCCGGCTGCGCATTGACCCGGCCATCGTCTCCGGGCCGGTGATGAGCACCCTGGTAGACGCCACCGGGCTGTTCATCTACTTTACCATCGCCAAGTTGATCCTTGGCATCTAACCGGAGGTCTCACCGTTATCGGCGTGAGCACATATTATACGAGGAGGTCATCACCATGAAATTCGGCAGCATGGAATATCTGCAAGAGGTTCAACGCCGCACCAACGCCGACGCCGAATACCAGCGTCTGGCGCAGGAGGAGAACGATTCCTACACCATGATCATCCAGGCTGAGCCGGATCGTGGCGTGCCGGCCAGCATCATCGTGGGTTATGCCATCGCGCAAGGGCGCATAACCGCCGTCTGGGAGGGTGAGCGTGAGACCGATTTTGCCCTGCAAGCCCCGTACGGCGTGTGGGTGCGCATCCTCAACGGCCAGCTTGATCCCAACAAGGCCATGATGATGCGCAAACTCAAGGTCAGGGGCAACCTGCTCAGGCTGCTCAAGACGGCCGACGCGACCATCCGCTGGTTGCAGGTTTTGCAGACCATTCCCACCGAGTTCGAAGGGGAGTACGCGGCCCAGAGCCTGCCGGGGAGGGCGGAGCCATGACCGAAGGTATTATTGACCTGAGCGGCAAGACAGCTATCATCACCGGTGGAGGCTCCGGCATCGGGGCCGGCATCGCCCGGCTGTTCGGGGCGCTGGGAGCCAACCTGGTCATCGCCGACGTGGACCCGGAGGCAGCCAGTGGGGTTGTGACAGAGTTGGAGACGGCCGGCTACCCGGTTCTCCTGGTGGCGGTGGACGTGCAGGACGCGGCCCAGGTGGAGGCCCTGGTGGAACAGACCGTGGCCCGCTTCGGTGGGGTGGACATCCTGGTGAACTCAGCCGGCGTGGGCACGGTGTCATGTATCGTGGACATGCTGGAGGAAGAATGGGACTGGGTGTTGGGAGTGAACCTGAAGGGCACGTTCCTCTGCACCCGGGCTGTGGTGCGCTGGTGGCTCAAGAACAGCCGCCGGGGCAAGATCATCAACCTGTCGTCCCTCAACGAGTGGGTGCCCCTGGCCGGCGAGACCCATTATTGCGCCTCCAAGGGTGGGGTGATGATGTTCACCCGCGCGGCGGCCCTGGAGCTGGCCCCCTACGGCATCCACGTCAATGCCCTGGCCCCAGGCATGATCCAGACCCCTCTGACAGAAGAAGTGACCGCCATCCCGGAGCTACATGCGGCTCATCTGAAACAGGTGGCCTTGGGGCGGTTTGGTCGCCCGGAGGATGTGGCGCAAGTGGCCGCCTTCCTGGCCTCCTCGCTGTCTGACTGGGTCACCGGGGCCTCGATCCCGGTGGACGGGGGGATGCACCTCATCGGTGAGGAAAGCTACATCTGGGCCATCGAGCGGGCCATGGGCCATCACGATCAGATCCCCAAGGTGCCCATGTGTTGGCCGCCCGGCGCGTTGAGCGCAGAGAGCGAGGAGGAGCTGACATGAAACGACCGGCCGGCCTGACCGTCATCGCCGCCTTGATGCTCCTGACTGCCGTGGGCACACTGTTGTTTTGGGCCGTCTTTTTCGCCGATCTGGAGGCCCAACGCGCCAGTTATCTGGCTTCACGCTCCCCTTGCTGGTTCGCCTGGGAGCTGTCCTTCCCCCTGGCCGATGGCTGGATGGCCCTGACGGCGCTCCTGGCCGCTGTGGGCCTGTGGCGCAGACGCCCGGCCGGGTTACTCTGCGGCCTGGTTAGTGGCGGGGCAATGGTCTTTCTGGGGCTGATGGACATCTTGTTCTTTCTGCAAAACGGCCTCTATCTACCCCTGAACGCCGAGGTGATCCTGGAACTGTTCATTCACCTTTGGGTAGTGGCCTTGGGCCTTTGCGCCATTGCCTGCATATGGGGCCAACGCGCGAGGCTGGGCTGCTAACCCGATCCCAACCGGGGCCGACTGGCCTGAATACGACTTTGCTCCAGCAAGACTCGGTAGATGGAAAAAGTTGCTCAAAGCGGGTCTGCCAGGCCTGACTGGGTGACCCGCCGCTTCGCGCCCGGCGGTCGCAGACCGCCGAGGAGCACAAATTTCCATCTACCGAGACTCATGAGACTATTCTTCAGCCCATTGAGAACGCGCGCGTTGCGGATGATGCGCTCTTGGGACTCGGCGGCGGACAGGGGGCCAACGCCATCGGTCGGGCTGTTCTCATCGCCGGGCGTTACCTCTTCCGTGGCGAAGCCCAGATGGACGGAGTAACACGGCGTGTCGGTGAGTGCCGTGAATTCACGCGCGGCCGCCAGGACGGTTCCATCCAGGGGTGGGCGCACGCTTCGAAACCCGCAACTCGGAACTCTTACCGGGGCGGGTAGCTGGTGATCTCCCGGATCTCCTCGTACAGCGGCTTTAATCGCCCGTACATCTGCCGGTAGACGCGCTGATATAACTCCTCGTACACGGTACGGTGTTGCGGGTTCGGCTCGAACGTATCGCCCAGGCGGGTCATCTCGCGGACGGCGGTCGGAAAGTCGGGGTGCAGCTTCAGCCCCACGGCCGCGTCCAGGGCTGCGCCCAGGCCGGCGGTCTCGTAGACGTGGGGCCGGCTGGCCGGCAGGCCGAACACGTCGGCGGTGATCTGCAAGGCCGCGTCACTTTGAGAGCCGCCACCGGAGACGCGCAGGGCGGTGATGGGGACCTGGGAACGGCGTTCGGTGCGCTCCTTGCCCTCGCGCAGGGCATAGGCCAGGCCCTCCAGGATGGCCCGGTAGACGTGGGCGCGGGTGTGCACGTCGCCAAAGCCGATGATGGCCCCTTTGGCCTCCGGCCCCGGCTCCTTCAGCCCCGGCGACCAGTAGGGCTGGAGGGTGAGGCCCATAGACCCCGGCGGCACCGCGTTCACCAGCTCATCGAAGAGGTCTTCCGGCGCGCAACCCCGCTCCCCGGCCACGCGCTGCTCGTGGTGGCCGAACTCTTGCTTGAACCAGCTCACCATCCAGAAGCCCCGGTAGATCTGGATCTCGGTGTTGTAATGGCCGGGCACCGCGCTGGGGTATGGCGGCAGCAGGGGGATGACCTCCACGTATTTCTTGTTGGTAGTCTCGATGGTGGCGGTGGTGCCGTAGCTCAGGCAGCCGATGTGCGGCTCCAGGCAGCCGGCTCCCAGCACCTCGCAGGCCTTGTCAGCGGCGGCGGCGACGAGGGGCAGGCCGGCCGGGATGCCGGTGGCCGCGGCGGCGGCCGGCGTGATCTCGCCCAGGATGTCGGCCGGGGGCACCAGGTCCACCAGGAACTCGCGGGGCATGGGCACGGCCTGCCACTTCCAGTCCGAGTCGGCGGCCCAGGCCAGCTTCTTGTAGTCAAAGGGCATGTAGCCCACCTGACAGCCCACCGAATCGGCCAGCCGGCCGGTCAGGCGGTAGGTCAGGTAGCCGGACAGATAGACGTACTTGTGGGTCCTGGCCCAGACCGCCGGCTGGTGCGTGCGGATCCAGTTGGCCTCGGCCTCGGCCTGCAAATAGGCCACCGTCCCGGTCATGCGCACGAGCTTGAAGGCCAGGCCCCAGCGGCCGCTCACCGGCGGCAACCCCTCGGTGCGGCGCTGATCCAGCCAGACGATGGCCGGCCGCAGGGGTTGGCCGTCTTTATCCAGGTTGATGACCGTGGCCCGTTGGGTGGTGAGGGCCACACCGGCGATGGCGTCCCGGCGCGCGCCGGGGAGCGTCCAGAGTTGCTGGCAGGCCGCGCACAGGTTATCCCAGTAATAGGCCGGGTCCTGCTCCGCCCAGCCGGACTGCGGTGACACATACGGCTGGATGGGCACGCGCGATTTCGCCACCAGGTTGCCCCGCAGGTCAAAGAGCAAGGCCCGCACGCTTTGGGTGCCGTTATCCAGCGCCAGGATCAGGGGTTCGGTCATTGGTCCTCCTGTTTGCCTCCAGCAGAGATCTCTAACTGCTCACCCTCCCGCAGGTTTTCGAAGCTGAGCAGCAGTTACGTTTTCTCCACTACCGCCCAGAAGTTGATCCCATCTCGTACCAGACGCACGTGTCCCCCGGCCTCTTCGAACATCCGCTGTACCATCGGGGGAGGGCGAAAATGACTGCGCATCAGGGCCATCTTCTCGGCCAGGGCCGTCAACCGGATCGAGAAGCGTTCCACGTTTTGCTCTTCCAACACCAGCCGGCCCTGGGGCGACAGTACTCGCAGCAATTCTGCGGCAGCTTGTTGTTGATCGCGCAGATGATGAAAGGTATCCACCATCAGGATGCGAGCAAAGACGCCATCGCCGAAGGGGAGACGTTCCAGCTCACCCTGGACGACCGGCAGGTCCTTGCGCCGGGCCTGACGTAGCATCCCGGCCGACTCGTCCACCACCACCACAGCCCCCACCGCCTGGCGCAAGGTCTGGGTGACCCGGCCGGTGCCTCCGCCGGCGTCCAGGGCCCAACCTGCCGTCGGCAATGCTAACAGTTGGTGTAGCCGGGTCGGGTCCAGAAAGCCAAAGATGCGGTCATACCAGGGCGCCACCAGGCGAAAGTGGTCGAACCAGAGTGGCATATCTCACCTTTGCAATGGGGCAGTCAGTCACCTTTCCCCAGAAAATTGAACCATCCCTCTGCGCGGGGATTATATCACGCGCGATCGGGGCTGTCAAAAGCGGGTCACTCCTGATCTACGGTCGGGGTCTCTACCCGTTCGTTTTCCACCATCCCTCCTCGAACGTGCTCAACCAGCCACACCCTGGTTGGCGCCAACCGGTCCTGGAACACCTCCAACACGGTCCGGGGATCCCCCGCCGCGCCACAAGTGAACACGTCTGCGCCAACGAACCCGTGTTCCGGGTACGTGTGCAGCGCGATATGGGACTCTGCCAGCAATACAAAACCGGTCACCCCGGCCGGAGTCTGGTCACCAGGCCGCGCGGCAAAAGGCACCGCCACTGGCTCCGCGATGGGATGCAGCCCGCTGGCCGCCGCCGCCTCTGTCAGCACCCGGCGCAGAAAAACCCGGTCTGCCAATAGCCCCGGCTCAACGCCGTACATATCAATGATCAGATGTTTGCCGATCACCTGTCTTGTTCCTCCCAACCCGGACAGTCCAAAACCCCAAGCTCTCCTGGCAAAGTGCCCCCTGCTCATCGGTCCCCATAGCGCTGCAAGAACTCGTTGGCCGACATCCACAATTCGGCGCGGCGCAGGCGCAACAGTTTCCGCCGTCGCAGGCTGACAGCGTTGAACGTCCACATGATGGCCCAGGCATAGAGGTTCTCCCAGAACTCACCAAAACGGCCCAATGGATGACGGCAGGGGAACACCGTAAAACCGGCCCGCCTCATGATCCGTTCCCCACCAGCGGGATCGTCGGGAGAGAGTATAGAAGTCACCCCGCCTACGGCCTGCACACCTGCCAGAGACGGGTCATGGGTCATCTGACGGGCCACGGCGTGCAGCGAAGCCATCATCAGCCGGCGGGTCTGGAGCGCCCAGGCCAGGTCAGGACCCTGAGGAGGGATAGAGGGAATATGCTCGTTCCACAGGTGCAGTTGCAACACCGACGCGCCGGCCGGGACCAGACCGTCTGGCAGAGCGATGGCATGGCCGGTCTGGGTCACTTGCAAGCGTAACAGGCAGGTCGGGTCGGCCGAGAACTCAAAGACGCCATAGACCCGGCGCAAAAGCCGATCAAACAAGCGGACAACGGTGCGCATGGTCAGCGCCCACAGATCAGCACGATACCGCTGACCACCAGCAGAGTGCCCAGCCATTGCACTGGCGAGATGGCCTCGTGAAACAACAGCCCGGCCGCGATGACTTCCACGCCGAGTACAGCCAGGCCAGTGGTGACAGGAAAGGCCATGTGCAGGGGAATGTAGCGCAGTAAACCAGTCAACGTCAATACAGTGGCGAATCCGGCCAGATTGCCGATCACCTGCCAGATCAGAAAATCGCGCCAGTTGGAACTGACCGCCGAGACCTTGAAGCTGGCATTGGCGACGATATTGAATAGCAGGTTAACGACCAGCAAGACCAGGACGATGGTGAGGTTGCCTTCTAACCACAACGCTAAGGCTGAGAACCGGGTTCGGAACATTGCTATTCCTCCATTCCTCGTCGCTACACCCCTTGCCCTGACCGGGGCCGTTAGTTCCAGAGCAACAACACCTTGGGGGCAGCCATCGGGTGCAAGTGATTATAAGCTCCAGGCCAAAGCAGGGGTACTCTTGCTCCCCAACCCTGAGGTTAGGGGTTTGGTGATGTCAAAGCCGCCAGGGGAGCAACAGGTTTATCTACACCGAACGGAGTGCCCACCGGTAACTACGTGAATTATACCATTGGCATATATGGAGAGCAACCAGGCGCTGAACCCCGAGACTGTCAATTTAGCAGGGCGGGAGAATAGTTTCTGTTTCCCCTCCCCGCATCGCGTAGCGGCAAAGGGACGCGAAGTGGGGAGTGGGGCAAGGCCCTCACGCGTTTAATTACACACGGATGTCAACCACCACCCTTGCCGGGGCAGAGTAAGTAGGGTATAATCGGCTGGCAGCGTTCGGCTATCAGCCATCAGCATTCAACATGAGAGGGGTGATGGCTGGCTGTTGACCACTGACCGCCGACCGCTGACCGTTGATCTCTGCTTGAGGTAGCCCATTGCGAGATTGGCTTTGCCGCCGGCGACCCGATATATTGATCGCGTTGCTTTTCCTTATCCTGCCGGCCCTGTTCCTGGCCCCGGCCCTCATTGGGCGGGTCCTGCTGCCCACGGATGTGCTCTATACGTTCGAGCCGTGGCAATCGTTTGCCGCCCAGCCCGGCGTGACCGTCCCCCACAACCACCTCATCGGCGATATGGTGATCCAGAACCTCTCGTGGAAGGGCTTTGCCCGCGAGACGGTCTGGAGCCGGGACGTGCCCCTCTGGAACCCGTACCTGTTCGGCGGCGTGCCGTTCCTGGCGGCCGGCCAATACCAGGTACTCTATCCCCTGAGTGTCTTCTTCTACCTGCTGCCGGTTCCCTGGGCCTACGCGCCATACACCTGGCTGCACCTGGCCCTGGCCGGGCTGTTCATGTACGCCTATCTGCGCGTCATTCGCGTGCCGCGTATCGGCGCGACGCTGGGCGGCATCGCGTTCATGTTCTGCGGCTTCCTGGTGGTCAGCTTCGTCTGGCCGCAGATATTGGGGACGGCCATCTGGCTGCCGTTGTGCATTGCCTTCGTGGAGCTGGTGATCCGGGCGGCTGAAACGCCCTCACCTGACCCTCCGGCCCCCTGCCCTCACAGGGAAGGGGGAGTCACCCCTTCCCTGGCAGGGGAGGGGCCGGGGGAGAGGTCTACTCCCCCCCTCATCCTCTACATCATCCTGGGCGGCGGGGCCGTGGGTATGCAATTCCTGGCCGGCCACATGGAGATCTCGTTCTACATCTTGTTCTCCATGCTGTTCTACGCCGTTTGCCGGTTGATCGCGCTGCTCTGGACCAGGCGATTCCTGACGGCCGGCGTCGCCCTGGGGCTGATGGTGGCCCTGGGCTTTGTCCTGGCGGCGGCGCAGATCTGGCCGTTCTTTGAGGCGATCCGGGAGAACTTTCGCGCCGGCTATGTGACCTACGACCAGGTGGTGGGCTGGGCGCTGCCCTGGAAACGCGCCCTCAGCTTCGTGATGCCGGATTTCTTCGGCAACCCCACGCACCACGCTTATTTTGACGTGTTCACCTGGCAGAACGTGCCCCTGACGACCAACGCCCGGGGCGAGCCGCTGTCCTTCGTGGAGTGGGACCCGGCTAACCTCAAGAACTATGTGGAAGGAGCCAGCTACATCGGCATCCTGCCCCTGCTGCTGGCACTGGTGGCCCTGATCGGACGCCGGGATCGCTACACCAGGACGTTCGCGGCCTATGCCGTCTTCTCGCTCCTGCTGGCCTTCGGGACGCCGCTCTATGCCATCTTTTTCTTCGGTATTCCGGGCGCGGACCAACTGCACACAGCCTTCCGATGGATTTACCCCTGGACGTTCAGCGTATGCGCGCTGGCGGGGATTGGGGCGGGGTGGATTGCAGATTGCAGATTGCGGATTGCAGATTGCAGATTGCAGGTCACAGATCGCAAGTCGCAGGTTACAGATTGTGGGGAGACGAAAAGGGAAGGGAGCACAGAACGCACAACACGGAACACACATCACGTTTCGCGTTTCACGTTTTATCGAGCGTTTGCATGGTCGGTGTTCTGGGTCGGCGTCGCGGTCCTGGCCGGGCTGCTGGTGAGCCGTTTCGTGCTGATCGGCCCCACGATGGCCCTGGTGGAGCAGGTCTTGGCCGGGAGCGAGTCCCTGCAACGGGCCTTCGCCGGCCCGCAGATGTTTTACTCGTACCAGTTCCGCAATGTGCTGCTCTTCGGGCTGTTCCTGGTAGCGGGCGGGGCGGTGCTCCGGGTAGCCCTCTGCCCCATCTATTTGCCCCGGCGATTGGGCCGGCTCCCGGCCTGGCAGGTCGCCGCCGTGGCCGTGCTGGTGCTCGACCTGTTCCTGTTCGGCGTGGGGTTCAACACGGCCGGCGACCCCGCCCTGCTCGACTTCACGCCCCCGGCCATCGCCTTCCTCCAGCAGGATACCGACCTCTACCGCATCACCACCTTCGGCTACGAGGACGTGCTCAAGCCCAACACGGCCATGCGCTACCGCATCCAGGACATGCGCGGCTACGACACCATCGTCCTCAAGCAATACGTGGAGACCTGGCGGCTGATGGAGGAGCCGCACGGCCTGCTCTACAGCATGATCCACAAACTGGTGGAACCCAAGTCGCTCACGTCGCCGATTTTGGACCTGCTGGGCGTGCGCTACGTGCTCACGACGCAGGACCTATCGGTGGCCGGCCTGACCGAGGTCTACCGGGGCGAGGTGAACATCTACCGCAACGAGGACGCGCTGCCCCGGGCCTTCATCGTGCCGACGGTCCAGACAGCAGCGAGCCGCGAGCAGGCGTTGGCGCTGCTGGCAGACCCCGCCTTCGATCCGCGCCAAACGGCCATCGTGGAAGGACTGGGAAACTTCCCCCCCCTCCCTGATAGGGAGAGGGGCCGGGGTGAGGGTAGTTTCGCCCCGGCCCCCATCGTGAGCTATCGGCCCAACGAGGTGGTCATCTCGGCCACGGTCCCAGCCACGGCCACCCTCGTCCTGGCCGATTCCTACTTCCCCGGCTGGCGGGCCTATGTGGACGGGCAGGAGACACGCATCTACCGCGCCGACGGGTGCCTGCGGGCCGTGGCCGTGCCGGCCGGCGCGCACACCATCCGCTTCAAATACCTGCCCGACTCGTTTCGCTACGGCCTCTACGTCAGCTTCATCGGCGCGGTGCTGGGGCTACTGGGGCTGGGCTATTGGGCCTGGCGGCGGTTCTATCGCGGGATGGAAGACGCCGGCACGGTCCAGCGCATCGCCAAGAACAGCCTCACGCCGATGATCGCGCAGCTCTTCAACAAGGGCGTGGACATCGCCTTCGCCATGCTCATGCTGCGCATCCTGGGACCGGTGGACGCCGGCAAGTATGCCTTCGCGGTCATCATCTTCACCTACTTTGACATCTTTGTGGGCTTTGGGCTGAACACGCTCATCATCCGCGAGGTGGCGCGAGACAAAGCGCAAGGCCCCCGATTCCTGGCGAACGCGCTGCTGCTGCGCGCCGGGCTGCTGGTGCTGGCCGCGCCGGCCGCCCTGCTGCTGATCGGGCCGCTGGCCGGGCCGATGAACGTGACGCCAGACACCGGCTGGGCCATCGTGTTACTGCTCGTCGGGCTGATCCCCGGCAGCATCAACGGCGCGCTCACGGCCTTGTTCCAGGCCCATGAGTTGATGGAATACCCCGCCGCCGTTACCATCGTGGGCAATGTGCTGCGGGTCTCGTTGGGGGCGGTGGCCCTCTTTGCCGGCCTGGGCATCATCGGCCTGGCCGGGGTCTCCATCGTGGTCAACCTGGTGATGTTGGCTATCCTGTGGCGACTGACCACAGTAATGTTATTCCGGCCCTATCCGGCGGTAGACAGGTCCCAGGCCCGCTGGATGCTGGGCGAGTCCTATCCTTTCCTGCTGAACGACCTGCTGGCGCGCATCTTTTTCCGGGTGGACACGCTGTTGATGAAGCCAATCCTGGGCGCCGGGAGCGACCTGGCCATCGGCTACTACACCACGCCGTACAAGTACCTGGACGGGCTGAACATCGTGCCCAGCACGTTCACCCTGGCGATCTTTCCCCTGTTCTCGTCCTACGCGGAGTCGGCGCGCGAGCGACTGAACCACGCCTACCACCTGGCGCTCAAGTTCCTGCTGCTCATCGCCATCCCCCTCACGGTGCTGACGGTCTATGCGGCGCGCGATCTCATCCTCATCCTGGGTGGGGCCGAGTACGTGCCGGGGAGCGTGACCGCGCTGCAGGTGCTCATCTGGTTCCTGCCCTTCAGCTTTGTCAACAGCGTGACCCATTACGTGCTCATCGCCGTGGGGCAACAGCGCTTCCTCACCCTGGCCTTCATCATCGGGGCCACGTTCAACGTGGTCGCCAACCTGATTGCCATCCCCCTCTACGGCATCCTGGGCGCGGCGGCCGTGACCATCCTGAGTGAGCTGGTGCTGCTGATGCCGTTCTACTATGGTATTCGTAAGCACGTGGGGCCGGTGCCGTGGCTGCGGCTCTTCTGGCGGCCGGTCGTGGCGACGACCATCATGGCGATAGCCCTGTTCCCCCTGCGCGAACAGAGCTTCCTGGTGACGGTGCCGGCAGGCCTGGCGATCTATGCGATCATGCTGGTGGTGTTGCGGACGTTCACGGCCGAGGATCGGCATGTAGTGAGGCAGTTGGTGAGCCGGGGGCGGGGATAGCCTCTTTGACATTCTTGCTGGCAATGTGTATAATCGCACCGTAAAAGTCACGGCTATGGCGGGCAAACCGCCGGGGCATAGGGCAGGCGCGGTTTTATTTCAGCCTGCCAGGGCGGAGGAGAACCAGGTGGACCTGACCGCAAGGCGGCGATTCACCAACCGGTACGAGGAGAGCCTGGCGCACCTGGAGGAGGGCCTTTCTCGCCTGGAGTCCGGCGACGTGCCCGGGGCCATCGAGAAGCTGGAGGCAGCCCTGCGCTGCGACCGGGAGAATACCCTGGCTCTGGGCAACCTGGGGCTGATCTACCACCAGTTGGGCCAGCTTGAGCGGGCCGAGGAATCATACCGGTCAGCATTGGCGATAGAACCAGCCGATCCCTGGCTACATCGGGGGCTGGGTGGCGTCTACGAGACCCAGGGTCGCTGGGAGCAGGCGCAAAAAGAATACCGCCGGGCCATCGAACTGGACCCGCAGGATGCCCTGGCCCGCTATGCCCTGGGGAACGCGCTGTTGGCCGAGCGCAAGCTGGAGGCAGCGGTGGATGCCTTCTGCGACGCGCTGGAGATTGACCCGACCCTGGATGCTGCGCGCAACCGCCTGGCCGCCATCTATCGCGGTCGCGGGATGAACGCGGCGGCCCTGGAGCAATACGCCATCGTGGCTCAGCGCAACCGGGGCAATCAGATCGGCGAGGTGGCTCTACAACGCCAGGCTCTCATCGGGCAACTCCAATGGCCGATGGCCCGCCGGGACCCGGCCCGCACCGCCCATGAGCCAGCCTTGTTGACGTCACCGCTGAGCATCCACTGGCAGTTCGACACACCTGGGGAGATCGCCACTGCGCCCATCATGTTCAACGGCGTGGTCTACCTGGCCTGCCAGTCCGGCCGCGACGGCGCGGGCGTGCTGCTCGCCCTGGACGGCGTGACCGGCGAGGAGTTATGGCGCTTTACCGTGCCGCGTAACCACTCCATCTCCAGCACGCCGGCCGCTCACGATGGTCTGGTGTTGCTGGGCACCAACGGCGGGATATTTTATGCCCTCGACGCGGCCATCGGGCGCGTGGCCTGGCAGTTTGAGACCCGGGGCGCGATCCGTGCCGCCCCGGCTGTCGCCGGCAATCTCGTCTACTTTGGCTCCGACGACCGCTGCCTGTATGCATTGGCCTTGCTCACCGGTCAGGAGCGCTGGCATCTTGAGACCGGCGGGGCGGTGACGATGGCCCCAGCCGTGGACAGGGGGCGTGTCTTTGCCAGCGCCGGCGACCGCCGCTTCCGGGCCGTGGATGCCCGCACCGGCACAGAGTTGTGGTCCGCCAACATCGGGGAAGCTGCCTGCCCGCCAGTAGTCAGCGGACCGACGGTATTCGTCCCCACCAGGGATTGCCAGCTCTATGCCCTGGTCGCCACCAGTGGCGAACGCCGCTGGAGCGCCCGGTTCAAACCGGGCCGCGATGGGTTCTCGGAACTGGCCGCCTGGGAGGGCCGGCTCTACCTGACCTACGGCAACGTCCTGGCGGCCCTGGACATCATCTCCGGCCAGATCGAATGGGAGGTGGCGCTGCCCGACGTGGCAGCCCTGAAGGCCCCGGCCCTGGCCGGCCAGTTGCTCTACGTGACCTCCACCACTCCCGGCCGGCTCTACGCCTTCGACATCGCCCGGGGCCGGCGTCGTTGGCAATACGATCTGCCTCAGACGGTGGTCACCTCGCCGGTCATCAGCCAGCGAGCACTCCTGATCGGCACGACCGCCACGCCCCAGGAGACCACCTCAGGCCTCACCAGCGGGGCCAAACTCCTGGCCCTGGGACCACTATGAACGAGCCGCCCGACGCCCCCGAAGCCACCCCCACACCGGCCTCCCGGCGGTCACGGCCAGGCTCAACAGATAAGTCACCCCGGCCACCAGGATGATCGTGGCCCCAGAAGTGAGATTCAGGAAATACGACAACCATAGCCCGGTTGTCGTGAAGAATACGCCCAGCACGCTCGCCAGGACCATCATCCTTTTCAGGTCCCGCACGAACTGCCCACTGATCGCCGCCGGCATCGTCAGCAGGGCGATGACCAGGATCAGCCCCACTACCCGCATCACCATCACCACCGTCAGGGCCACCAGAACTACCAGGAGCAGATAGATGGCATCCACCGGCACGTTCTCCACCGTGGCAAAGGTCTCGTCGAACGAGATCGCCAGCAGCTCCTTGTAGAACAATGCCACCACCCCGATGATGATCCCATCGAGCACCAGCATGAGCAGCAGGTCGCTGGCCGGAACCGTCAGGATACTGCCGAACAGATAGCTCATCAGATCGGTCTTGTAACCTGCCGTCAGGTCCACCAGGATGATGCCCAAGGCCATGCCGATGGCCCACAGCACGCCGATGATGGTATCCGCGCGTTGCCGGGTCCGCCGCTGCACCAACCCCATCCCCAACGCCGCCGCCAGGCTAAAGATCACCGCCCCCCACACCGGGTTGAACCGGAAAAAGTAGCCCAGCCCCACGCCGCCATAGGCCGCATGGGCGATACCGCCGCTGAGAAAGACAATGCGGTTAACCACCACCAGCGTGCCGATAACCCCGCAGGCGATGCTCACCAGCACCCCGGCCAGGAGCGCGTGACGCATAAAGGTGAATTGCAAAGCCTCCAGAAACGGCTCCATTACGACGTCTCCTCGACGTGCTCGGCAAAGACCCGATGGGGCACGCCGTGAGCGATCAGATCAATGGGACACTGGTAGCCCGCCTCCAGCATCTCCGGCGTGATCTGCTTCTCCCGGTGGTAGAACAACCGTCGGTTCAGGCAGCCCACCGTCTTGACGTGCGTCGAGATGGCGCTCATGTCATGAGACACCAGCAGGATGGTCACATGCTCGTTCAACTGCCCCAGAAGCTCGTAGAGGCCGCTGCTCACCTGCGGGTCCACGCTGGCCGTGGGTTCGTCCAGGAGCAGGATCGCGGGTTCTGCGGCCAGGGCGCGGGCGATATAGACCCGTTGCCGCTGCCCGCCGGACAGCTCACCAATGGGCCGGTCGCGCAGGGCCAGCAGTTCCACCTGACGCAACGCCTCGGCCACGGCCTCATCATCCTGAGCGGTATAACGTTGCAAAAGACGCCGTCGGCCCAGCCGGCCCATGCGGACCACGTCCCAGACCCGGATGGGGAAATCGCGGTCGAACTCTACCGTCTGGGGCACATAGCCGATATGCCGCCGACCCGCCCGGACGTCCTGGCCCATGATGCGCACCTCGCCGCGTTGGGGTGGCAACAGGCCCAGCAGCACTTTGAACAGCGTGGTCTTGCCGCCCCCGTTGGGGCCGATGAGGCCGATAAAGTCCCGCTCATAGACCGAGAGGTTGATGTCCTCCAGCACCATCTCGCCATCATAGCCGGCCCACAAATGGCGAACCGTGATCACCTCGCGGGGTAGAGTTATATCATATCCCGCCATGTCTGTCTTCCTCGCCTTTTTGAAAAAGTTTTTCAAATTATAACATATCTGTCAAGGCCAGACCAGACGGGTACTTGACAAGACCTCTTACCGCCATTATACTGAACTCACCTCGGAGGAGCCGTTGCGTCATCGTATATTCGACATCCTGAAAGTGGTCATCAGCCTGGGCCTGATCGGGCTGTTGCTCTCCCAGGTGAACCTGAATCAGGTGTTGACCATCATCGCGCGCGCCAACCTGGGACTGCTGTTGTTGGGCCTGACGCTGTATGTGGGGGCCATGGCCGCCAATGGTCTCAAATGGTACGTGCTCCTGCGCGCCCAGGGGATTCGTCTGGCCCTGACCGACGTGCTGGTCTATACGTTCGTGGGGTTCTTTTTCAATAACCTCCTGCCCACCTCCGTGGGTGGGGACCTGGCCCGTTTCGCCACGCTGGCCCGCGATACGGACCAGCGGGCTGAATCGGCCCTGTCGGTGGTGATGGACCGGCTGGTGGGACTGTTCACTTATATCACGGTGGCGGCCGTGATAGGCGCGGTCGTGGTGTGGGGAGTCGGGCGGCCGGACCTGGCGCATCTGGTGGGGATAGTGGTCGTCCTATTTGGGCTGGTGACGGTGGGCCTGGCCTCTTTGTTGAGTCGGCGTCTGCGTGGCCTTGTGGAGCGGCTATTTACCCTGCCGGGACTATCCCGGCTGGCTTTGTTATATCGGCGGCTCTCCGTGACGGTGCAGATGTATCGAGACCGGCCGGGCGTGTTACTCCTGGCCGCTGGCATATCTTTCAGCGGGCTGGTGCTGACCAACGTGATCAACCTGCTGGTCGCTCTGGCCCTGGGCATAGACCTGCCTCTGCTCTATATCTTTTTATTTAACCCCCTGGTGGCCTTTACGCCGCTCATTATCCCCTCGTTGGGTGGACTGGGCGTGACCCAGGGCTTCTTTGACATCTTTTATCATCGCCTGGGGCACCTCATCACCGCCGACGAGGCTATCTCCATCTCGTTGACTTTTCAGGCCATCGTTTACCTGGCCTCCCTGCCGGGTGGGGTCTTGTGGTGGCATGGCCGGGCCCCGGCCCAGGAGAGGGTGGCAGACCTGGACTGAGAAGAAGCCCATGACTGAATCCGTTCGCCTGACAGCGATTGTACATGGCCGGGTGCAAGGGGTGAACTACCGTTACTACACCCGCCAGCGTGCGACAGGACTGGGTCTCACCGGCTATGTGCGCAACCAGTGGGACGGCACCGTGGAAGTGGTGGCCGAAGGCCCACGCCTCAGGCTGGAGAGCCTGCTGGAGTGGCTGCATCAGGGGCCACCGGCCGCCTATGTGACCCAGGTGGATGCGAATTGGGGACCGGCCACCGGCGAATTCACCAGCTTTGGTGTGCGCTACTGAAATGTGCCATGCGCGAACCACCACGTTTGCTCCCCCTCATCGCCCTGGCCGGGGCCGTCGTGATCCTGACCCTGGTGATCTTGTTCTGGCTCCGCCCCCCGGCCGACGATAGCCTGAAGCTGGTCCAGGCCAAAGGTGCTCTGGTGATAGCTACGGACGCCGCCTACCCTCCTTTCGCCAGCCTCAACGAGCAGGGGGAATTCGTGGGGTTTGACCCGGACCTGGGTCGGGAGATCGCCCGGCGGCTGGGGGTCGAAGCCCGATTCGTGAACGTGGGCGTGGAGGGCCTGTTGGATGCCCTCAAGCTCTACAAGTGCGATGTGGTCATCTCGGCCTTCCCTTACGAGTATAGCCTGACCCGCGATGTCCTGTTCAGTGAGCCGTATTTCAACGCCGGCCCCCGATTGGCCGTGCCGGTTGGGGCATCGGGTGTTCAGGGACCGGGAGACCTGGTCGGCCGGCGTGTGGCCGTGGAACTGGGTTCAGCCGCCGACGGCGCGACCCGCTTATGGGAAAGCCGGGGCATCCAGATCATGCGCACCATGTCTGTGTCCGAGGCGATCCAGGCCGTGGTGCGGGGGCAGGTGGATGCGGTCGCCGGCGATCCCATCGCCTTGCGCACATATATCCGGCAGCAGGATAACCTCCAGTTGGTGGGGGCACCTCTGGCCGATGAGGAATACGTGGTCGTGCTGCGTATCCAGGAGCGTGCCCTGCGGGACGCGGTAGATAAGGCCCTGCAGGAAATCCGCCAGGATGGGACGTTGGCCCGGCTGGTGGAGCGGTGGTTGTAAGTGAAACCCCGCCGATGAAAATGCTGCGCGACCGTGCTCGCGTGGAGTGTGCCACCCCGCGCCGGCAGCTATCTTGTGCTCGCGCGGGGTGCGCCACCCAGCGCCGGCGGCTATCTTGTGTTCGCGCGGGGTGTGCCACCCCGCGCCGGCGGCTATCTTGTGCTCGCGCGGGGTATGCCACCCCGCGCCGGCGGCGGGTCACACTCCCTATGGTCGCCGCCGTGAGCAGTAGGAGTAGGAGCAAAATGGCTAACGGTTACACTGGTCGTATCATCTGGGCAGACCTGTCGGTCGGCCGTGTGGAGACACGAGAAGTGCCAGAATCAGTCTATCGGCAATTCCTCGGCGGGACCGGGCTGGGCGTGCGCCTGCTCTATGATAGCATCCCGGCCCGGGCGGACCCGCTCGGCCCGGCGAACGTGTTGGGCTTTGTGCCGGGCCTGCTCACCGGCAGCGGCCTGCCCTTCACCGGCCGCTGGATGGCCGTGGGGCAAAGCCCGCTCACCGGTGGCTGGGGAGACGCCAACAGCGGCGGCTACTTTGGGCCGGCTTTGCGCCGCGCCGGGTTCGACGGCGTCTTTGTGACCGGCGTGGCGCCGGAGCCAGTCTACCTGTGGGTCCATGATGGGCAGGCGGAACTGCGCCCGGCCAACACCCTCTGGGGACTGGACACCGTGGCAACGCAGGCACGCATCCGTCAGGAGGTCGGCCAGGAGAAGGCGCGGGTGGCGGGCATTGGCCCGGCCGGCGAACGCCTGTGTCGCATCGCCGCCATCATCAACGACGAGGGCCGGGCAGCGGCCCGGTCCGGCCTGGGCGCGGTCATGGGCAGCAAACGCCTCAAGGCCGTGGTCGCCTGGGGGCCAGATAAGGTGGCCCTCCACGACCCGGCGCGGGTCAAACAACTGCGCCAGGACCTGGTGGCCGTCTTCACCGGCCGGCCGGACCCGGTGGGGCGATTGATGGCTACCCACATGGGGCTGATCGGCCGACTGATGCGCCGGATCATGGCCCATATGTCGCTGAGCCTGCCCACCCCTCAGGCCATGCCCCGTGAACTGTGGCGCGCCTATGGCACCTGCGGCTCCCTGGCCCTCTCGGTGGAGATCGGCGATGCGCCGGTGCGCAACTGGGCTGGCGTGGGCTACCGCGATTTCCCCTACGGCACACACTCCAGCCGGCTGGATGGGGAGGCAGTGATCGCCTGGCAACGCCGACGCTACCACTGCGCCAGTTGCCCTCTGGGCTGCGGCGGCCTGATTGACGTGCCCGAAGGCCCCTATCAAGGTGAGGGCACCAAGCCAGAATACGAGACCCTGTCGGCCCTGGGGTCGTTGTGCCTGAACAATGACCTGGCGGCGATCATCACCCTGAACGAGCTATGCAACCGGGCGGGACTGGATACCATCTCCCTGGGTGGTGTCCTGGCCCTGACGCTGGAATGCTACGAGCATGGCCTCCTGACCCCAGCCGATACAGACGGTTTGGAGCTGACCTGGGGCAACGCGGCGGCCATGATCGCCCTGGCGGAACGTATCGCCCGGCGGGAGGGTTTGGGCGATGTGCTGGCAGACGGCGTGAAACTCGCGGCGGAGCGCATCGGGCGTGGGGCGGCGGCCTTTGCCATCCATGCTGGGGGGCAGGAACTGCCCATGCACGACCCCCGGGCCTATACCGGTTTCGCCACGGCCTACCAGGCCGAACCGACGCCGGGCCGGCACACCATCGCCTCTGATGCCTATCCGGGCCTGTATTTGTTGCCGCAAAAGTACCCGCACCGGCTGGGCAAGGACGCCCCCCCAGGTCGGGCCCAGGCCATAACCAGCCAATACTATCGGGCCTTGAGCGCGGCCGGCCTGTGCATGTTCGGCGCCCATTCCAGCCCCATCCCCCTGGCCGCCTGGATCAACGCCGCCACCGGCTGGTCGTTGACCGACGATGACCTGCTGGACATCGGGGGGCGCATCGTCTCGCTCATGCAGGTGTTCAACGTGCGGGCCGGGATCGTGCCCACGGAGGTGTATATCCATCCCCGCGCCATCGGCGATCCACCGTTGGACGCCGGGCCGACGGCCGGGGTCACCATTGACCTGCCAGCCCAGGTGCGGGCCTTTTACCGTGAGATGGGCTGGGACCAGGAGACCGGCTGGCCTACCCGGGAGCGGTTGACTGCCCTGGGATTGGAAGATGCGGCGCGAGACCTATACCCTGAATTCTCCCGCAGGTGAGCAGGGGGGCAGGGTGCCAACCTGACCCTACTGGCAACCGATGCAGCCCAAACCTGCGGGAGGATGGGCAGTTGCAAGGACAGGGAGTCCTGAGGGGGAAAATGGAGACCGCCCTGAATCGCTATCTCGTCTATTTGCAGGCCCAGCGCGATGCCTCACCGTACACCGTGCGCAACTACGGCCAGGAGATCGCCCAGTTCATGGACTATTTGCGCGACCAGGAGGGCGTGACCGACTGGAGCGCAGTGGACCGGCACATGGTCCGGCGTTACCTGGCCCATCTGGGTGCGGCCGGCTATGCCCGGGCCAGCATCGCCCGCAAGCTCACCGAGGTCCGTTCGTTCTACAAGTGGATGCAGCGCGAGGGGCTGGTGTTGGAGAACCCATTGCATGGCGTCTCTGCGCCCAGGGTGGAGAAGCGGTTGCCGGTTTTCCTCTCCCTGGATGAGGTTCAGGCCCTCCTGGCGGCCCCGGACCTGTCCACGCCTCAGGGCCAGCGGGATAAGGCGATCCTGGAGTTGCTCTATGCGGCCGGCCTGCGGGTGAGTGAGCTGGCAGCCCTGAACCTGGGGCACGTGGACCGGACCCAACGCGAGGTGCGCGTGCTGGGCAAGGGGCGCAAGGAACGCATCGTGGTGCTGGGCGAGCCAGCCGTGCGCGCCCTCACCACCTACCTGAACGACGGCCGGCTAAAACTCCTCAAGGGCGATAGAGCCGTAAGTGCCCTGTTCCTGAACCGCTCCGGCGGCCGGCTCTCCGCACGCAGCGTCCAGAAGATATTGGACAAGTACAGCACGATGGCCGGTCTGGACAAGGAAGTCACCCCCCACGTACTACGCCACACCTTCGCCACCCACCTGCTGGACGGTGGCGCGGACCTGCGCACCGTGCAGGAGCTACTGGGCCACGAGCACCTGTCCACCACCCAGATCTACACCCACGTCACCCAGACCCGGGCGCGGGAGGTGTATGAGCAGGCGCATCCACGGGCGCGAGGGCAGGGGAGAGAGGAGCAGGGGAGCGAAGTAGGAGCGGATGGACATTGAGGCCGTGGGGCAAATTAAAAATTCTGGAGTCGAGCCTTCAGGCGGGCCATAACTTGTGGTCACGACCGGCTAAAGCCTCTACTCCTTGCTACGATTGTCAGCTTTGATGGCGATTTTGACCGCACGGATCGCGGGCGACGAACACCAGCAGACATCCTGACCCCGATGTGCTCGCGCGGGGTTTGAAACTATGCTGGCGCGGGGTTTGCAACTCCGCGTCAGTGGCGGGGTCGCACTCCCTACGGTTGCCGCCGGAGCGCAAGAGGAGGCGCAGCATGAGAACAGCAACGAAACCACTCCCGGAACTGGTGCAAGACTTGCCACCCGACGTACACGCAGAGGTGCTCGATTTTGTCGAGTTCTTACTCGCCAGGCATGGTCGCCGCGCACGCCGGACGTTGCGGCAGGATTGGGCCGGAGCGTTGCGGAGCTACCGTCAGCAATATACCGCCCTGGAACTCCAGCGTCAGGCGCTGGATTGGCGGGGTGACTGATGTACCTGGTAGATACTAACGTTTGGCTGGAACGTTTTCTGGATCAGGCTCGGTCGGCGGAAGTGGGCCAGTTTCTGGCCCAGATACCCCCAGGGCAGTTGCTGGTATCTGATTTCACTCTCCATTCCATCGGGATTATCCTTAGCCGATTCGGACAACACGCTACACTGCTGCAATTCGTGGACGACGTGTTCATACAGGGCGGAGTGGCTCTGGTATCTGTTCATCCCGAGGCTATGCATCGGTTGGTCACGGCGATAGACCGATTCAACCTTGATTTCGACGATGCTTATCAATACGTGGTTGCCGAGCAATTCAATGCTACGATTGTCAGCTTTGATGGCGATTTTGACCGCACGGATCGCGGGCGACGAACACCAGCAGACATCCTGACCCCGGTGTGCTGACGCGGGGTTTGAAACATGCTGATGCGGGGTTTGCAAACCCGCGCCAGTGGCGAGGTCGCACTCCCTACGGTCGCCGTCGGAGTGCAAACCGCGCCGGCGGCGGGTCACCCAGTCAGCCCCCCGGCCCGGGCCTGACTTGATGGGCCGGGCAAACCCGCCGCGAGCCAGGACGAATCACGAATCACATTTCACAAAGGAGTGCAAACCACCATGCGACTAACCCACCTACGCGAAAAACTCGCCCACAAACACCTGGACGGCCTGTTCGTCACCCAGCCACAGAACATCCGCTACCTGAGCGGCTTCACCAGCCCCGACGCCAGCCTGATCGTCACCCCCACGGAGGCCCTCATCGCCACGGACTTTCGCTACTTTGTGCAGGCGGCGGAACAGTGCCCAGACTGGGAATTGGTCCAACTCAAGGACAAGCCGGAGGAGACTTTGAAGGAGCGCCTGGCTGCCCTGGCGGAGAAAGGGTTGCGTCGCCTGGGCTACGAGAAGACTCACCTGACGGTAGAGCGTTATCACCGCCTGCGCCGCAAAGTCTTGCCCCCGGGGGTGCATTTTGTCGCCACCCAGGGGCTGGTGGAGGAGCTGCGCATGGTCAAGGAACCGGCAGAGCTGGAGATCATCCGCCGCGCCGTCCGCCTGGGCGATGAGGCATACATGGCCGTGGCCCCCCGCGTCCAGGTCGGCATGACGGAGCGGGCCGTGGCCTGGGAACTGGAGGCGTGGGCCAGAACCCACGGCGCGCACAAAGCCTCGTTCGACTTTATCGTGGCGGCCGGTCCCAACGCCGCCCAGCCCCACGCCGAGCCGGGCGACCGACCCATCCAGGAAGGCGAACCCATCACGATTGACATGGGCGTGATCGTGGATGGCTACTGCTCGGACCTGACGCGCACCTTCTGCCTGGGCGAGCCGACGGAGAAGTTCCGCGCTATCTGGCAGATCGTGCGGGCGGCGCAGGAGAAGGCGGAGGCCGGGATCCGGGCCGGCATGACCGGCCGGCGCGCCGACGCCCTGGCCCGGGACGTGATCACCGCCGCCGGCTATGGCGAGAACTTTGGTCACGGTCTGGGCCACGGCGTGGGCCTGGCCGTCCACGAGTTGCCCACGGCGAACAAACGCTACCGGAAACCGCTCCCGGCCAACAGCGTCATCACCATCGAGCCGGGCATCTACATCCCCGACTGGGGCGGCGTCCGCCTGGAGGACATGGTGCTGGTCTTGCCCGACGGCGTGGAGGTGCTCTCCACCGCCCCCAAAACCCTGACGAACGAGCTATAGAACACGCCACACGGAGGAACCATGATCACTACCGGCGACCTGAAAAAGGGTCTCACCATCGAGATGGACGGCGAACTCTACCGCATCATAGACTGGCAGCATATCAAGCTGGCCCGGGGCAGCGCCCAGGTGCGCCTGAAACTGCGCAATCTCAGGAGCGGAGCCACCATCACTCACACCTGCCAGGCCGGGTCCCGCTTTGCCCGTGCCCGACTGGACCGCGCTCACGTCCAATATCTGTACCATGACGGTGACCTGTACTATTTCATGGATACAGACACCTTCGAGCAACGCGCCATGAATAAAGAAGACCTGGCCGAGGCGATTGACTATCTGAAGGATAACCTGGAGCTTGACATCCTGAGCTACGAGGGCGAGCCGATCGAGGTAGAGTTGCCCATCACCGTGGACCTGGAGGTCACGGCGACGGAACCGGGCTTCAAGGGCGATACCGCCACCGGCGGCACCAAGCCGGCGACCCTGGAAACGGGCCTCACCATCCAGGTGCCCCTGTTCATCGAGATCGGCGACGTGGTGCGGGTGGACACACGCTACGGCACCTACATCGAGCGCGTCTAAAGGACCTCTCGTGGAACTGGCGACTTTGCTGATCCTGCCGTGGCTGGCTGTCGTGCCGATCTACTTTTTGCGGCGCGTGCGCTTGCTGGCCGCCGCCTTATCCCTGGGGGTGCTGACCTTGCAGGTCCAGGCGTTGCGGTCTATCTCCCTGGATCGCGGGACCGTGTTCCTGGGACTGGAAATGGTCGTGGACCTGCCCGGCCGCGCCTTGTTGCTGCTGACGTTGGCGGCAACTGCTTTTCTGGTGATCCTGACCTGGCGGTCGGCCGGGGATGAGCTGTTGCCGGCCGTGGCCCCGGCCCTCGTCGCCCTGGCCGGGATGGCGTTGCTGGTGCAGTCTACGGTGGTGGCCGGCACCTGGCTCATCCTGCTGGCGATGGCCAGTACGCTGCTGGTGCCCCGGCCGGTCCTGGTGGGGAGCGCAGCCGCCCTCAAACCCCTGGCGGTTACAGCACCAGCTTTCGTCTGTTTCGTCCTGGTCGCTGGCTGGGAGCAGACCTATCAGCTCAACCCGGATTTCACCTACCTCCCAGACCGCATGGCCGCTGTCTGGGGCCTGGCCTTTGCCGCGATCCTGGCGGTGGTGCCGTTTCACCTGGTGGTGCCAGACCTGGGACATGGTCGGATCACCGGCCTGGTCTACGCCCTGGCCCTGGTGGACGGCGTGGCGTTGATCCAGGTGCTGCGGCTGTTGGGCAGTCGGCCCTGGTTGCCGCCGTTGGCGACCCCCTGGCTCCTGGCAGTCGGCGCGATCACTGCCCTGGTGGGCGGGCTGCTGGCCCCGGGTCAGGACCGCCTGGGTCGAATCGTGGCTTATTCAGCCATCGCCGACCTGGGGTTCCTGGTGGTGGGCGTGGGCACGGCCACGAGCCTGGGCCTGACCGGTGTGGTCCTCCAGATGAGCAGTCGTATCCTGACCCTGAGCCTGCTGGCGGCCACGGTGGCCACGATTCGTCGGCACGCGCCGGATGATCGGCTGAGCGCGTTGGGCGGCCTGGCCCGGGCCTTGCCCTGGACCACCGGCGGTCTGGTCATCGGCGCGTTGGCCATCGCCGGCCTGCCCCCGACTTTGGGCTTTGTGGGCCGGCTCCTGATCCTGGAAGCCCTACCACCGACCGGGCAGTTGTTACGGGCTGGCCTGGTCGTCAGCATGGCCGGCGTGAGCCTGGCCTATGTGCGCGTTGTGGGCGCGTTGTTCGGCGGTCCTCGACGCCCAACCGGCACGGTCTGGGGCGAGCCGGCAGCTATCTTGACCCTGGCCCTGGCCCTCGTCATGGTGGTCCTGGGCCTCTATCCCAACCCCTTGCTGGCGGCCGCCCAGGACATCGTCCAGCGGCTGGCTTTCTTTAGCGGGACTTAGGCAAGTGCTTCATGCGTTATGCGATCATCTCTGACATCCACGCCAACCTGGCCGCGTTTCAGGCCGTGTTGGAAGAACTGCGAGACGTGGACCGCATCTGGTGTTTGGGCGACATGGTGGGCTATGGACCCAACCCTAACGAGTGCATCGAGTTGCTGCGCCGCCTGCCGCATATCGCGGTGGCCGGCAACCACGACTGGGCTGTCATCGGCGAATTACCCCTCACCGACTTTAACGACGATGCCCGGTGGGCGTGTGAATGGACGCGCCAGCAACTCACACCGGACAACCTGGCCTATCTGGCCGAGTTGCCCACCACCATCGTCCAGGGCAATTTTACCCTGGTCCACGGCAGCCCCCGGGAGCCGGTGTGGGAATACCTGCTTTATCCCCGCACCGCGCAACAGAACTTTGCCCATTTCCAGACCGACTATTGCCTGGTGGGTCATACCCATGTCCCCACGGTTTTCCAGGGGCCCCTGCTGCTCGCCGGGCAGGTGGACGGGGCCGTCACCCGGCCGTTCCATAAGATGTTGACCGCGTTGGACCAGGGACGTACTGTCGGCACTGAACTTCCCGAAGCCCTGATCCGCCCCAATGAGCCGCTGCACCTGGGCACACGACGTCTGATCATCAACCCCGGCAGCGTGGGCCAGCCGCGTGATGGCAACCCCCAGGCCAGCTATGCCATCTATGATACGGAGCAGGGCACTATCGAGTACCATCGTGTGCCGTACCCGGTGGAGGAGACCCAGGCCCAGATGGAGGCCATCGGCCTGTCCCAGCGGCTGATCGCCCGGCTGAGCCTGGGGTGGTGAAAGACGGAAGGAGCTCCCCACGCGCGGGGCGTACCCCGTGGCACGAAAATACGCCGGTGTGCTCGCGCGGGGTCTGCGACCCCGCGTGCTTTCACCTCGTGCCCACGCTCCGCGTGGGCACGCAGCGGGTCATCGTTTCACCTCGTGCCCACGCTCCGCGTGGGGCACGCAGCGGGACGAGATCACCGTTTCGCTCCCACGCAGAGCGTGGGAGCGAGCAGGAAAATACGCCGGTGTGCTCGCGCGGGGTCTGCGACCCCGCGTGCTTCGCACGGCGGGTTACACTCCCGGTGGTCGCCGCCGCGAGCCAGGCCGGGGGCTATTTTCGAGGGAGACCCGCACGCGCGGGGCGCACCCCCGCTTCGCGGGATGAAAATGCTCCCGCTGGATCGCCAGATCCAGCGGCCCGGCGGCGGATCTGGCGATCCGCCGCGAACGGGGGTTATTTTCGAAGGAAGAAGGCGGAAGGCTTGCCCTTGAGCGAAGCGAAGGGATGAAGATAGATGGGTGCGGGAACCCGGCGCGGAGCAGTGGCGTCTAATAGGCGCTCGTAACTGGGCGAATATCATTCAGAGGAGAAGCGCCATGAAACACATGGGAATGCTGATGGGATTACTGGTTGTGGCCGTCCTGGGAGTGGGGTGTTTGTCGCCAGCGGCGATGACCCCACCGCCAGCGGTTCCCACCCCCCTGGCACCCGCTCAACCGGAATTCGCCGCCAGGCAGGCAACGGGATCAGGGGACAAGGGGGCTGATACCGGCGCCACCGGCGTCCAGCCCATGATCGTCAAGACCGCCGAGCTGTCCCTGGTGGTGCCGGATACAAAGGCCGGCCTCAACGATGTCACCCGCATCGCTGTCGAGGCCGGGGGGCACGTGACCAGCTCCAAGACCCAGAAGCAGGGGGACCGACTCCTGGCGACCGTGATCATCCGCGTCCCGGTCGCCTCCTTTGAAGCCGTCCTGGAGCAATTGCGCAAGCTGGGCGACGTACAGGCCGATTCCGTCGGCGGCGAGGATGTGACCGCCGAGTACGTGGACCTGGAATCGCGCCTCAAGAACCTGGAGGCCGTCGAGAAGGAGCTATTGACCATCCTGACCGAGACCCGGGAAAAGGGCGGCAAGGCCGAGGACGTGCTGGCCATCTACCGCGAGATCACGGCCATTCGGGGCGAGATCGAGACGATCAAGGGCCGCATGAAATACCTGACCGACCGGGCTGCCATGTCCACCGTCACCGTGCACCTGTCGCCCACGGTGCCAGAGACCCAGGTGGTGCCCAAGGGCTGGTATCCGGACCAGACGCTCAAGAACGCCCTCTCGGCCCTGGTGACATTGCTCCAGTTCCTCACTGACCTGGGCATCTGGCTGGCCGTGTTCTCTGTCTGTCTGCTCCCCTTCCTGGTGATAGCCGGGGTGGTCCTGCTCATCGTCTGGATTCGGCGGCGGCGAGGCAAGAGAGCCTGACGGGTCATCGTTTCCCCTCGTGCCCACGCTCCGCGTGGGCAAGCAGCGGGTCATCGTTTCCACTCGTGCCCACGCTCCGCGTAGGCACGCAGCGGGTGATCGTTTCCCCTCGTGCCCACGCTCCGCGTGGGCACGCAGCGGGTCATCGTTTCCCCTCGTGCCCACGCTCCGCGTGGGCACGCAGCGGGTGATCGTTTCCCCTCGTGCCCACGCTCCGCGTGGGCACGCAGCGGGTCATCGTTTCACCTCGTGCCCACGCTCCGCGTGGGCACGCAGCGGGTCATCGTTTCACCTCGTGCCCACGCTCCGCGTGGGCACGCAGCGGGACGAGATCACCGTTTCGCTCCCACGCAGAGCGTGGGAGCGAGCAGCCGGCGGCGGGTTGCACTCCCTACGGTCGCCGCCGCAAGCAGAGGACTATTCACGAAGGGAGGAAGCAACATGAGACGCATCCAATTGCTGACGGGCCTGTTGGTGCTGATCTTGTTGGGATTTAGTGCCCAATGCCCGGCCCCGGCCGCCCCGACTGCGGCTCCAGGAGGGGATTTTGGCCGGGAAACGTCATTGTCGTTGGGTACGCCGGCCGCTGCACCCACCAAGGCGCCCGCGCCTATACAACCAACTCCAGCGCGTCCCCTGCCCAAAGAGACAGGTAGCTACCCGGTCCCGGCCATCGGCGGCGGAGCGGAGGGAGGTATCGGCGGGGAAGGCGCAGGCATCCCCGCCACCGCTCAGCCCATGATCGTCAAGACTGCCACACTGTCCCTGGTGGTGCCAGATGTGGAGGACAGCCTCGACAGCCTCACGCGCATCGCCGCCACCGCTGGCGGGTATATCGTCACGTCTCACACGCAGATGCGCGGGGATAGGCTCTATGCCAGCGTCGTCATGCGCGTCCCGGTGAGCACCTTTGAGGCGACGCTGGAGCGCGTGCGCGGCCTGGCGAAAGAGGTCCGCAGCTACCGGGTCGAGGGTACGGACGTGACGAGCGAGTACGTGGACCTGGAATCGCGGTTGAAGCACCTGCAGGCTGTCGAAAAAGAGCTTCTGGCCATCATGACCGGGGTGCGGGAAAAGTCCGGCAGCGCCGAGGAAGTGCTCAAGGTCTACGACCGCCTCCTGACCGTGCAGGCCGAGATCGAGACGGTCAAGGGGCGCATGAACTATCTGTCCAATCTGGCCGCTTTTTCCACCATCACGGTGGACCTGGAACAGGAAGTGGTGGAAACTCCCACTCCCACGCCGACGCCCACTGCCACGCCTGCCCCCACTCCCACGCCGGTAAGTTGGCAGCCAGACAAAACCCTGGACGAGGCCGTCTCCAGTTGGGTTGTCCTGATGCAACGGCTCATTGACCTGGGCATCTGGCTCTCAGTCTATTCCACCTGTCTGCTCCCCCTCCTGGTGATAGCCGGGGTGGTCCTGCTCATCGTCTGGATTCGGCGGCGGCGAGGCAAGAGAGCCTGACGGGTCACCGGTTCAGCATGGGTATCTTGATCCCGTGCTCCCTGGCGCAGGCGATGGCCTCCGGGTAGCCGGCGTCGGCGTGGCGCATGATGCCCAGGGCCGGGTCTATGGTGAGGACGCGCTCCAGACGGCGGGCGGCGGCCGGCGTCCCATCGGCCACGATGACCTGCCCGGCGTGCTGCGAATAGCCGATGCCCACCCCGCCGCCGTGGTGAAAACTCACCCAGGTGGCCCCGCCGGCCACGTTCGCCAGGGCATTCAGGACCGGCCAGTCGGAGATGGCATCGGAGCCATCCCTCATGCCCTCCGTCTCCCGGTTGGGTGAGGCCACCGAGCCACAATCCAGGTGGTCCCGGCCGATGACGATGGGGGCCTTGACGATGCCCTCGGCCACCAGGTTGTTGAAAGCCAGACCGGCCGTGGCTCGCTCACCGTAGCCCAGCCAGCAGATGCGCGACGGCAGACCCTGGAACTTGACGCGCTGCTGGGCCAGACGAATCCAGCGGCACAGGTGTTCGTCGTCCGGGAATAGCTCCAGGATCGCCTCGTCGGTGCGGTAGATGTCCTCTGGATCACCGGAGAGAGCCACCCAACGGAAGGGGCCTTTGCCCTGGCAGAAGAGCGGGCGGATGTAGGCCGGCACAAAGCCGGGGTAACTGAAAGCCTCCTTCACCCCCATGTCGAAGGCACGTTGGCGCAGGTTATTGCCATAGTCAAAGACCACCGCGCCCCGGCGTTGGAACTCTAACATGGCCTCCACGTGCCGGGCCATGGAAGCCAGGCTGCGCCGTTGGTACTCGGCTGGATCGCTATGGCGCAGGGCCACGGCGTCGGCCAGGCTCATCCCGTGGGGCACGTACATCAGCGGGTCGTGGGCGCAGGTCTGGTCGGTAACGATGTCCGGGGTGACGCCGCGCACCACGAGTTCGGGCAGCACGTCGGCGGCGTTGGCGATGAGGCCGATGCTCCGGGGTTCCTGGCGCGCTACCGCTTCCTCCACCAGTGTCATCGCTTCCTCCAGGTCGCTCACCACCAGGTCCAGGTAGCCGGTGTCCAGCCGGCGTTGAGCGCGCCAGGGGTCCACCTCCACCACCAGGGCTACCCCCTCGTTCATGGTCACGGCCAGGGGTTGCGCGCCGCCCATCTCCCCCAGCCCGGCCGTGAGGACGAATCGGCCTTTGAGGGACGCGCCTTTCCCAAAGTGCTGTTCGGCAGCGGCGGCCAGGGTCTCATACGTGCCTTGCAAGATACCCTGCGTGCCGATGTAGATCCAACTGCCGGCCGTCATCTGGCCGTACATGATGAGTCCCATCTGCTCCCATTTGTCAAAGTTCTCCTGCGTGGCCCAGTGGGGTACGATGTTGGAGTTGGCGATGAGAACCCGGGGGGCGTCCTCATGAGTGGTAACGACGCCCACCGGCTTGCCGGATTGGACCAGCAGGGTCTCGTCTGGCTCCAGGGCCTCCAGGGCGCGCAGGATAGCATCGAAGCATTCCCAATTGCGGGCGGCCTTGCCCCGGCCGCCGTAGACGATGAGGTTCGCCGGGTCACCGGCCACCTCCGGGTCCAGGTTGTGCTGGATCATCCGCCAGGGAGCCTCGATGAGCCAGTTCTTGCAGTGCAGCGTGGTGCCCCGGGGGGCATGGACGGTACGGGTCATGGTTTCCTCCTTATATCCTGCTCTGGCCCCGGTGGTTTCTCGAACGTTGTCTCACAGGCCAGGCAGGTAAAGCCTTTCTGCCCCTCTTCCACCACTACCCCCCCGCACGAGGGGCACTTGTGCGGGATGGGCCGCTTCCAACTTGTCCATTCGCACGCCGGATAGTTGCTGCAACCGTAAAATGTGCGTTTCTTGCGCGTGGTGCGCTCCACGATTTCACCGCCGCATTGGGGACACTGGACGCCGATCTGGGGAGAAAAGCCTTTCGTATACCGGCACTGGGGGAACCCGGTACAGCCGTAGAACCGACCAAACCGCCCCAGCTTCAGGACCAGGGGTCGGCCACACTGAGGACAGGTCTCCCCGGTGGGCTGGTCCGGGATGACCGTGGGGGTCATCTGCTGGCGGGCCTGCTGCAATGTCCTGGAGAAAGGTCCCCAAAAGTCGCGCAGCACCGGCACCCAGGGCCTCTCGCCGGCCGCGATCTCGTCTAGCTCCTCCTCCATGCGCGCAGTGAACCCATAGTCCAAGATCTCTGGGAAATGGGCCAGGAGCAGGTCACAGACGAGGAAACCGATCTCAGTGGGCACGAACCGCCGGTCGGCGCGGGTGACGTAGTAGCGGTCTTGCAAGATGGAGATGATGGGGGCATAAGTGCTGGGCCGGCCGATGCCGTATTCCTCCAACGTCCGCACCAGGGTCGCGTCGGTGTAGCGCGGGGGTGGGGCAGTGAAATGCTGCTCTGGGATCAGGTTCAGCAGGTCCAGCGGCTCGCCGGGATCCAGAGGCGGCAGCCACCTGCCCTCCTCGTCGTCCGGCGGCGCATCATCGTCCCGGCCCTCGACGTACACGGCCATAAAGCCTTTGAACCTGACGCGGGTGCCGGTAGCCCGGAACAGGTAGGGGGGCTGCGACGCGCCCGGGGGCCCGGCCAGCACGTCCACGCTCACCGTGTCCAGCACGGCGGGGGTCATCTGTGAGGCCACAGCGCGCTGCCAGATGAGCTGGTAGAGCCGGAACTGTTCACTGGTCAGGTGTTGTTTTATGGCTGCTGGCGTGCGCCGGACGCTGGTGGGCCGGATGGCCTCGTGGGCTTCCTGGGCCTTGGGGGTTTTGGTCTTGTAGACCGGCGGGATGGAGGGCACATATTCTGGCCCAAAGGTCTCGGTGACAAAAGCGCGAATCTCGGCCACGGCGGCCTCGGCCAGAGCCACGGAGTCAGTACGCATGTAGGTGATGAGGCCCACCGGTCCCTCGCCCAGGCCCAGGTCAATGCCCTCGTATAGTTGCTGGGCCACGCGCATGGTACGTCGGGCGTTGAACCCCAGCTTGCGGGAGGCCTCTTGTTGCATGGTGGAGGTGGTAAAAGGCGCGGCCGGGCTGCGCCGGCGTTCGCCCCGGCGCACGTCTGCCACGATATAGACGGCGGTTTGCAGCTCGTCCACCAGGGCCTGGGCCTCCTGGCCGCTGGCGATGGTGAACTTTTCGCCCCGTATCTCGAACAGGGTGGCCCGGAAGGAGCGAGGTGGGCGTCGCTCCTCCCGTTTAGCCAGGTCAGCCTCGATGCTCCAGTATTCCTGCGGCACAAAGGCGGCGATCTCGCGTTCCCGTTCCACGATGAGACGCAGGGCCACGCTCTGTACCCGGCCAGCAGACAGGCCGCGCCGGCCCATCTTGTCCCGCAGGAGCGGGCTGAGGGAATAGCCCACCAGCCGGTCCAGGATACGCCGGGCCTGCTGGGCGTTCACCAGCTTCATATCAATCTCGCGGGGATGGGCAAAGGCGTGGGCCACGGCGTCGGGGGTGATCTCGTGAAAGACCACCCGGCGGGGCTGGGGCAGGCCCCTTTGGCCCAGGTTGAGGGCTTCCACCAGATGCCAGGAGATGGCTTCCCCCTCGCGGTCCGGGTCGGTAGCCAGGTAGACCTCAGCAGCCCGGCGCGCCGCCTCCTTGAGCTGGTTGACCACCTCCTTCTTGTCACTGGGGATCACATAATGAGGGGCAAAGTCATCGTCAATGCTCACCCCCAGACGGTTTTTGGGCAGGTCACGGATATGGCCTATGCTGGCGCGGACCGCGTAATCCTGGCCCAGAAACCGTCCCACTGTACGAGCTTTGGTGGGGCTTTCCACGATCACTAGTTTTTTAGTCATGAATCCCCTGTGATCCAGCTATCGCTGCCGGCCATTGATTGTACCCTGCAAGGGCGTTTTCTGCAACCCTGTTTTGTGGGAGGGGCAGCGACCATTTGACAGCGGTATACAGAGCGACGATCTGGCGGGCGATGGTCCCCCAGTCGTAGGAGCAAATCGCCTGGGCCGCGCGCTCTCCCATACGCGCGCGTAAGACGGGATCTCTCAACAGTCGGCAGAGCCGGTCGGCCAGGACCACCGGATCGCCCCGGGGCACCAGGAAACCGGTCTCGCCGTTGCGGATGGTATATTGCAACCCGCCCACGCGGGAGGCCACGACCGGCGTGCCGCAGCTCATCGCCTCGATAGCCACCATGCCAAAGCTCTCGTGGAAGCTGGGCACCACACACACATCAGCAGCCGAATAATAGACCGGCAAGACCGTCTGGTCCTGCGCCCCAACGAATTCCACCTGATCCAGCAGGTGCAAGGACCGGGCCAGCTCCCGCAGGTGCCCCAGTTCGTTGCCGTCCCGGGAGACATCACCGCCTACCACGACAAGGCGCAGGTCCGGCCGACAGCGGGCCAGGAAGGCCGCCGCGCGCAGCAAGATGTCTATGCCTTTAAGCGGCTCGATGCGGCCCACAAACAGCACCACGGCGTCTGCAGATCGCCAGCCCAGGCGCGCCCGACATTCGTCACGGGGCAGGGGTCGAAAAAGCTCCGTATCCAGTCCACAGGGGATCTCGACGATACGCTGCTCGTCGGCACCATAGAACCACACCATATGCGCTCGCTCGTCGGCGTTGGCAGCCACCAACTGATCGGCATGGGCCATGATATGCCGCTCGCAGTCAATGCGTTGCTCGCTCTCCAATTCATCTGGGCTGCGGGCCACCAGGTTCTTGACCTCGCCCAGGGTATGGAACATCTGCACCAGGGGCACTCCCCAGGTGGCCTTGAGGTCCAGGCCGACCAGGCCGGAGAGCCAATAATGGCCGTGGAGCAGATCATATGAATAGCCTTGCTGGCGCACGAATTTTTTCAGGTTGCCGATGAATTCCGGCAGCAGGTCATAGATGGCTGATTTGGGGACATAACGCACGCCGCCGGCCTCGATGTGGATCACCCGCGCGCCTTCGCCCAACGGCACAATCGGGGCCGTGGAATAGTCCACACAGCGGGTAAACACGTCAACTTCCAGGCCCAACGCGCCCAAAGCCTGACTCAACTCGCGGACGTAGACGTTCATACCCCCGGCGTCCTTCTCTCCCAGCCGGGCCAGAGGACAGCCGTGTACACTGATCATAGCGATACGCAAAGTACCATCCCATATATAAAAAGATTCCAGACGGTGCAGGCAGCCCCCCTGGACTCTACCGCAGGTTACAACCTGGAGGGCTGGTCGTTACCCCGCTTGTCTGAAATCCTGGCATTACGCGATCAGGCGCGCGATAGCACCAGATGCATGACCCGGGTATCTTGCCCTCCCAGGTCGTACTTGTACCGTTCGTCACCCCGCATAAAGTCGAAGGTTTGTATCCCGCTGGCGATGGCTTCGCGGATGATATAGGCCACCAACAGCACGCCGGGGCTGTAGCGCTGAAAGCGGAGGCTATAGGCCGAGTTATAGAGGGCCAGGGTATTGTTGTATTTGAAGGATAGCGTGGTGGCAGCCAGGCGGCCATTGATGTCCAGGAAAGCCAGGTGCAGCCACTTTTCCATAAAGCAGACCCGGGCCAGGGCATGAAAGAATTCGGTCATTCGGGCATCCATAAAACGGCCTTTGCGCCCCTCACTGGAGCGATGGAGGGTGATAAAGTCATCCACGTCATCGGCCAGGGCGGCGATGTCATGGGTGACGCGCATCCGCACCTCTGCCTCTTGTTCCAGCCGCCGCATCTTGCGGCGCAACTCGTGGCGGTTCTTCTTGCCCAACAGGGCCAGATAGTCATCCCAGGTCTTGGGTAATTGGAACAGCGGACAGACATCCTCAACGTTCTCGACAAAGTCATAGCCGCGTTCCGCAGCCAACCGGGCCAGAACTGGCCGGGTCGGCGAGGCTTCGGGCAGGGCATGTAGATCGAGGGTGCGCCACTCGACAGTATCCAGCACAGCGGCCCAGACCGCTGGCACGTGCACCGGCTCTGCAATCACATCCAGGTAATCCGCCACATCGGTGCCACCGACGAGTTGCAGGGTTTGCGCCGTCGGATCGCCTTCCAACCCAACCAGCGGCACGATACCCAGTAGTTGCCGGCCCTCGTATACCAGGCAGAGCCGCAGCTTGCGATCCTCACCGAAACAGCGCCACCAGGTCTCTTGCCATTGCCAGGTATTAAAGATCGTATTTATTGTACTACGTTGCAGCAGGTCGTTCCAGACTCGCTTTAGCGGATCAAAGGCCTCAGGCGAAGTCAAGACCTTAACGTTCATTGCGCCTCCAGACCGGGATATGGGAGACTGTTTCTATGTATAGTTTACCATCCCCTGTCAAGACCCGGCCGTTTGACATCTGTGCGTAACCACCAGGCCCTCGCGTCAACCGCTACCCTCGAGATGAAACTTGCGAAAATGGCCGGTAGTAAAGCCTCCTACGGGAAAAAGGCCTGGCGCAAGGGCGAGATCTCTTCCGGTGAGGCGTGTTGGCCCAAGACGGCAAAAAAGTCGGCGGTCGTGGCCAGATGGCCCCCGTATCCGGCCGCATAGTCGCGCAGGAAAGCGAAGAACCGCTCGTCACCCAGGGTCTCGCGGAGCCGGCCGATGAACAAGGCCCCGGTCAGGTAGACGGCGTCCTTGTAGGGCCGTTCTTTGCTATAGTCATAGATGGTCCCATTGATTGGACCGGGCCGGCGCACGGTGTTGCCCATCCACTCCCAGCGGTAGGCCGCGTCGGCCGGGTAGAATCGCTCGTAGAAGAACATCTCGGAATACTGGACCAGGGCCTCGTCCAGCCACGGCTCGCGGCACTGGTCGCTCCCCACCAGGCCAAACCACCACTGGTGCGCGGTTTCGTGGGGGATGAGGGTGTACAGGATAGTGCGCGGGCCTTGGGGTTCCTTCAGGTAATCGGCGTAGACGCCAGAACCCAGGAACGTGATGCCGCTGAACTCCTGTCCGCCGTTGAAATCGGTCTCGGCGATGCGCAGGGCGGCGTATGGATATGGCCCAAAGAGGTCCGCGTAGAGCATCAGGCAGCGAGCCGTCTCAGTGAGCACCAGACGGCCCACAGACTCGTGCTCCGGGAACCAGTAGGATTCGACGGTCGCGTTGCCGGCCGGGGCCGTGCCAGATTGGTAGCGGTGGCTGGCAGTGAAGGCGAAAGAGCGACCCCGGAGACGATAGGACCAGGCCGTGCCCCGGCGCGTCAGGTCCCCGTTACCCACGACGATGACGTGCTGCGGGGCGATGATGGTGGCCTGGTAGTCGGCCCAATCCGTCACATAGGGGTCACCGATAGCGTGCCACTTGAAGACATACCACCCTTTACCGGCCTGGTAGGGGCGCAGAACTGGATACCAGTTGCCGGCGTTCAAGGCATTCTCTGACCAGCCCAGGCCCCCACCACCAAAGATAGACGTGGTGCGCATACGCGGCGGTTTGACAGTGAAGCTCATCTCCACCGTGGCGGTCTGGCCGGCCTGAAGCGGCGTCTCGAAGGGGAGACGCAGATCATCTGCCTGAAGATCATAGACAAAAGTCGGCGGCAGGGATGCCTGATGCACACTGAGCGACTCCAGGAACAACGTGCCAGGCGTGTGATTGGGTGGCACGTAAAAGCGCAGTTCGGTCAGGGGCACGCCCAGGGTGTTGGTAAAGATCACGGTCTCATGGGCAGCCAGGGTGTGATTCTCATAGTCCACGGTGATGTCCAGGACATAGCTGGCAGCGGTGGGGACGAAGGAACCAGGCGGGGCCGGCGTGGGCGTGACGGTAGGGGCCAGCGTGGGCGTAGGCAGCGGTGTCGGGGAGCCGCTGATAACGGTCTGGGTGGGCAAGATGAGAGGCGGAGTTGATATGGGACCCGGGTTGTCGCAGGCAACGAGGGCCAGGGCGGACGAGAGAGCCAGAGCGACGGGCCATAAGATTCGGCCCAGGTAACATCTTGTTGGTATCATGATCAGATTTTGCACCTGACGGCGGAGTGGTTACCGTGCCCCCTATTATACCATGCCTGGACGAGTTCGGTAAGGGCAGCCCTTGACATCCGTGCGTAATTACATGAGGGCCCTGCCCCACTCCCCACTTCATCGCAGCTACGCGATGCGGAGAGGGGAAAGAATGCCTGGTAGGGGGTTTTGCGGCGGCGAAGCCGCCGCAAAACCCCCCAGAAAGGCTTTCTCTCTCCTTGTTCTTTCCCTGACAGAAGTTTTACACGGATGTCAGCAGCCCTTGACCTGGTCTCTATCCTCATATACAATAGTCGCCAGTCGCCAGTCAGTCATCAGTCAAAAGACCAAAGACTGAGGACCGAGGACCATGCTCAAGCAAACCGATGATCTATTCGCCCACGCCAGCCAGGAGCGTATCGCCCGCGAAGCGCCCCTGGCCGCGCGCCTGCGCCCCCGCACCCTGGACGAGTTGGTGGGCCAGGAGCACATCGTGGGGCCGGGCCGGTTGCTGCGCCGGGCCATCGAGGCCGATAAGCTCTTCTCCTCCATTATCCTGTGGGGACCGCCGGGCACCGGCAAAACCACCCTGGCTCTCATCGTCGCCGAGCGCACCCAGTCCCACTTTGAGACCTTGAGCGCGGTCCTGGCCGGCGTCGCCGACATCCGGCGCGTCGTCGCAGATGCTCGCGAACGTCGCCAACTTTACGGCCAACGCACCATCGTCCTGGTGGACGAGATCCACCGCTTCAACAAGGCTCAACAGGACGCGCTCCTGCCCCACGTGGAGAACGGCACCATCATCCTCATCGGGGCCACCACCGAGAACCCCTACTTTTCCGTGGTGGGACCGCTCCTGTCGCGCTCCCGTGTCTTTCAGCTCCGGCCCTTGAGCGAGGCCGACGTGCTCACCCTGCTGCGCCGGGCCTTATCCGACCCGGAACGCGGCTACGGTCGCCGGGCCGTCCGCGCCGACGAGGATGCCCTGGCCCACCTGGCCCGTGTCTCCGACGGCGATGCCCGGGCCGCCCTGAACGCCCTGGAACTGGCTGTGGAGTCCACCCCGCCGGGCACCGACGGCGTGATCCACGTGACGCTGGACGTGGCCCAGGAGAGCATCCAACGCCGGGCCGTCCTCTATGACCGGGACGGCGACGCTCACTACGATACCATCAGCGCGTTCATCAAGAGCCTGCGCGGCAGCGACCCGGACGCCGCGCTCTACTGGATGGCGCGCATGATCCACGCCGGCGAAGACCCCCGCTTCATCTTTCGTCGGATGCTCATCTTTGCCGCCGAGGACGTGGGCCTGGCCGACCCGCAGGCCCTGGTGGTGACGATGGCTGCCGCCCAGGCGTTCGAGTGGGTAGGGTTGCCGGAGGGCCAGTATCACCTCTCCCTGGCCGCCCTCTACCTGGCGACCGCGCCCAAGAGCAACAGTGCCGGGGCCTACTGGAAAGCGTTGGCTGAGGTAGAGGAAGAAGGCCGCATCCAGGTGCCAGACCATCTGCGCGATGCCTCCCGCGACGGGCGGGCATTGGGCCACGGCGTGGGCTACAAGTATCCCCACGATTACCCCGGCCACTATGTGGCGCAGCAATACCTGCCAGACCAACTCCAGGGCCGACGTTTCTACGAGCCGGGCGACCTGGGCTACGAACAGCAGATCCGCGACCGCCTGGCCCGTTGGCGCGCCGATCCCTCGGACGCGGAGCGCGCGGATGAACGCTGACCATAGTCCCCGTAGCGAAGCGAAACGGAATCCGTCCCCTCGTCCCTTCGTCCCTTCATCCCTTCACTTATTTGCCCATCTGTCCATTAGCCCATTTGCTCTGGCTCTGGCTGCGTTCCTGCTCTACCTGCGCACCCTGGCCCCGGGCCTGTTGGATGGCGACAGCGGCGAGTTCCAGATAGCGGCGCCCCTGTTGGGTGTGGTCCATTCCACCGGCTATCCCCTGTACCTGCTCCTGGGCAAGCTCTTCACTCTTCTGCCTTTCGGCGATTTGGCCTGGCGCGTGAACCTGCTTTCGGCCGTCTGCGCGGCCGCAGCCGTGGGCGTGACCTGCCTGCTGGCGCATCGTCTGGCCGTGCGCGTGTCCGCCAATGTCCCATCCTGGGTCCCGCACACGGCGGCCGTCTTCGCGGCGTGCGCCTTTGCCCTCTCCCCCACCTTCTGGTCCCAGGCCGTCATCGCCGAGGTCTATGGCCTCAACGCCCTCCTGGTGGCCCTCACACTGTATTTCATCGTGCGTTGGGCAGATTTGGGATTTGGAATTTGGGATTTGGGATTTGCCGCCCTCTGTTTTGGATTGGGCCTGGCGCACCACCGCACCATCGTCTTGCTGCTCCCAGCCCTCGTGGTTTACGCGCTGATGGCGAGGCCGTCTGGAGTGAAAGCTTTAGCTGGTTCCCGCCTGAAGGCTTTACTCCAGCATGTCTCGATCCGATCGTGGCTGCTGGCCCTGCCGCTCGCTCTTGCTCCCCTGCTCCTGTACGCCTACATCCCCCTGCGCGCCCCGCACACGCCCTACCTGCGCGTGGAGTTGGCCCCGGGGACGTTTTCCTGGCTCTACCAGAATGATGTGCCAGGCTTCCTGGCGCTGGTCACCGGCAGCACCTTCGGCGGGAGCCTGGGCCTGGGGCCGGATTGGCTCGACCGGCTGCGACTGGCCCTCGACTGGCTGGCCGCCCAGTTCCCCTACTTCGGGATGCTGGCCGGGTTATGCGGGGCCGCCTGGCAAGTCTATCGCCGCCGCGCCGATTTTGCGCTCCTGGGCCTGACGTTCCTGGCGACAGCCGGGTTCTGCCTGGTTTACCGCATCGGCGACGTGTACGTGCTCTACGTGCCGGCCTATCTGTGCTTTGCCGGCTGGCTGGCGACCGGGGCCGCCTGGCTGTTGGGTTGGCTGGCGACCAGCGAACGACGCACGTGGCGCAGGACCGGGTTGCTGGCGGCTGGCCTGGTATTCGTATCTGTGCCGGCCTTCTCGCTCGCTGGCAACTTTGCCGCTATGGACCGCAGCGGCGACACGTCGGCCCGCGCGAGGGGGGAGACCATCCTGGCCCAGCCGCTGCCATCCGGCGCGGTCCTGGTCACCAACGACCGCAACGAGGCCGTGCCGCTGCTCTACCTCCAGCACGTGGAGGGCCGCCGGCCCGATCTCACCATCCTGTTCCCGTCCATGTTCCCCGGCCCGGCCTGGGCCGACGTGGGCGGCGTGACCGGGCAGGCCCTCGCCACCGGCCGGCCGGTCTATCTCATCAAGCCCATGCCGGGTCTGGAGATCGCTTACGCGTTGCGGCCGGCCGGGCCGATCGTGCAGGTGGCCGGGCCGGCACGCACAGACCTGGCTCACCCGCTTGACCTGCCCGTAGGCGATGCGCTGCACCTCACCGGCTATGAGGCATCGCCCGCCCGCCTGGGTCAGACGATGACCGTGACGCTGGCCTGGCGCGTCGTCAAGCCCCTGCCAGACCGACTGGGCCTGACCATGCGGTTGGCGGATACAACCGGCGATATCGTAGCGGCGTGGGACGGGCAGCCCGGCGGCGAGTTCTACCCGTCGGCGCATTGGCAGCCGGGCCAGCGATTGCGTGCGGTCGGCTCGTTCGCGCTTCCGGCCAATCTACCACCTGGCGATTACACCCTGCGCGCCGGCTTCTATACATTGCCGGCGCTGGATCCGCTGCCCACCCCGGCCGGCGACATCCCCATCCTGGGCATGGTCATCGTGTCACCGCCCTGATCAGCCCGTTAGTGGTGAAATTCTTGCACATTGGGCAAGGATTTTGTCACAAATGACACCACGGTCACACGAAGGACACAAAGGTATCCTCAGTAGATGGAAATTCGTGCTCCTCGGCGGTCTGCCAGGCCCAGGCCCACTGACCGCTGAGCGCGAAGCGGCGGGTCACACTCCCTACGGCTTGTGCCAGGTCGCGGACGTGGTCGCCGCTTTGAGCAACTTTTTCCATGTACTGACCCTTGTGTCCCTGGTGTCCTTTGTGGTTTTTTGGCTCCGGCCTGTCCGGGTCAGGGAGTGACTGGCTGGCGCACGTACCCTACGGCCTTTTCCTCCTCCGAATTCATCACCACCTCCAGGAACCGGCCGCCGGTCACGGCCGGCACGTCAATGACCCGGATGTATTCGGCGTACCCGGCATCGTCCGGCAGGAGGTCCGCCAGCACGTTGGGCGTCTCCTCAAAGAACGCCCGGTTAAAGATCGTGCCCTCCTCTTCGGGAAAGAGCGCCAGGGGGTAGATGTGAGCCTCCACCAGGTCCTGGAAAAAGTGCGTGCCGTAGGAGACCTCTGGCGTGCCGTCCGGCCCGGCAAAGGCGATCTCCACCAGCATCGCGGCGTTATAGATGTCGGCGTAGCTCACGCTGACGCCCAGGTCCAGATTGACACTGCCCCACCGCCCTGGTCCCACCAGGATGTAGCGTTGGCCGGCCAGCCGCTTGTTCAGCCGCCCGACGATCCGGCCGATCTCGCGCCGGGTGGCCTGGTCTGGGATCCGGGCATACCGCTCCGGCGGCACATAGACCACGTAGGCGATGCGACTCACCAGGCCCTGGGGCACAAGCCGGGTAGAGGTCAAGACGATGTCTTCGGCCGGGATGTACGCCGGTAGCGGCTGGGCCGGGTCGGTCGCCGGACTGCTGAGGGGCCGGCATTGCAACAGATGGATCATGAACCGGGGTCGAGCCGAGGCCGGGTCCGGCTGGATCTCCACCGTGAACTCGACATCCACCGGCCGGCCGTAGGCCCGTTCCAGCTTGCTCAGGACGGCTTTCATCAGAGTGATGAAGGTCCGGTCCTTGAGCAATCTATCGAAGGTCAGCACGAGCTGGTGCGGGGCGATAGCGTCCCCCGTGAAATGGAACGGCCGGATATAATCCCCCTCATCCACCGAAGCCAACAGCTCGATGAATGGATAATCCGCGCCGATGATCTCGCTGATGGGCCGGGTCTGGAAGGAGTTATCCTCCAGGTCAATCACGTCCACCAGGTGCTGTGAATACTTGCGCATGTCGGCGGCGGTGATCTCCGGGCGCAGGTGGGGATGGCTGAGGGCCACCATGCGCGGGTAATCGTGGGCCACGCGCTCTACGGCCCGGGTGCCCAATCCCCAGACGATCCGCATAAAACCGTCCTCACGGCGGATATGGCGGTTCCAACGCCACGGGTTGCGACCAAAGGCCACGCCGGCCACGGCGGGGAAAAAGTAGCGGCCATACCGCGACCCGGCCACCCGCTGGATCAGGATCGCCATGCGCTCATCATAGTCCACCAGACCCACCTGCTGGCGATATAACAGGGCATCCGGCTTGAAGGTGCTGGCATAGACCCGGCGGATGGCGTCGAGCAGGGCCGCCAGATTCTCGGCCAGTGTGCCCTGGTTGGGGCAGAAAAAGCTATCGTATTTGCCGGCAAAGGCCCCGCCGAAGCTATCTTCCAGCAGGCTCGACGAGCGCACGATGAGGGGATCGCTCCCCAGGCGTTCCACCAGCATCGCCAGGCTGTCCACGAAATCCTCTGGAAACTGGCCGCGGACCAGCCGTTCATACGTTTCGGGGTAATCGGCCTCGATCTCGTCACGGGTCTTGTACTTTTGGTTAAACAAATAGATCCCGTTGTAGGCCAAAAAGTCGTAAAAGGCATCCGCGCCGATAAAGTAGGAATCCGGGATGGTGACATAGGAGCTGAGGGGCAGGGGATCGGCCGGGTCATCTCTTTGCAAGATCCGATGGGCCAACACCATCCCGGCCGCCTTACCCCCGATCTTGCCCCGGCCAATGCGGCGCCGATGGATCTCTCGCAGGGTGTGGATGTCCAGGTATTCGCGGGCCACGCCCACGAAATCCAGGTGATCGCTGATCAGGCCCCGGATGAGGACCACGGCGATCTCTTGCAGGTGATGGCGGACCCGGCGGCGCTCGGCCGGCGGCAGCTTCTCATAGCGGGCGGCCTGGGCAAACAGCAGGTCCCACGAGGCCAGCTCCGGGTTAAAAGTCAACACCACCTCTTCCCCCGGCATCCGCTCGCGGATGGCCGATTGGAGGAGGTCCTCAAAGAGGGCATGGGGCAGGTTCAGGGCAAAGTAGAACTCGGTCAGGTGATCGCGGATGGTGCGCAGTCGTTCCGCCCAATCCTCCGGCGATTCCTGCCCGAACGGGTCAGTCAACCCCTCTTTCTCCTGGGTGCGCAGGGCCTTTTTCCTGACCTCTTCCTCGAACTGCTGACGGGTGATGATGCCCCGGGCGAACAGCTCCTGGCGCATCTGCTCCCGCACTGCTCGCGCCAGGATCGGATATTCGATGAGTTGCAGGTGGATGGCCAGTACCCTGGACATCTCGGCGGTATCTGCTTGCATGGTCCTGATCATAACCCCTCTGGGCTGGATAGCCCGGATTATACCATGTACCCAGACAACACCGCAACCACCGGGGTGAGCGTTTCATGGCGAGGACAGATCACACCTGGAGTCGAAGCTTTAGCTGGTCTCCTGAAGGCTCCACTCCGGTGCCCATAATATTTCCGGCACGCCTGCGCCCTATGTCCCAGGCACGTAACGGTCCCCACCGGGGATTTGCGATCTTGTGCTCCTTGTGCTATAATCCACATCCGTCGTAGCGGGAGGGTCCAAGATGGACGTTAATCCGTCAGCGAGAGCCGGTCAATGACGACAAATATCTACCAGGAGGAGTAGAACAAGATGAGCGAGGAACGAAACCCTTTCAAAATGGCCCAGCAGCAACTGGACCTGGCAGCCGAGATCCTGAAGTTGGAACCGGGCATCCATGCCTTGCTGCGCGAGCCGATGCGCGAACTACACGTCACGATCCCGGTACGCATGGATGATGGCAGCGTGCGGGTCTTCAAGGGCTTCCGTGTCCAACACAACGACGCCCGTGGCCCGTGCAAGGGCGGCATCCGCTTTCACCCGGAGGAGACGGTAGACACAGTGCGCGCCCTGGCCACGTGGATGACCTGGAAGTGCGCGGTGGTGAACATCCCCCTGGGCGGCGGCAAGGGGGGCGTGATCTGCAACCCCAAGGAGATGAGCCAGGGCGAGCTGGAACGCCTGAGCCGGGGCTATATCCGGCAGATCAGCCGCATCATCGGCCCCACCAAGGATGTCCCGGCGCCAGACGTGTATACCAACCCCCAGATCATGGCCTGGATGATGGATGAGTACAACGCCATCATGCTCGACGATCAGCGTGGCGTGATCACCGGCAAGCCTGTCCCCCTGGGTGGCTCGGCCGGTCGGGGCGACGCCACGGCCCGGGGCGGGATGTACTGCATCCGCGAGGCTGGCAAGGTCCTGGGCCTGAACCTGCACGGGGCCGCCACGGCCATCCAGGGCTATGGTAACGCCGGGCAGTTCGCCCACAAGTTAGGGATGGAATTGCTGGGCCTCAAGGTCGTAGCCGTCTCGGATTCCAGGGGCGGCATCTATCGCGCCGCTGGCCTGGACTATGCGGCCGTGGTGGACCACAAGAACCGCACTGGCTCGGTGATCAACTTCCCCGGCGCGGAGAACATCACGAACGAGGCCCTGCTGGAACTGGAGGTGGACGTTCTCATCCCCTCGGCCCTGGAGAACCAGATCACGGATAAGAATGCCGCCCGCATCAAGGCCCGCATCCTGGCCGAGCTGGCCAACGGCCCCACTACCCCGGAGGCCGACGACATCCTGTTCGCCAACGGCGTCTATGTGATCCCGGACTTTTTGTGCAACGCCGGCGGAGTCACGGTCTCTTATTTCGAGCAGGTGCAGAACGCCTATAACTACTACTGGTCAGAAAAAGAGGTCCACGAGAAGCTGGACGAGAAGATGACCGCCGCGTTCCACGCGGTGGACCAGATGGCCAGGAAGCACAAGGTACACAACCGGCTGGGGGCTTATCTGGTGGCCGTGGCCCGCGTGGCCGAGGCCGTCCGGTTGCGTGGCTGGGTGTAAGCCCGTTCATCAAACACCAGGCGGGACGCTCATGCGTCCCGCTTTTTGCTTAACTGGACTTTGGACAACTCTGGAATCGAGCCTTCACACCCTCCCGCAGGTTAGAACGGGGTTGCGCCCCAACCTGCGGGAGGGTAGGCCCACCCAGAGAGGCGCGGATCAGCGGCGGATGGGACCGGGCAGGATGTAGGGATAGTCGCGTCGCAAGAGCCGGGTGCGCAGGAAGCGGTCTATGCGCCGGGCAGTCAGGTAGAAGGACCAGATAAAGGCATCCTCTCGATAGTATGACCGCACCTCTTCCTCGCTGACCGGGGCCGCGCCCAGGTCCTGGGCCTCAGTAGCCAGGAACTCGTTGACGACGCGGACCAGCGCCGGGATGAGATCAGGACGCTGTTCCTTGTAAAAGTTGGCGATGAGGTCCACGGACACGCGATGCAGGTCATAGTAGCGGTTCACCACGTCGGCCAGGAAAAAGCGACGCAGCACCCAGGCCAGGAACGAGGGCGCGCTGCGCAGGAATAGCTCCGGGTCCAATTGCTCCACCCCCTGGATGCGAAAGAGCGGCGTGCTGGTGTCCATATAGAGCAGGCGCGTCCCCGCGTCCACCTGGGGGTGGTGTGGGTCGAAATCGGCAATGGCCCAGTTGGAGATCTGCCCGTCAATGGCCACCTGCACGCGATCCTGATGGCGGTTGAAGGTCCAGACCCGTCGCAGTTCGGCCAGGATGCGCTGGACCAGGAGTAACACCTGGGCCTGGGGCAGCAGGTGCATGGCCCGGTGGCCGATGGATTCGGAGGGCAACTGATGCTGGATGATGTAGAACACCGGCCGGCCGGTAGCGCTCAGGAATGAGGCATAGCCGTGGGCTGGGATAGAGATGCCGATCTCCTCTGCCAGCAGGCGGTTGTATTCCCGATAGGCGGCCGTGTATCGTTCCACTTCAGCCGTGGTCTCAAAGATGGGCAACCGTTTGCAGGCCAGGTGGCGCATCCCCTCCGCCTGGATCTCGAACACGGTACTGATCTCGCCATAGCCCAGCACCCGGGCCGGGATGGCGCTGCGTTCCGGGTGTTGTGGGTCCAGACCCCGCTCGAAGGCTTGCAGGAGGTTCAGGTCTATATCGAGTTGGTTCATAACTGCCCATCCTGTACCCTCCCGCAGGTTAGTGCCCCAACTGCGGGAGGGTGAGTAATGGACCGCCGACCGCAAACCGCCGCCAGCGGCGATCACGGCGGTCGGAGGTCAGTTGTCGGTGGTTCGCTTCTCGATCTTGGCCCAGGTGTCGCGCAGGGGCACGGCGCGGTTAAAGACCGGCCGGTCGGCCGTGGAATCTGGGTCCACGCAGAAATACCCCAGGCGCAGGAACTGATAATGGCTTCCCACGGGGGCGTTGGCGAGTCCTGGTTCCAGCTTGCAACCGGTGAGCACCTCCAGCGAGTGGGGGTTCAGGTTCGCCAAAAAGTCGCCGGTCTCGATCTCCTCGCCCTCTTCGTCCAGGGTTGGGCTGGCCTCTTCCGCGTCGAACCGGGTGAATAGCCGGTCATACAGGCGCACCTCGGCGTCTATGGCGTGAGCCGCCGAGACCCAGTGCAGCGTCCCCTGGACTTTGCGTCCGTCGGCCGACCAGCCGCCGCGCGTGGCCGGGTCATAGGTGCAGCGCAGCTCCACTACCCGGCCCTGTTCGTCTTTGAGCACATCAGTGCAGGTGATGTAATAGGCGTGCTTGAGGCGCACCTCGCGGCCGGGGGCCAGGCGGAACCATTGTCGGGGCGGGTCCTCGCGGAAATCCTCCTGCTCGATGTACAGCACCCGCGAGAAGGGCAGCCGGCGAGTCCCCATGCTTTCGTCTTCCGGGTTGTTGATGGCCTCTACCTCCTCGACCTGGTCCTCTGGATAGTTCTCAATGACGACCTTAAGTGGGCGCAGCACGGCCATCACGCGCGGGGCACGTATGTTCAGGTCTTCACGGAGGCAGTGTTCCAGCAGGGCGATGTCAACGATGCGGTAGGTCTTGCCCACGCCCACACGCTCGCAAAAGTTGCGGATGGCCTCCGGCGTATAACCGCGCCGCCGCAAACCGGCCAGGGTGGGTAGCCGGGGGTCGTCCCAGCCGCGCACATAGCCCTCGTTCACCAGGCGCAGTAGCTTGCGTTTGCTCAACACCGTGTGGCTGAGGTTGAGGCGCGCGAACTCGATCTGACGGGGGTGATAGATCTCCAGCTCATCCAGGAACCAGTCATATAACGGGCGATGGTCTTCGTATTCTATCGAGCACAGGGAATGGGTGATCCCCTCGATGGAGTCACTCTGACCGTGGGCAAAGTCATACATGGGGTAAATACACCATTTGTTACCAGTACGATGGTGTTCAGCATGGATGATGCGATACATGACCGGGTCTCGCAGGTTCAGGTTGGGCGCGGCCATGTCAATCTTGGCGCGCAGGGTGCGGGAGCCATTGGGGAACTCGCCAGCTCTCATGCGCCGAAACAGGTCCAGGTTCTCTTCTACGGACCGGTTGCGGTAGGGACTGTCCCGGCCCGGCTCAGTCAGTGTGCCCCGGTAAGCCTTGATCTCCGCCGGGCTGAGGTCGCACACATAGGCTTTGCCCTTTTTGATCAGCTTTTCCGCCCATTCGTAGAGCTGCTCGAAATAGTCGGAGGCGTAGAACAGCCGGTCTCCCCAGTCGAATCCCAACCAGCGAATGTCTTCGATAATGGCCTCCACATACTCGGCCTCTTCCCTGACCGGGTTGGTGTCATCGAAGCGCAGGTTATAGAGGCCACCGTATTCCTCGGCTATGCCAAAGTCAATGCAGATGGCCCAGGCATGGCCGATGTGCAGGTAACCGTTGGGTTCCGGGGGGAACCGGGTGTGGACCCGGCCGCCGAACCGGCCGGTGCGGATGTCCTCCTCCACGGCTTCGCGGATGAAATCCCTGGGTCTGGAAGTTGTTGCAGTCATGTGGGTAACTCCTTTGCACAAGAATTAGACGCTCTGTGACTGCCAGGTCAGGCCCGGCCTGGCAGACCTGACGCGGACTGCGCTGAGACCTGGCCGGTGGGCGCCGGCCCAAAGAGGGCGACTCTGGCGCTGATTGGCGATCAGCCTCCCTGGACGCTCCCGCGCCGGGCGTCGGCCTTGCTCTCACCTCTTCCCCCCTCCCCCCGAAGAGGCTGCTGAAAAAGTCCTGGTTTGCACCGCAGAGACGCAGAGGCCGCTGAGTTTTTTATGATTCCTCTGCGTTCTCTGCGCCCCCTGCGGTGGGAGGGGAGCAACCTCCCGAAACGGGAGAGTTGAGAGAGGGGAAGAAGCGCAACCGCCGGGTGTGGGGTGAGGTAGGGGATGCCCGCCAGCACCCGCTTCAGGCCAGTTCGTCCAGCAGGGTCAGGAGTTCCTGATTGGACGGGATGTCGCTCATGGAGTGCCCGTAGTGAATCCAGCGGACGAATCCGTCCCGGTCCACGATGGCCTGAGCGGGCATCCGCCCCAGCCTGAACAGGTTGACCTCCTGCCCGTACCGCTTGAGGACGATTTGCTCCGGGTCTGGGAGCCCCACGAAGGGCAACTGTTCCTTCTCCCAGTAGCGGGCAAAGGCCTCCGGCCCCTCCGGTCCAACCACGACGACCTCAGTGTTGCGCTTCACAAACTCCTGGTAGTCCTGGCGCAACTGCGCCATGTGCCGGCGGCAGAAGGGTCACATAAAGCCCCGGTTGAAAACCAGAACGACATGTTTCTTCCCCCGGTAGTCGGATAGACGCACTGTCTGCCCCCGGAAATCCTCCAGGGCAAAGTCGGGGGCCTGGGTATGGACGGCAATCTTCTCCATTCTTCCTCCTCACTTATACCGGCGCCAGCGTGCCTGGCTCGCGGCGGCGACCACCGGGAGTGTAACCCGCCGTGCGAAGCACGCGGGGTCGCAGACCCCGCGCGAGCACACCGGCGTATTTTCGTGCCACGGGGTGCGCCCC
>Ga0209162_1000327_pt1 | contig 52825 bp, 43 predicted proteins | sample YNPNPMetaG_FD_187121 | JGI IMG/M metagenome (GOLD analysis project Ga0209162, IMG submission 187121) | Anoxygenic and chlorotrophic microbial mat microbial communities from Yellowstone National Park, USA - YNP NP MetaG (SPAdes) (version 2) ...
CCATCCGGATCGATCCCAAGACCGAGGAGATCGTCGGCGACAACGAAGCTGCGCGGTTGGCCATTCCCAAATACCGACCGCCGTGGAACTTCCCGAAGGTCTGATCGAGGCGGAGGCACGGGCTGTCCCGGGGCGCCGGCGTCCGGAGACAGCCTGGCGGTCGCAGACCGCCAGTCGCTGGTCGCGGTCGGGGAACTCGCGCTGCATCGCCTCGTCCTCCGGGCACCGCCGCTTGGCTGTGCGCGTACGCACGCATACAGAAAGGAACGCCTCGCGGGGTTCACTCCCGTCGCCGCGGCAACGGCATCCTCATCCTCCGGGACCTCATGGCCGGTCCGGCCGGGCGGGGCCGGAGCGAGGCTCAGCCCGAGCTGGCGCATCAGCGCGGCCTCCCGGGCCCGCTGGCGCCGCTCCAGGTTGGCGATCTCCGGCAGCGGCGCGATGTTCTGGCTGCGCCAGGTCTGGGTGTTCTTGCGGGCCAGGTCCGCGGCCCGGGCGTCGATCGCGGGCTTCTCCGGCCGCTCTGCCTCGCGGATGAGCCACCGCAGGTAGTCCAGCAGGCGGATGGAACGGCCGTCGTGCCAGCGCCGGCCGGCGCGGTCCATCTGCCGGTCGAGGCGCGACCGCGTGATCGACTCGCCCAGGGGCGTGGAGTTGAGCAGTTGGACCAGCTCGTTGCGGCTCAGCTTGTTGGGGTCAAGGGCCATCGTGCGGTCGCTTGGGCTCCTGCTGATTGAGCCAGGCCCCGTAGACGATCAGGTCGATCCGCCTGTCCACCAGGGGCAGGCCGCGGCGGATGTGGGCGCGGATCGTCTTGGGGGCGACCTTCAGCAGCCGGGCTGCGGCGGCGACCGTCAGGCAGCGGATGTCGAGTTCGGTTGTCATGAGGTCACGTGCGGTGAGGTGCGCTCAGAATCCGGCCATTCGCGCTCAAGCGCGCTCACTCCGCGGGGTTCCATCCGGCCAGGCCGCGCCGGCCCGCTTGCGTGCGGCGGCGTCGATGGCCCGGAGCCTCTCGTTCGGGATGTACGATGCCAGGTACCGCGTCGGCAGGGTTTCCCAAGTATAGGCGCCAAACAGCCGGGCGATGTCGACGTGCCGCTCCAGGATGGCCGTCTTGTGGGCCATGCTGGCATTGCGGAACTTGGCCGAGCCGGCCAGCCGGGCAATGGTTTCGGAGTCGTCCTCCACGCCACGCAGGACCAGCGCGTCGAGGATGACCGTGGGCAGGCTCTCCGTCCCGCGCGACTCGGCGGCCCAGAAGCGGTTCCCGCGGAAGAAGATGCCCTTGTACTCGCGGTACCGGCCCCGGCCGAGTACCTTCACGATCCGGCCGCGGTAGTTCACGCAGCTCATCGGCCAGCAGGCACGGGGCGTGGCCGGCATCGGCCGGAACGGCGTCGAATGGACCTCGATGCCCCATTGCGGGTCGATCCGGGTCCAGCCTTCGTCCGCGGCGGCGAGGTCTTCGATGAACTCGAACCAGTCGGCCTCGGTCTCGGTCGGGTAGCCGACGATGTTGTAGACCTTCATGTGGTTCGGCGCGACCTTGGCCGCCGCCAGCCCGCGGAAGAAGCCGCGGAGCATCTCCCGCGTGATCGGCTTTCCGACCATCCGCCGCAGCCGCTCGGAGAAGCCATCCAGGCCGACGATGCGGAGCTTCGGCAGGCCCCAGGTCTCGGGGTGCGCGAGGTCCAGCTCGAAGATGGTCTTTTCGGCCGAGCCGCCCCAGAGCACATCGCCGGCGCCCGCCTCGTTCTGGAGCCCTCCGACGTGACGCCGGTGCCAGGTGTAGGCGCAGAACAGGCATTTGCGCTGGCAGCCGTAGGCGGTCTCGCGCCAGGTCTTGCCGTTGGCCAGCGGCACGGGCAGGGGATAGAGGACCGAGCCCGGCTCGATGCAGTACGTCCGGTCCACGTCGAAGTCGGCCGCGTAGATGACCGAGGGGTGCTCGAGCCTCTCGCCGGCCAGCGCCGCCCGGACCAGCGGCACGACGTACCCTTCGGCCCGGCCCAGACAGAAGACGTCGCACCAGCGCAGGAAGGGCCGCACGTTGAGCAGCCCGGCGCCGCCGGCGATGACGGTGGGGCGGGTGTTCTTCGGCCAGCGGAGCCGCTCGGCGACGAACGGATACCAGTCGCAGCCGGAGGTGATCGAGACCAGAACGACCTTGTACCGGCCGACCGTGGCGGACGAGCAGTAGCCCACCTCGACGCCGGCCTGCCGCAAGGTGTGGCAGACCATCTCCAGGCCCGGCCAGGCGCGGACGTTGTAGCTCTCGACGGCGTAGGCCGGCTTGGCGTAGCGGGACTGGACGTACACGGCCACCGCGGCGCTCACGGGTCTGACTCCACGGGGAACTCGTGGCCGCACTTGAGGCAGCGGACGGTCTCGGCCGCGTCCGCTTCCGTGTCGGCATCTTCGAGGTCGGTATCGAACTCGCGGAGGTACTCGGCCAGCTCCCTGTCGGAGAAGCCGGCCAGCTTCAGGTCGAAGCCTTCCTCGCGCAGCTCGCCCAGTTCGATGGGCATCAGATCTACGTCCCACTCGGCGTTTTCGGCCGTCCGGTTGTCGGCCAGGCGGTAGGCGCGGGCCTGCTGGGGTGTCAGGTCCGCGGCGACGTGGACGGGACGGTCCTGAGGCCGAGCTTCATCGCCGCCTTGTAGCGGGTGTGGCCGACGACGATGACGCCCTCGCGGTCCACGACGATCGGCTGGCGGAACCCGAACCGCCGGATCGACTCGGCGACGGCTTGGACGGCCTTGTCGTTGCGCCGCGGGTTCTTCTCATACGGTGGGAGCCGGTCGATGTCCCACTGCTCGATCTTCACGCCCGGTGGCCCTCCATGCCCGGCGTACGCGCCGTCGAACGAAAAAAACCGGTTCCGGAGCCGTTCTCGCGGCGGTTCGTTTCCGACGGACCGCCGGAAGGACCCGCCGCCTCCCCGGAAACCTCTGCAACCTCTGCGGGCCGGAGCCGCGGCCAGGCCCACACGTCCCGGCTGATCTGCGGGCCGTGGTAGGCCGCGCAGTAGTGCCACTTGGCCGGCGCCGGCCGGCACACGGGCGGCAACGGGCAGGCCAGCTCGCTGCCCGCGGGCACTCGGGACCGCAGGCAGTCCGTACAGCGGCAGTGCCTCAGCAGCGTCACGTTCAACGAGGAGGCGGCGTGCGAATCTCCCGATTCTGACGATTCTGTCTTGCCGTATGCCTGCTCCCGGGCGCGCGCGTGCGCGCCCGCGCGCGTGTGAAGCAGGGAAGCAGATTCGCGAGATTCGCCATTGTGTCCCAACTCCCTGTTGCGAATAGAGTTCTGATTGCGAATCTCGCTTCTTGAGATTCGCGGACAATCGCCAGATTCGCAGAGCTTGGCGATGACCCTGGCGAGGCTCAAGGGGTGCCCTCCGAATCCGAGTCGCAAGATTCGCCCGTATCGTCCGGCAAGGGCTCCAGGCGGTACGCCGGGTGGTTGCCGTTGTTGCAGTACCGGATGTACCACCGGCTTACGGGCGCGTCGGTATGGCGCTGGAGCATGCGACCGAAGGCCACGGCGACCGCGCGCGGCGTGGACTTGGCCAGGATCCCGTCGAAGAGCTCCTCCTGCTCGGCCAAAGCAATCAGCTCTCGCGGCGTGACCTCGCGGTAAGCAAAGCGCTCGTGCCACAGTTCGACGAAGCGGAGCATCTCCTGGCTCTTGGCGTCAGCCCTGCGGCGCCACTGTCCTTCGTTCGTCCGCCATGCCCGCAGGCCGTTGACTTCCAGGATGCCGTCGACGGTCTCCGACCAGTTCTCGAACCCGCCGAGTCGGTTGGGATGCCGCGGCCGGCCCGCCGCCAGCCAGTTCTCCACCAGCCCCAGCAGGCACTTCAGGACCGTCCGCCGCTGCTGCTGCACGTAGGCCCGGATGTCGGGGTGCTGGAAGTCGGTTCGGGCCTCCGGATGGGCCGAAGTCGGCTCGATCAGGATCGGCACGATCCGCTTGGCGATTTCCCCCGACGCCTGCACGTTGTTGCCCGTCCCGACGATCGTCAGGTGGTTCGGCAGCGACACGGTCCGCGAATAGCCCAGCAGCCGGCCCAAGAAGCGCTGCGCGGTCAGGAGGCTGGCCAGGGCTGGCGAGTCAATGTAGGCCGGCAGGTTGTCCAGGTGCATCAGCGTCTCGCCCTGAAGCAGCATGGCCAGGATGCGCTTCTCGCGCTCCTCCTCACGGTCGGTGATCTGCATCGACGGTGTGTCGCGGCCGGTGATCAGGCCGCCGAATACCTCGTTGACCAGCTTGGTCTTGCCCGTCCGTTCCAGGGGGCTGCCGAGCAGGTGCATGGGCCGGCCTCCCTCCAAGGCCGGGGCGACGATCGGCGTCAGCAGCAGGCCGAAAAAGTTCTGCCGATCCGCCGCGCTCTTGAAGGGGAAGTCCACAACCAGGTCGTGCAGGACGTTGTGGATGACCTCGCAGTCGGTCTCCGGCCGCAGGTCGCGCAGCTCGTCCGGCTCGTCGTAGTACAGCCCGTCGTGCCAGCCCGGCGCAACGCGCTTGAAACCCGGCCCATAGACCGGATACGACACCATCAGCGTCAGCTCGCGGACCCCGGGCGCCCCGGTCGCGTGGGCCACCACCAAGCCCGCGGCGTCCTTGTGGCAGGCCTGGTAAAGGAGCACTTGCTCTTTGGTCTGGCGGTGCGTGACCCACTTGCCCAGTTTGACGTGGGCGTCCACGACGATCCGCATCCGGTCGGGCGAGAGCTCGACCCACTTCCGCCGGCCAAGTTCGCCGATGATCTCGCCGGGAATGCAGTCGCGCCGGTAGATGGCCTCCTCGGGCAGCCGCGTCAGGACTTCGGCCGCAAAGTCGGCGCTGGACTGCTCGATGTACTCGTCGTGGTCGTCCTTGTGCGGCCCGGGCAGCAGGATGTAGTCGTCGATGTCGAAGCCCCTCTGGTCCTCGTCCCGGGGCCGGGGCGGTAGCTTGATGAACCGCGGCTGGCGTATGCCGGCCTCCAGGCCCGAGCGGAGCGTGGCCTCGATCTCCGCCGGCTCGAGCCCGACCGACTCGGCCGCGCTGCGCAGGGCCGCTTGCACCTCGGCCCGGTCCAGGTAGCCGCCGCCGACCAGCCGCCCCAGGCTGAAGGCCGCCCGGTTGAGCGTCTCGTTGCGCGTGCCGTTGGCGGCCGTGCACAGCGCGTGCAGTTCGAGCACCAGCGCTCGCTGGGCATAGCGGGCCGCCTTGGCATCGGGGCGGGCCGTTCTCACGCCGGGCGCCTCGCAAGCCGGCCGGGCCGGCGTGCCCGGGGGACTCCAGCAGTTCGACGATGTGCGCCGGGAGCTCGGCGATCCCGACGTTCCAGGGCTCGTAGCCCTCGGCCCACCGGTATATCTGGCCGGTCTCGGGGTGGACCGAGCCGGGGAAGACCGCCTGCCCGCCGTCGGCCTTCACGTCGATGTGCGGGCCGAGCTTTTTCGAGCTGTTGCGCACCGGTCGGTCCGTATGCAGGTAGAGGTGGAAGCCGCCCGGCCGTCCGGTCCAAGTCTTGGCGGTGACCGGCAGGCCCAGCGGGGTCACATCGCCGCCGGGGTCCACGTCGATGACGATCACCCCGCCGCTGGCCTGGCCGGTCCGCAGGCCGACGTTGCCGGCCGCCGCCCAGGCCAGCGCCTGCTCCAGCGACTCGCGCGGGGCGGAGTGCCAACCCTTCAGGACCGGCCGCTTGCCCTCCAGCGGCGTGAACGACCAGCCCCGGGAGTGGCCGTAGCGGACATTGGCCGCCAGCGGGCTATCCGAGCTGCACGCCCCGGGCGGCCAGCTCCCGCCGCACGTCCTCAATGGATCGGGCCAGGATGTAGACACCGTGGAACCCTTCGGTCATCTCCCCTCCAAGCTGCCGGGGCGGCCGAGTCAGGTTGTTTGACGGTCCTGGAGGCCTTTGGTAGCTTGCCCGCATGGCGAAGTTGACCGGCAGAGAGATCCGCGAACTTGCAAAGAGGATCGTCACGGAAACCCCTGGGGGAATTCGGTATTCAGCCCTGGTGCGCCAAATCTCGCAGACCCACCCCGAGACGCCGATCAACACGATCTACGGCAACGTGAAGGACCTTGACAAGACGTTCAGCGGTCAGGTTATCAAGCCGAGCCGCGGCCTGTTCGTTTGCGCCGGCCAGAATCGGTCGGGGGAGCAAGAAGCAACGGGAACGACTGCTGCCATTCGCGAGAGCGACTTTTACGAGCCTTTCGCGGAATGGCTGAAGACGGACCTGGACGAAGTGACCGAGGCGGTTGCGCTTGGCGGCGCTGGCATGCGCAGCAAATGGGGCACGCCGGACGTCGTCGGCGTATTCAAACCCCTGCCGAGCAATCGAATAAAGTTCGACCTCGAGATCGTGTCGGCGGAAGTCAAGACCAATCCGAACGAGTCGATCGTGGCGTTCGGGCAGGCCATGGCATATCGGCTCTTCTCGCACAAGGTCTACCTAGTCCTGCCGTCAATCGTCCCGGAGGAGGACCAGAGCCGCATCGAAGCTCTGGCACTCCTGTTCGGCGCGGGCTTTGTGCTGTTCGACCCCAATCCTGAGGACCCGCAGTTCCGAGTGCGCGTGCGAGCCCAGCGGTTTGTCCCGGACATGTTCTACGTCAATGACTTCGCCGATCGACTGCACGATTTTGACCGCACTCTGTTCAACCGCCTTTTCCAGTAGCACGCCGGCGGTGGCCATCTGAGCAGGCCACAAATCCAATGTGCGGCCGTTCTCAAGCCGTTCCCGTCCCAGATCTGCAAGCATGGTTCAATCCGCCGTCGCCTCGCCCGCCCGGATGCGTGGGGCATGCGACCAGCACCGTCGTCGCCGTCCGAGTGGCCAAACTCAGGGGACAATCGATGTGCCTGAGCGGGGGTCTCCGAGCCGATTCCCTGATCGAGGATGCGATCGAAGAGGCCCGCCGGCTCACGCAAACCGCGCGCGCCGAACTCCAGCGGGTTCGGGCCAAGATCGGCCAACTCGACCGCACGATCGCCTCGATGACCCGGCTCCTGGCCGATCCCGAGATCGAGGGGGCGGCCAAGCGGGCGGTCTCCCGGCAGGTGGGAGAGCTGGAGGTCGAGCGCGAGCGGCTCCAGCAGACCGTGGCCGAGCTGGCGGCCGAGGCCACGGATCACACCGCCCGGCTGGCGGCGGCCGTTCGCCAGGCGCTTGCCGAGGCCCAGGAGTCGTTGGCGACGGTGGCCACGCCGACGGAGATGCGGGATTTCATTGAGCGATACGTCGGCCCGATGGTGCTCAAGCCGAACGGGCAGATCGTGCGGAAAGAGACCGAGCCGGCGGGAGAAACGACAACGGCCCCGGCCGGAGCCGGAGCCGTGAAGCGGTTGATAGCGGGGGCAGGATTCGAACCTGCGACCTCGAGGTTATGAGCCTCGCGAGCTGCCAGCTGCTCCACCCCGCAGTCTCAAGTGTTATTATCGTCCAGCCGCTGCGGTTGTCAACCTGCCAGGTGATCTTATTTCGATGGGGCTGAGGCGACCACCGGGATGGTCAGATCGCTTGCTGTCCGAGCATGAACCCGCCTCGTGGCACCCGCCACGACAGGTTTATGACAGGCAGGGTGGGCCGCGGACTTCGTTCGTGGGCCGCGGGGTTGCATCGAATTCAGGTCTATGACTGAAGCATACGTTTAACATTCGTTAAAGAAAGAAGTTATACGTACAAGCCCGCAGCAGAAGGTACCGCGCGGCGAAGAAGGGTTCACAGCCCGGTTACAGAATCCCACGAGCCTTGCCGCCTGCCGTCCGAATGAGCCCGGCGGCGCTCGGCTGGACAAGGCCCGCGCGTCACGTAGCGTGAAGCCGATATCTTTGGTCGTTGATTGGACGGATGCCCACGCCGTCCGGGTCAGCGGTATCGGTACGGCACGGGGGCGTGCGCCGGGAAGAAGTCAAGCCCCGCCGCGCCTCGGGAATCGGTGCCGAGGGGCTATCGAGTTATCGGCGGTTGGTTGGCGGCTACCCGCAGGTCTGCCAGTCCTCAGCCGTCCGGCAACAGGGTGAGTATTTCAGGGGGCAGGCGCAGCCGGTCCTCGGCATAAAGCAGAGCCACGCGAAGGCGACGCCGGTCGCTATCCAAGTCGCGCCGGCCGGTGGGGGGACGTGATGTACCGGGGGTAGCCGCGTCCGTCTGGCCGTGTGGGTCGGGCTTGAGGCTCAGGCCCGCCACGGTCACCTCGCGGTCGAGCGCGACGGCCAGGAGGACCAGGAAGACGCCTGCGGTCGGATGCGGCTCATGTGGCCGGTGCTCGTACAGCCCTCGACGGATCAGCAGGGGGAGGATCGGAAGCGGGCGAGGCAGCCCGACAGCAACGAAGTCGGGCCACTTGACCCCGGGCAGGTAGGTGTACATGAGCAGGGGTCGCGCCGCCAAGGAGGTCGCGAGAAAGCGTCGTGCGGCCGCCTCGATGGAGGGCGGCTCATCGCCGAAGAGCACACCGAGGGGTTGGCCCAGGGACGCGCCGTGACGGGCGTAGACCGCGTCCGTTACAAGGAGGGCTTCGCCGGCAGAATGGCCGGTCCGGAGGTACCCGGAGGGTGGTTCGGCAGCGAGGACCGTGATTCGCTTTGCCGGTGCGAACCAGGCTGCGAGACAATCACATGGGTCGGCCGAGTCGATCAGATCGGGCCGTGGCGGGACCTTGCGGCCGTCGCTCCACGCGTCAACGTACCCGTGGGACCATCGTGGATCCAGGCGTATGTCGCTCTCGACCGGCTGCGGCCGGCAGGGCCGGTCGGCCGCGGCGATCTCGGCCCAGCATTGCCCTGCGTGGTTGTGCTCGTGGGCGACGACGCGCATGCCGATCCGCTCCAGAAGCGGGATGAGCCAGCCCATACAGTGGTCGCAATAGTCCTCGTCGGCCTGGAGGTCACTGGCCAGCAGGAAGCCCTTGCTGGGGCACTGCCGCATGTCCCATCGGAGCACGTTGCGTGCTTCGTCCAGCGTGAAGGTGCAGTCGCAGCGCTCCTGGTGTCCCGTACGGTCCCAGGTTCGCAGCAGTCCCGCCAACCGGGCCTGGCGACCGGCCTGCTCATAGTGGGCCTGCGCTTCCGCACCGATCGCCTCGGCCCACAGCGCCTGGATCGCGCCCTGTCCGAAGCGACTCCGCACGTAATGAAACGTCCAGTCGTAGTAGCCGCAGAAGTCGTGGCAGCCGAGCATCTATCCGGCCTCCGGCGGCGCCTGCTGAACGAAGCGCTGATGGCACGATCCCATGCCGCCCCTTCGTTCAAAGGAGTAGCCTGCGGCCCTGGCCATCGCTCCGCACACATGGTCGCAGTGCTCGCAGAAGTAGGGAACGATCAACCGGCCGCATTTGCGCAGGTGCGTGATGGCCGGGCACACGCGGACATCCAGCTCGACGACGCCGCCGTTGCGCCAGACGGCGACCTCCGCGCAGGGCTCGTTGGCGAAGTACTCGCGCCAGTCCGCGGCGAGGTGGTCCGGCCCACCCTCGCGCCAACCCTCCCAGCGACGCCGGTAGTAATCACGGCCCAGCGTTCGCCAGTACTCGACCAGCGCAGGCTTTCCGTACCGGTCATGAATGTGCCGGAATATGGCGTTCACGGCGAAGTAGAAGTCCGGCGCCGACATCGGAGAGCCTCGCCAACCTTACGGGCTGCTGCCGGCTCGATCAAGCCCTGGCGTGCGACCGATGGAGCTCGATCCGCTCCATGCGGGGCCGAAACGGCCCGCCGGGCACGCGTGCCCGGCAGAGGTTCTCCTACGCGGGCGGGCTTGGCGCCCGGCCGCCAGGGTCTCAAACTGCTGCGCGGTGGCGGATCAGCGGATCGCTCGCGGATACGAGCCCCAACACGCCACGGGTCGTATCGGTAGAGGAAGCGGGTCGGGGGCACCTGGGCCCGGCGCCTCTTCGGCGGGAGGCCGCCGGCGCGGGAATCGCCGGGGGCTGCGCAGGAAGGAAGACCCATGCATGGGGATTGGTCGATCGTCGAGTCCCCGTTCCGGGTGGAGACGGCGCGGGCCTACGAGGGGTTGTTCACGCTCGGGAGCGGCTATCTGCACGTTCGCGGTTCGCTGGAGGAGCACCTTTGCGGGGCGCCGCAGAACCTCGCGTATACCCGCGTACCTGCCAACGTCACCAGCGAGAAGTTCCCCCGGTCGAAGGTCCGATGGGGCACATACGTGCCCGGGGTTTTCGCCCGCCACCCGCTGCTCAACAACGAGATGGTGAATCTTCCGTTCTTTCTCCTCCTGGTGCCGATCGTTGACGGCGAGCGGCTCGACTGCGAACGGTGCCGGATCGAAGACTACCGCAGAGAGCTGCATCTGAACACAGCCACGCTGCGGCGGAGTCTGCGCTGGCGGACTGCGCGGGGCCGGGCGCTCACGGTGACGTTCGAGCGGTTCATCAGCGCAGTCCGACCGCACCTGTGCGTTCAGCGGATGGTGCTGCGCGCCGACACGCCGGCCGAGGTGACGGTCGAGGCCGGAATCGACGCCGACGTACGGACCAACGGGTACGATCACCTCGCGAGCGTCCGTCTGACGCCCGCCGGACCCGACGGGATTCATTGCAGCGTGCGGACGGACGAAGGGGACATGATCGAGATGGAGACGCGCCTCCGCACGCCGTCGGCGGCGTGGTGTTACCAGGCACGCCGTCGTACGGCGCGGCTCGCGGCGGCCTTTCCGTTGCGGGCCGGATCCGAGCTGACCGTCGAGAAACGTACGGCCGTCACGACCAGCCGCGACCTGCAGCCGGCCGCACCTGCGGCGTGCCTGGAGTCGGCGGCCGGGCTGTCCTTCGAAGAGCTTCATGAGGAACATGCGGCCGCCTGGCGACGTCGGTGGGAGGCCTGCGACGTCATCATCGAAGGCGATCCGGCGTCGCAGCTTGCGATGCGTGTTTCGCTGTATCACCTCATGCGGGCCCACGTTCCGGGTGATCCGCGTGTGGCGATCGACGCGAAGGGCTACGCCGGCGAGGCCTATTGGGGCCGGTACTTCTGGGACACGGAGATGTTCCTCCTGCCGTTCTTCCTCTACACGGACCCCGAGCGTGCCCGCACGCTGGTCGATTTCCGTGTGCAAAGCCTGCCCGGCGCGCGGCGCAACGCCGCGCGGTACGGGTATCCGGGCGCGCGATACGCATGGGAGTCGGACGATGCGGGGAACGAGTGTTGCCCGAACTGGCAGTACGCGGACCACGAGGTGCACGTGACGGCCGATGTGGCTTACGGGCTGCTTCACTACGCGCGAGCGACGGGCGATGAGTCGTACCTGCGTGGGGCGGCCGCCGAGGTGCTCGTGGACACCGCCCGCTACTGGATGCGCCGGATCGACTGGCGGGAGGGGGATGGTTATCCGAGTCTGCTGGGGGTGATGGGGCCCGACGAGTACACGCCGATCTCATCGAACAACGCCTACACCAACCGCCTGGTCGCTTTGGCTCTCGAGGCGGCGGCGGAGTATGGCGCGTCGGGCGGCGCGAGCCGGGAAGAATGTGCGGAGTTCGCGCGTATCGCCCACCTGCTGCCGATATTGCGCACCGCGGAGGGAGTCGTTCTTCAGTGCGAGGAATTCGGCCGGCTGGCCGAACCCCGCTTCGAAGAGCTGTGGCGCGACCGTTCCCAGACGTTTGCCGCGCAGGTTTCCCAGGAGCGGCTGTACCGGAGCAAATGCCTCAAGCAGGCGGACGTCATCATGCTCATGGCCCTGTTTCCTCACGAGTTCACGGACGAAGAGGTCCGGCGCGCCTGGGAGTACTACCTTCCGTACACCACTCACGACTCGTCCCTTTCGGCGGGCGTCCATGCGATCGTCGCCGCTCGCCTGGGGGCCGTGGACGAAGCGTGGCGGTTCTGGAAGATGAGCCGCGACATCGATCTCGATGTCGCGGCCGGGGGGGCGGCGGAGGGCATCCATATCGCCAATGCCGCTGCGGCCTGGCAGGTGGCGGTGTTCGGGTTCGCGGGCATGCGAAGCGCGATGCAGTCGGACGTGCTGTCCCTGGAGCCGCGTCTGCCCGAGGCATGGTCCAGGCTCGCGTTTCCCGTGTGCTGGAAGGGACAGCGTGTGTACGTGGAAGTGTGGCGCGACCGCACGGGAGTCACCAACCGCAGCCATCGCCCGCTGGAGGTGATCGTGGCCGGTTGCCGTCGAACCGTCGGCCCAGGTACGCGGGAGGTATGGGAGGCCCGGTCGTGAAGCGAGGCGTCATTTTCGACCTGGACGGCGTGCTCGTCAGTACTGACGAGCTGCATTACCGAGCCTGGAAAGAACTGGCCGATCGCGAGGGCATCCCGTTCGACCGCGAGGTCAACCACCGGCTCCGGGGGGTGGGCCGGATGGAGAGCCTGGAGATCATCCTGGAGCGGGCACCGCGCCCCTACACGGACGACCAGAGGCGGGCCCTGGCCGCTGCCAAGAACGAGCGCTACCGGGAGTTGCTGGCGAGCCTGACCCCCTCCGACCTCCTGCCGGGCGCTGCGGAGATTGTGGAGAAGCTGCGACGGCGGGGAATCCGCACCGCGGTCGCGTCGTCGAGCCGCAATGCCCCCACGATTCTGGAGCGGACGGGGCTGGCGGGCCGGTTCGATGCCGTGGTCGATGGCGGCGACATCACCCGGACCAAGCCCGACCCGGAGATCTTCCTGCTGGCCGCGCGTCGGATGGGTCTGGCTCCCGCCGAGTGCGTTGTGGTGGAAGACGCTCCGGCGGGCATCGAAGCCGCGCGCCGGGCCGGGATGGCGTACTACGGGATCGGCAGCCCACGGTCTCTTCCGGGTGTGGAACGGGTTGCGCCGAGCCTGGCCGAGGTCGATGTGGTTGATCTGGTGGCTGGAGCCTGATACGCCCGCGCAGAGACTTCCGGCGGCGGCTACAATCTTGCACGGCGGAGCATCCGATGACGGGACGGAAAGCAACGCGGCAGGTGAAGGTGGGGCGGGTCGCTCTCGGTGGCGGGGCGCCGGTGGTCTTGCAGTCCATGACGAGCACGCCGACGCGGGATGTGGACGCAACGGTGGCCCAGATCCGCCGGCTGGCTGCGGCCGGATGCGACGTCGTCCGCGTGGCGGTACCGGATCGGAAAGACACGGAAGCCTTGGCGGAGATCCTGCGGCAGGTGGAGGTGCCCGTCATCGCTGACGTGCACTTTCACTATGAGCGCGCCTTGGAGGCGATCGAGGCGGGCGTGCACAAGATCCGCCTGAACCCCGGCAACATCAGGGACCGCGCCCAAGTAAACCGTGTCATTGCCGCCTGCCGAGAGCGCGGCATCCCCATCCGAGTAGGCGTAAACGAGGGCAGCGTCGTCGAGCGTCAGGACAAGGAGCTCCGGGCCGCGGAAAAGGAGGCCCTGGGCCGTGACTATCGCGGCCACCTGATCGAACTGATGCTCCGCAAGCTGGAGGACTACATCCGCATCTTCGATGACAACGACTTCCACGACGTCGTGCTCTCGGCCAAGAGCATTGACGCGACGGTCGTAATCGACGTGTATCGGGCGATGAGCAAGCGTTTCGAGTACCCGTTGCACCTGGGGGTCACTCACGCAGGCCCCCCCGAAACCGGCCGGATCCGCTCCATTGCCGCCCTCGCCACGCTCCTGGCCGAGGGCATCGGCGACACGATCCGCATTTCCTACGCGGCGGATCCGGTTCACGAGGTCGAAGACGGAAAGGAGCTCCTGTGCAGTCTGGGGCTCCGCCCCCGGCTGGAACCCGAGCTGATCGCCTGCCCCACGTGCGGGCGGATCGAGATCGATCTGATCTCGCTCGTGCGGAAGGTTCGCGAGAAACTGGCGACCATCCGCACGCCGGTCAAGGTGGCCGTCATGGGCTGCGTAGTCAATGGCCCTGGGGAGGCCGAGGGCGCCGACGTAGCCGTCTTCGCCGGCAAGGGCCGGGGCGTAATCTATGTCCAAGGCGAGCAGAAGCGGACCGTGAGTGAGGCGCAGATGCTGGATGCGCTGTACGAGGAGGTCCTGTCGCTGGCGGATCGGGTCGAGCGCGGCGAAGCACGCCTGGGCGACCGACTCGTGCGGATTACGCCGGCCTGACCGGAAGTCCGCGGGGGCCGCCGCGTGCACCGATCGCGGGCTCCCGATCGGCCCGCGGTTTCGATCTGTGGTGACCGGCGGAAGGCGCGCCGCCGCTCGGGGCCACGGGACGGTTGGGAAAGTACGAGGTACTGCGCGAGGAACCGAGATGAAGCCTGAGATTCGCAAGCCCACAGAACAGGAGAGGCGTGAAGCGAGTTCGTGGCCCATCTGGACCAAGGAGGTCAGTGAGTTCCCGTATGAGTACGACGAGAAGGAAACCTGCCTGATCCTGGAGGGCGAAGTCACCGTCACCAACGAGACCGGCGAGCAGTTCCGATTCGGGGCGGGGGACTGGGTCGTCTTTCCGCGCGGGATGCGCTGCACGTGGAAAATCAGCCGTCCCGTACGGAAGCACTACAACTTCGGGGGATAGCTTGCACCCGCCAGCGCGACCGATGCCTGAACGCGGTCCGCGTTAGGACAAGGCCCCGTGGTCGGGTTGCCGCCGGCGATATTCTTCAAAGGGGACTCCGCAGCCGCCGCGTAGCGGGTGTCGTGCGAGGGGATCGGGCTTTGCATCGCCGGCCATCCCATCCGGCCCGTGGCGCACGCGCTGCCGGTACGTCCTCAGCCTGAGGCAGACAGGCGGTGGAAGCCGTGCCGCCGCTTGCGGCTCAGCAGTTTGCGGCCCTTGGAGGTACTCATTCGTGCCCGGAAGCCCTGTTTGCGTATCTTCTTGATTCTGCTGACCTTGCGTGGGTAATGCATATCCAACCTGCTCAGCTTGTTGTGCGTGTCAGCCGCGACCGCCGCGAGCCTTGCATTCTAGCTGTTCGTCGGCTGCCTCGCAACGGCTTGGCCCGGGCCTTGGGGCCTCAGCGGCTCATCTGGTTACGATGTTCACGAGTCGTCCGGGGACACAGATGACCTTTGCGATTTCCCGGCCGGCGATTTCCGACTGGATGCGGGCATCGGCCAGGGCCGCTGCCTTCATCTGTTCCTCATCGGCGTCGGCGGGAACAGTGACCCGCGAGCGGAGCTTGCCTCGTACCTGCACGGGGATTTCGATCGATTCATCCTGTGCGAGGTTGGGGTCGTATCCGGGCCAGTTTTCAAGAGACACCGAATCCCGCCAGGCGGGCCCCCGGATTCGCTGCCAGAGTTCCTCGCCCAGGTGAGGGGCGAACGGCGAGAGCATGAGGACGAAGGGTTCGGCGATCGCCCGCGGGACGCGGTCTCCCTTGATTGCGTTGTTGAGTTCGATCAGGGCGGCGATGGCCGTATTGAAGCGAAGGTCGTCCATCATCCGGGTGACCCGTCGGATCGTCTTGTGCAGGAGGCGTTCGAGGGCGGGCTCGGGTTTCTCGTCTGCAACCCGCGTCGTTCCATCGGGGCCGATGAGCTTCTTCCAGACGCTCGCGAGGAACCGGCTCATCCCGACGATATCGCGCGTGCTCCACGGTTTGCTGGCATCCAGCGGCCCCATGTACATCTCGTACGCCCGAAGCACGTCGGCGCCGTACTCGGCGATGATGTCATCGGGAGCGACGGCGTTCTTGAGGCTCTTGCCCATCTTGCCGAGGGTCCGCGTCAACCGTTCGCCGGTCCGCTTGTGGTAGTAGCCCGGCTCGGGGCCGTCGGTACGTTCTTCCACGTCGCGGACGTCCACGTAGATCCCGCGTGCATCCTGATAGGCATATGCCTGGATCATGCCCTGGTTGAAGAGCCGACCGAAGGGCTCGGGGGAACTGACGTATCCCAGATCGTACAGCACCTTGTGCCAGAAGCGGGCGTAAAGCAGGTGGAGGACGGCGTGTTCCATGCCGCCCACGTACAGGTCGACTCCGCCTGCCTGCTCGGGGCCGGGCCTGGGCCCGGCGGCCTCGCGTTCCGAGGCCGAGGTCCCCGGACCGGATGCCGGCGGGCGGGGGGCCATCCAATAGCGGTCGAGTTCCGGATCGACGAGGGCCCGGTCATTCCGGTTGTCGATATAGCGGAGATAGTACCAGCATGAACCGGCCCACTGGGGCATCGTGTTCAGCTCGCGACGGAAGTGCCGGACGCGCACGTCCGGCGGCGGGGATTCGCCCGGTCGCAACAGTCTGACCCGCCCGGCCTCGGTGACCCATCCCCGGACGTCAACCCAGTCGGTGGCGCGGCCCAGCGGCGGCTGAGGCGGGGCGTCGGGGTCGTTCGAGGCGGCTGGAGCAAAGTCGTCGATCTCCGGCAGGAGCACGGGCAGCTCCGAGTCGTCGAGGGCGTAGACCCGCCCGGTCTCGACCTCATGGACGATCGGGAAAGGCTCGCCCCAGTAGCGCTGCCGCGAGAAGAGCCAGTCGCGGAGCTTGTACTTCACGGCCGCGCGGCCGAGTCCGTGCTCTTCCAGCCAGCGGATGATCTTGCGCTTGGCCTCCGGCGTCGGCAGTCCGTTGAAGTCGCAGAAATCCTTCGGCAACCTGGACCGGGGAAAGTCCGCCGGGGGAGAGTTGACTGCCGTCCCGTCGTCCACGAAGCCGCGCCAGTCCCGCCCGTCGGGGGGCTGGACGACCTGGATCACGGGCAGGCCGAACTGCTCGGCGAACTCGAGGTCCCGGGTATCGTGTGCGGGCACGGCCATGATCGCACCCGTCCCGTAGCTCATCAGAACGTAATCGGCTACCCAGATGGGTATGCGCTCGTTGTTGACCGGATTGATCGCGTAGGCTCCGGTGAACACGCCCGTTTTCGTCTTTGCCTCGGCGGTCCGTTCCAGGTCGCTCTTCTGGCGAGCGGCCTCCACGTAGGCCCGGACGGCGGCGCGGTGTTCGTCGGTGGTGATCTGCTCCACGAGTTCGTGCTCGGGGGCCAGGACCATGTAGGTGGCCCCGTAGAGCGTGTCGGGGCGGGTCGTGTAGACGACAATGCTCAGCTCCGGTCCCTCCGTCACGTCCGGATCTCCGGCCTCCTCGGGGCCAGGCCGGACGGCAGGGCTTTCCACGGCGAACTCCACCTCGGCGCCCTCGGAGCGGCCGATCCAGTTGCGCTGCATGAGTTTGACGGATTCGGGCCAGTCGACCAGATCCAGGTCGCGGGCGAGCCGATCGGCGTACTCTGTGATGCGGAGCATCCACTGGCGCAGCGGCCGACGATAGACCGGGTGGTTGCCCCGCTCGCTGCGGCCCTCGTTGGTGACCTCTTCGTTGGCCAGTACCGTGCCGAGGGCCGGGCACCAGTTCACCGGCACCTCGTCAAGAAAAGCCAGGCGATGGGCGTCGAGGACGTCTCGTTTTTCCTCCTCGCTGAGTTCGTACCAGGTTCGCGTGCCGCTCGGGCCGCCGGCCAGCGCTTCGAGTCCCGTCAGGGCCCCTCCATGGACGAGCCTGCCGTCGAATGCGACGTGGTATTGTTCCGTTTCCAGCGCGTGGATGAGATCGGCGATCGGGCGGGCGCGGTCCTCCGCGCGGTCGTACCAACTGTCGTACAGGCGAAGGAAGATCCACTGCGTCCAGCGGTAGTACTGCGGGTCGGTCGTGGCGAGTTCGCGGCGCCAGTCGTAGCCCTGGCCGAGCCGTTTGAACTGGGCGCGGATGTTCGCGATGTTGCGCTCGGTGACGCTCCGCGGATGTTCGCCGTGTTCCACGGCATATTGCTCGGCCGGCAACCCGAAGGCATCGTAGCCCATCGGGTGCAGCACGTTGAACCCGCGCATCCGCTTGAAACGGGCGTAGATATCCGTGGCGATGTAGCCCAACGGATGCCCTACGTGCAGGCCCACGCCCGACGGATAGGGGAACATGTCCAGGACGTACAGCTTGGGGCGGGCCGGGTCAAACCCTGGCTCGCCGGGATTGAGCGTGCGAAACGTCTCGTGCTGTTCCCAGTACTGCTGCCACTTCGCCTCGATGGCCGAGAAGTCGTACGCGCCCGACCCGTCGCTCATCATCAGCTCCTGTCGTCACACGGTGGATGCGAAGATCGCGATTCTATTTCCCGGCCCTCAGGCCAGCAAGCCGGGCCGAAGCACCGGGTTGCGAGCCGAAGTGACGTCGCGCCCGTCGGAAACCCACGGCACCGCACGGGTTCGCCGCGGCGGGCGGCCGGGCCCGGACCGACGGGGCTTTTCGCCGTGTACGTCATGGGTTGTCAGGGCGGCTCACTCGGCCGGACCGGCCAGAAGGCCAAGAGCACCCGTGCCGGCAGCGGGGGGGCCGGCGGTCGGGGCGGCGCCGAGGCGGGCTGAGGGTGGACCACCCCGTTGCCCGTGCCCTCGCGCTGGGCCGGCGCCGATTCCGGAACCGGCGCCGGCGGTGGCTGCCCGGCTTCGCCAGGGCTTGTCTCCTGCTACTCCCGGAGCTGCTTGATTCGGATGTTGCGGAACCACAGTTCGCCACCATGATTCTGCACGCCGATGAGGCCTTCGCGGGGCATGCGGCAATAGGGGAAGTCGAACTTGCCGATCGGCTGGGTGAGCTCCGCGAAGTCCGCGTCGATGACCTTGAATCCGTTGAGTCGGACGACAACCGTCGAGCCTCTGCACACAACCTCCATCTCGTTCCACTGGCCGATGGGCCTCGACATGTTCCGCATCGGAGTGAGCACGTCGTAGATGGCGCCCGACGTATGTTTGCTCGGCTCTTCGCCCGTATCGTCGATGATCTGGACTTCAAAGCCTTTGAAGGCCGGACGGTCCGGGCCCGGTGCGCGGAGAAAGACGCCGCTGTTGCAGCCCTTCGTGAGTCTGTACTCCAGCCGCAGGACGCAATCGGCGTACTTCTCCTTTCGGGCCAGCCAGTAGTCCCGCCCTTTGCCGGAGCAGTGGATCATCCCGTCGCGTACGGAGAAGGCGCTCTGGGCGGGTGCGACCTCCTTGCCCGACTCCGTCAGCGCCCTCCAGCCGTCGAGCGTCTTGCCATCGAACAGGGACACGAACCCCTCGGCCTTCTCGCGGGCGGCATCCTGGTGCGAGGAGTCGCCAGCGCCCGGCAGGGTCGCCGCGCTCATGAGGACCATCCATGCGATTCGACACGTCATCATGGGAAAAGCCTCCCGGACAACCCGACCGATCTGCCCCGGCGTGCGATTGTACGGTCGAAGCGCCGCGGGCACCACCCATCAGGCCGGGTCATACGCCCGGCCCGAGGCCAGGCATTCCGCCAGGCACCGGCAGATGCGGAGGAGATCCGCATGCGAGGGCTGCGGCCCGGCCGCGCGGAGAATCCGGCGGGCCAGCGGCCCGCGGTCCAGGATGACTTGCAGCGGTTCGATCAGGCCGTCCGCGATGGCGTCGCCCGGCCCTGTGTCCAGCAGATGCCGCCACAGCCTGCCGGCCGTGCAGGAGGACGCCTGCCACCCGAAAGCCCGCAGGTACTCCGCATCATGGATCATGGCGGCTTCCCCGTCTCGAGTGGTCGCCCGCAGGATCCGATCGAGCGGTTCCACGGCCCAGGCCTTCTGCGAGCGCTGGTCGCACCAGCGCTCCTCGGCCAGGCTGCGGATCACTTCCGCGGCGGCGGCGCAGACCGCCAAGTCGGCCGCCGGGCATTCCTGAGCATCGAGAAGGCGGATCTCGATCGCGCTCCGATCGAAGCGGGCGATCGCCCCGCGGGCGTTGGCCCACTCGTGCCGGAGCACGCCGGCGGGGTCGTGTGGCGCCAGGTCGGCGTAGATGCGGGCGAGGATCTCGCGCCCGTATGCGTCCGGCGTGAACACGGCTTCGGGGATGACGTGCCCGGTGACCGAGGGGACCTTCGCGCTGTTCTCGCGGTAGAACGCGAGACGATTGTCGAGGATCCCGGTGGGCCGACCCTCCACGATGGGCGAGGCGGCGGCCAGCGCCGGAAGGAGCGGCAGGACCAGCCGGATGGCCGCGTGAAGGCGTCCGAACTCCTCGTCGTCGGCGAACGGGAGGTTCAGGTGGACGCTCTGGAGATTTGACCAGCCGTGCCCGCGGCACCCGAAGATGCGATCGAATGTCCCGTATACTTCGGCGTATTCATGGGGCCAGAGCTTCGTTTCGCGGAGCGGATCCATCCAGGGGTGCATGGCGCCGGGGAGGAGCCGGGCGTCGAGGGTCCGGAGCGCCCGGTTAGCCGCGGCGACATGCGCATCAAAAAGGGGAAGCAGGGCCTCCAGCGCGGGCGCGGGCCGGTCGGCTTTGAGTTCGACCACGTGCAGGGCCAGCTCGTTTGACCAGCAGATCTCCCCGGGACCGGCGACGCCGGGGTCCGCGCCTCCGACGCTCGCCAGCAGGCTGTCGGCGATGGGCCGCACGTCGAACGTGGCGGCATCGACGATCATGTACTCGATCTCGACGCCGTAGACCTCGAAAAGATGCCAGGGACAAACTGGGGTCACGGCTTTCCGCCGCCGGCCTTGAGCCGTTCGATCCGCTGGAGGAACACGTTCACGATCCGCTCGTAGAGCCGGCTTCCCAGCACGGCGTCCTCGTTGCCCGCGTCGATGTTCGGGTTGTCGTTCACCTCGACGACATAGACCCGGCCCCGGACCTGTTTGATGTCCACGCCGTACAGCCCGTCGCCGATCAGGTTGGCGGCGCGTAGAGCCGTCCGGACGACGCGGGCGGGGGCTTCCTGTACGGGCAGCGTCTCGATCCGGCCATATCGACGGTGCCCGTCGCGATCATGATTGATGATCTGCCAGTGATCGTCGGCCATGAAGTACTTGCAGACGAAGAGGGGGACGCGGTCGAAGATGCCGACCCGCCAGTCGAAGGGCGTCGGCATGAACTCCTGGGCGATGATCAGGTCCGAATCCTCGAGCATCTCCGCCAGACGGTGGCGGAGCACGTCTTCGTCGTCGATCTTGACGACGCCCCTCGAGAAGGAGCCGTCCGGCACCTTCAGCACGCAGGGCAGGCCCAGCGTTCCGGGAAGCCTCTCCATGTTGTCGCGATGGACCATGACGGTCCGGGGCATCGGGATGCCGTGGCGGCTCAGGAGCTCGGCCAGGTACACTTTGTTGGCGCACTTCACGATCGACTCCGGGTCGTCGATCACGACGAGGCCCTCGGCCACGGCCCGGCGGGCGAACCGGTAGGTGTGATGATTCACCGCGGTCGTCTCTCGGATGAACAGGGCGTCGAACTCGCCGATTCGACCGTAATCGTCCCGTCCGATGATCTCTGTGCGCATGCCCGCGGCGGCGGCGGCCCGGATCAGCCGTCGGATCGCGCCGTCGTTCGACGGCGGGTCGCGTTCCTCGGGGTTGCGGAGTACCGCCAGATCGTACCGGGCCCGGGGGGTGCGGCGGGTCAGACTCCGCCGGCCGGCGAAGTACGAGGCCGCCACCTGGGCCACGAAGGGCCGGTGTTCGGCGGAGATCTCGCTGGCGGCGACGGGCGCGATGCTCTGGAGCTGCCACTTGCGCCCGTCGGAGGCGAAGTGGGCCCGCAGCAGAGGGGCGGGGAACATGTTGAAGAGGCGCAGGCTCAGCCGGTCATAGCGCCGAGCCAAGTTCCGGCCGAAGTAGATGCTGAGCGTGAAACGGCTCGACTGGATGTGGGCCAGGGACTTCTGAATCAGCTCGTCGAGATCGTCGGAGGCGTAGCGTACGATTGTTGCCGACTTCATGTCCTGGATGGTAGTGACGCTCGGGAGGGGCCTGTGGCCGCGGGCCGCCGCGAGGAGTGAGACGTAGTAGCCCGTACTCTGATAGCGGTACGAGCGGCACAGATTGTAGACGCGGGCGTTTCGGAACTCGCTCCAGGACGGCTCCGTCAGGTAGGACCGCGCCGCGATGACCCGGACGCCGGGGATCTTAAGGTGCCAGTCGGCCGGGTTGCTTACGATGATCAGAGGACACACGTCGGTACTCCCGCCATGAGTGCGGCGGTCGGATGATCAGAAGGTTCGCGTCGTACGTGAGGACTCCTAGCAGGATGGAGCCGATCACCCGGTCCACAGAGATCGCATACTCGTGCCGGGCCGACAAGGGGTTGGGGTGCAGCGGATCGGCGACCCGCACCTGCCGCCTCGCTCGGTCGTAGCCGGTGAGAAGCACGAAGTGTCCCGTCGGCACGCCGCGAACGTCGTCGGCCGCCCCGGTCAGTGGATCTTCACGGGCCGACCGGTAGAGGTACGTTGCGCTCAGACCCGTCAGGATCGGGAAGCCGCGGCGAAGATATCGGCGTATCAACCCGGTGGTCAGGTCACGCAGGCGGACCTGCCCCCCGCGATCGAGGAACTCCAGATAGGCCCCCGTCGCGACGAGCAACTTGCGCTTGTGGGCTTTGACTCTCCGCTGCGCCTCCAGTCGGGCGCGGAGGTCCACCCCCGGCAGAAACCACGTGGGGTCGAAGACCTGCAGATTGCAGGTGTAGGTGCGGGCCGTGTAACCCCGTCGCAGTGCGTGGCAGCCCAGAAGGACGGCCAGCGTCCCCCCGTCGTCGAGCCGGGGCACCTCGGCAATGACCTCCTCCAGGCCGACGTCCTCGCCGTAGTAGCGATAGATCGCGTACAGGCACGTCGGACCGCAGGTCCCGTCGTCCGGCTGCCGCGCCATCTCAACCTGGATTCGCGCTTCCATCCTGGGGAACCCGCTGCCTTCCCGCCAAGGGCTTCGGCAACCTATTCTGACCGGTTTTCCTCCTGTTTCAAGGGGGCACAGCGGCCTGGGGATGGCTTGTGGCACCGGGGGCGGCTAGCATTTCCCCGATCTTGCAGAGATTCCAGGAGAAGCCCATGCGTCCAAGCGTGTGGATCCTCGCCGTGGCGCCTGCCGTGACGACGGCCTTTGCGTCGGCTGCCGCCGAACGGTTCGAGGGGCGTTTTTTCGGCGGCCAAGGTGACAGAGAGTACATCGAGCTCCTCGATGTCGCCCGCCGGATGTTCGATCCCGACCCCGAGTTCCAGAACCTGCCAATGCTGTACACACCCGCCTGGAACGGTTTTGTCGAAGGGCCCACCTGGGACGCGTGGTGGATTCAGAACAGCTACGGTACAACGTATTGCGCCCTTCCGTTCCTCGATCAACCCTATCAGACCTTTCTCTCCAACTCGCATGATCTCTGGTTCGACCAGATGGGCGACGGAAAGACCGTTCGCCCGTTCAGGCACGGGAATACGCAGTACGATTGGGTCCCGCCGGACGGCTGCCTTTGCGACGCGGCACGGCCGGGGTGGTTCGTAGCCAAGCAGGGCGACGGCCGCGTCGACATCCACGACTGGGGCATGGAGTTCACCGCCGCGGGCCTCCTGATGCAGTGCGAGCTCCTGCTGATCCGTCGCGACCCGGCGATGATCGACCGTTACCTGCCGCGGCTCGAACGGTGCGCCTCCTTCATCGAGACCCGGCGTGATCCCGAGAATGACCTGTTCCGGGCCGGCCCGGCCGCCAACCTGTTGGCTCCCAGCTATGCCGGGTGGAAGAAGCCGGACGGGACGTACGGACAGGCCTACCTGACGGGGCTCTCCGTCACGTATGTCGCCGCCCTCGATCGGCTGATCGAAGTCGAGAGGCTTGCCGGTCGGGCGTCGAAGGCCGACGAATACGCCGCCCGGCGCGACTCGGCCCGCCGGGCCCTCGTCCGCCTGACGACGGACGAGGGCTACCTCATCCGTTCACTCGATCCGGACGGGACGCGTCACGGCGTGTACGGTGCGCCGAAGCACGGCTACTTCGAGGCCCCACCGAACCATGACGCCATCGCGTTCCGCGTCGTCGATGACGGACAGGCCCGGAGGATCTTCGAGAAGATCGCCTCGATCCCCGGGCTCCGGCCGTATGGGATGATCCTGCCGAACTACTCCTCCCTCGACGACATGTACGAGCAGCCATCGGGTCTGTGGGCCTTCGGGACGTGGGTCAACGGCGGGCATTGGTCCACGTGCGAGGGCCGGATGATACTGGCCTACTACCGGCTCGGGCAGTATGAAGATGCCCGCCGGTCAATGAAACACCTGCTGGGCTTCGCCCGCCGGTTCCGGATGGACAACCCGCTCACGAAGTTCGGCAGCGATGTGTACCAGCCGCATGAGCCGATCAACCTGTGTTACGACACGTTCGCTCCGGCGGCGGCCCTGGTGCGGGGCCTCTTCGAGTACCTCTATCGGGCCGACTCGCTGCTCATCATTCCGCACATCCCGCCGGCGATCACGGCCCTGGAACAGCGGTTCCCGGTCTTCTGGGGTCGCAAGCGGCTGTATCTGTCGATTGCCGGCCAGGGTCCCGTCACGGCCGTCTACTTGGACGACGAACCTTACGAGGCCCACAATCGGGACTCGGTTGCCCTGAGGTACGACGACCTGCCCCCGGTCGTTTGCGTGCGGATCGCTCTCGGGGGCGCCCCGATCCCGCGCATCGTAAAGTCCGCGGCCGCTCGCCGTGTGCCTCCCGCCTCGGCTCCCGCAGGCTTGCCCGAGTCCTTGACGCACCTGACCCGGCGGGCGGCGCGTATGCTCTCCTTCGCCGAGGCCCTGGCCCGCATGGGACAAGGTGAAACCTACGAGGCCGCCCACGCGCGCCTGGCGGCCGAGTGCGTCGCAGTCATTCACGAACGGCAACGGTTGCAGGCGCGGGGCCGGCTCCCCCGGCTGCCGGAGGTCTCCCAGATTGCTGCGGACAGGAGTTACGTCGATACGGCCGTCCGTTTGTGCGATGGCCTTGAGGCCGTGCTGGCGAGCTACGAGGACTCGGGCGACGCGGCCCGGCGACGCATGGGTGTACTCTGGCGCGACCTGCCGTAGCCGTCGGCAGCATCATTCTCGCCCGTAGGGAGCGGCAGTATAATGGATTTCTGCGCCGGCTCGGCCCGCGCGGATCGCCGGAGGAGTCGCATGAAGGCGATGTTGCGGATAACGGTCGTCGGGGTCGCCGTTGCAGCGGCGGCGGTGCGGGTCTCCGCGGACACGGTCACGTGCAAGGACGGTCGGGTCCTTCAGGGCAAGATCGTGGCCGAAGACGACCAGACCGTCTCGCTCCAGCGGACGAGCGCCGGCGGTAAGATCCGTTTCACGGAGAAGATCGACCGTGCGGACATTGCGGTCATCGCGCGGGGCGGGCCGGAACAGCCCGTTCCGGCGGCGGCGCCCAAGGCGGCCGGGACGAGCCGGCCTGTGACCTCTCGTCCCGCGGAGCGCGAAGAGCCGCAGGAGCACCTCGATCTCGGGCCGGCCGTGATCGATGACAAATCCGCGTATCTCGCTCAGGCGATTGAAAAGTACAAGCAGAAGGAGTTTCGCCTCGCCGGGGCGATGCTCTCTAAGCTCATCAACGCGTGCAAGCCGGCCGAGCTGGAGAAACTGTCGGCCGAGGCGCAGCAGCAGACGAACTTGGAGCTGGCTGCGCTGGCCGCCGATGCTCACGTGGAAAGCGCGGTTTCGAGGGCCAGGGGGGGACCGTTCCGCCTCGAGTTCGTTACACGCTACGAGGCTGAGGCCCTCGCCAAGAAGCTGGAAGCGGCCTACGACAGAACCGTGCAGGAGCCGTATGCCCCCCCGGCGGAGGAGAAGGCAGGAGGGGCCCGACCCAGGGGGGCAGCCCAGGACCCGGGTCAGGAGGTCCTGCGCGGCGATGTGCCTCTGGACGCGGTGGCCCCGGGGCAGCCCACCGGGGCGGGGAGTGTCGGTCCACGGATCGCCGACTGGCTTGAAAGACCGCGGGAGTTCGATGCCGAACCGGAGCTGGCCAAGGGGTTCGAGCGCCACGTCGCATTGGCCATCGGCCTGCTGGATGAGCGCATCCGCACGGACCCCGGCATCCGCAAGGACAAGGATACCCTGACGAAGCTTCGGGACGACCGCCGCAAGCTTGAGCAGCTTCGCCTCACGGCGGCCGGTCGCGCTCGGGGCATCGGATTGTCGAAAGAACAGCTCGAGCAGCTCCGTCATCGCCAAGAAGAGATGAAGAGACGACAGGAGGAGACCAGACAGCGTTCCGGCGAGCGGTCCACGGATCGCTCGTCCCCGCGGGGCGGCGGTCCCGTCGAAGAGGCACAGCGCCGCGCCAGGGGCGCTTCGCGCGGCGGTTACTGATCGGCCGAATCGCGGCGTTCATCCCCGGCGCGGGGTGGGTTGCGCGCAAGCGGTTCCGCAGGAGGCAACGTATGACCCAGGTGCTATTGCAGACATCCATCCCCGGCCGGCCGGTCCACCGCGGCAAGGTCCGGGACATCTATGACCTGGGCGACCACCTGCTGATCGTCGCCAGCGACCGGATCAGCGCGTTCGACGTAGTGATGGCGAATGGGATTCCGCGCAAAGGCGAAGTTCTCACGGCTCTTTCCGCTTTCTGGTTCGAGCAATTGAGCGGGGTGACGCCGCACCACCTTGTCGAGACGATTCGCGACCGGGTGCCCCGGGGCTTCGAGCCGTACGTGGATCAGCTCCGCGGCCGGGCCATGCTGGTCCGGAAGACACGCGTGGTGCCGATCGAGGCCGTCGTCCGTGGATATCTGGCGGGCAGCGGCTGGAAGGAGTATCGGGAATCGGGGACGGTCTGCGGCGTGTCGCTTCCCCCGGGTTTGCGGCAATGCGATCGGCTGCCGGAGCCGATCTTCACCCCGGCTACCAAGGAGCAGGCCGGGCATGATCTGAACATCACGTTCGAGGAGGCCTGCCGCCTGGTCGGGGCCGACGTGATGACGGCCATTCGCGATCGCAGCATCGAGATCTACATGCGGGCAGCCGCATACGCCCGCGATCGTGGCGTGATCATTGCTGATACGAAGTTCGAGTGGGGCCGGCTGGACGGCGAACTGATCCTCATCGACGAGGTTCTCACCCCGGACTCCTCGCGGTTCTGGCCGGCCGATCTGTACCGGCCGGGCCGTGACCAGCCCAGCTTCGACAAGCAGTTCGTGCGCGACTACCTGGTATCGATCGGTTTCAACAAACAGCCCCCCGGACCGGTACTGCCGGCCGACGTGGTTGAGAAGACCTCCCGGAAGTACCTGGATGCCTACGAACGACTGACCGGGCGGTCTCTGGACTGAGCCACCCCGGGGCGGATCCGGCTCAGGAAGCCCGCCCGATGATCTGCCGGTCGTAGGCGGTTACGATCTCGCTCCGGCTGAGCGTGCCGATCGGCCTTTTCGGGTCCCGTTCGTCCACGACGACCAGCTCGTCGCACTGGTGGGCGGTCATGCGGCGCATGGCCGTCAGAAGCGAGTCCGCCGGCGTGACCGTCACGGCCGGCGCCTCGATGTCCCGCGCGATGATCACATCATCCAGGCCGCTCTCGCCGACGACCCGCCGGATGTCCCGGGTGTCGATGGAGCCGGTCAGCCGGCCGCAGGCGTCCACCACCGGAAGGCAGGCCTGGGAGGTTTGCGAGAAACGAGCCAGGAGGTCGCGGAACCCCATGTCCTGGGACACGATCACGCATGTGCCGTCCCGTTTTCCGGCGGCGGCTTGGCGGACGGTGATCTGACGCAGGACGGCCGCCGCCATGTTTCCGATATGAGCGGGGGCTTCGAACCGCGAAGGGAGCTGTTTCTCGTAGAGGCTGAATCGCCGGCACAGGATATAGGCGACGATGCACACGAGCATGGATGGGACGAGCAGGTCGTAGTTGCCCGTCATCTCGCTGACCATGATGATGGTGGAAATAGGCGTGTTGGCCGCCGCCGCGAAAAAGCCGGCCATGCCGACGAGCGCGAAGGCCCCGGGTTGAATCGGCAACCCGCCGAACACCTGCCGGCAGAAGAGGCCCGTGGCACCGCCCAAGGCACCGCCGATCACGATGGCCGGCCCGAACACACCGCCACTTCCCCCGGAGCCGACGGTCAGCGAGGTCGTCGCGATCTTGGCCAGACCGATGACGAGCAGGAAGATCCAGGCGACCGTCATCGGGCTGAGGCCCTCGGGGAGCAGCCTCGCGAAACGAGAGGCGCTCGTGAGCCCCAGCACGTTGTCATCGAAGGACAACTGCAGGATCCCGTAGCCCGTGCCGAGTGACTCGGGCAGGCCTAGGCCGATGAGTCCCACGAAAAGCCCCCCGATCGCGGGCTTGAGTACGTTCGGCAGGATCGGGCATCTGCGGAACAGCCGACGGGTGGTGTAGAACGCGGTGACGTAAAGGGCGGCGCCGGCGGCACACACGGCCGCCAGCAGGAGGAATGGAAGCAGGAGTCGGGCGTCGGCAAAACCGTAGGGCGGGGTGATGAAAAGCGGATGGAACCCCATGACTGTGCCGAAGACGGCATAGGCGACGATCGTGGCGATGAACGTCGGAACAAGCACCTCGTGCTCGATGTCGAGTTCCTTGTACAGGACCTCGGCTGCGAACAGCGCTCCGGCGAGCGGGGCATGGAAGATCGCCCCGATCCCCGCTCCCATGCCGGCCGCCATCAGGATCCGTCGCTCGCGCTGCGGAAGACCCACCATCCGGGCGAGCGTCGAGCCGAATCCGGAGCCGATCTGTGCGATCGGCCCTTCGCGGCCGGCCGATCCCCCCGTGCCGATCGTGATGGCCGAAGCGATGGCTTTGACGAGGGGAACGCGCGCCCGAACCAGGCCACCCCGGAAGTGGTAGGCCTCGATGGCGGCATCGGTCCCATGTCCCTCGGCCTCGGGTGCAAAGGAAAAAACGAGGATGCCGCTGGCCAGTCCTCCGATGGCCGGAAGCAGGACCAGGACCCACCGGCGCAGATGCCCGCCCGAGCCGAAGTGGTACAGTGGCTTCTCGTAGCCGGCGGTGGGGGGGTGGTAGCCGGCCAGATGCCCCCAAAAAAGCCCCCGGGCCAGCTCCAGGAGGTGATAAAAGGCAATGGCCCCGATGCCGGCAACGAGGCCCACCATAACGCACAAGATCAGCAACCGTCCGTAGGCGCGGGTTTCGCCGTGAAACATCATTCTCCGTGCGATGCCTCCCGACGCGGCTCCGGAACCGGAACGGCCCATTCCCGACGCCGCGTGTGGGGATCGCATTGTACGCTGCGGGGTCGCGCTGGCAACCCGCCGCCCACAGATGTTTGTAGGCTCTCGACCGGCCGTATACGATAATCATCCATCCGCGACAGCCCGTCCGAAGCAGAGAAGCGCGATGGACCTCTTCGCCCAACAGCGGAAGCAGGCGTTCGAGCAGGTCGCACCGCTGGCGGTGCGGATGCGGCCCAAGTCCCTCGACGAGTTCGTCGGCCAGGAGCACTTCGTGGGCCCCGGGCGGCTCCTTCGGCGGATGCTCCAGGCCGACCGGCTCACCAGCGCGATCTTCTACGGCCCTCCCGGGACCGGGAAGACCACGCTGGCCCAGATCATTGCGAACACGACGAAGGCCGCTTTCGAACCGGTCAACGCCGCTGCCGTCGGCGTCAAGGAAATACGCGATGTGATCGATCGGGCCCGGGAGCGCCTCGCGGCCAACGGCCAGCGGACGGTCCTGTTCGTGGATGAGCTGCACCGGTTCAATCGGACCCAGCAGGATGTGCTGCTGCCCGATGTGGAGAACGGCGTGGTGATCCTCGTCGGCGCGACGACGCAGAACCCCTTCTTCGCGGTGAACGCTCCGCTCATCTCCCGCAGCCAGATATTCCAGTTTGAACCGCTGAGGGAGGACCACATCCGCCTACTGCTCCGCCGGGCCCTGGAGGATCCGCTGAACGGCTTCGGCAGCCTGCGGATCGAGATCTCGGACGATGCCATCGAACACTGGGCCCGGACGAGCGACGGTGATGCCCGCCGGGCGCTGACGGCCCTTGAGATCGCCGTCCTTTCGCAGCAGACCCAGACCCCCGACGGCCTGATCCGCATCGATCGCGAGGTCGCCGAGCAGTCCATTCAGCGGAAGGCCATCGAGTATGACCGCACCGGCGACGCGCATTACGACGCCGCCAGCGCGTTCATCAAGGCGATGCGCGGCAGCGATCCGGATGCGACCGTGTACTGGATGGCACGCATGCTGGAGGCGGGTGAGGACCCGCGTTTCGTCGCTCGGCGCATCGCCATCTGCGCGGCGGAGGATGTGGGCAACGCCGATCCGCTCGCCTTGGTTCTCGCCAATGCCGCGGTGCAGCTCACGGAGTTTGTAGGCCTGCCCGAATGTCAGCTCCCCCTGGCCCAGGCGGCCATCTATATCGCCTGCGCGCCGAAATCGAACGCCTCGGCCGTGGCGATCTGGAACGCCGCCCGGGACGTTCGGGAGAACCGGACACTGCCGGTCCCCCGTCACCTGCGGGATACGCATTACCGCGGGGCTGCGCGGCTCGGGCACGGCGAAGGCTACAAATACGCCCACGACTATGCGGAGGGGGTGGTGGAGCAGGATTACCTGGGCGTCGATAAGATATACTACGAACCCACCGGCCGCGGCCAGGAGAAGGAATTCGGCGCCCTGCTGGAAAGGTTGCGTGCCGGGCGTTCCGGTTCGGCACCCCGGCCCCGGCCGGACGGCCAGGAGACGACGTGAAGAAGGATCTTCGAGCCAGCCTCCGTTCGATCCTGGCCCGCCTGACACCGGAAGAGATCCGGGAGCGCTCCGCTGCGGCCGCCAACCTGCTGTTCGCCCAACCCGAGTTCAAGCGGGCTGAGATCCTCATGCTGTTCCTGTCGCTGCCGAATGAGATCGACACGACGCCGATCGCTCTGCGATCGTGGCAGGAGCGCAAGCGCGTGCTGGCTCCGAAGGTGAGCTGGGAGCAGCGGCGCATGTTGCCGATCGAGATTCGCTCGCTCTCTGACGGCGTGACGAGCTCGCCTCTGGGCATCCGGGAGCCGGCCGACGGTGTGCCCATTCCGGTCGCGGACATCGATCTGGTGATCGTACCGGGGCTGGGATTCGACCCTTTCGGCAACCGGCTCGGACGCGGCCGGGGGTTCTTCGATCGTTTTTTGGCCCATAAGGACTTTCGAGGTGTGAGCTGTGCGCTGGCCTTCGAGGAACAGCTCGTCCCCCAAGTGCCGGCCGGCCCGCACGACATCCCCGTGGACATGCTCGTAACGGACAAGCACGTGCGTCGGTTCGGGCGGTAAGGTCGCCGGCTTCGCTCCGGTATGAGGGGCTCCGGCGAGGGGTTACCGTAAGGTCCCCTCGGCATCCCCGCGGTCGGTAGGCTCAACGGGCCACCCTCTGGAGCACAGGCTGACTCGCGACGTCCGCGGGCCGGCCCGGCACGGCGAGGCTGCGTCGGAGTCCCTATCTGACGGGCGGTCACCGGTGCTTGGCACCGGGGCTTTGCAGCAGGTCCTTCGGCAGCACTGCTCCACCGGTGCCGAAGTTCCCTTCCGGACGCACGAATACAGTCCCGCCACCGGGTTGCGTGATGAACGCCCCCGGAGGCAGGCCTGTGAGCTGACCGGCATGCTCGCCCGTAATGTCGGCGTAGAGCGCAGCCGGGTCGCGACCGGCGGTGTTGAAGTTGCTGGACCCGCCGGGCTGAAGTACTCCCATGCCGTCGCCTTGGTAGGCCTGGAACTCGGTTTCCGTTCGTGTGAGACCGAAGACGTCGTGGATCGGCACGGTCCGATCGAACTTGGCGGTCTGGATCCAGTGGATCATCGCCTGGGTGACGTACTGCCCGGGTGCGAGGCTCTGCCGTTGGTTTGTGAGCTGGTTTATCACGTCGATCAGCCCGCGATCCGCCAGGAACGCCCGGAACCGTCCCGTGACGGCTTCATACTCCAGACCAAAACCCCACGTGCCTCGCTTGGTCAGCGTGGCGACGGGAGTCTGGATCGTCACGTCGCTTTCGATCATCCCCTCGACAGCGCCTGCGCGGACGGCCCCATATCCGAGATCGATCCGGATGCTCTGTTGCCGTGCGGTCTGGTAGAACTGTGCGATGGTCGCGGACGTGACGCGGTCGACCTGGACGATCACGTTGTCCCCGAACTGGAGGAGCACGCTCGACCGGATCCCCGTGCGCAACTGCGTCCCGGCGGCCAGTCGCTGTCCCTCACGCACGGGGGTCCACTGGGGCACTCCGCCCAGCGGGACCACCGGAGCAGCTAGGACCTTCCCCACAACTCTGACTGCCACCGCCGCCGGACCCTCCTGTCCGGCCGGAGCGGTCGCTCTCGGCCGCGTCTCCAAGACTGGGGAGCCGCCCACGGGTTGGGCAATACCCATCTGGGCAGCAGGAACCAGCAGGCCCATGAACGCCAAGCTCATAGGATTACGAAGGTTAGGCATACATCACCTCGGCCCGGCCAGCGCCGCCGCAAGGACGTTGCCGCCGCATCGGGTGTACGTCGCAACCTCTGTGCCACATGCTTTGCGCCAACCTCCCGCTCAGCGGGCTTCGACCGGGCGGGGCGGGGCTGGGGAAAGCGGAGTGCCCGGGGGAGGGGCTTCGCCGAAGTCAGCCACCTCGCTCTGGTAGATACCGCGTTTGCGCATGGTGTCGTCCGCCTTACGGAGGAGCTCGGTGAGCTCCGCACCGGTGATGTACCGATAGGGTGGGCTCTCGCTCATCAGACCGCGATACACGAGTTCTCGGAGTGCGTATCGCCGGTCGCCCAAGCCCCAGCTCCCCAACAGCATGCGGTTGATGCCGCCCCGCAGGCGGAGGATCCGGGCGGTCATGTACGCGACGGTGCCGTTATCCACGGGCTGATCGGGTCGCAGCCCCCAGGCTGGACGCAACACCTGGCGCTCCTCCAGTTTGCGACGGCGGTCCTCGTGGGACCGGCTGGTGTCCTGGCCGTCGGACAGGATAAGCATGGCCCGGCAGGCCTCGTCGACGGTAACGGTTGGTTGCCAGACCAGGTAATCATGAAGGAAGGCCACGTCATCAAGTTTGTCCGGGTCCGTCGTCGGCGGGCGACTGCTCGCGACCTCGGGCCCTTCGGCGGTAGGCGTCGTTGCGCAGCCGACGGTGAAGCACAGTATCAGTCCGGCCATCGGCAATCCGGGCCACGTGGGGTGCCGGGCCCGTGAGCTCGGATCCCTCGGCGTCTGAAGCGCGCCGGTCGCTTCTGCGCGGTCCCGACGACCCGCCGGCGGCGGGGCAAACGGCAGTCGGGCGGTGGAAGTGGCGGGGACCATCAGAAGCTCCAGGTAACACCCGTCAGTAAGAACGTGCGCGTCGTCTGATCGCTGAAGGCGTCGCCGGGGAAGAATACACCATACCGGGTCGTGAGCGACAGGTCGCTGGTGACGCGCCAGTTTGCGAAGTAGTCCATCTCCCAACCCAGATAGCCGTCGCGTCCATCGGCTGTCGGGTCGGAAACCGCCGCGTTCTGCCGGTTCTTGAAGTAGAGGAACCAGTCGGTACCGAGTTCGAGGTGGCGGAGAACCTCGACGTTTTCGAAGGGCAGGAAGGCCGCCCCGAGCCGCCAGATGTGCACGTTGCTCAGCCGCGGGGCGAACGACAGGCCCGTATCTCGCCAGCCGAACCCGACGAAGCTATTGTCGTCGCCCCGGGTGTTGCCGCCCACGGCGTTGGTAGGGCTGAAGCGTCGGTCCGCGTCACCGCTGGCAAACATGTACTCACCGAAGTATCTCGGCTTGAATCGCCCCTGGGAGAGGTACTCGATCGTGAAATCGAACGCCCACGCTTGGATGCGGTCGCGTCGCATGAACTTGCGGTGGCCGTAACTGGCGCCCTGTTCGAACACCCATTCGGTGCTGTACCGCAGATTTCGGTAGAGCTCGCCTCGCGAGCCGACGCCGACGTAGGACGAGTCGTATGCGTAGTTCTGAAGGTAGTTCTCAGGTGACTCGTTGTTCTGATCGTCGTTCCAGAAGATGTACGCAAAAGGCTGGTGTTTGCCCCCGAGGTAGCGGGCCTGCAAGCCCCAGAACGTGCGCTCCATCTCTCCGCCGTCCGGCCGGCTTCGTTCGATGTCATCCATGCTCTGGATGCTCCGGCCCATCAGGCCGGTGACCTCCCAGGCCTTCCACCTCGTGGTCAGCAGAATGTGGTCCATCGGGAGCGAAAGCGCATATCCCGTCCCCAGTTCGACGAGGTCTCGGCCGATCCTGAGCTTCAGGTCGGCGTCTCTCATCGGCCGATGCCGGGCCCGCATCGCTTTGGCCAGATCGAACTCGTACCAGCCGCGCTCGAGGTTGGGGCCCTCGATGTCATCCTCATTGCCGCTGTACGAGTCGCCCCGGTTGAAGTCGATAAGACTGAGCCGGGGCCGGACGTAGAACTCGTGAGCGCCCTGGTCGAGCGACAGGTCGGCCCACAGGCGCAGGTCGTTTCGGCGGACGGTGCGGGAGCTGTTGAGCCCGTCGTCGTAAATCAGGAGCCAGAAGTTGTACCACCCGCCCCAGTCGAAATCGACCTTCTGCGCAGCGGGCAACTCGCGGTCGAGGCGCTCCCACACCTGACGCTCGAGATACTGCTGCTGCCGCAGATAGGCATCCGGCTCGGCCACCTGGGCCGGGGCTGAAGGGCCTGCGATGCCGACGACGGCCGTGGCCAGCGCGCACACCCTCCGGAGGTTTGTCCGCGGTCGACGCGCCCGTGGCTTGCGGATGTGCATTGCCGGTTACATGCTCGAAGAATGGAACTCGGTCCGCAGCCGCACCGCGCCTCGGCCGCACGTGACCGGTCCCGCCGGCTTCATCGTCGCCGGTATGATGCGCCACGAGTCGGAGAAAAGCAAGCGGAAACCGTTGCTGCCGCGGAGCTTGGCTTGCGGGCTCCGCCTGAGGCCCCGGTGGGCCGCGCCCCGGTGGCTCGGCGATTGTCGAGCCGACCGGTACTGTTATACTGCTGGAGGCCACCCGCGCTGGAGTCAAGGCACGGGCCGGCCCCGGACGATAGACTGCGGACCGGGCGGATCGGAGCCGGACCGCCCGCTTCCGTGAGGCTCAGCGACAAGGAGGTTGCGATGCACTTCCGCGAGTGGGCCCCTCTTCACCTGGGAGTCCTTCTGATGTCGAGTGCCGTGTGGGCCACGCGTGCAGAGCCGGCCGGAGCCACCGATCCGTTCGCGCTCCGCGCGGTCAACGCTGCCAGCAGGGCCCCCGTCGAGCAGGCCCGATCCAACAGGGCGCCGGGACGAACCGTCGTTTCATCCGCGGATGCCTCACCCAGACGGCCGTCGGCAGCACCGGCGGCTTCCGAGGCCACCAGGCGGGGGGCCGAGCTTCATTGCGACCTGCGATCGGTGGTCGCGTTGCAGATTGCACTGGAGAAAACGGGCTTCTCGCCGGGGATCATCGACGGTCTACCCGGTCCGAAGACCGAGCGGGCGATCCGAGAGTTTCAGCGGGCCCGCGGGTTGCCCCCGACGGGTGTGGTCGACAGCGCCACGCGGGCGGCCCTCGGTATCCAGGAAGACGACGCGTTCATTCGCTACACGGTCACCGCAGCCGATCAAGCCGCCGTGGGCCCCGTGCCTGCCGGCTGGGTCGAGAAGAGCCGGCTGACAAGGCTGGCTTACCCATCGCTGGCGGAGGCGATCGCGGAGAAGTTCCACTGCTCGCAGCCTCTGCTGGCACGCGTAAATCCCGGGCGCAGCCTGGGCGGACTGCGCCCGGGTGACACCCTGCTGGTTCCCAACGCTCAGGAGGTCGAACCGGCCGGCCGGGCCGCGCGGCTGGAGGTCGACCTGGCGAACAAGCTGATCAAAGCGCTTTCTGAGGACGGGCGCGTGCTCGGTCTCTTCTTCTGCTCGGTGGCGGCTCGGAGGGAGAAACTGCCCTCGGGGCGGGCCGAAGTCGTGGATATTGCCGTGAACCCCTCGTACACCTTCGATCCGGAGATGTGGCCGGAGGTCAAGGGCATCCGCGAAAAGCTCACCATCCCGCCGGGGCCGCGGAATCCCGTAGGCGTAAGGTGGATTGCGCTCAGCCTCCCCGGGGTGGGGATCCACGGGACGCCCAACCCGGAGCTGATCGGCAAGACCGGTTCACACGGCTGCATCCGCCTGACCAACTGGGACGCGGTGCGGCTGGCGAAGATGGTCAGGCCCGGCACGCCGGTCCGCTTTATGGGGGGTCCCGGCGAGCGTTTGGCGGATGCCCACTAGCATCCCCGGGGACCGACGCCCGATCCATCGCAGCGACACGCATCCCGGCAGGCAGTCCGCTGGACACGGCGTTGTGGCCGGTGTGCGGGCTGGGGCAGGAGCGCCCGGATGTGGATGCCTGCTATGCGGCGATGGATGCCCTGTTGGCTCGTCGGCCGGCGATCCAGAAGGCGCTGGCGGCGGCCGGTTGCTGCCGGTAGCCCGATCAGAGGCCGCGGGGCCATAACCGATCTAGAAAACCGTAGCTGCATGTAAGCACCGGTCGCTTCGATCCACAACGCTAATCTCTACAAGCCATTGTGCTAAAGCCAGTTGCAGATATTATGATCTTTAGGATCGTATTTGAAAAAAGTTTTCAAAAGGCCTTGATTCGCGATGGGGACTCGGCTATCTTACCGGCTGGGAGGAGATAGCGGCCTCCGGCACTTCGCTTGAGTCCCTTCCGAGAGAGAGGTTGGCGCTACGGGTAGGTTCCGCAGTGCCTAAGAAAAAGGATGGAGGAAAGGCAATGCGCCCCGGTCTCTTGCTGATCGCGACGGTTGTTTCCGTGTCCTGCACCGTGGTTTCGGCGGCCCCGATCAACGGGTTGTACGCGAGCATGGAGCTTGGCGGGACAATGATCGATGGTCGATGGAGCGAAGGATGGCCCGGCGGCGGTCCGCTCCAGGTCGGGAACACGGTCCACGCCGCAAGCTGGGACGGCGCCGTACTCGGCGGGCAGTGGGAGCTCAAGGGCCCTGCGCTGGCTGCTCCGCCGACGGTGCTGATCAACACCTTGGACATTAACGGCAATGGGCTGATCGTCTATCTGGCAAGCTACGCCGGCGGCACGCTGATGCTCGACTCGAGCGGTCCATGGGGTGTGCCCGGAGACCCCGACTATACCTTCAACGTGGACACCTACAATCACACGACCACGTACACGTACGTTCAAGGCGTGCCGGTCACGTACACGATCATTGCGAACCTCCGCGGCACGTGGGCGGACGACCCGAGCAAGAAGATAACGTTCCTGGTTGCGGCGGCCGTGCCGACCGGTCAGTCGCCCAGTCCCATGCCGGCGGACTACCCGGCGCTTCTGCCGCCGGGGACCACCACCGGGGCGTGGGGCATCATCCAGAAGATGCGGATGGAAATCGTGCCGGAGCCGGCCACGATCGCGTTGATGATGGTCCTGGCCGGCGGCGGGTTGCTGCGTCGTCACTGCCGCTGATGCGTCCGGTTTTAGATACCTGCGCGGGCCGTCCGGCATCGGGCGGCCCGTTTTGTATGCGCGGGGCGGGACAAACCGGTCGCGGACGCGGGCCGTAGCGCAGGCTTCGGGCCTGTGCTCGCGAGGCAAGCCCGCGCACTCACGCCTGATCCCCCGGCCAGCGATCGGGGACGATCGGATGCGAAACGTCGAGACCCCGGAGGACTGTGGCAGCCTGATGCCGAAGAGGACAGGTGCGAAAGAAACAGGTGTCAGGCGGTATCACTACCGGCGCGAACGGGGTACGGCAAGGACCTGCCTGGCTTCAAAGTGCCGGAGAGTTCACAGAGGCGGCGATGGGATTCGAACCCATGAATAACGGATTTGCAATCCGTCCCCTTGGTCCACTTGGGTACGCCGCCCTACAGCGTCAAACGGCAATCTAGCATCTCCGCAGGCGGTTGACAAGGATGCTGTATGCGCCCGGTCGAGCCGCGGATAGCCGCGCAGGTTGAGAGGGGGCCGTGCGACCCCCGGGTGCTGCGTTGCCGGCCGTACTGACCATGTCGTCCGCGATCGTCACGAACGCGGACATGCGCGGGTCTGCCCGACGGCTTGACCCGGAGGCGGACATCTGCGACATTAACTTGTTCGGCTTAAGGGGCTTCGGGACGATCGGAGCAGGCAAGCATGATTCTGTCGAATGATCTTCGCGTCGGCCGTGCCATCATCCACGAGGGGGAGATCTACATCGTCAAGGAGTGTCAACACACGGCCAAGGGTAACTGGCGCAGCTACATGCAGACGCGACTGAAGCACCTGAAGACGGGACGGATCATCGACGTGCGGTTTAACATGGGCGAGCGGATCGAAGTGCCGTTCCTGGAAAACAAGGAGTACGAGTACCTCTACAGCGAGGGCGACCACCTTGTGCTCATGGACACGGAGAGCTACGACCAGATCCACGTCCCGATGGAAGTGCTCGGCGATGGGGCCCGGTTCCTGAAGCCCAACGAGAGGGTGACGTGCCAGCTCAGCGATGGACAGATTCTGACGATCGAGCTGCCGAACGTGGTGGAACTGACGGTTACGGACACCCCACCGGTAGTCAAAGGAGCGACCGTTACCAATCAGCCCAAGGATGCCGTTCTGGAAACGGGGGCGCGCGTCAAGGTCCCGGCCTTCATTGAGCCGGGTGAAGTCATCCGGGTGGACACGCGGACGGGCGAGTACATTGAGCGGGCGAAGAAGTAAGCGGCTGCCCGGGCGAGGACGGTCGCCTGACAGGCACGAACCGCAGACTCGCCGCATGGGCGCTCACGGCAGAGACGCTGCCCGATCGTCATTCTTCGGGGGCATAGGGCTGCAACGCGACCAGGTACTCATAAAGCGAAACCGCGGCGTTTTCCGTTGGATTCGATTCCCCGTACAGCAGAGTAACGTTCTCCCGCAGGGCACGGCGACTCAGCTCACGGAGCCGTTCTTTGAAACCTCCCCGGCTGAGTGCCTCGTGATGGCGGGCGCGGAAATACTCCCATCCATCCGGGTGTTCCTCGAACCACGCGGCGAGATCTGGCGAGGGTGAGCCTTCCCGAAGCCACCGGTCCACACGACACCACGCTGCCAGGTCTCGCGTCAGCCCCACGGGGCCGACCCACAGGCGAAGCCCATCGTCCGGCTCTGCGGCGTCGAAGAGGTTCTTGATCTGAATCATGGGTCCACTTCCGGTGCCCAGCGTCTTTGGCCCACTACATCATAGCACGGTATCCGCCTGCCGGCGCGGCTCCGCAGGGGCCGGCGCGGGGAAACCATGCCGAGCCGTAGATTGACCGGACCGGCCCTCGGCCTTACGCTGCGGAAACCACCCCAGACGGATGAAGCGTGCTATGAGACCTCGCAAGAAGGCGTCATGCGCGGGGGCAGCGGTGGCCGTGCTGATGGTCGCGTGCGCCGGCGGGTGCCAGCAGGCCGGGGCGCCGTATCACCGGCCGCTCAAGCCGGTTGCGGATCGTCTCGTGTCGGCTTATCCCGACCTCTCCTCCGGACGTTTTTTGATCATCGCGGACTTTGAGGCCGTCGAGCAAGGCGCGATCTTCCGTATTTCGCCCTCCACCGCTGCGGCATATGTGGGACTCGTGACGGAGCGGGCACGTCCGGAGACAGGTGCAGGGGCGCTGAAGGTGCGCCTGACCTCGTCGGAACAGGAACTCGTGGTGGAGGACGCGGGCCAGGGGAGCTGGACGCTGCCGCGGGACTGGTCCCGGTTTCACCTGTTGCTGATCAGCGTGTACAGCCCGCGTCCTGTGAGCGGGCTGACGTTCCGGGCACGCAGCGGCGTGGAAAAGCCCGCGGAGTTTCAGCGCGGCGGGATGATCCTGCGCGAGGGATGGAACCTGATTCGGATCGACCTGGGGGACCTGTCCGAGCGCATCGACGTTTCGGACGTACGGCAGCTTCGCTTGGGCTTCTCGGCGCTGTCAGAGCCGATCGAGATCTACCTGGACGACATCGTCCTGACGGATAACGCCCAGGACGTGCTCGGCTCACCGCAGGGCCAGCCGGGCGACCTGTACGTGCGATCGGAAGGACGACGGCTCCGGGTGGGCGTGGTGGAGCGGTTCGAGCTGGTCTTTGCACGAGGGCAGATCGTGGGCTGGTTCGACCTGCACAACGATCCGGATCGTCTTCACAACCTGACGGGCGGGGGCCCGCTGGGGCCTTTGCCGGTGGTGCTGGAGCAGGCCGGTGGAGTCCTGACGGGGGCGGACGAAGCCGCGGGCTGGGAGGCGTTGGGACCCGCTGCCGAGACGTTTCAGAAACTGGTGGAAGCCACGCCCGTGCGGGCAGTAATCTGGGGCGAGCGTCGGTTCGGCAGCGCCACGGCCAGCGCGCCGTCGGAGCAATCCCCCCTGCACCGCTGGGTATACACCGTTTACCCGACCGGGAAGGTGTACATCGAGTTCGGAGGCACATTGAGTCTGCCCGGCTTCGTCCCGTCCGTCGGGTATCTGGTGGCGTGTGCCGACGGCGAGGGCTTTGATCGCGTGCTTCATCCTGCGACAGGCGAACCGGACGACCGTAACGCGGAATCGGCTGCGTACGTGCTGTACCGCCGGCCGGAGGACTCGCGGCCCGATATGCTGGTGGGGTTCTACCGCCCCGCCGCGGCTCCGAAGGTCAAGGGTGTGCGGCACGGGCGGGACCCGCGACTCGGGTCGTTGTTTTTCGGAGGAGATGTCGAACCGGTGACCGTGTGGGCGGCGCTGCTGAACGTATGGCCCCCTGATGTGGACGGGCCGGCGCAGGCGGAAGCGATCCTTCTGGATTACATGAATCCGCTGCCCCTCACGGTAACGGCCGGTCGGCTCGTCCGCACCGACGCCGGCGACTTCGACAACGACGGCTACAACGAGTCGCGCGGGCACTACACGCTGGAGCCCGACGGGGCGGTGCTGAAGCTGCGTCTGGACGGTACGCGGCGGATGCGATTCGCTCCCGCATTCAAAGTGGTCGACACGTCCGACGCCGACGTGTGGGCCTACGTGGATGGGCTGGAGATCCGGCCGGTGGCGCGCGATGCCGAAGGCCAGGCTGTGTTCCAGGTGCCGGACGTAATCGATCGCGAGACGCTGATCGAGGTGACTGCCCGGAAGCGCGCCGCCGCCAAGTGACGCCGGTGGAGACCCGAGGGCCGCACGCGCGCAGGCCGCCGGCGGGTCTCAGGAAGCCACCGCCCGCAGGCCCAAACGCTACCGAGGCCGACGCGAGCCCGCAGGCGCTCGGCCTGTGACGCCGCGGCGGTCGGCACCCGGCCTTCGACGGGCCGGGCGCGGGTTGTGGGAGGGCAACATCGGTGGCGGACAGCGGGGCGATTCGGAGGGCGGTTGACGGCGCTGAAAGCGAACCGCTTGACACCTCCGGAGTCGAGAAATAAGCTCGTTGTGCGAAGTCACGGTTCACTCATAGCGTGGGAGCGCCGATGGACGTCCGGATGGATCTGGCTCGGATCATCATCTCCGAGACCAGCGACCAGCAGATTATCGTGCTGAAAGAGCGAGGGGGGACGCGTCAGTTCCCGATCGTCATCGGCTTGCACGAGGCGCTGGCGATCGACCGCCGGATCAAGGGGTACGCGACGGCACGCCCGTTGACGCACGAGCTGCTGGCCAACGTGATCCAGTCATTGCACGGCGAGCTGGAGCGGATCGTGATTCACGACTTGCGGGATCACACGTTCTATGCCAAGCTGATCATCCGCCAGAACGGCGCGCTGGTGGAGGTGGATTCGAGGCCGTCCGATGCAATTGCCGTCGGCGTGGCGAGCGACACGCCGATCTACGTGTCCGAGCAGGTGCTACGAGACGTGACGGAGAGCCCGGGCCCCTGAGGACGGTTCAACCGTCGCCCAGAGCGGGTTCGTTCAGGGTTTCATTTACCAGCCAGGCTCATGATCGGCACGGATACCGAGAAGAAAGCGGACTCCTTTGTTTCCGCATGTGAGCGGATCTGGGCGGAGGAAGGGCTGACCAACGGTCCCCGATACCTGACCCGGGCGCCGGCGCGGCTGGACGTCATGGGGGGGATCGCGGATTACACCGGCTCGCTGGTGCTCCAAAGCGCGCTTCCGATGGAGACGCGGGTGGCCATCACCGCGCGGACCGACCAGAAGGTCAGCATGACGTGGCTGAATCCGCCCGGGGAGGGTGGCGCCAGCCATTGCCTCTGGCCTCTCTCGGCCCTGTACACCTCTGCGGGCAAGCTCGGGTCGCCGGAGAGTTTTGCCGCCCACTTCGATGCTTCCGGGTGCGGATGGGCCCGGCACGTCGCCGGCGTATTCTACACGCTGCTGGAGGCGGGTGCCGTGCCCCATTACGGCGGGGGGGCATCGCTTTCCATCGAGTCCAGCATCCCGCCGGGGGTGGGCCTCGGGGCATCGGCGGCGGCGGCGGTGGCCACGGGGCTGGCGCTGGCGGCGCTTACGGGGCGCCCCATCGCCCCGATCGAGCTGGCGCGGCTGTGCCAGCGTGCAGAGAACCTCGTCGTCGGCACACCGGCAGGGATCAGCGACAAGATCGTCCCGTTGCTGGCCAAGTCCGGTACATTGCTGCAGATGCGGTGTCAACCGCACGAGATCCTGGGGTACATGCGGCTGGGCGCGGGCGTGACCGTGCTCGGAGTCGACAGCGGCCTCCGAAGCGACAAGCGGATCACGCGATTCGTCGAAACGCGCGTGGCCTCCTTCATGGGGCTGCGCATCATCGAGAGCATCCTCCGCAGCCGGGGGGCCAACGGCCACTCGCTGACGGGGGGCTACCTGGCCAACACGACCCCCACAGAGTACGTGGAGACGTTCCGGGACCTGCTGCCCACCAAGATGCGCGGTCGGGATTTCCTGGAACGCTTCGGACACATCGACGACGCGGTCACACGCGTCGAACCGGACGTCATCTACAAGGTCCGCTCACGCACCGAGCACCACATCTACGAGAACGACCGTGTGCACCGGTTTGCCGAAAGGCTGAGCCGCGCGGCCCGCACCGGCGAACGGGACGCCCTGATCGAAGCCGGCGAACTCATGTACGCCTCACACTGGAGTTACAGCCAGCGGTGCGGCATGGGGACCGTGCAGACGGATATCCTCGTCAATCTATTGCGCGAGAAGGGCCCGGCCCGCGGCATCTACGGCGCAAAGGTCACGAGTGCGGCGTGCGGGGGGACCATCGCGGTCCTGCTGGCCGACAGTGCCGGCGCCCGCGAGGCGGTCGAGGAGGTTTGCCAGGCCTACGCTCAGCGAACCGGCCTCAAACCGCGGATCTTCAGCGGCTCGGCCGACGGCGCGGCCGCCGAGCCCCCCCGGCGGCTGGATCAGAACCTCTCCTGAGACCGCGTCGTGCCGAGGGTGCGAAGCCCCGCGCTGCGGAAGGTCTCCGGATGCCGAGACGCGGGTGCCCCAATCCGCGGGCGGCGGATTACGGCGGCAGACACACGGGCGCGACCCCCTTCCCGCCGTCGCCAGCTCCGATCTCGATCGCCTGCACGATCGCCTCTCCTCCGTGCGTGTTTCGGAACGCGACGCAGATCACGCCGTTGGCCGGCTGCACCCCGTTGAACACAAGATCCACCGCCCGGCACAGGCCCGCCCACTTCGGCGCAGGGCTGGCGGGCCGGGTCTCGGATCGCGTCAGTCCGGCCGCGGTGGCGGCGATATCGAGGTCGCGGACGACCTCCCGACCGTTGATGGCTATGGTGACGGCGCGGAGTCGGGGCTCGATGTTGCGGGTCTCAGCGAACTTGAGCCGCACGTAATAGGTGCCCGGCCCGACTGTCAGATTGGCCCAGAACTCGCGGCCGTGGACGCCGTACCGGTATAGTTCCGGATCGTCCGTGCCTTCGATCACGATCTGCCTCGGGCGGGTGTACCAGGCCGCTTCGACGGAATCCACCGCGTCGCCAAGACGAACGACGAACTCGGTCGCGGGACGCCATGCGTGGCCCTTCGAGTCGATCATGTCGTTTCGTCCGGTGTACCCGAAGAGCAGCCGCTGCGGTCCGGTGGGACCCCCGCCTTCCCCGAACGGGGGATCCGCGGGAGCGGAAGCGTATTGAACCGCCTGGATCGCGACCTGGTTTCCCTGCGAGAGCGGGTTCCTGTCCCCGCGGACTACAATCCTCAGGGTGTGCGGGCCGGCGGGCAGACCGCTGCGGTAATAGATGACGTGGCCGGACCGGGCGGCGGGACACCAGGTATCGATCGGTGCGAGCTGTTTGCGGCCGTCGAGATACACATCCGCCCGCCCGCCTTCCGGACTCGCCGATCCGATCACCCGGATCTGAGTCCCGTCGAACTGGCACTCGATCGACGCTTGCGCCTCGGCGGAGACGTATTCATCGGGCTCGGACGGCGTTCCGGCCGGCCCGGTGCGGGCGGCCCGCGCCCAGCGCCCCGTGCGCCTGAGCGATGCCGCCGGCAGCTCCTCCTGAGCATCGTCACCTTCCACGGTCACCTCGGCCAATCCATCGTGACGGACGGTTACGAGGTAATCGCCGCCCGGCAGGGCCCGGACGACGTAACCGTTGGCGGCCGCATCGCTGCGTTCCCGAAGCTCCCCGGCATCTGCTGCGACCCGTTGCGGTCGGAAGGCGAGACGCAGCACGTCGATCTCGGGCCGATCGAGCGGACCGCCCCGGGGCCCTGCCGGGCGGACCGTCCGGTACCTGACGAGTCCCTTGCGATAAGTGACCTGGGATACGACGCTGGTGCTGCGTACGATGTGGTTCTCGCGGGGGGCAGCGAAAAGCTCGGGCATCCACGCGATGGCGTTGACACAGTGCTTGAGGGCCATGGGGTGAGCGATCTTGAACCAGTCGCCGGCCACGATGGCTCCTCCGTCGATATTGTCCTCCACCACACCGGTATCGTGGGCGTCATAGGTGGCCAGGATCATCTGACGCCGGCCCATTTCGCGGGCCCACTCGTCGCCGGTCAGCGCACCGTACTGCATGTAGACGGGGGCGAGTTCCATCGGACCGTACCACAAGGATCGCCCACAGCAGGCGGATGACTCCGGGTAAGCCCACGCCCCGCTGTACACGTCGCCGCCGGAGCCCGGCGCCACACTCGTGCGATTGAGGAACAGCGTGAGGATGTTGCGGGCGTCGGTTCGCCAGCCGGCGAACTCCTCGGGGTGCTCCATCAGGTATCGCGCCACGAATTCCGTCACGTTTTCGACCTGGACGGGGCAGGGCCAGTCCCAGTAGTTCCGGCCCCAGGTATCATGGCCGGTCCAATCCGGCAGGAGCACGTCCCGCAGATAAGCCACGCCCGCCTGGCGAGCCTCGACAATGGCATTTTCGCGGCCGGTATAGCCGTCGCGAATCAGAGCGTCAAAGAACTCGAGGAGGAAGGCCACCCCGCCCGTAGCCCTGTCTTCCCATGACACGTCTTCGGGATTCGCATAGCGGGGCCAGGGAGGCACGCCCGGGCGGCGGTTTCGCTTTTCCGCCAGAAGGTCTGCCCAATGCCGGGCAGCCTGCATCCACCGTTCGTTCCCACAGAGTTGTGCCGCCCGAACCAGGGCCAACCCTGCCTCGCCCACGATGTCCAGTTGGATGAACCCATGCGGGTCGCACCGGCCGTAGGGTCTGCCCCGAACCGGCACGCTGACGAGGAAGAGCGGCCACGGATGCTCGGGCGGGGTCTGGCAGTAATCCAGGAGGGCATCGGCCTGAGCCGTGATCAGCGCCAGGGCGGCGGGGTCTCCTGAGTAACGGTAGTAATCGACGAGCCCGCTCAGCACGTATGCAGCCCGCTGACCCAGGTCGCCGTTGGCCCAGTCGTTGATCGGCGGGATCGTAATTGTTCCGTCGTCGGCGATCCTCCAGGCGCCGCTGAAAACGAACTCGGGCAATGAGGCGACGGCCTGCTCCCGGCCGGACCACGGGTATCGTTTCAGCGTCTCGGCTGCGACCCGCACGCGGTGGTCGAGCTGACCGTTGCCCCCGCGGTACCAGGGAGCAATGACGCCGTGCGAGTCCTCCACGGCCGGGTGTGCGTAGTAGCGGGCCTGTCGCGTGGCGGGCAGCGCCGCGGCCGCTATGCTCATGCTGACCAGTGCCGGGCAGCAGATCTGCCTCATGTCGCGTTCTCCGTTAACCTTTGCCTGTTCCTCAACGGATACGGAAATAACCTGTTGAAGCGGAGCCGGTGCGGGCACGCGCCTGGTTCCGTCCCCGCAGGCGTCCGCGGGGGCGCCTTCACTGAAGCGCCACCTGGACCGTGTGCTCCTCGTCGCCTCGCCGAAACGCGACCTCAACGACGTCTCCCGGCGCGTGTTTTTCCAGGGCATTAAGCAGTTCGTCGGTGTTGCGCACGCGCTTGCCGTCGATGGCCACGATGACGTCGCCGAGGATGACGGCACCGGACCGCGCCTGACGCGTGCCGCGCAACCCGGCCTGCGCCGCTCCGGAGCCTTCTTCGACATCGCGAATCAGCACTCCGTCGATCCCCAGCCGACGGGCGATGTTGTCCGGGAAAACCTGGATTCCGAGCCGGGGTCTTGTAACTCTCCCCCTGGCGATGAGTTCGGGTACGACGCGGTTCACGGTGTCCACCGGGATGGCGAACCCGATCCCCGCGGAGGCTCCGGACGGGCTGTAGATCTGCGTGTTCACGCCGATGAGCCGCCCGGCGCTGTCCAGCAGCGGGCCGCCGGAGTTGCCGGGGTTGATGGCGGCGTCCGTCTGGATCACGTCGGAGATCGTCCGCCCGGTGACTGCTCGGATGTTTCGCCCGAGAGCGCTGACGACGCCGGTCGTCAGAGACTGGTCGAGCCCGAACGGGTTCCCGATCGCGAAGACCTTCTGGCCCACCAGAAGGTCGTTCGACGTGCCGATGGCGATAGGACGCAGTCGCGCCGCGGGGGCACGGATCCTGAGCACGGCCAGGTCCTTGTCCGGTTCAGCGCCGACGAATTCCGCCCGCCAGGCCGAATGATCGCTCAGCGTTACCGTGACGGCGTTGGCATCCTGAATCACGTGGAAGTTCGTGACCACGTGGCCCGCCGAATCCCAGATGAATCCCGACCCGGCCCCCTGAGGAATCTCCTCCGGATTCAGCCCGAAGTAGTCGGTCTGGATCGCCACACTCGTGACGAACACGACCGAAGGCGAGGCCCTCTCGAAGATCTCGATCGTCGTCCTCTCGTCGGAGGCCGGATCGCCCCGCGGCGTCACGGCGCGCGGCTCGGCCGGCGGGCGCGAGCTGCGGCACGAAGCATCCCGTAACAGGAACCATGCGCCCGCCAGGCCGATCAGCAAGACGACGACGATCGGTAGGCGAAACGGGTTCGTCGAGTCTTCTCTTGAAGGTACCATGTGGTTCATAATGCGCTGGCCTGCGCCAGACCGCCACAGGGGGCGTTTCCGGCGGGCTGAGGGCATGCCACCAGAACTCCGGGAAGCGGCCGGACCCGCGCGGCCGTGCGCCTCGCGCTGAGATGCCGCTACGGCCAATTCCTGTTGCCGTTGGGCCGGTAGGAGAACGCGTGTTGTCCCAGAGGCCGGCAGGCGTGCGGAGACGATCGGGCCCTGATACTGAGCGCGGTCTTGGGGGGTGACCGGGCTCGATGGCAGTCTGGTTGGGATTGGGGCGGTACCCGTTTCGATGACGCGAGCGGACGACGCGCGGGAGCGTCTTGAAGCCGCCGGCGGGGCCATAGCTCCGTCCGATCGGCCTGTGGCGCGGCCGTCGTGCCCCTCAGGGACCGGGCAGACCCGTGCCAGGGGGGAGTATCGGAATCGGCTCTGACCGGCAGACTCCTGCCCCCGAAAGCCGGCGTGACTCGCTCGGTATACAAATGGTCCTCTGACAAGCAGGTGGCCGCACCGGACGCCCACGCTCGACCGGGCCCATAGCCGGAGAACACATGGAGCACTCGAGCAGCTCACAGTCCGGGTGCCCACCCAAGCTTGGCCAGACAGCGATACAGGCGATTAAGCTTCCGAACCTCGGCGTCGTCGAGGCGCCTGTCGTCCGTGAATTGCGCGATCACACTCGCGAAGACCTTCGCATGAATGCTGCGAACCTGCTCCTCGTCCAATCCGAGGCGTTTCCTTTCTTGCATGACGTGCTCGACTTCCTCGTCCGTGATCTCAAGGTCGGCCACAACGGTTTTCAGGGCATCCCAGTATCCCGCAAGCGCTTGTCGAACCGGATCCAGCGTTTTGACATGACTGTAACCACTGCGGGAGCAGAATCGTTCGCAGCAGGGCAGTTTGAAGCTCGACGGATGCGGATAGGGATCGTTTTCGAAGCTGTCGACGAACTTGTACCTCTTGAGCCTGGCCAGCTCCCCGAAGGTCTGAATGCCGCGCTCCTGAATGGCTTCAAGGTACCGCACCAGCAGGTTTCCGGAAGCCAAAGCGTCGCTGGCGGCCATGTGCTTCGGTTCCCACCCGATCCCGTGAAGCCGACATGCCTCATCCAGCCTGCATCGCGGCCCCAGTCCCAGCATCGGTCGGAGGTACATCAAACAGACATGCGGCGGGCGGTGATCGACACCGACGGTTTGAAGTTCCGACTCCAGAAACCGGATGTCGAAGTACGCGTTGTAGGCCGCGACGACGCACTGGTGTAAGACGCCAATGAGTTCCCCGGCGATGTCCGCGAACCGCGGCGCTTTGGCGACGTCTGCATCTGTTATCCCATGTATTTCCGTTGCGGCCACGCGCCTGAGCGGATTAACCAAGGTGTCGAGGACCACCTGTGGAGGGCGTCCTGGTTCGAGGCGCACAACAGAGACTTCAACCACCCGGTCATACCGGGGCGTCAACCCCGTGGTTTCGAAGTCCACGATGGCGATGGGAGTATCGAGGATTCGGCGGGTTGAGACGCCTGCCATCAGTGATTCCTCGCGCGCCCGTGAGCACGATCCTGAATCCACGGGCTCAACAAAACGCACCCGGCACCGGAGCGTCTCAGCAATCCAGTCAGCCGCACACGTGGACTGAGACTGCTGCTTTGCGGTCGCTGCGGCACGGCCGGTCACAGCGGCCGGTTACGCCTTCCGAAATCGCGGGCGGCTTTCAGCGCCGGCCAGTCCGGGCGCGGTGGACTTGAACCGGCGACCTCTTGCGCCCAAGTCAGGCACTCCAGCCGAGGCTGACCTACGCCCCGGCACCGGTCGACGCCGCGGCCGGGCGAACGTGGGCCCGACGGGTCGGGCATTTGATTCGCCTTCCGATAGCGTGTCAACTGCCCCATGTTTGGCGGCCCCCGTCGCCTCGGCTCGGCGACGCCGGTCCTTCACGGGGGATCGAAGGAACCCGGGTGTAAGACGAATGCTTCCAGCGACGATCGGTTTTCGCTCCAAGCGGCTGGCGCGTCCGCATGCCGCGGCAGGTCTGATGTGATCGTCGGGATTCCTCGGTCGTTTGCCGCCCAGATCTGGTAACGCCGCGGCGTGAGGTATCCGATGTGGCCGCCCGAAGGCGGCCGTGGTGGTGAAGGCTGGCGGGGCGGCGATCCGACGCTCGATGTGCCTGTGGGCTTCAGGCCAGCGCGTCGATGCTTCTCAGGGCGGCGCTCAGGTAGCCGAGCGCATGCGCCATGCCTGCGTGCCAGGGCGCGTCGCATTCCATGCGGGGGGTGTGGTCAGGAATGACGACGCCCTGAAAGCCGACCTCGTGCAGGGTCCGCAGGGCGCGCACGACATCGAGGTCGCCCTCGTCGATGAACACCTCGCGATACTCGGGCACCTTGCCCCGCACGTTGCGGCAGTGAACATAGGCGATCGCATCACGGGGGCCGTAGCGGCGGATCGCTTCGTACACATCGCCATCGGTCATTTCCTGGAGGCTGCCCAGGCAGAACTCAAGCGCATTGGCCGGGCTCGGAACGACGCCGAGCAGCCGCTCATACAGGTGCGGCTGATACACGAGCCTGGCCGTGTCTCGGAGAGTGGGCATCGGCGGGTCGTCGGGGTGCGCAGCCAGGCGGACGCCGGCTTCCTCGGCGACGGGTACCAGTTCGCGCAGGAAGCGTTCGAACCGGTCCCACAACTGCGCGGAGGTGACCTCTCCGATGTCTCCCGCGGGGGCGTCCGGGTCATAGCACATGTTCCACACCTGCCCGCGGGGAATGGGCGTCTGGCGGGGGCCGTTCGTCGCGGAGAAACCGACGGCCACCGCGCCGCCACGGGCGTGTGGGGCTTCGACGTGGCCCCAGACGCCGGCGATGGAGAAGTTGTAGCCCATGATGGGGATGCCGACGCGGCCCATCCGTCGGATGATCTCCTTGAGACCCTCCATCTGCTCGCTCCGTCGGGGGCCGTCCAGCAGGACGTCATGCCAGTGGGACGGGTCGAAGTTCTCGATGGCCTCGAGCGTGAGGCCCTCGGCGTTGACGGCGGCCTTGAGCGCGCGGAGTTCCGGTTCGCTCCAGAGCGGCCTGGCACGGGTGACCCCCCGGTGCCGCGTTTCGTCCGTGCCATGGATGACGCCCCCGCTGAAGTAGTCCACCAGGTGCGCGACGATGTGGGTGGCGCCGGCCTGCCGGGCGAAGCGGAAGTTCTCCGGCGTAAGCATGTGACGGTAAAGGCCGAGTCCGAGTTTCATGCGTGATCTGGCCCCATGGGCGGGCGGTCCGCCTCGGTTCGACGTCAGGTCAGCCGGCCGTCCCGTGGCGGCCGGAATCGTGAAGGCCGCGTCCGGCGGGCAGCCGCCTGCGTTGCCCGGTTGCAGGGAAGAGCATTCAAAAGCCTATGCTCATACCGCCGTCCACGGGAAGCACCGCACCCGTGACGAACCGCGCCGCCTCCGAGCAGAGGTAGACGGCTGCCCAGCCGATGTCGTCAGGCTCTCCGAATCGCCGCATCGGCGTTCGCGCCAGGATCCGCTCCGAACGGGCGGGGTCGCCGTTCAGCGCCTTGCGCATCATCGGCGAGTCGATCCAGCCCGGGGCGATCGCGTTGACTCGCACCCCGTGCGGCGAGAGCTCCGTGGCCAGCGCCCGCACGAGTCCCAGGTAAGCCGCCTTGGCCGCCGAGTACGCCGCCACGAGCGGCACCCCGAACAGCGCGGCCATCGAGGCCGTGAACAGGATCGATCCCGAGTGTCGGTCGACCATGCCTGCCGCGCAGGCGCGCGTCAGTGCAAACGCCCCGCAAAGGTGGGTCTGCACCAGCGACGCGAACTCCTCGTCGGTCGTCTCCAGCGCGGGGCGTTTCAGGTGGTTGCCGGCGTTGTTGACCAAGATCGAGATCGGCCCTTGCTGCGATGTGATCCGCTCCACCACCGCCGCGGATTGCTCCGTGTTCGTCACGTCATGGACGAGATATCCCGCATTCCCGATCTCGTGGGCGGCCCGGCGAAGCGCGTCCTCGCGCCGGCCCAGGAGGATTGGTCGAGCCCCGGCCGCGGCGAGGCACCGCGCAATTGCCAGCCCCAGCCCTGAGCCGCCTCCGGTGATCACAGCCACTTGTCCGTCCAGCCGGAAGGGTTTCATTTGCCACGTTCCTTTCATCGAGGCCGCCCACTGTCGCGAGGGGACGGCCGCCTTCCCGGCAATCATAGTCCCCGTCGCCGCGGCGGTCGCCCAGTGTCGGCCCATACCGCGGGAGTGCCGGGCCAAGGGTGAGGACGCGGCCCGGGCCGCCCTGCGCGGAACAGGCGGCAGGCCGGTCAGCGGCGCTGCTGGCCTTCGAGCTGGGCCTCCCGGCGGTAGTGGCCCGGGGTCTGCCCCGTTTCCCGCTTGAAGACGACGCTCATGTACTCGGGGTGCTGAAAGCCGACGAGTTCGGCGATCTGGCTCAGCGGCAGATCCGTCTCGGCCAGGAGCTGTTTGATCCGCTTGATCCGCACCCGGCTGATCTCGGCCTGCGGAGAGTGGCCCAGGTACTTGCGAAAGCGACGTTCCAGTGAACTCCGGCCCATCGGCAGGAAGCGCAGCACGTCGTTGACCGTGCAGCCCTCACACGCGTGGTCCCGGATGTACTTCATGGCGGCGGCGATTTCCGGGTCTTCGACGGCGAGCACATCCGATGACTGACGGGTCTCCACGCCGACGGGTTCGATCAGCCGATCCATGCTGGCCGGCGGCTCACCCTGCATCATCGCATCGAGGGCCGCGGCGGCCTCGTAGCCGATCCGCTGAGGGTTCGGGATGATGCTCGACAGCGGCGGGTGGCAGAGCCTGCAAAGCACCTCGTCATTGTCCACACCGATCACGGCGATCATTTCGGGCACGGCGACATCCACGCGCCGACAGGCGTCGAGCACCTGCTGCCCGCGGGGATCGTTGCAGGCCATCAGGCCGCAGGGTTTGGGCAACTGCTGGATCCACCGGGCCATGCGGTTCTGGTCTTCATCCCATGCGGGCAGGTGCCGCCCTCGCCAAGGCGACTCGTACAGGTGGCAGGTGAATCCATGTTCCTCGAGGGTGCGGACGAAGCCCTCCCGTCGCAGCGCTGACCACTCGACGACGCTGTATCCGCAGAAGGCGAAGTTGCGGAATCCCCTCTCCAGCAGGTGCTGGGCGCCCAGCCGTCCGATCTGACGGTTGTCCGAACGGATTCGCGGAAACCCGAGGTCGCTATACAGGCTGTTGAGGTCCACTACGGGGACCTTCATGCTGCGGTAGGCCTCGGCCAGCCTGCGGTTCGTCGGGCGCGAGATGATCCCATCCCATCGGCTCCGCAGCAGCCACCGCGGCGGCATGGCGCCGTACTCGCGCTGCTCGAGGAAAATGGACCACGGCTGATGTGAACGGACGTATTGGGAGATGCCCTCCAGCACCTGCCGTCCGAAGATCGTGGAGGACTCGACGATCAGCGCTACACGAGATCGCCTGGCCATCGCTGGCCCTCGTCAATTTGATGTCCGTTCGAGCACTTAACTCAGCCCTTAGGCGCATTGTAATCGACCTCCCGGTGGTCCGTAAAGAGGATAGGGGCGAGTCGATATTGAAATTTATCATGGCGGCCCGTTCTCTCAATCTTCTGGATTTACAAGGATTAAGCCCATGAGTGACGCAGAATGATTGCCGGGCGTCGTGGAAGTTGTGATCCTTTTGCACGAGCCAACGTCCAAGGCGGCTTCCGCAAACGATCTAAGTATTATTGGGTCCTGTAAAAGTAATGTGATCCCGCTCCGGATGCCGACATATGGGGTATGAGACCGCATGGAAGCCCGGAACAACTGGAGCACCGGCGCAGGCGGGCCGTCGAGCTGATGCAGCAGGGCT
>Ga0209162_1000328_pt1 | contig 52703 bp, 57 predicted proteins | sample YNPNPMetaG_FD_187121 | JGI IMG/M metagenome (GOLD analysis project Ga0209162, IMG submission 187121) | Anoxygenic and chlorotrophic microbial mat microbial communities from Yellowstone National Park, USA - YNP NP MetaG (SPAdes) (version 2) ...
ATATATTCCAGCGCCTCGTCAACCGTATCAGCTGTCGGCAATATCTGCAACGGCGCGAGGAATTGCGTTGTTTGTGCGTGCAAACTCTCTTTTTGCGATTTGTGCGGATCGTACAAAAGAAATCGCACGCCTTGCGCCGCCCACTGCGCCAGCCAAAACGCCGTGCCGGTCGTCTTGCCGCTTCCACCCTTCCCAGCAACCGCCAACGCATTGTGTTCACTCCAGCGCCACACGACCGGAACGCGCCGCTGTTCGTCGTTCCGGTATGCGCCGAGGATGAGATTGTTTGTGAACGGAGGCAATTGCATATACGTCACGCAAATAGTCGCTCGGCGACACGCTGAAACGCAGGCCAATGATCTTTCGGGATCATCCAGAGCGTATTGGAGATGCTTTCGTTCAAGAACTGCAACGCTTTGCGCTCATTAAATGTCTTGCACAATGCGTACATGCGATGGTAATACCCGCCGATCACGCTGTCAACGAGATCGCATCAACCAACCCACGCGCCACTTGCTCATAATAATTTTGATACATACACCCCTCCGCTTTACTCAATATCTTTTCGATACTGGTGCCATCCGTAATAGTCATTTTTCCAAAATTGCGTCGAACGTTCGGTTTTGATAAGCACGTCATCGGCGCAACTGGTAAAATTGCTCATTGCCGGATTTTCACGCCAAAACGCGATGTGCTCAAACGGCGACAAATGCTTGTGTTCCTTCAATCTTCGCGCCAAATCTTTGTTCTTTTGTTCGTCCTCCTCATCACGATTATACGAAACGCGGGCTAACCGCGCCGCGACGCTATCGTAGTCGGCTTCTTCAAGTGGAAGATGCACATCGTCAACAACCCATTCCGCATTTCGTATCGCGTCACTAATTGCGCGCGCAACTTCTTGCATCGCGACATCGGCGGTCGGATGGTTGCGCAATTGCAAAAACGCATCCCAAGCCGCTTGCGTGCCAGTCACGACACCAGCGATCACGCGGGTTGTTGGTAGCAACCGATTGAGTTGCTCTTTGGCGATATTATACGTTTGTGCCAGTCCGTCAATGTAGTAAACCATCAAATCGTGCAACCGAACCCATTCTTCGTGTACTTCTCGATCATCAATCCGTTCACCAACCGCCATGCCCTTTGCAGTTTTATACAATTCCGACGGATGATAATATCCTAAATCGAGAACCCGACCGAACGACATCGCCCGCGCTGATGACGCATTGCGCGAGAGACGCCGGTGGGTCAACAACTCGATCCAGACGTACAACGGCACCGTGACGCGCAAGGTAATTAGTCCAACGCGAAACAATTTGCGTCGCTTTGCTTGTGCAGGGATCGTCTTCCGCAAACACTCGATCCGAATAGGCGCTGCTTGCCATCGTTTTGCGCTCATACACCACCTTTTTACAACATTCACAACGATGCGCGTACCATCATTGTCAACATCGCGGGAATAATGAACAAAAACACAAATACCAACACCAACGCGCCAACGATAATTGTAATTTTGATAGACGCCTGCGCAAAAAGGTGCTGCGATTGCGCAATCACTTGATGCACTAATGCAACACCGATCTGAAACCCCCACGTTAACCAAAACACTGCACGCATACAACTACCCCTTCCAGCTATTGTACATTTTACCCAAATACCGATACCTGCGAAAGACAGGCTCACTGAAACGATTAAATACTTCAAACTCGTCTTCTGCGCGTAACAATGCATACCCTTGTTGCATCGGCGCATAGGTGTTCAACCTTCGCTCGCTATACCAAAACTTTTGCGGATCGGCGATGCACCCGATGGACGCGCCTAGCCATTGGTCATTTTGCACAACTCCGAGCAAGTGATCGTGTCCAACGAGTACATGTTGTTGTCGTTGTTTTGCAATCGTTGCCGCTAGTTTCCCCGGCTGCTTGTGGGATTGTGACAAATGACCAACGACAAATGTTTCACCAATCTCGATGTAATCATACTCTGAAACCGTGATCTGGTAGCGCGGCTGCTTATTCCCCAACGCGGCATAGATCAAACGTTGCAACGTCAAAGCGGCATCGAGTTTGACCGCCATCCGCTCGTCATGGTTGCCATTGCAAATATAGACAGGCGCCGTTTTTGCCAACGCAAGCAGCACCTCGCCCGCCATAGCTAATTCAGTTTCAAGCCGGGGGACGTTCCAATCACGCGGATAGCGTGAGATTTGCGCAAAGTCAAATACATCACCGGCGACAACAATTTGATCATATTCACCATGATGCTTATTCAACAGTTGCACGAGAAACGATTTGTCATGAAACGGCGCGTGGATGTCAGCGATCACCAACGTGCGTTGAAACGGGATACGCAGCGGCTCGTGAAACGGTTTTGGTAATGGCTCAGGAATGCACACCAGATCGCTTTCACGAGTTTCGCGCATAGCTGCGTCGCGCAATTGCGTGCGTTGCGCAACGGTTGCACCAGCATCTAGTTGCGTATGCGTAAATTGCGCGCGATCCTTTCGTCGCCGCCACCATGCGCGCAATGCCATCGGGCTATTCCAACGCATTGCGCATTCCACTTCAAGCCGACGCTGGATTTCTTCCCATGTAATTGCCGGATGCAGTCGTTTTAGTTCGGTAATGCGTTCGACAATAGCAGTTTCGTTCATAACAACCTCAAAAATGATCAATTTCTCCGAAACCGATCAAACCGACTGATGCGTTTTTGCCTTTGCCATGTCATCAATGAAGAGCTTCAGTACATAGTACGCTTCTTGTTCGCTACAGTCAAAAACATTCATCAGCAACAAAACCGCGTCTTTCAACGATAGGTCAATTCTCTGTTGCTGATAGGCGCGAAACACACTTGATAAGTACGAATACATCTGATCAACGTTGCTCGTATCATTCTCCTGTTCGCTGTGATAAGTTCGGATAAATTGTACAAATCGGCGCGGTGAGATGTTGCTCGCGTGAATACGCTGCTGATACCTACGCACCTCCGCTGCCACCGTCCAACCGAATGCTAATGCGACGATCCCAAGCGTCTTGATAAGCTCGCGCGAAATAACTGGTGTCGGCGACAGGATTGCGCGCTGAAGCAACACATACTGTTGCTTGCTGATTTGTGCAGTTTGCACAAGATCGAGCAACCGCTCTTCGATCTCAAACCACGTCCATTCGCGGTCATCGAATGTATCGCGCTGCTCAAACGCCTCGGTAAGACGCACTAACACCAGCCCCGTCGCCGGAATACGCGACCACGCTACCGGCAGCGTTGTGCAAAAAGTACAATGTCTACGCTTTCTTCCGAAACGGGCAATAATATTTGCACACATCGCATTGCCTCACACTCTCAAACCGATCTTGCGCGATTGTCTCAGCGATGCTTTGCGCTCTCGGCAGCGTTATGTCATATAAGCAATCGACATCGGCATCAACTGTTTCACCGGTGCGCAAATGGTGCCAAATAACGCGCTTTGGTCGGTGTCCAAACAATCGCTCATACGCCATCGCATACAGCGCAAATTGAATATCGTCGTTAATAGACGCAGGTTTGTACTGCGACGTTTTGAAATCAACCACCCACCCGCGTTCGTCGATCAAGTCAATAAAACCAAGCGCATACGTATGATCTGACAATTGTTCAACAAAAAACCGTTCCGATCCATTCGCAATTGCGCGATACTGTGTTAGATCGTTTGTCTCAAACACCTGCACCCCGTCAATTGCATAGCGCGGATATTCTCGGTATTCATCTAAATCATCGAGTTTCGCTAGGTACGCTCGTTTTGGCGGCTCGCCGTATTTATAAAATTGCTCAATTGCATAATGCGCCGCCTTGCCAAAAATAACCGAATGATGGGTAGGCGGACGCTCTCCTAAAACGTACTGCTTCCAAAACCGAAACCGGCACTCTTCGTACAACTTGATACGCGACGCCGACAGCCTGATCTTTCCGCGCCGGTCAAAACATTGCTTCTTTGCAATGAGTTCTGGATACTGGTCAAAAATGTGTTCTGGCAAAGGTTCGTCACGCAACATGTTACATATCCTCCTCGTACTCATGTTCCTTGATGTTCATCAACCCTGCGCGGGGAACTGTCGCGTACCACAATTCGAGCATTGCCCGAATATGCAACTGTTCGAGTAATTGTACCGATGCTCGTATTTGCTCAAATGCAATTTTTGTTTCTAGCGCCGCTTTGCGATACGAAACCAACTCTTTTTCACGCAATTGAGGTCGGCGCGGATAACGTTCCTTCAATTCGTTCTCTTTTTGCTCTAATGCAAATTGCGCTTCAGCATACGCCTTCCACGCTTCCGCAAGATGATTATACATCTCGATCATTCGTTCGTAGGACGGAGCAATATCAACCCATCGCGTCATTGTTGCCCTCCTCGCGCATTAAAGTCATGACATCCTGCACGAGATCACCCGTGCAAAATGTTGTGATCGCAACAATTTCGCCCTGTACTTTTTCTCCGGTTCGCGGAGAAACGTACCACGAACCACGCTTTTCGATCAATCCCAGCCGGATCGCATGTTGAAGTACATCCGCACCCGCGTCAAATCCACGCCCATGTACCAACTTGACCGTTGCCGAGCGCCGCGCTGGTGCGGTTCGGTTTTTCGTGACCGTAACCTGCACCTCGTCGGCGTCGTCACCTTTCTTTAATGTCACTAGTTCGAGGCGCAACGATAGCGCGTGATGGTAGACAAAGGAACCCGCTGGCTTCTTGTCCACACGCGATAACGTTGAAATATTGGCGCGGTACTGATTGATAAACAACAACGTATTGTTGCGCAATGCGAGAATTGGCGTTAATCGCTTGCAAAATAACCCTAATTTCTTTGCGTGCTCGCCAATTCGTTGTTCTGTTTCGTATATGTCACTCGGATTGTCGTCGCTCGCAGATGACGGAATGAGCCATGTCACGCTATCGAGCACAACGAACGCACGTTCATGCTGGCGAAACACCCACTCGATTGCGGTCAGCGTTTCTTCCATTGCGCCAGCGCGAATAATCGTCAGCCGATTGAGGTCAACGCCGAGCGACTGCGCATACGCCGGGTCGAACGTGCGCTCTTGATCCACGTAAAAGGTTGTGTGATCACATTTTTGCGCTTGTGCAATTGCATCAAGCGAAAGCGACGTTTTACCTGTTCCTTGCGCGCCGACGAGATCGGTCATCATTCCGACCGGAATGCCGCCGCCCGTGATTATGTTCAACGACGGCAGCGAGAACGGAATATACGATTTCGGTTGGTGCAACAGCGCAACCGCCGGAATGAGATATTGTTGCAATTCGGTCAATTTCATATATGCAAATCCTTCATATCACGCAACGGTTGCGCATCACGCAACATTTGCCTGCGCTTCGACCAACAAAGTAAACACATGGTCGATCATCAATTTGACCATATACACGATTGTCACCATGTCCGGTTCAAAAAACCCTCCGTACTCGTCAATAACCCCATACGCAACACCATCTTCACCTTGTTTTTTTACCAGCACTTTGTGCAACACCGCAGTTACTGCGTGTATCCATGTATCGGCTGCCGCTTGGTCGTCAACAATTTCTGAGATGTTCTCCGGCGAACTGACATATTTATGCGTCAACGATCCCTTTTTTAATACTTTCCGCTTTTTTGTGATATAATACACATCTACCGTGTTATCCTTTTTCAACAGCAACGCCCATCGTTTCTGGTTCATGTTTCACTCCTTTCTTTTATGACATGACATATAAGCAACTACGCAGCAACATACCAGTATCCCCGCGCAGTCATGTGGTTACGCTCATACGCACGTCGTGACAATTGCGTATCAAGTCCGCGTTGCACCTCGACCACGCTCATCGCAGAAATGCACAATTCGGCGTGATAATCGCCAATTTGATGCACATCTTGATGCACATTTGTGTTCATTTGCACATCGTTTTGCGCATCTGTGATAGAAAGTGAACGACGTGAAAATAGTTCGACATCGACATTTTCCATGATAAGCAACGTCGAAGGTGACGGTTTGCGGAGTTTGAAGAAGCCGTAACGTTCAACGAGTTGTGCGGGAGTTAACGAAATAAACACATGATCTGTGGCGATCACGTGGCAAAGAAAACGGTTGTATAAACGCTCAATGTGCGTATATGCAATATCGCCAGCGAGTGTGGACAACGACAAACAATACTGATCGTCGGCGCACTGGAGCGTATACGGGGAAACGGGGAAATATGGCACCGCCAGCGTGTAAGCGATATACGTGGGAGAGTGCAGTAAAATACGTTTTCCTCTCGACAAACTCTGTTCGTAATTTGTTTCGGTTAGCCCAACGAACGTTACATACATTTCCCGATGGTTCAGTTCCTGATTAACCATTGCGCTACTCCTTTCATAAATGTCATGACATACACGCAACGACACACAGGCCGTTGAAAACAGTATAACACACCTTTTGTAGTTGTCAAGTCACACAACCCGCCGGTTTGTGCAAATTGTACAAAGAGATGTTATGAACGACAGTAACCACCTTTCTTTAACCGACCGCCACGCGATAACACCGCTGCCCGTACCGCAAAAACATTGCGCGCTTTGCGATGCGGTAATTCGGTCAAACGACACTGTGTGTCGAAAACATTATGGCGATATGCTGGCATATCGCGGGCAGTCGTGGTTCGAGGCGCTTGTACAAATTGAACGCGAGCAATACCGGAATGCGCAACGGTTGTTTCGCACGCAACGCAAACAAAAACATGCGTATGTGCTGACATTGCCCAAACCGGCGAAATTGCTTTTATGCAACTTTGCGTTGATCGGAGCAACGCGCAAACAGCAGGCAAAACTGCGATCATGGCTGCTCCGATTTTATAAATCGCTTGCGTGATTATCATGTAATTACTTCATAGTACAAATAGTTGCAACTGTGATACTTGTAGAATAATACAGTTACGTGTATGAAACAACGAGCATTTTTTGAAACAAACTATGCAATTGCGCAAGCGGATTTTTCAAATCCGTTTGTTTCCGTTATTTCGTTCATTTTAACTGACTTTTTGCCAAATAAAAACGGGCAGGCGGTCGCGATTGAAGAAAAAGACCGCATTATCGAGACGGCAAAAGGGATGCCGTTTAAGATGAACCCCGTAACCGGCGAGCACGAAGATGCTGAAACTATCGGCCCGATTGTCAAAACGTGGTTCGGAAATGACAATAACCGGCCCGTGGTGTACGCAGAAGCGATTATTTGGAAGTTAGAGTATCCTGAAATTGATCGATTTATTCAGGAAAAGTATCAAAATCAAGAACCATTGGCGGTTTCGTGGGAATTGCTGTATAGCGATAGCGAAACTGATCAAAATAATACGCAATGGTTGAAAAATGTTATTGTTACCGGCGTCGCATTAGTTTCACAACCCGCGTATGGCACCTATCGCACTCGCATTCTCGCCATCGCGGAAGACCAAACGACGGAGGCATCAATGATTGCGCCTAATGAGCAATTGACCACTACGAACATCGTTGCATCCGCAACCGAACACACACTTCCCTCGACCGAAGCGATTGAACGCGAATTGGAGCAGGCCCGCGCCGAAATTGCGCAGCTTCGCGAGCAGGTTGACGCGCTCAAACGCGAATTGACGTTTGCGCAACGCAAAGAAGAGCTGCGCGAGTTTTTTCGCGATGTGGAAAGCAAGCGCGATTTCGTGCTTTCGCTCTCTGAAGAAGCGTTTCGTTCGTATGTGAACGATTTGCGTGCGATGAAACAAAACGTTGTTGTGCAATCTGCACAAAACGAATTGCACACAGCGACGAGTTCGATGAAACCGGCTATTCCCGCCGGTCTCGCAAACGAACCGCTTTCGGTCGTCGATCTCTTTAAGCGTCTTGTGTAAAACCATTTCTTATCAATAATTGCGAGGTGTACCAATGGCTTATACGCAAACTCCGAATGGCACGCTGTTGCCCGCCGTCGCCGGTGCTGATGTCCTCGCTGGCAAATTGGTAACGTTGACAAACAATACCAACGGTATGTTGCCGAGAGCAGTTCCGGCGGCGAGCACGGCGACCGTCGTTTATGTCGCGTTGCCAGAAGATGACAGCTACAACCGCCCGACCGACGAGCGTTTCTACCTTGCCAGCGAGCACGGGATCGGTGATATGTTCGGCGCAACGGGTTGGACGTTCGAGACGGAACAAATTACATATCATAAAGTCGGACTGGCGTCGCAATACGAAGCGACGATCAAAGACGGCATGCGGATGATCGCGGCGAAGGGTGTGGTGGTTGCAGTGACGCCGAACTGCTACGTTGACAGCGCAGACATTAAGCAAGAAGGTGCGCTCGTCAAGGTCGCCAGCGGTTCTGGTAACGAGGGCAAGTTTGAGCTTGCCAGCGCTTTGGATAAGCCTGTTGGCGTCGTTGTCGGCGTGTTTAGCGACAACCGTTTGTCAATTCACGTATTTTAATGCAAATAGTTTCCTACGCAACAAATTGCATGAGGTGATACATGACTACTGAACTGTTGCACAAGCGACAATTGACGCCAGCGGAACGGAGCGCGGTTGCCGAAATCGCTCGCACCGCCGGTACCTTCGATCTCGGCGCACGGAGCACCTTCGCCGAGACGATCATACAAAGCATCGCACCGGGCGAGCTTTCGCTTGAATTGTTCAACCTGTTCTTGCCGGTCGAGCAGATCGGATTGAATGATGACATCGAGACCGTGTTGCAACGCGGGCGGTTTATTGCGCGCCCAATGGTTGAAGGCGCAAGCAATTTCGCGGATAACGTGTTCCAAGCATCGAAGCGGATTTTTGCAAATGAGAAATTGATTTGCGGTGCAAAAGTTTCGCTCGGCAAACTTCGCAGCGGCGACGTTCGTTCTATTGCCGATATTCGCCGCCAACTGATGACCGACCTTATGACTCAGATCGCGAGCAACGTTTTTAATAAGCTAACCACGATCTGGAACTCGACCGAGACGCCGAACAATTATTTGAGCGCCACGTCATTGACCAAGCCAAATCTCGACACGCTGATCACGGCGCTGTATGATCGCGGCGACGTGCGAGCGATCATCGGTACGCGCCGGGCGCTGCGCCCACTGTTCGAGTTTGCCGGTTATGTGACTGTCGGTTCGACGGCGCTTGCCATCCCGCGTCAATTGCAAGAGTACGGTGACACGGGCATGGTCAGCGCGTACAACGGCATCCCCGTGGTCGTGTTGCCGCAAGTTACAAATTATGTCTACCCGACCCAAAACAATAAGCTGGTGCGTGATGACGTTGTGGTCATCGTTGGCCAAGACGCTGGTATAATCGCGCTACGTGGCGAGATGGAAATGCAAGAGCACATCGAAACGCGAGTGCAACCGGCGGAATATTGGTTGCATGTCTGGCAACGCTACGGCATCGTGATCAACGCTCGCGAGCGCGTGGCGATCTACCATATTGTGTAACGGTATGAACGAAAAACATTGGTGGCAAAGCAAGACAATCTGGCTGAACGCGGTATTATTTGTAATCGCGGTAATCGGGGTGCTGATCGACAGTAGTTTGTTTGATCAGTATGATGAGGTGTTGTTATTGATCGCAGCAATTCTCAATTTAGTATTGCGATATTTCTATACGAATACGGCGCTAAAATAAAAATTTGAGAGGCAGCTTCGTTGCTGCCTCTCAAACGATAATCTATTGTGAAAACGGAGAATACTTCGACCACGAACGGGGCGAGTTGTCAAGAGGGAAGATCGACCGGAATGATTATCCGTTCCCATACATTCAATCGTCGCCGCTTCTCGTCGATTTGTGCGATCTGCACAAACCCGCGTTTTGCATAAAAAGCATTGGCGGGTTCATCAACAGGGCATTTGGCAATGATACGAAACGGGCTGGGGAAATAGGAACGGAGCGTTTGAATAAGACCGTTCAGCAATTTTGTGCCAACGCCACACTGCGGCTGCTCCACGCACACCAACGAAATCGTTGCGTGCTGTGCTAAAACGCCGAACCGCAACCACCCAACCACGCGCTGATCCGTCGTGTCAAACGCAACCAGCAACCGCTTGCGCGCATGCGCATCTTCCACCATCGCCCGTGAGACAAACCCAAACACGTTCCGGTATCGCTGCACAATTGCAACGCATTGCGAAATAAGTTCCTCGTTCATTCCTGCTCCTTGTTGTTGGTGGGTTCAACCGCGCACATTGTCGCCCCCTTTCATCGCTTCAGAAATAACATCAGCAACCGGCAGAAAGAAATCCCGCGCCTCTTGAATAAGTTGCACAAATGATTTCTGTTCACCAGTCTGTCGGTCGTAAAACATCACCACGCCCGGCGCGTATCCTTCCACATCATACGTGTCAAATACGTACTGCACGAAACGGTTCCACACATCACGTAATTGCACGGGAACATCCGGCGAAATAGCGTCTTCCTGATCCGGATATTCACACCCAAATTGCACGCTATACACGACATCGGTTTCATCGAGCGTCCCAAGATACACCGGTTCGCCGTTCGCCGGATGCGTGTCGTATATGTCAATCACGTTATCAACACAGATGAGCGTAAACATTTAACCTCCGCTTGTACATCCGCAACTGCAATCACGCGCTGGTGTAATACTTGTGCAAATCGTACAAATCGTAGACAACAAAGCGAGGAGGAGTATCGCCGGTTGAACGAAACGCGGGGATGATCGGGAAAACGGTAAAACGCTTGGCGACATGTAAGACGGCGAGCAACGTGCCTTCGGTTAACGAAGGCGGGCGAACAATTACCAATTCGCCGCGCTTCGTTGCCAGACGAGGGATCAGCAAATCACCCTCCGCAAAATAGTCAATTTCGCAGTCATCGAATGCAGATTTTAACACGTTTTCAGTCTGCTCGAATACCGAACCTTCAAAGTTTACGTGGTACGGAATACGATTTTCGATAACTTTCGCTGGATTTTGAAACTTTTGTTCCAGCAAATGGGTAATTTGCGCCAATTGCTCGTCGGTCAAGGGGTGCGAAAAGTTCTTGACGACCGCCTGTAAGAAGCTCATGGTAACCTCCCGTCACACTGTCTGTTGCATATCGAACGATTTGCGTGAACGTCACACCGGTTCACCGCCAAACCCCGGTGCGTGTCGCTCGACATGAAGTATAGCACATGTTGCATATATGCCAAGAGAAGCAGTTTACCGCATCAGAACGCGGTAATCACGATTGTATGCGAACAAATGTGCGGGATTACCGCGTAACTCGTTCGGCGATCAACGAGTTGCATGAAGAAAAATCAGACAACGAACCCTAGATTGCCTCTGTAGCTTTACAGGAAGGCCGTAGAGCGACGAAAACCCTCGACCCTATATGATCCCTTATTTCGACTGCAAAACGCTTATAAGCCTTCCTGTGACGTTATAGAGGATTTTCCACATCGTGGAAAAATATACCGTATCGTGGAAACACTCGGTAAACGAAACGGGCAAGTGCAAGTTCGAGAACAGCCTCGCCGTCACTTCGTGCGATTGCGCGTCATACGCAACGGTTGCAAGTCGAACGAATTGCGTATACGCACCTTCGTGATTTATCGTGAAATATTTCACAAAGGGGGGTAGGGGGGGGTTTCATCGACGCACAGTTTCTAACACCAGCGTAATAGAGCATTATCGAAAATACGCAAGGAGGGGTAATACATGATTTTATAACCACGTTATAGAAAATCTTTTTAGAAACACTTCGTAATACGTTTCTATACACGTTAAAGAGAATAATTTTAGTAAGATCGCGTAAAGAGATCGTATAATACTATTACGTAATAAGATTATTTAGTAAGATTATGTAATAAGATTACGTAATAAAATAACATAATAAGATAATTCATAGTATTGTATAATAGTATTATGTAATAATACGTGTTAATAAGTATCGTAATAATCAGAGAGAATAACTTGTAAGAATAATTAGTAAGAATAATTAGTAAGAATAATTAGTAAGAATAATTAGTAAGAATAATTAGTAAGAATAATTAGAGAGAATAACTAGATAGAATAATAAGAGGGAAATATTATAAATATATATTATATTAATAAGCGCGTGCGTTCCATTTAATACGCGAAGGTAAACCTTCGTTTACCGCGTTCTAATCGCGTAAACCTTCGATTTTTCGTCATTCGTCGCGTTTTTCGCGTTGGTTTCACCGTGAGAATATGTCGTGATCGTGCAGGTTTGTGTTTTATTCACACGGTGTCCACACCATACTCACACGTTATCCACAGGTTATCCACAATCCGATGTTTCGTTTATGTCATCCGGCGATAGCCAAACTGTTTCGAGTTGAACCATTCTCGCGTCTATGAGAAATCTTGATGTACCGCGTCAATACGCGACATATCGCTATTCTTGACAGGGAGAAAACTTGTGCTATACTACGCTCAACCGCCAACCAAGTGTCGCTCATTTGTCCGTCCGCTCATTTGACCGCTGGCGTTGCATATATGTCATTTCGTCGCGTTGTTACCGGTTTGCGTATATGCAACGCCCACCGTCGTCGTGGAGGAATTATGAACATACCGGCGCAATTGGTCACGTATTGCGCATCTGCATTTGGCATGACCGTCACCGAGACGTGGCGTGCGTTGCAGGAGATGCGAGAGGGGGAACAGTTCGTTGTCGCCCACGCTGAACGAAAAGGCGCAAAATCTGAATTGAAAGTTACCAAAACTGGTATTGGATTTCAGTATAGTTTCAATTTTCATCAAACAAAGTTTACTATTTTTACAAACGAAATTGGAGGAATATACAATCATGATTATTTTGATAATGCGCTAGATAGCTACTACGAACTTGTTCAGAAGCACAACCTTACTCCGTTGCCAGTCATCGTTCCGTCGTTTTTTCGGCTGTGACTTTGGTGACGTGACGGGTTTTTGTTGTTCGGCGCATTTGTACTTTCTGTACAAATCGCGCAACTGTGATAGCTATGAGGAGGTGACATGGTACACGTAACCTATCCTGAGTTTGCTGATCGCGTGGTCGAGCGATGGCGCAAGGCGTCGATCTCGATGGTCGGTGTGTCGCGACTTGACCCGTACAACCTTGACGCTCCCGCTCAAGCGATTACGTTGACGGAAGAAACACCGATTATCGAACTTTATTCGGAACGTGAAGTATTTGCATTTGCGCAATTGAACCGTAAGATCATCGAATTGGGGCTGATCGTGAAGGAAGGCACGCAAGCAGCGCCTGATGTGAACTTGACGAACGCGGTCTCCGATGATGATCTCCGTGCGTTGCTTTTGTTGAAGCCTCAAGCATTTGCGCGAAAGATCGAAGCGTTTACGTCGCCGATCCCGCTGCGTCGTCTGCGCGAACTGGCAGACGACACGACGCCGATCTGGATCGTTAAGGCAATTGAAAAGCGGTTACATAGTTTGACCGAAAACAATTTGACTGGCGGTCAAACCTCGTCTGATAGTCATCAAGCGTCGTCTGAAACATGAACGAGACGTAAAAACGAGACATAAACATGCCACCGACATCTTTGCCGCTGAACGTGCAACAACAAGTTGAGCAATTTTTCACAACTCCGGTTGCGGTACGTACCAAAACGCGCACTGTTGCGCCGGATGGGACAATTGTCGAAACGTATCAAACGCGCACAATACATTGTTTGATCGCTCCGCGAAGCCGGGGAACGTTGCGCGGGGAGCGAGATTATCGGGCGATTGACGATAATTCGGTTGTTGTTTATACGCACAAAGGTGTAACGATAACTGTTGATGACGAAATCGACATTGATGGTAAATGGTTGCGAGTGTCGTATGTGTACCCGAATGTCGGCGTGTATCGGGCGTTTTTGGCGATAGGTGATAAGGAATGACAAGTACGAAATGGACATCGCGCTTTCCGAAGTTAGCCGCGTCGTTGCGATACGCGACGGAGCAGGGCGCGCAACAAGCTGGCGTCGCAATTGTTGCGAAGGCGAAACAATTAGTTCCAGTTGAGACTTCTTCTCTCCAACGCACAATTCGATTGGAAGGGCCGGCGCAACAATTTGACATTAAGTATCAAGTGTTGGCGGGCGACACGTCGGCTGTTCGGGTCGGATATGGGTATCCGGTGTTTTACGCTGCGTATGTTGAATATCTCAACAGACCGTATCTGACGCCAGCGGCGAATGATGTTGATCTTGCCGCCTATGTCAAATCGGCGCTGCTCGAACAATGGACATGACAACCATTTGCTTTGTGATTTGGTATGATCCGCTACCGCACTGACTTGTGGACTGCGACTAATCAGCACCGCAGTCAAACTAATTACATCGTTATTCATCACGCCGCCGCTCGGTATCGTCCGGGGCAGGCGGTTTCAGCGATCTACAATTTTCATAAAAGCAAATGGCCAGCATATAACGCCGCCGGATACCATATCATTCTGCAAGAAGAACCTGACGCGACGATCAGTATTAATCTCGTCAACTGCCCGTTCATTGTCGGCGCTGGCGTTGCGCAACGCAATCACGAAACGTTTCACATCTGCCTGGCCAGCGATTTCACGAACGCTATCCCTGAACCGCAGTGGATTGACGCAACCCGCGAAGCAATTCGTTTCGCGCGCAACTTGTTTCCCGATGCGCAATTAGTTGGCCATCGTGACATCGCGGTGCGCGGCTATGAAACGGCGTGCCCCGGCAATCGCTGGCGTGAATGGAAGCTGTTACTCGAACAGCCGCCGCAATCGCCGGAGTTGCCGACAGAGCCGACGTTGCCAGCAATTACGGTTGACACGCCGCTTGTTGGCGATGTTGTCGCGCTAACAACGCAGCGCATTGTTGATATTGCGCTACGAATTGCATCGAAAACAAGATCATATTCTCTCGCCGATATTGTATTAATTGTACAAGCGTATCATTCAATAAGCGTTGCTGCAAAAATGAATGTATTCATCCCGTTAGCACAAATGATCCACGAAACGGGATGGTTGACGAGTTTTTGGTCTCAGCGTCCGCAGCGCAACCCCGCTGGCATTGGCGTCACCGGCGAGTGGCAGCGCGAAAAGCCGGTAAATCCGAACGGATGGGCGTATAACACGCAGCGCAATCGGTGGGAGCGTGGAATTAGTTTTCCGTCATGGATTTCGGCGAGCGTTCCGGCGCATGTCGGTCGATTGCTTGCGTATGCGTTGACGGATGACGAGGCCGATCAGCAGCAGAAATATTTGATAACGACCGCGCTTTCGTACCGGCCATTACCAGATCGATTGCGTGGAAAGTGTAAAACATTACGCGATCTCGAAGGGACGTGGGCAGTGCCGGGCAACGGATATGCGCAACGAATTGTTGATATTGCGCAATCGCTAATGGGTGCGATGCGTTAGAAAGTGGCGCGGTGCTACGCACATTGTTGCAATCGAAACTGTTGCAGTCAGTGGCGCTGTTGCGTGTTGTTGATCTGAGCGACGCAGCACTCGAACAAGCTGCGCAGGTTCGCGGTTATGTCACTATTCCGTTGGTGACAGACCACCGGCAGATCGCGTTGCGCGTTTGGCTGGCGCGGGAAGATGGATCAATTTGACATCAACACGTGGCGAACTGCTTTTTGTCGCAACTCGACCGGATGGAGAAGAGGACTCATTCGCGTTTCCGTTTTATGATCAGGTGCGCGCCGAAAAGATCGCGCAATCATTTGACAAACTTCTTTGGTTTTTCAATGGGTTGCCACACGATATTCGCTGTTACGCATACTATCGATTTCTTGATCCACATCAGATTGATACCGAATTAACACAAATTGAGTTTTACGAGATTGCGCGATTGAGGGCTACGAGCGAATACGCGCAAAAACTTCACGTTTACGTAATTGTTGAGCCGGAACGTCGGCGCGTAATTGACTTTGTTGTTGGCGATCCGTTACTTTCGACCGAAAAAAGCGATGCAAAAGTTTCTTAGTTGTGTATTTGTGTAATCAGCATGACACATATTCCGCCGATTGATGCACAATTTCATCTTTTTTCCGCAGTTCGGCGGGCAATCATGCCGGTTGTGTCGGTGCCGGTGTTTGCGTTGCAAGCGCCACCCGCACAATCGCCGCCGTTTATCGTGTTGCGGCTGCAAGACGACGTGCGGAAATTACTCTATGTCGATCATTTCTGCGGAAAAACGCTTCTTTCGGTGGTCGCGGTTGCAGAAACGTCGGCTTCTGCGTGGCAATTTCAGCACCTTATTCAGCCGGTGTTGCACCAACAAACGCTTTCCGAAGGCGAAAGATCGTTCTTTTTTGCATGGGATCGCTCGTTACCGCTCGAATACTACAACTATTACTCAGCAATTACGCTCTATAGTGTCACGATCTTGTAGCATCTGTGATAGAAATAGAGCAGCCAATAGCTGATCGTTGTAGTTTCGGAGGTAGCATCCTATGTCGTATTTGACTTTTTACGGCGGGCAAGCGTGGGTTTGTGCCGTGCCGCCCGCGGTTAACCCTGGCCCAGAAGATCTGATCCCGAACATTAGCGAAATGACGATTTCGATTTCGCCGGAAACGAGCAAAAAAGGGCCGTATCTCAGCAATGGTGATAATTCACAATATGAGCAAGTAACCAGCGTTTCGCGGGAAGCATCGTTTACACTTGATCTTCCGCAAGCGGCATCGGCGACGGTTGATTTGCTCCGTTCGCGGGCGAATAGCGGTGAACAGGTGTGGTTCCGGTATCGGGAAGGTCTCGCTGCGGATGGCGGTTCGACTACCTACACCTTCTCGAACGCGATCATCACATCGTTCGAGAGTGCTGGCGGTGCGGATGGGATCACGGTGTCAGTTACGCTGTCAGGTACGTTGACGATTGGGGCGTAGTGATTTGCCTGACAGTGGTTTTGGTGTGATCGCGTTTTACTGCATTCTGATGCTTAGTGTCATTATGCGACAAATTACCGGCGGTTGGGAGTGTAAAGCGTTTTTGGCTGGTTTTGTCGATTTCGCACGGATGTGCGTTGAAATATCGCATCAGAATGCGGTAAAATCGCGACGTTACAGGAAGCCTTCTAAACGCTTTACACTCGATCCGTGAGATTGGTTGGCTCAGATCACAGCGTCCATTGTAGCGCGTCATCGATTTACCGCATCAGAAAGCCTAGTGTATGTTTGACACAATTACGAGAAGTGAAGCGGCTGTGTTAGACGGGTGCGCCGTGTGGCCATACGAGGTTGCGCAATGGCGAACGGCGGATGGGAAACGGAAGGGCGTCAAGCTAAAAGCGTTGACACTCAAACAACGCCATGAAGCGCGACTGGCAGCAACGCAATCAGATGGGAAAGTCGATCAGCATAAGCAAATGATCGAGGAGTTACGGCGCGGCATTGTTGATCCGCCCAATTTACCAGCAGAAATTATTGAACAATGGAATGCTGATGTGGTGCTCGATATGTATCGCATGCTGCAAGAAATCGCGAAATGGAACCCGGCGTTAGTCGAAGCGGAGTTGGAACGATTGTTGAGAGAAGCAACGAACAATGAATGAACCATGAACGATTTTGATCGTGAACTAGCTATTTTGACGAGTTACGCATCCGGCGCGGTGGATTGGGCATATCTCTTATGTCAACAAACCGATCTGTCGCCGGGTGTTGTTTTCTCATGGTCTGACGATGACCTAATGCGTGCTATCGTTTCGTTGCGTTGGAAACGAATTGTTGACCAAGCCCATTCCATCGCGTCGGCAGAACCCATCGAGCGCGGCAAGTTGCGAGTGCGGGCGATGAAGCGTGGCATTGATGGCCGCCGCGCTGCCAAACTATCGAGAACGTTGCAATGAGCACTATTCAAGCCGCAACCTTATCCGTTGACATCACCGTCGATGTCGCCGAAGCGGTCAAACGCCTGCGTGAAATGGAGCAGATCGGCAAACAGTCGGCGCAGGCGTTGCAATCGTCGCTGTCCTCCTCATTTCAGAATGTTGCATCGTCAACTAACCAAGCGTCATCGCAAGTGGCGCAATCGTTGCGTCGGCAACAAGATGAGATGATCAAGACGGCGCAAGCGGAGGCGCGGCTTGCGGCGGCGTCGCGGGATTATGCTGGCGCAGCTCGGATTTTGCAGCAAGCACTGTCCGGCGTGACCGAACGAACGCGGCAAGTGATTTCGGCTGATGCGCAACTTGTGCGCATGCAACAGTATGCGGCGAAAGAGACCGAGAGCTTGTCGCGTGGCATGCGGTTGCTTACGTCAACTGCCAGCGTGCTGCAAAATACCCTCGGCGCGTTAGGGATCGGGCTAGGATTACAAGCAGCGGCGCAAGGCGCGCAACAAATGATGTCGCTCGCGAACAGCGTCGAGCAGGCGGAAGCGTCATTACGCGCCGTGTCAAAAACTACGCAAATTGCTGATCAGGCGCTGGCGTTAGCGACGCGCAATCAAGCAATGTTTGGCGGCACGTTGGCAGAAAATATCAACGTGATGCAAAACTTTGTCATGCTGTCGCAACGCACCGGCGCGTCATTGCAAGATTTGCTGAAAACGGCGCAATTATTATCGGTCGTCAATCCCGCCGAAGGTCTCGCTGGCGCGTCATTCTCGCTCTCCGAATTGCTCGCTGGCGATATTACATCAATTGTTGAGCGATTTAATCTGCCGCGTCAAGCTATCCGTCAATTGTTACAAGAAGCACAAAACGGCGGTGATATTTTGGCCGGTGTGCAACGATTGCTTGCCGAACAAGGCGTGACGGCGGAGACGTTGAGCGAGCGACTTAACACGACTGCGCAGACGTATGTCGCATACGGCGCTGCGGTCGAGCAAGCGCAACTCAAAATTGGATCGTTTCTGTCGGAAGCCTTAGCCCCTGCAACCGTCGCGTTGACTGAATTGCTTAATCGTTTCAGCGGCGCGCCGACGATGATCGATCAAGTCGCGCAACAAATCGCGACATCTGCGACAACGTATCAGGAATATGTCGCGGCGATGCAGCAAGCGAATGCGGCGATCACGCAATATAATTCGAGCGGATTTGTCCTCGCTGCTCAGTTGCTTCCACAACTAACCGAAGCGCAATACACGTATCTGCAAGCGTTGTTGGCGCAAGGAACCGCGTTTGATGAAGCTATTGCGAAAGCGCAACAATTCGGCGTGCAACTACAGATCGACGAGAATGGAATTGTCACGTATACCGAAAGCGCCAATGCGCTGACGGATGCAAAACAATATTTAGCTGAAGTCACCTCGCACCTTGCGATTGCGGAAGACGCACAAACGTTCGCGCAAGCGGAAGCGGAACGGACGGCGCGGTTGCAGGCAGAAACCATGTCTGATCTTGCGGCGGAAAAGATCAAAGCAAAGGTGGAAAGTGAAAGATTGAAATATGCACAAGAGCAGCTTGAACAAGCGATCAAAAGTGCCGCAGCCGCAAGCGGCGATGTGTCCGCAGTGGTGCAAACAATTGTCGCGCAGTATGGGTTAGAAGAAAAAACGGTCTACAGTCTTATCGATGCGTACCGGCAGTTGGAAGCAGCGCGGGCACGAGCGGAACGGCAGCAAACTATCAATTCGGCCCGTACCGCAATGATCGACGAACGCAAAGCAGAACGCGAACGGTTGTACGCCCAACGGGAATTAGAGCGGCAAAAAGAGGAGGAGGCGCAACGTGCAGCAAAGCGACGCGGCGGCGGGGGCGGTGGTCGAGCGTCACGATCACCAAACGTTGAGCAAGTCAGGCAAGAACAGAAAGAATTAGAGCGCGTCCAGCAGCGAATTATCCAACAGACCGAACGGTACGAAGCGCGACTATTGCAAATTCAACAAGATTACGCGCAACGAGCGCAAACTGCGTTGCTTTCATTTGCGGATGCGCAGGTGGAAGGACGGGCGCAGTTCTATGATCGATTAGGTCAAATTCAAGATCAAAATCTCCGGCAGCAATTAAGCGTGCAATACGAAGCTGCAATGCAAGAAGCCGCAAGTATTGCCGCATCGCTTGGCGGTGATGTTGCTGAAAAATATTTACAAGAACAAACGCGGATCATTTTGGCGCAGGCGGAACGGCAGAAAAAGATAGCGGAAGCGGAGGCGGAAGGAAAAACGGATGAAGCGGCATATTTACGTGGTGTTGATGAGTTATATCGTCAAGCAGAACAACGTAAATTAGAACAAATTAAAAGCGGGCAAGGATCGATCACCGAACAACAACGAATTGCGCTGCAAGAACTAGAGCAGCAATATCAAGAGAACACAACATCTATTCTGTCAAAAGAAGATCAGAAACGACAAGCGATTTTACAAACCAATGAAGCGTTACGTGAACAAGCGCGATTGGTGGGTGCGACGGGTGCGGGAATTGGCGCGATGATTTCGGTGTTGCCTTCTGTAAATACGACACCATCCGTGCTGGCGCAACCATCGTCATCACAATTATTTGACATGTCAGTCTCTGTCGCGGTCACAAAACTCGAACAAGCGTTACGCGATGTGCAAGCAGCGGTTGAGCGTCTGCGATTGACATCGCCGGTGACTGTATAATTATGTCGAGTACGTGTAAAGTTTTTTTCGAACGTTCAGATTATGTTACACTCGGTTTATCTCATTCTGATGCGGAAAAATGACGACGTTGCACAAGCGGCTATGAGCGGTTGCAGATGCGCGGTCTGATGATACGTTGCGCAAAATGGTGTAAAGCATTTCTGAGCCGTTCTGTGAAGTCGTTATTTTATCGCATCAGGATGCGCTTTATCGGTATCGGTTTACACGAGATCGCGCAAGATCAGCCAAAACGCTTGACAAACGTTTGTTCAAGATCGCAAAAAATCGCGTAATTTGACATAAAAACGCTGTTTTTCGGGGGTGTTTGCGATGGGTCGAGCGAATATTGTCAGTAATGGTTTTACACTATATCCAGTGACAACCTCGATTCGCCATGATCGCGAACTCGTGGTCGAAGACGAACGGATGGCGTCGGGGATGTTGCGCCGTGTTTTTCGCGGCGTGAAAGAGATCATCTCGTATGAACACGATGATCTTTCCGAAGCTGATCTGACAACGTGGCTGAATGCTCATCCGGCAAATACAAGTTACACACATACTGATGAACTGAATGTGACACGAACTGTCGTGACGGATCGGATCGAGTACGCAGTAGACCGAAGTGTGTCAACGACCGAACGAAGATACGTGATTTCTGTTACAGTCAAAGAGGTTTGATTTATGGCAGCGCCAACGCGAGCGCAATTAGAAGCGGATGTGCTACAACCGACCATCACAGTTGAATGGTGGAATGGTTCGGCGTGGGTTGACGTGTCGCAACATGTTGTCAGAACACGTGTTCAATCGCAACTGCCGAAAGCGCTCGATCTTGGCGCGGGGGCGATACCGACAGCGGCGATCACGTTATCTGGCGCAACATTGTCAACAATTCCCGCGTTCGCTCCGGTACGTATTTCGTATGGATTAGTTTCAACGACAACTATTCGGCGATTTGTCGGGTATGTGACATCGATTTCGCGAATTGCGCCGTCGCCGTCGGCGGTCGCGTGGAATTGTCAGGGCGTGGCGGCGGCAATCGCCGCGCAGACGATCCGCATTCCAGTGCGGCGCAACCGCCCGCCGCACACGCAAACGACAAGCACGAGTATCGAAGACCCGAACAACAGTTCGTATAGCGCGGGGATGATTAATGAAGTATTGTGGCGCGCTGGTGGAAGACCGCTACAACAACGAGCTGCCTACCCAACCGCGCCATGGTACTACGATTGCACATCTTCGTTATTGACGCCCGAATGGTCATGGCTCGACGGCGAAAATGCGTGGGATGACATCGCTCGTTTATGTCGAGCAGTTGGTTCGATCATCTATCAGGATGAAGGCGGCGTTGTTCGGGTGCGGTCGGTGGTGCATGCGACATCAGGATCAGCAGTCTATGGGTGGACGGATCAGGCGTTGACGGCGGCGCAGCGGATTGCGCAAAATCGCGGGTTGTATCAAACGATTGAAGAACGGCGTTCGTGGGAAGATGTACCGTCGGTAATCACGGTGCGATACGTTCGGCGCGGGGTATCAGGCGTAGTTGAGTGTTACAACGACACCACGGCGCGGTATCTTTTACCTAATCAATCTTTGCAATTGCAATTAGACTCGACCGAGCCGATCTTAAACCTAAAGCGCATCGAAATTGACGCGGCGTCAACAGTATCGGGCACGGCGGTTTCGATCCAGCAGTCGGGGGTACAGGCGGTTGCGCATACTATTACGTTAACTGCGACTAATCCAAGCAACGAGCCTGCGATCATTACCGCGATCCGAGCGTATGGAACAGTTGTTCTAGCGATTGAGGAGGGAACCGTGAGCGCGGCGCGAACGCCGACGACGATCACCAGTCGCGAACTGCGAACGGAAGATAACCCGTATGTACAAAATGAGTTGCATGCACGTGGACTAGCTCGACTGTTGAACGATCTCTACGGCGTTGCTCGGCCATCGGTTACGTTGCGGCGATGCGCGTCCGATGTGGATCGCACGGTTGGGCAAATTGTTAGTGTTACGTCAAGCGCACTGGGATACACTGATGAACGGTGCGTGATCGAGTATATCGCAAACGATGCCAATTCGTGGATGGATGTTTCAGTAACGCCGCTGTCGGGTCTGCCGCAGATTTCTGATCTTTTTGTTGTTGGCCAGATTGTTTCAAACACAACTACTCGCACATTGGGGTATTGATATGGCAGGTATTCTTGGCGGATTGTCGTTTCCATCGTGGCGCACCGGCGAGCCAGTGAGCGCGCATAAAGCCGAGTTGTTGCGTCAAGCTGTTTTGCGGCTTGACGCGGTGCAACGCATGCCGCTTTCGGTGTTTTGCTCGCATGTCTCGTTTTGGCCGTGGTCATTCCAACGCAATCCGGTGCTGATTTGGCGCGGGGCGGTCACATGGCGATCATCGGCGACAACAATCACTATTGCGGTCGTTTGGACAGGTTCGGTGCTGTCGGGTGATCGGGTGCGCGTGCGGGTTGACAATACTACGACCGATTTTACACCGGTTGAGGGGCTTAACACGTTTACAATTTCCGGCAACTATCCCGATCTTACCGTTGTACCGATTGACATAACGCTGACAAGCACATCACGCGGGCCGGGCGGGTATCCGAACCCGTCGCCAAATTGGCCCGATGTGTTTGTGCAAGAGGTATCGATCTCGCCGATTGCTCCGCAATGGTCGTACCCGTCCGTGAACACGTTTGGCGATGTAACGGAGACGCGGTTAAACAATTTGACTAATCAACTACTTTGGCTCACGCAGGCTTACGGGATGCACATTCGACCAGTCAACCCGTACCTGCACCGTGAGCAAGGCAATTTAACAAACAGAATTGACCGTATTCGCTGGATTGGATCATTTGTTCGCCCATCGACGCATACGCAATTGCGCGTGCGCGGGCATGTGGTCGTGACGCAAGGAGGACAGACTGAAAGTATTGATGTGTTGGTTAACAATAACCAGATCGCAACATGGCCAATCCCGACAACCATAGGCGTACATTCGTTTGAGATCGTCGGATCGATTACGGCGGTGGCGGCGAATAATCGCGGCATTGTTGACATTCGTCAAACCAAAACTGCACCGGCAAATACGGTCAGCCCTAATTTTGTCACGATTACGGATGTATCCATGATCGCGCCGGTTATCCCGCCGCCGTCGTTGCCGGTATGGTTGCCACGACAATCAATGACATACGCGACGCTAAAATCACAGTTTGAAGCGTTGCGCACAGCAACTGCAAACATTCGTTTGGCTTATACGAACACAACGTCCTATTGGCGACGACAGTACGCCAGCCCAGCGCGGACGGCAAAAGATGAGTTTATTTTTGATTATGTTGAGCCGGTACAGCCGCATTCGGCGTTTCGCGTTGGAGAAGCGATCATTGTGTATGGCGAGCAAGCGCAGTTGGTGCGCGGGGCGTTGGAGTACGAGCCGAAAGACGGAAATAATCCGATCCAATGGCGCGGTTCGGTCGAAACATCGTTGCTTTCCGGCAGTTCCGCGCAAAGCGCAATTTTATATTTTGACACTTTGAAGGCGACGCCGATCGGATCGCTCTATTTTGTGCGCGGAAAACGATTATATTATGTCGCTGAATGGCTAGGAGCATTATAATATGCCAGCGAAAAATACGCCAATTCGCAGAATTGATCGGCAAAACCAACAAGAAGACCCGCGTCAAGCGTCACTATTAGGCGCGGGAAATCAACTTTTTTCAACCCAACTAACATCGGTAGTTGAGGTTCCGATTAATTTGACCGCTGGCGCTACGTATATTGTTTATTCGCATTTGACGCCAACGGCGGCGCAAGAACTGAGTTGGCGAAATGCAGATAGTCGCACGCCCGAAACATATCTCGTGCAATGGTCAACGCAAAGCAATTTTGCTAACGCGGTCACCGTTGCCACTCCAACACCATCGATAACGATTGACGGGCTGCCGACTGGAACGACGATCTATTATCGCGTTGCAGCGCGGATCGCTGGGCAACAGTCTGAGTGGTCGGCGTCGATCTCTGCGATCACGGCGACGGATACTACACCGCCTGCTGCTGTCTCAAATGCGCAAGGGCAATGGTCGGGTAAAACCGGCGACTTGACGATAACATGGACGCCACCGGCATCACCAAACTACAAAGATACACGAATTATTATTCGCGCTTCGCCGAGCGGGCCGGTGTTGCGCGAAGCCTACGCCGTTGCGGGGCGGTATGTGTGGACGCGAGCGCAACAGGCGGCGGATACCGGCGGATCGTATGACAGCAATGTCATAGTTGAGCTGACAACAAAAAATACGTCAAATATTTTCGGATCAACAGTTTCGATCAACCCCGTTCTTTCCGCGCCTTCAACGCCTACTGGTCTTTCCGTATCGTGGAATGGCGGGGTTTGCACGATCACGTGGAATACCGCGGATGTCGATTACTATCGTCTCACGGTAGATAGTGTCACGCGCAACATTGGATATACCAATAGTTACGTGTACACGTTAGAGCAGAACGCAATCGATCACGGCGGCACGCCGTCGCCGACGCTTTCGATCAGTCTGCTCGCGGTTGATGCTCTGAACCAACAATCCGGTGCAGCGACGATCAACACCACTGCACCGTTGCCAGCGCAACCATCTGGGTTGACAACAAGTTGGGCGTCGGACAACGGAACGGCAGAGGCTGATTGCGTGATCTCGTGGACGCGGGTTTCTGGCGTTACATATCGATTGACGGTTGATAGTGTTGCGCGTAACGTTGGGCAAGTTGATCGATTTGTCTATAGTTTCGCACAGAACCAACAGGAGCATGGCGGGAATGCGGCAGCGTCGTTAGCGATTTCGTTGGTTGCGGTTGATCCGTTTAATCGTTTAAGCACGGCGGCGGCGACGACTGCAACCAACACTGCGCCGCCAGCGTTGACCGCGCCGAGCGTGCAAGGATTTTTTTCGTCATGCCGGTTCTCGTGGTCGCCAAGCACAGCGCGGGATTTGTTGTGCTACGAACTAGATGTTCGTGTCAACAGCGTCAGCGTTGGCGTGTTTTCGCTTGCTGATACGACGTATACATTCGAGACATCACAAAGCGGATCAATCGATGCGCGGGTGCGGGCGGTGGATCGGTTCGGACAAGCCGGCGCGTGGTCAAGTTATAGCATAAGTGTTTCACTCATCAACGCTTCGCAATTCGTGCAGGATTTGCGACAAGGTGTGACCTACCGTGATAGTGTCAACTCGTCGCAATCGGCGCTTGCGGCGTTGAAAGATAGCAATTTGACAAGCGGCGGAATTACGTATGCGTCATCGACCACGTGGCAATGGATCGAGGCGGATCATAATCGTGAAATTCGTCATCAAACCACAACGTTAGCAACAAGCGCATCTGTTTCAATCTATCTCGGCACGTCGCTCGACGGGTCAACGTGGACGTGGTATCACGGCGGATCGGTGAGCGCCGGGGTGTGGGTGCCAGCGTCGTCAACAACAAGCGAGACGATGGCGCAAAGTGGCGCAGTTTCGGTGAGTGGAATTGTAAAAATTAGACTTTCTGCGCCGGTACAATGTCGATTTGTGCGGTTAGGGATGCGTAATACATCCGCGAGTTACACCATTTGCGAGTTTTATCCGCGTTCGCTCGTGCAATCTGATGATATTGCCGGTGAAACGTTAAGCGCGATTTCGGCAAATTTAGGAACGATCACTGCAGGGTCAATTAGCAGCGTATCAATTGATGCAGCAACTATTACGGGGTCTCTAATTCAAACGAATACATCAAATCCGCGCATTGTTTTTGATAATACGTCATTTAGACTTATTAATAGTTCTAATGTGGATGTTGTTAATTTTTCGACGATAACACAATCAGTAGAGTTTAAAGGGAGCGATGTTAATCTAATTATTGGTGGGGACGGTGCATATTTTTATTTTCCTTCTGATTACACATGGCTGGATATTGATAGTTCTCAGGTAACAGCAGGAAAATCGACAATTCCAGCAGTTTCTATTTTAGCAAGAATGATGCCTCCTGACCCGGTGCGAGATTTTTTAATCGGAGCCTCTACGTTAACAATTGCAGGTCCCGGAGATTTTGGTCATATTTTGTTCAAAGTTGCGGATACAGCAGACCACTTAATCTATTTTTATGCAACAAAGTTCTTTTTTGGCCATCCAAAACTATCGAACAATATTACACTACCGCCACTAGCTACAGACACAGAAGTTTCGTTTTACGCGCAAGGCACTAAAACCGTTTCGTTCTCTTTCGGCCAATCAAATAATAACTATCTTTTAGGTACTATTTTTCGCAGGTTTGAGTTTTTTCTCGACGGAAATAGCAACGTAACTTTTCGCTCCTATGACAATACAAATAATGTTTTGCAAGACCTTCTTTCGTTTGAACGATTAGGAAGGGGAATTACTTTCGGCGGGCTGTCATCACGATTTCTTACCGTTTTTCCTCACGTTTCGATAATACAACTTCATGAAAATCCTGTTATTTCGTCATTTGACAACCGATATACTGCGCTTAATTTTGGCGGGCCGGCGGGTCAATATCGTGATTTCGCGTTCGGTACTACGAATACAAATGCTAATTCCCCAACATTCTCGCCTCGCTGGGTTATTCGATTGACGGCAGATGTAGAAACCGGAAATGCAGCGGGAAGTAATTTTGGTATCGAGTCTCGTAATGACGATGGTTCAGGTCGGCATACTATTTTTTACGCTACACGCTCATCCGGTCATGTCGGGTTCGGCAGTATTCCTAACGTACCCGGTGGCGCGGTGGGATCGATTGATGTCTGTGGCGATGTGCGCGTGCGTGGGGTCATCAGGCAAAAAGTTAACTGGACAACCTTTTCACTTGCAAGCAATTGGTTGGATATGCGTTCTACTACTGGCGACCCAGCAGTGGCGTATCGAATATACGCCGATAATACCGTTGAACTGCGCGGCATGGTGCGGATGGTTTCGGGGACAAGCTTGTTGATTGGAATATTGCCGACCGCTGCGCGTCCTACGTCAATGCGCCGCGTCGCAACTGCTGCGTGGATAACCGTTACACCGAGGCTGGTAATTTTTGGGGCGGCACTTTATATCTTGCCAAACGGAGAAGTGCATTATAACGGCCCGTCACTTACGCTTAACAACAATTATGTGCTGTTATATTGTCGCTATAGTCTCGACTAATTAGTAAAATGAGGGTCGTATGATCACGACACCGACAAACCTTGATTATCTCATTTCATTCGTTCGGGTTCGAATGGGTGATATTTCCTCGCCGCCGCAGTATTCCGAACCATTTATTCGCACGGCGTTAGTTAATGCAATTTTGTCACTATCGCAAAAATGGACGTGGAGATATTTTATCTATACGTCATCGCTTAATCGCGGCGGCAATTTGGTTGAGACACCAGCGGGAATTGTTGAACTAACACCGTTGCCGAATGAATACGACATTGTACGTAATCCTGCTGCAACGTTTACCATGTCTCCGCCGCCGGTTGTCGAGCAAAACGATGAAGCGATTATTGTTCTCGCCGCAACGATTTTACTGAGACGCGCACTTATTGCGTCATCAACCGCCGTTTTCTCGAATTGGTCAACGCCGGATTTTTCGTATAGCAACGTTGCATCAGCAAAAACGATGCTTGAAGCATTAGCATCAGAACAGCAAGAGTTAGACGACCGGTTGCGCGTCTATGCAACGCCGAAGAAACGAGCGATCTGACGCAATTGCTTCGAGAGAGCAACTACTGATGTGTGTATAGTTGCGCGCAAAACTTCTTTTGGTGGTTTTTCAAAACCGTGCTATACTTCGAGCGTGAAGGTTATGGTCTTGTTGCTTATATGTAACGGAGGCAAGCGATGATACGAGTGGAAGACGACGAGTTGATCGAGTACCGAGTGTCCGGTTGGAAGATGAAGCAGGATTTTGATTATATGTTAAAGGAACTGCTCACGACGTTGAGCGAGTACGCGCAAGAGAATAACGGCGTGATTACGTGGGAAGAAGCGCGGCAAATTGTGTTGGATTACGTGAACAAGCATCGTCGCGACATGTCAACTAAGTATTTGGTAAAGTTGCGCGACGAGCTGGAGCGTAAACTTGCAGTTCGTTCGTATTTGAAGGCGAAGCAATCGGCGGGATAGCATTGAAAGGAGTAGTCTCATGGACGTGTTTAGCATTGCAACCAGCGGACAGCCGAAGGAAACTAAGCAAAAGTTGCCATACCATTTAGTATTTTTGTCAATTCCGGTCGAGAGCCAATGCACGTTTCGCATCGTTGGCGACCCAATTGTTATGGTTCGTCGGTGGATCGCGCAAGACCCGGAAACAAAACAGTGGGTTCCGGTGTGGGGGTATAATCCGAACGACAAGCGGGTTCGTCGCCCGATCATTTTAGCAGTTAAGCGTGGCAACAAATGGATTGGCGAGCATCGCGACGATCCCATCAGTCGCGTAATTGCACAAATGCAATTGCCTGATGAGGTCAAAGAACAAGCGTTACGTCCCGATTTTCTAACGTTGTTCCCCGTGTTTGACGTATCGCGGGTAGTGCGTCAGGTTGCGGAGGATGGCTCGGTGACGCTTGTGTATCCAAATGTCAATGGTTCGTTCCCGCAAGCAATTGCGCGACATGCGGAGCTGCGTAATGAGCCGGCGATTTTGGAGTTTCGCGGAGTGCCGCGAATTCGCGATGGCGTTGCGATTGGAGAAGCCGCGATTGATAAATTGTATCAGTTGTTCTTGAGCCTCGTTGAAACCGATCCGCTGACCGGCAACGCGCAACAGCTTGACATCACGAACTATTTGTTTGTCATGAAACGAGTGCGCGGGGAGGGCGGCAAGCCGTTGACTCACTTCCTCGCGCAGCGTTCGCAATCGTTGCCAGAGATTACATCGTATTATGATCTGACAACGTGGCCGACACCGGTCAACCACGACGCATTGCAACAGTTGCTTGACGGAACATTGTCATATAGTGACATGTTGTCCGCGAGCAATATTGAGTTGTTGCCGCGTCTGGTGACGGTTGGGCAGAACGAGCAACACGAGCAGGCGGCGGAAGAAGATCTGTTTGACGATTAAGCAATTGGTTCCCGTAGCAAGCAATTGTTGCGGGAACCTTGTCATCTTATCAAAGGGCAAAGGGTGGCGTATGGCGAAGGGCTACAAAACAACGTGCCCGGAATGTAAGAAAGGTAACTTTTACGTAACGCCGCACAATGGTTTTGGATATTGTTTTAATTGCGGATTTCGCCAATCGAGCAGTTTTACTCATCAACCTATTGTTGTTTCGCACGAAGAAATTGCTGTTTTTCGTCAATTATACACCGAACTCGCTGCGTATTATCATAGTTGCCTTGACGAGCAGCATCGAGCGTGGTTGCATCGACGCGGTATTAGCGATGCGATGATCGAGCAGTTTCAGATCGGTTATGTTCCCGCGTCGTTTCACATTTTGTACAGCAGCGAGTTTGCAGAAAAAGCGGGTATTGCAGTCAATAAACAACCGTTTCTTGCCAATCGGATCGTATTCCCGTACTTGTTGAACGGAATAGTATACGATTTGCGAGGAAGAAGTATCGCAAATGAGGAACCAAAGTATCTTTCATTGCGCAATTCTGCAACTTTGCGCGGAGCAACAATTGTGTATAACGCGGATGTCTTAAGAGTAAAACCGAAAACGCTCGTGATTACCGAGGGAGAAATTAAAGCGATTGCGTCGCAACAAGCCGACATTGCAACCGTCGCGTTCCCCGGCGTTCGGTCACGCCGCGATCTTCAGGTTTTTTCATCACAGCGTGTTGTTATTTGCTTCGACAACCAACTGCGCCACTATTACGACGTATATCGCGCTATTGTTGACCTTGCTACTGATTTGTTGCCGTTTACGCAACGTATTTTTGTTGCGCTATTACCATTATGGGGCAATAACCGATGGTTTCAGCACGAAAAGATGGATATTGATACGTATATTTTACAATATGGTGAAGAAGCGTACCGAACGATCATCGAAACTGCTATTCCGTATTTGCGATTTCTGCAATTAGCGCGAGGGTTTTTATCATGATAACTATCGCTGACTATACCAACGCCGCGTTGGAGATGCGTTTGTTGCTCGCATTGCGCGATCACCAATATCATCACCTTATCCCTGCGCTCGATCCACGTTTGTTTGCAGACGAACGAACGCGGTTGCTGTTTGACGCGATGCGGCAAAGTTTTGTGTTGTACGGTGATGTGACGGAAGACGGCATTGCTCGGTTTTATCGCGAACCGTTGCCGCAAGAATTGTCGCTACCGGTACAAGTTGACCCGTTTCCAATCATTGACGAATTATCGCGATTGCAGAAAAAGCGCGCATTATACGAAGTTAGCCAGCATTTTCGTCAACTTTCGGCGGAAACCGACCCCGATATTACGCATCTATTTCACGTGATTGAGCGCGAATTACCGCGAAATGTGCGCTCAATGACGATCCAATCCGGCGTGGATGAGTTTTTGTCACTATTTGAAGCGCGGCGAACTGGCAATTATCGCTGGTTGCGTACCGGATTGGAGTGGCTCGATCAAATGATCGGCGGGGAATGGCCACGCGGCGAAATCTCGATTGTTTCAGCGCGATCTGGCGGCGGCAAAACCGCGTTGATTGGCGCTTCGGCGCTGAATATGGCGCGGAACTATCATTTAGATCAATCTGAAGGCGCGCCGGTTGCAATTTTCTCATTAGAAATGCCGCGTCCGCAGTTGGTTGCGCGGTTTGTTGCGAACTTGTTAGGAATTGATAGCAGGATCGTTCGAAATGGTATGAATATTGACGGATCACCGATTGCACCAGAATTGATTGATCTTATTAAGGCAACAACCGAAGAAATTGCTCAACTGCCGCTGTACATCATCGAGGCCGAAGGGTTTGGCGCGGATGACATTATCGCAACGGCGCGGGCATTGCATGTTGAGCACAATGTACAGGTGTTCTTCGTGGACTATCTGCAATTGTTAAAATACGAAGGCGATAATATGCATTATGGATTAAGTAGCGCGATTAAGCGCATTCGCGATTTTGCAAAACAATACAATGTTGCATTTGTGTTAACCGCGCAAGTTAATGAAACGAAGGGGACAATCCGCGACAGCACCGATCCCGAAAAAGATGCGGCGCTGTGGTTGCACATTGATATTGATTACGAAAGCCGCGATGAACAAGGCGTTGCGCGCACGCGGGTGTCGGTCAAGAAAAATCGCCATGGCCCGACTGGTTCGGCAAATGTGCTCTATCATTCGCGCAAACTTGCGTTTTTGGGGATGTCCGAGCAATATCACATGTAGTGATTATGACAATTATCACGATAAAACGGAGAAAATTAACAAAAAAGCAGAGTGCCACAAAAAAGGCAAACCGCGCAAAGAAGGTGCGCCGTGTCAATAAAGAAGTGTTGCGGCAGCGAAAACGCGAACAGCGCTTGTTGCAGCGCGAACGCGAAAAAGCGCGAAAAGCGGCGCAGCGGCAGAAGGAACGGTTGTGCAAGCAACAAGCAAAATTGCGCAAACAGGAACGAGAGCGACAATTAGCAGAGGCGCGAAAACAACAAACGGAAGTAGTTACGCCGGTTAAACTGCCAAGATCGTCGTATCTTGCAAAACGAACGATTACACAACTACACAAATTGTCGCAATTAACCGGGATACCGCCTGAAATTGCGCGATTTTTAGTATCTCGAACACGCATGGCGGTGAGGTATAAAATGAAAACTGACAGACAGCGGGTTAACCTCAATCAACGGCGCGGGAAACGAGCAGAATACAAAGCGGTTGCGAACATTCGTTCGTTCGGGTTTTATGCACAACGTGTTCCGCAATCCGGCGCGGGCGGAATGCGCGGAGATGTGTTAGTCACGTTACCGACCCGTGCGGTGTTGATGATCGAGGTTAAATTCTCCGCGCAATTTACCCAAGGTAACGAGAAATGTATCAGATTGCAGATGGATTGGTTTGAGACGCTCGATGAAAATTATCGCGCAATGCAGCAATATAACGTGATCGCTGCGTTGTTTTTGTTCAAATACGGGTTCTCGAACGTGTTTTTCGTCGCTATTCCAGCGGAATATTTGAAGAAACTCGAAGATCATCTTGGCGTTTCACTCAATGATTACCAGCGACCGGTTATGAACCAACCGTTTTTGGAGAGTTTAGAACCGGTTGATACGAAAGGGAAATCGTTAACCGTTCGTGCAACGCGGGCGTTACGCGGGTTGGCGTGTTTTCATACCGACACAAAATATCAAAAAGAACGCACAATCTATTGTTTTGCGGCGGAATACTTTTGGGATTGGCTCGAACAAACGCTTAAAACGCAAGATCGCTGGTACGACGGCTCTATTCCAGACCGCGGCCCGCGTGGAAGGCCGCGAAAGAGCGAGTTCCCACGAGTGTTTTTGCATAAGAAAGGAGTACCACATGAACCGAACGCTGAAACCGCACTCGATGATCTCGCAGACGATCAAGACGACGCCTGCGAAGAGGATTGGGCAGACGCTGATGGAGCAGATAAAGAATGCGAAGGTGACAGTTGTCAACGCAACGACTGATTTAGTAACCGTTTCGGTTGAAGGCGATATTGTGTCGGTTGACCTAGAGACATCAGGGTTAGACTGGCAGCGCAACGAAGTGTTGCTCATCTCGATTGCGGATAGCTCGCAAACATCAATCGTGCTTGATGTTTCGTCGGTCAATCCGCACGAATTGCGGGCGTGGTTACATCGAAACCTGTTTGGCCGATTGATTGTTGGTCATAATTTGAGTTTTGATCTTAAATTTTTGACGCGGGTGTATGATTTTGATCTTCGATCTTGCGCGTATTATGACACGATGCTCGCGGAAATTGTATTATTCGCCGGACTCGATTACGGCAATTCGTTGAAAGAAATCGTTGCGCGTCGTATCGGATTAGAACTTGACAAAACGATCCGCGCCGATTTTACCGCGTTCGGTCGAACCTTGACGATGACCGATACGCATTATCGTTATGCGTCACTCGATGCGCTAACGACGCTGGCGGTGCGAGAATTGCAGCTCGTTGATCTCAGAACAAATGAGCTAGAGCAGATCGCGGAATTAGAAATGCGCTTGTTGCCGGTCGTGGTTGAGATGGAACTCGGCGGCGTTCCGTTCGATTGGCAACGATTTGAAACATTTGTTTCAGTGTTACATGAAAAACGAACACTCGCTGAGCGGCTAATGCAAGAAGCGCTGCAACCGGCGGCGTTGAGGATCGCGGAGCACCAATCACGGCATACGCCGCAACTATTTGTTGTTCCGCAAACAATTAACATTAATAGCAAGCCGGTATGCAAAGATGGCGTCTGGAACTACAGGCAATTGTGGCCGGTGCTGCAACAGTACGGGATCGAAATTGTTGACAAAGACGGTAATCCGTCACTCTCGGCAAAAGATATGCAACGGTGGGACGCGGCGCATACGGTTGATGCCGCTATCCCGCCGGAAGCTGAAGCATTGTTGCAATCATATAGACAGTATCGTAACCCGTTGTTAAACCTCTATGCATATACAATTGCGATCCATAAACTCGATGATAGTTTTGGCAAGACGCTCAGGGAAATGTACCACAATGGCCGGTTGTACCCATGGTTTAAGCAGTTAGGCGCGAAAAGTACGGGGCGGTTTAGCAGCAATTTGCAACAGTTACCGAAAGACGAAAAAATCAAACCGCTTGGTCTTCCATCCTTGCGGCAATGTATCGCGGCGGAACCGGATCATTCGCTCGTAATCGCAGATTTCGCCGGTATCGAGTTAGTCATTCTGGCGGATATGTCGGGTGATGAAGTGCTTGGTGATCTCATTGTGCGTTCGGCGCGGGGGGAAGAAGACATTCACTTATACGTTGTTCGGCAGGCATTTGGCGATCTCCACCCCGAAGCAAAGAATGCAACATTGGACAAGAAGAAAGTTGCGCCGTATTCGTTGTTGCGAAATGCAGCGAAACCAACGAGCTACGGGATCGCATACGGCATCACAGGCATGGCGTTAAGCGAGACGATCTCTCAACAATTAGCGCCGCTTGGTGTTACATGCACGCCGGAGCAGGCGCAGCAAATTATCGACAACTGGAAGCAAAAGGCATTTAGGAAAGCTGGTGCGTGGCTCGATAAAACGGCGCAGCAGGGGCAACGGTTAGGTTATGTTCGCACAGCGTTAGGACGCAAACGCATGTTCGATCTGCGTAATGCGGATCGTAAAGCGTTGTCCGCGATTGGTCGCGAAGCAAGCAATGCGCCAATTCAAGGTACCTGCGCGGATATGTTGAAGTTGGCGATGGTGTACGTTGCGAAAGACCTCGATCCAGCGCGAGCGCGGCTGATCTTGACCGTACACGATGAATTGGTTTTGCACGCAACGAATGACTACGCGCAAGAAGCGTCAATGATTTTGAAGCAGAGTATGGAAAAAGCGGCGCGAAAATGCATGCCAAGGATGGGGCAGTACGTTGTGGTCGAGCCTGCGATCTCATCGTGTTATGACAAGTAAAGTCAGTACAATTGTTCGAGTTCCGCATCAGAATGCGCTAAAACGCGACCGCACAGGAAGCGTTCTAAGCAATATGACACTAAGCATCAGAAAGCGGAGAAACGAAATGACACACAAACCAAGCATTCCCATCGTCGCACCGTCTGATCTCGACTATCGCTCGCCGCGTGACGGTGATGCTGGTATTGATTTGATTGCGAGTGAAACTATCGAACTACCGGCATGGGAGTGGGTTGTTATCAATACTGGTCTAAAAATCGCTGTCCCCGAAGGATACGTCGGGCTTGTGCGTGGTCGAAGCGGAAAAGCATTCAAAGAACGACTATTTGTGTTTCACGGCACAATTGACTCATCGTATCGTGGAGAAATTAAAGTTTTGATCAGTTGGCAACCATCTCATTCTAGCCCGCTCCATAAAATGACGCGATTAATCCAGCGCGGGGATCGTATTGCACAACTAGTAATTGTTCCATTTCTTGCCGAGCAATTAGTTCGTGTTGAAACATTAGATAGCACCGAGCGCGGTGAGCAGGGATTTGGAAGTACCGGAGGGTAGTAATGCATAAAGTATTGTGTATGTCAGTTCATTATGAATGGTATACCCCGCCATGGATTGTTGCACGAGTGAAGCAATTGCTTGGAGTTATAGACTTAGACCCGGCAAGCAATACAGTCGCACAGCAAATTGTGCAAGCACACCACTGGTGCGGGTTTGATCATCCCGATCCAACGATGCGTGACGGGCTTCTTGTTGACTGGTCTCAATATCGTTCTGTTTTTCTCAATCCTCCGTATGGTAGATATATTGTACCTTTTGCACAAAAGGTTGCAAATTATGCAACAACGTTACCGATGGCGGTTCTTGTTCCGGCTCGGTTTAATACACGCTGGTGGTCGTTGTTAACTCGTGGTCGTTACAGCTTAGTTCTTTTTTCTCGACCTATTCGTTTTTTTACAACTGCAACAAAAGAGGCAAATACCAATGCACCGTTTCCTGTTGCTCTTCTTTGTTACAATTGTGCGATTGACCGTGTTGCAGAACTATTTCATGATCAACTTTTGTACCGGCCCGTGGTCTAGCTGTCTTGGAGGCTTGCATGCTTGATCTTTCTTTTGTTGAAAAGTACCGCACGCAACCAATTGCATGGGGATACGATGGTCTTGGCGAACTCGTGTTCTATCGCACCTACAGCCGCAAGCGCGACGATGGCATGGCGGAAACGTGGGTAGACACGCTCAAGCGGGTAATCGAGGGAGCGCAAGAGATCGGGGCCGGATACACGCAAGACGAAGCCGAACGTTTGTTCGACCACATGTTCAACTTTCGCGCACTGCCGGGCGGTCGCATGCTGTGGCAATTGGGGACGGATACGGTGCGACATCTCGGTGCTAATTCGTTGCTCAATTGTGCGTATGTTGACATTAAAAATATCGAAGATTTTTGCTTTTTGTTTGATAGTCTGATGCTAGGATGTGGGGTAGGATTTTCAACAACTCAGTATTATAAGTTTCCTCCGGTCAAGCCAAACGTGACTATCGATCATATTCCCTCTTCGGACGCGGATTTTATTGTGCCCGATAGTCGCGAAGGGTGGGTGAAACTGTTGCGTGAGGTACTAACTGCGTTTTTTGTAACTGGAAAATCATTTACATATTCAACTATTCTAGTCCGTCCAAAAGGAACGCCGATTAAGCGATTTGGCGGAGTAGCAAGCGGGCCGGAACCGTTGATCTACGGCGTGCAACAGATTGCGTCGCTTTTGCAGCGACGCGCTGGTCAACGCATTACGTCAATTGATATTTTGGACATCGCAAATATTATTGGTTCCATCGTTATTTCAGGCAACGTTCGTCGCTCGGCGGAGATTGCGCTTGGGTACGCCGACGATGCGGAATTTTTGAAGGCGAAACGGTGGGATTTAGGCAGCGTTCCGAATTGGCGTGCTTTCTCAAATAATACAGTTATTTGCACAGATATTAACGAATTACCTGATCTTTTTTGGGAAGGGTATAACGGAAATGGTGAGCCATACGGGTTGTACAATCCGTATGCAGTGCGGAAATATGGCCGTATCGGGGAAGAATTGTTTGATCCCGCAACCGGCGTCAATCCATGCGGTGAAATCCCGCTGGAAAGCTACGAGTTTTGCAATTTAAGCGAGTTATTTTTACCCAATTTCGATAATCGCAACCAATTTTTTGACGCTGTCTATCTCCTGTATAAGCTGCAAAAAGCGATTACGCAGATGCCGTATCAATGGGATCGGAGCCGCGAGGTTGTGCATCGCAACCAGCGCATCGGCATGAGTATCAGCGGATGGATGCAATGTTCGCAGGAACGGTTAGCGTGGATCGGTGCCGGATACGAGTATCTTCGTGAATTGAATAACAAGCAATCGACACCGTCGATCCGGTTGACGACGGTTAAGCCTTCGGGAACGTTATCGCTGCTGGCCGGTACAACGCCGGGCGTACACCCTGCGTATGCAACGTATTTCGTTCGCCGGATTGCGATGGAAGCGGCAAATCCGTTAGTGGATTATGCGAAATCACTGGGGTATTCGGTTGAATATCGTCGCAATTTTGATGGAAGTGAGGACACAACTACTGTTTTAGTCGCTATTCCGTGTCGCGCTCCCAAAAATGCAAAAGTTGCCCGTGATGTTTCGGCAATTGAGCAGTTGGAAATGGTGAAAATGGCGGCAACATTGTGGGCGGATAATGCGGTAAGCGTGACAGTTTATTATCGCGATGATGAGTTGCCGGTGATAAAGCAGTGGTTGCGCGATCATTATCAAGAGGCGATCAAATCGGTTTCATTCCTGAGACATTCGGATCATGGGTTCGATCAGGCTCCGTATGAAGAGATTGACGAAACGACATACAAGGCGATGTGGGAAGAGATTAAACAACGTCGTGCCGCAAACACTGATGCTGAGATTGCGTATCAAGATGCAACAGTGTTTGACAATGAGTGCGCCGGGGATGTCTGCCCAATTCGCTAAGATTTCTCAAAATCGAATTTTGCGCGAACACGGCTTTGACCGTCGGAGAAGAACGAAAATGTTCGGTGAAGCGACCGTTTTTCTCAACGAACCCACATACCCGTACTTCATGTCATTGTCAGTTTCCAACCTTCGCGATTTACGTCTGTTTGGCGTTCGCGTCGTCGAGATGAACCACGAGCGCGTTTCTTTCATTATCAACAAGAACAGTTTCGTTATGATCGACTTGAAAGAAGTTAGCGAACAATATAACGTCAAGCGAAAAATCGTTATCCTGATGTAAATGTAAGCATATACGTTTACCCAAGAGCGACAAATATCGTCGCTCTCTTCTTTTTTTTCTCCTCCGGCCATCGTGCCGGTTTTTTATTTTTGCGTTTCTGTGATAGTAATGGAACCACAATGAAACTCGCAAGAAAGTGCAAGTAATCTTTCTATGAAACGTCGATCTTTCGAGCAGCGATTTCGCGACAAACTCGCGGAATACGAACAAGCGTATGATTTGAGTTCAGTTAACAGCGCGAATGACAAAGATAATCTTCGCGCCTTGATCTCAAACGCGCTCATTATCGAGGATTTGCACGAAATGTTGCAGGAGATGAGCGACAGTCAATCGCTCGACCCAGCGAACATTGAAAAAACAACGCAACTTATTCAAAAATTGCTTGCGACTAATCAACAATTAGAGCGGCAGCTCGGAATAGATCGCAAAACGCGACGAGCAAGCGGTTCGGATAGCGTGTCGGAGTACATCGCGTCATTGCAGGAGGCCGCAAAACAGTTTCTCGATCAACGATTGACGCGGGTTATCTGTCCGAAATGTCACGTAATGGTTGGTCGGTTTGCTCCGGTACACGATCACACACGATACGTTGTCGCATTTCAATGTTCGCAATGTCGCGAAATGGTGGCGCTTGAACGCGACGAACGCTCGGTTTGGTTCGACCTAAAGCCGAGGGAATACAGATGGCGGAAAAACTATCCGGTTTCGATCCGGCCCGCGAAAGCGCGAAAGATCAATCCAATCTTGACGGGCAACTTAGCAGGCGTCGTGTTGGAAAGCGAGCTGGAAGAACAAGAACCAGCGACGCCCGCGCAAGAAAGTATCGAAATCGAAGATGCGACCGTCGTTATTAACGATAAAGAAGTAGCAGATCATGGCAATAACACAGAAATTAACTGAAAGCGAACTTGCGTTACTTGAAATTCTTGATGATCCGGTATGGTTTGGCGAGTTTTTGCGCAATACGAAAGACGGCCAAACTCAGCGGCATCTCTGGCCCAAACGCACGTTTTCGTATCGTTGGTATCAGAAAGATTTGTTGACGGATCAATCACCAGCAGTCGCGGTGCGTGGCGGTCGCGCAATCGGGAAATGCCAGCCAGCGACTGCACAGGTTTTGACGCCATTTGGTTGGAAAAAAATCGGGCAAATTATTCAAGAGTACGAGCGGCGGCGGGTGCGTATTCCCACGAAACCCGTTCCGTTTGAAATCATTGCCGTTACAAAGAATATGAAATTAGTAAACGCGCCAGCGGTAATTTTTTACAACGGGCGCAAACCGGTGTTTCGCGTGACGACAAAATCAGGGTATAGCATCGAAGCAACAAAAGAACACCCGTTATTGACAAGGCACGGATATATTGCGTTAAGCGAGTTAAAGGTAGGCGATGAAATCGCGGTTGTTGGTGCTATTCCCGACGGGTTAGTTTATGAACGCGGGTTTACCAAGCCTGATGAATTACGACTATTAGGATATTGGTTTCTCGAACCTGATGAAAAAGTGATCGGATTGTATCCACGAACAAAGCACGTGCGTGATGATATTGCTCGCATTGCGCAATCGCTCAATATTGATTTTTACGAGCGATCTGATGGCGCAATTGCACTAATGCGCGGCAAAAAATACTATTGGATGCTCAGCGATGTGTCAAAACGTATGGGAAGAACCTACGGATATTTCGCGAAACGATTCAATACTGACTATCATTTCTCAGTGCATCAGCAAACAAAGCTACCAAACGAATTGTTCAATGAAAGAAAAGAGCAATTTCGCGCATTTATCGAAGCGTTGTTTGCGCAATACGCGGATATTTCGCGGAATGTTATCAAAATTGATGTCATCACGGAACTAAATGTTCAAATCTTGCGCCGCATTTTACTGCGATTTGGTGTATTTTTTCGCGTCGTCAACACGACAATTATCATTGATGATCCCATCGCACTTTTCCGGTTTTTCAAACAATTTCGCGTGCCGGGCGTTGCGGTTGCTTCCGTTCTTCCTCCGTTGAATTATACCGACGACTGGTATTTTTTCGATCCCATCGTTAGCATAACTCAACAACCGTCAACGCTTACATATGCTATTCAAGTGCACGAGCATCACGTATATTTGTCGGATTTTGTGGTTTCGCATAATTCACTTTTCGTTGAAGATCGTATTTTGTGCGATATTTTTCAGCACGAAACGCGACTGCCGGACACGAAAGAGGTTCTATTGTTGGCTAATAACGAGGCGCAGGTTGAACCGATCATGAAACGATTGTATGATCGGTTGCGTGCGTCTCCATTATTGCGCCAATATGTTCACAATATTAATCGTTCCGATGGCGTTTTTGATTTTCGGTTTCCAACGGGCGAACAAGTGCTATTGCGTGTTCGGAGTACCGGTATCGGAAATAATCAATTAGTCGGGTTGCATGTTGGCAAAATGTACGTTGACGAGGCGCAATTGTTTTCGGAAGAGAGCTGGCAACAGGCTGCACCAGCATTAAACGATTGGGAGCAAAGTGCGCAAGTATTTGTCACGGGCGTACCCAACGGTATGCGCAATTCATTATTGTATTTTGCAAGTAAACCATCATCAGGATTTAAAGAATATCATATTCCGGCCCCGAATAATCCATTTTACACCATCGAACAGGATGAATTGAACAAAAAACGTTATGGAGGGGAACAATCCGATGCGTATCAACAGTTAGTCTTGGGCAACCACGGCCAAGCGGTGCACGTATTGTTGCATCGCGAACAAATTCAAACGAAACCGATTGACTACACGCCATCGATCTACACTGAACGAGAACTAAAAATTGGCGAACCTTTCTATTCCGTGATCGAACGCCCGTCGTTACCGTACCAACTCATCGCGTTTGGTATAGATTGCGGGTTTGTCGATCCGACCGTTATCATTATCCTTGGCAAAAACACAGATCAACCGTGGCAAATTGCGCATAAAGTGGTTTTGAAACGTGTAGATTTCGACACGCAAGTAAAAATTATAGATTGGTTGGCGACAAGTTACAAACCAACGCTTATTGCGATTGACACCAGTACCGGCGGGGGCGGGTTGCATATTGTGCATACTCTGCAACACAACGAGAATTATGATCGCAACTACTACCGCTCCGTCATTCATAGCGTGCAATTTCACGGCAAGATGGGGGTTGGATACGACGCACAGGGCGAAGAGATCACGGATTACGTCAAGTCTGTGGGTGCAGCGACGCTCGTGCAAATGGTTTCAGATGGAATGATTGTATTCCCAGAAGTTGATCAGGAACTTATTTCGGAGATTGAACGCATTACGCGGGTTGTTTCACGCGGTGGATCGTCGTCGTATTTCATTCTGTCCGAGCAAGGGCATGGTCAATCGCCGAACGATCACCAGTTCGCCGCACTAATCTGTTTCGCGGTTGCAATCAAGAGTCAAGCAACGCAACGCATTCGCCGCCGACTTGCGCTGCCGAAGGGATTGCATCAATCGCACAAATAGATCAATTATACAACACTCACGGAGAGACCGATGAGCCAACTACCGAACGCACGTTCATATTCCCAAACGCTTGACACGTCGCAGGGACATCCGCTTGCTGGGTTTCGCGGGTTTCGCTCCGGCTCGACTGCGTTATCTTCGGCTGACTATCGCGCAATTATCCGCGCAACCCGCTACTATTATCGCGTTGATCCTATCATTTCGACCGTTGTTACGCGATTAGCCGAAATTGCAACCACGGAATTGCGCGTTTCACGAGAATTACTGCGAGGTTATGATCTTTCGGACGAACATTTTGCCTTCTTTCGTGCGGTTGCCAAAACGCTGCAACCATCAATCTTTCACATTATTTTGTCATATTTGATTGACGGCATGGCGGTGCCGCAGTATGAACTAACGCGGATGATGGGAAACCGGATCGCGGGCAATTCTGGTGAACTTGGCCGAACCCGCTATCTCGTACCGTCGTCGATTTGGGTGCGGGACGCAATGAACATTGTGTTGCAGCCGAATGTCATCGGCGGCGAACCGTTGGTCTTTGTGCAAATCTCACAAAGCGACATCCATTTCGTACTTTCGGGCGGGATGTATCCTGATGGTACGAAAGACCCGAAAACGTTTCAATTGTTGACTAGTCAGTTTCCTGATTATGTGAAACGCATTAAAGCGAGCGAGACATTGTTTCGGCTTGAAACGCCGGTGATCTTTCGCAATCTGCTACCTGCGTATCTCTATCCGCAACCGTACATCGAACCGGCGTTGGAAGCGTTACAACGCAAACACTTGATGCATCGCGTGGATCGCGCTATTGCCGCTCGCACAATTGAAGCATTTCGCCACATTAAAGTGGGAAATGATAAGTTTCCGGCAGATGACCAAGCAATTGAAGCGACAGAACAGGCGCTTCAGCAAAGTTCTGATGGCGTGTTATTTAATCTTTTCACCAATCATACTGTAGATATTTCGTGGATCGTTCCTCCGTTTAGTGAGTTAATCGATAATAAAAAATACGAAAGCGTTATTCAAGACATCTTTTTTGCATTAGGCTTCCCGCGCATTCTTGCCGTTGGCGAGACGCAGCGCAGCAATTCTGCAGATAATCAAGTTGCGGCGTTAGGGATTTTGTCAGCGATCCGGCACATTCATCGAGATGTGCTCCGGTGGGTCGAAGCGGTATTTCGCGATGTCGCAGAAGCCAACGGGGTGGTGTCGATCCCGCAACCGCTCTTTGCGCCGGTCGTTACCGCCGATGTCACGCAATTGCTTCAATACGCAACTAATTTGCTGGATCGCGGCGTGCTTTCAAAAGATACGGTTGCGCGGTTGTACGGGTCTGATTTTGAATATGAATACAACCAACAAGCGCGGGAGGCGTCGTTTGTACCTTTTGCACAATCTGCGCCGGTTATGTAATCTTCACAATCCATTCCGATACCGTCAGAGCTGGCGGCTGAATAGCAGCAGGTGCATGTATGCAATCGTTACCGCCTGAAGTCTTCACCGCGATCATCACCGCGATTTCGTCAATTGCAACGGCGGTGTTTGGGATAATCGCGGCGCGGTTGAAAGAACGAAATGTTGCGCAACAAACGCTATTGAGCGCGTCGTATAAACGCATTGTGGAATTAGAAGAAAAACTTGAAAAAGCGTGGGATCGCACTGTATTTGCGCAAGATCAAGCCGCGAAAATTAGAGAAGAAACTGCGGCATACTATCAACAACGTGTATCGCAATTACGCGAAGAGTTATATCAGCAACTCGAATTGATGAGTAAGCGCGTATCAGAATGGCAAGAAAAATACTATACGCTAAAGAATGAGTACGATGAATTGCAACAACGACACGAGGAATTGGAAACGAAGGTGGCGAAGATGCAACGCACGTTGGAGGCGTTAGGGATTTCGATTAGCGATATTTCGCAGTTATAACCGAGAAATGTTCACAAATGTGCAATATCTATACGCAATTAGTTGCATGCGCAACTACACTTGTACCTTTTGTACAATTGTGCTATACTCACAAATACTTCGTAGCCTCGCTTTGATATAGGTGACTATTATGGAGTCGCCGCGTGAATTACTGGATGACCAGCCGACCGAACCATTACCCGTTATCGCTCGCATTGAGCGACACGCGCTGCCAGCGTTTGTCTGGTGGGTAGGCGGGGGATTAGTGTTGTCGTTTATGACATTCGTTGCGCAAGAAACTATGTATCTTCTTGCGCTGTGGGGCATGCTAGGGTTTGTGGTTGCGTTAACGTTGCTCGTTATCGCTGTGTATCGCGTCTACACCGAACTACTGCAATTGTACACTGATGTTCAAGAGATGCTTCATAGCATTGCGCAAGCAACGCAACCACACGCAATTGCTCAAGATACGCAACGATTGCAGACGCAACCTGTTTCGTCGTCAATCGTGTATGATCGCGACGGGGTGGCTATTCAGTTTAGTGAAATATTCAAAGAGATGAGTTGAGTTTGGTGTAATCAACGGAGGAACGTATGCGCATTGATCGCAGCAACATTAAAACAGTCACTTCGTACATCATTCCTGCATTCGCTTTATTGCTTATTGCTTGGAACGCGGTCGGGAAGTTTTACTTTTTCTCGTTTTTTGAGCCAACGTCATCGCTTTCTGGTATTTTCGTTCACATCAGCGCGGATATTGATAATTTTTACAAGGCGCTGATGGTCGAAGCGGTATGCGTGGTGCTTCAGCTAACGGCGCAATTGCCGGATTATCGAGAGAAAAAATTAGCGCGCCCGCTTTATACCGGCGCGTTGTTGTTTAGCGTTCTCATGAGTTATCCCGCGATGTACACGATTTATACGCTTTGGTTCAATTTGTCACAATTTCCATCATTATTCGCCGCCGCGATTGTATTCATTTTAGTGACCGCGGTTGATGCATTTGCTGAATTAGCGTTGTTAAACGTTTAAGTTCTATTTCGCGCCGGTTATTTACACTATTCGGAGGAACTATGCAACCAACTATTACGTACAATCCACAAACGTATACGATTTCTATGCCCGATACTGATCCATTTACTATCGATACTGTATTTTTCTCATTGCTTCGTAACGAGGAGTTTGACGAAGACACTATTCACCACGCAATCGCTCAATTTTACACCGCGATGAAATACGTGCCGGTCTATATTCCAGATCGTGAAAGCACGTACAAGCTTGTTACGCATTTGCTTATTAGCAATAATCAAGCATCGTTCGTGCAACCGGATACGTTTCACCAAGCGTTGATCGCGTTTTTGACGGGGAAGGGATACGCTGTTTCGGCTCAGCAATAACATGTAACCTATGCAACCACCGATTTTATTTTCTGCTATTGTAGACACAGAAAACATTGATTTTTACTATTCGTTGCCGAAAAATGTTCAGCTTGGGTGTAATTCAGGCCACGGAAGTTACAAAGACTTTTGCAACGAGGGTTTCGGTTTGATTTTGTTGACAATCCGTTCATGAAGTTTAACCCGGACAAACATCGCCAGGCGCTCGAACATATTCGCCCGCGTTTTGCGACCTTACGAGATTATTTTTCAGAAGAAGACTGCAACGAATTAGGCATCCAATACTATAGCGTAGAAGACATTTTAGCGTTTTACGAGCAAGTCAAACCATTTATTCGCTTGCCGATATTTATTCCAAAAACGCTTCCTATTCCTGAGTTGCCGGATCATTTTATATTAGGGTATCCGACAAAGAGCAATTACACTAAGAAAAGTTTGTTTTTCGACGAAGTTCTTGCGCAACAACGCCCGATCCATCTGTTGAATCGCGCTCGTTTTGGTGTATCCCGCGTTTCGTCGCGTTTTCCGTTCGCCGCCATTTTCATTCTTGCGTTGAAATGGACTTGATCGCTGCGTTCGACTTCAATCGTTGCATTTTAGCTTGCGTTCAATGTTTCTCGTTTCTTATCTCTTGTCATCTCTTCAGATCGATGATTTTCCTATTCGCACGGTTGTGCTAGATCGCTAACCAGCGCACAGCGCCAAACGACCAGGCGTTTTTATCTTTCGAGGAAATTACCACTGTATGGTTTTTCAACAGACACCATCGACCACCGGAGAACTCGCGCCGATCATCGTCGTGATCGCGGTTGGGAGCGGTGATGGTTGGGAAAAGAGGGGTTTTGAATGTAGAAAAAATAGGTTTTTATGGCTTTCTGACGCGGTAAATCGCGATTTGCTTTCGCTCCGAACACAAGTTCTACTCGAACATTCGTTCGCCCGCTCGCCCATTCCTGCGCCCGTTCCTGCGCCCGTTCCTGCGCCCGTTCCTGCGCCCATTCCTGCGCCCGCTTCTACACGCAGCAGCGAAGATAGCGTCGCCGAGCTGGCCGGGCGCGATAGCGCTGGGAATGGGCGCGGCATCGAGGTCGAGCAACGCAACGAAATCGAGCGCGCTGGCGAAATCGGGCGTGGCGAACAATTGTTCTACGAGCTGAAGCGATTAACATTGAACGCGCCGGTCTACGTTGTTCCGATCAGCGACCTCCCTTCGTTGCGATGCGAACCGTCGCTGCTCTGTATTGTTGTGCATGAAACGGTTCGATCTACGCTTGATACGTCGCCCCTCCCTATTCCGCACATGCTGATCGAACACAACGATGCTAGCGAATTACGATTTGTTGCGTTTGTCACAAAACGAAAAGAGAAACGAACGCAAAAGCGAAGAACGCGAAAGACGGAGGAAGCACGATGAATACTGAAACGAACGCTGGCATTTACTATCTACGCATTATTACGTCAAGCGGCGATTATTACTACATCGGGCAAACACGGCGATCATTTCAACAGCGTTGGCGCGAACATTTGTGTGGTCTCCGTGCTGGCCAGCACGCGAATACACAATTACAGCAACTCTACCGAGACGGCGCGGTAATTGTTGCGGGTGTGATTGTTGCATTAAAAAAAACCATCGCGAAACAACGCATCGAGATGGCCGAGCAGCAAGCGATTGCGCTGGCGGAGCGAAGAGGGTTGCGCGTGGTGAATGTGGTGAGAGAGCGAGAAATGCAAGAGGAGAAAGAAGAGCAATAAAAAAGAGCGCCAGCGATAGCACCGGCGCTCAACCTATGTATGTTGTTCCATGGGCTTACGTTAGCGCTCCCGTTCCGCTCGCCACTCCCGCAGCGAGCGGACGCGGCGGGGGATCACCCCCGCGTTTTCCAAAACCGTTCTCCATCCAGCTTTGACGGCCTCGCCTAGGTTCCCGTACACAACAAAGGAACCTAGAGTACCCTCGCCAGCCCACCGCGACCAGTCGGTGCGGTGGATGACGATTAAACCCTCGTGTGTCTGGAAGATTCGGTAATCAATTCCTCGGTTATCCCAAGGGTCTTCACTCGTCCGTAGGTATCCGAGATCCCGCCCGACGAACTCAACGACTTGAACATCAGAGTCGTCACAACCGTTCTTCGCCCCGCGCCGTCCTTCCCAAATCTTGATGGTCTCCATCTCATACCTCCTTTCTTTCGTTGACTGTAGTATAGCATACCCGCGCCGGTTTGTTAAGCGGGTAGTTTGAGGAATTTTTGAGCAATTTCACGCTGATGATGTCAACAACACAACAAAAAACCCCTCATCGCGAGAATGAGGGGAAGGGTTAGGGTTGTTTAGATAACGCGAGCGTTTCGGAGAACGCGGTCGAACTTCGCTGCGGCATCATGTATGTCTGCGAATAAGAAGATGTCACCGATGTCGTTCTCAGTGCTCCACCGCGACCAGCGGATGCGGTGGATAAGGATGAACCCCGCTGGATTGGTTCGGAAGATTCGGTAAGAGGTTCCCCGGTCGTGGGTCACTGGATGACCGTCCGACCAGAAACCGAGTTCCTCACCGGTGAACCAAACTGTCTGGTAGTTTTCCTCCCTCTTTCCGAACCGCCGACCTTCCCAAATCTCGTACGTTCGCATTGCCGTTCTCCTTTCATTTCATTACTTACTGTGTCTACACTATACCGCGCATCAGCGCGGTTGTCAAGGGGGTATTTTGAGAAATTTTGAGTAGTTTCGCGCTGTTGACGTGCGTCATCAACAGCGTCACAACACTACGTTATCTATTAACTATACACAGTGTTGTGACACGAACGCGGCGCGGGAGGGGCTTGACAGCGCGCTGGATGTGCGATATACTACAGGTGTGATCAGTACGTTAGAAAAAGGAGGGATTTATGAAAAACGTTCGTCTGCGTAACTTTTTGAAAGTGGCTCTTGAGCTTCAAGAGCTGCCTTATTCAGGCGTCCGCGTAGTAAAGGACGCCACCATCATTGCCACCGACGGCTACAGCCTGGTGGCGTACAAAACAAACCCTTACTTTCTGCGCGGCGAGGGGATGTTGCATCCCCTCACTACACGGGCGCTGGCGGTGTATACCGACACCGCTATCAGCGATTTGGTAGTGGAGGGGAACGCGGTTACGCTAACGGTTTGGATTGACCGGGACAACACGCAAACATTTAACTTACCGGCGCTATTTTGCGAGATCAAACACACAGAGCGTATTTTTGACAAGTTCCACAACGCCACGATAGTCGCAGAGCAACTTGCTGCGAGGTTTATTCTCCCCGCTGATGCGGGGGCGTTTGTGAAAGTTGCTGGCGGGGGCTTGGCCCCAGCATCAGACGAGGACTATCCGCGCTACGATGTGAAAAAACTTAAACAGTGTTTAAAGTTGTTTTACGCAAAAGACTCTGTGACGCTCAGCGTCACAGAGGAAGGGTATTTGCTTGGAAAAGACGAATGGGGGCAGTTATTTGTTGTGTCCCCAATCGTTCGCAATCCGTACCGTCAATAGCGTCGCCCAGCAGCACCAACGCCTCGCTCGTTTGAGCGAGGCGTTTCTGTGCCAGTGCAGGCCGGTTTGATAACAAAAACCCCACTGGCCTGGCCAGTGGGGGATACGAATCGCTGATCAGTCGTCGATCAGCGCCAAGTAGCGCCACTGCTCAACGAGTAGTCGCGCCTCGCTGCGGGTGGCGCGATAGCCGACAACAGTGTGGATCATAGCTATACCGGGCAACGAACATTGCTGTACTCCTTTCTGCGATTTCCTTACACTCGTATAGTATCACAACCGGCACGGGTTGCCAAGGGGGAGACGAGGATTTTTCGAGGAATTTTTGAAATGGTCGAGCGCCAGTCGAGCAACGCGATAGAGAGGGAGAGGGAGAGGGAGAGGGAGAGGGAGAGGGAGAGGGAGAGGTGGAGGGGTAGGAAAAGAGGGAGGAGGAGAGGGAGAGGGGCGGGAGTAACGTTCTCCCAACCCACACACCGATCTTCCCCTCCCTCGCCTCGTTTATCATGCACAACAACTACCTCGCACTTTTCCTGTCTACACTTCAATCCGCTCTTCTATAATGCGCCATCAGATCAGCATTGGCTCACGGGAGAGCACTGAAACGTTAGATTTCCGCGATAACGACTTTAACACCCGCCTGTTCGAGCGTCTTCATCAGACGCTCTACGAACGGGTCAGTCTCGAAAAATCCAAGCCGCATCGTAACGAACGGGCGGAATGAAAGCGTATCGAGATGGATGATGGAACGGGCCGAGTCGTATGATACGACCGCGACCGGCAAAAACGCAGTATCGAAGAAATCGACGTGGATAGCGTCCACATCCCCCTCCAGCAGGGGGATCATTACCCGATCCCGCGCCTGCAACACATGCACGACGGGATCAGAGGGCAACACGTACTGTTGTGGCGTAACGGTATGAGAGACGGTCACGAAAACGTTGTCCCGGTTGAACAGCAAATCAACCGTGATCGTTTTATCACTGTCAACCGAAACGATCAAGTGTGAACCGTCGCGAAAAATATGTTCGAGCGTCTTTGTATGTCTGCCTAATTCACGCAATACCAACGATCCCTCCGGCGCATCAGATAACGCCGGATTGTAGACGTGCAAATACGCACCCTCTTCAAGTTGAAGAGCCGACTTGTCTCTTGAGATATACAACATAAATCCTCCTGTTGTAATGAAACAACGAGCGAAGGGATTTCTCCCTCGCCCGCAAATAAACTACGCGAATAACTCATCAGCCTCCTCTTCCGCCCGCGAAAGATCTTTCACAACGATCCCTTGTTCGATCATTCGCCGCACCATCCGCGCCGCCGGACGATGCCAGCATTTCAAGCCATTCTTACCCGCCTTGCACGTGCATGACGCCTCATCAGCGCCAATGGTGTAGTTCCCGTTGTTGCCAGCGACAATTGCGCCAGCGGGAAACAAAATAACAAGATTGGTAATTCGGTCGCGATACTTGCGTACCTGTTGCGCTGCCTTGACGACGGCGGCTTCCCAAGACGTACCGACCGCCTTCGCGACCGCACCGTCTACCAAATAGTCGAACTCAATCTGATCAACAACCTTTAACATCGTACTGTCCTTTCTGTTCTGTTCGCCACTTTCTTGATGACAAGTATAACACGTTCTAGTGTCACTTGTCAAGCGGTGCAAGCAGCTTTCTTCATATATGTACCGATCTCTTTTAAAATGCACTCGACATCACGAGGAATAGCCCGGAGATAATCGAGGTACTCATGTATCGACGCCGGATAGCGTTCTGCGAACTGTTGCAAATCTGACGCAACCAATTCAACATCAAGCAATGCGGTGTCGAGCAAAGCCTTGTCGGCTTCCCAAGGCCGCAGCGCCAGTAAAAACAGTTGCTTATAGATTTCTTTCACGCGGGCAGCAACAAACTCTTTTACGCGAACAAGGAACACCACGAAAGCATCATTGTTGCTGGTGACGACACGCACAACATCAGCACTTTCAATCGCTTCGCGCTTCTTTTGGACAGCGCGCATGTCGATAGCGTATGTAAGAGCGGTTTTGTAATCACCACGCTCTTCGCATTTCACAGCCTGCTCGGCGTATTCCCGTTCTTGCCTCATTAAACACATAATCAGTTCGTGCTTCGCCGCTTCAGCCGCCATGTGGACTTCGTACTTCATAATTCCTTCCTTTCTATCTAGCCAAGTTTCAAAAATGAGCCGAACGACACCGGCAACTGTGTGAAAAAGCGATTATCTAGCGGGTCATCTTGAGAGACACATAACACATTGCCGTTATCAAGATAGTGGTTGATGGAATACAGCGTTACCGTTGCATAATCCTTTCAGTTCAACGTAGATAACACGGCTCCATCGGCATCACGAGTTCCCACGCAACAAGATGCCCGTGCGACCAATGCAATTGCAATGGTTTCCACACGAACGTCTTACGTTCATCCCACACGTTTGGTTCCGCCGGAGGGATATGCAGAGACACTGCGCCGCGTTCGGGAAGTAACAAAATCTCAGGATCGAGCGCAACCAATGCGAATGAATTAACAATCGCCGCATCGGAAACAACAAATTCCGTGGGTGAAACCGTCGGGAACTGGAAGAAAACATAACTGTGCGTGTCCGATTTGCTAAAAAGATGCAATTCCGCGATGGGACGCTTGATCTTTTTCTGTTCTCGCAGCACTTTCGCGACTTCCTTACCACGCTTTTTGATGTCAGCTAGCGAAGCAACCGTTTGAAACACAATCGACGGTTGCGCACTACGTGACACCAAATTTACCAGTGACACCGGCGGGCCTTTAATCTCGGATTTGGATAATTTGACCAAATACCGTTGCCCTGTCTTCAACGTTCCTACCGCCGTTGACGATCCCCGATCAATCGTGATATGAATATCGGTCGCATCTTTCAGCACATTAACCAGTGTCTGCACCTCTTCTGCCAGATACCATGCACCAACGACCGGCTCTTCGATGTGCCGGCCTTCGCTCCACGTTGTTGCAGCGGAAACGGATTGCATGAGATCAACCAGCACCATGCCGTGCCGGTAAGTGGCGAACAGCGAAAAGCGTTGGATTTCGGGAACGTATACAACACCAATAGCGCGCAAATGCGGCAAAACATTCATCCGCGCCGCCGTACTCAACAATTTCAGTGTAGAAAGTAATTCTTTTACTTCCTGCTTTGTTTCCGCTTTGCATAATGGCGAGGTTTGATACACGTGATGGTACAAGTGACGGTCAAGTTCTGTCGTAGTGATCGGAAACTTCCCCAACTGCGCTGCGTTTTCAAGTTGCGTCGTCAGCATGGTTGCCCCTGTTGTGTACTAGCATTAATTGTGCAAAGTATACAATACGATGCAAAAACCACCAAAGGTTGTTGCGTATGCAATTGTTGCGACTACCGTGCAATTGCATGACGACATTTGCCTGCATGTCAAGCTTACACAAGCGTTAAACTTTACACAAGCGTTACATACTGCTCGTTGCGTCGCAGAAACGGCAGTGGAACCGGATAGCGCGCAGATAACGCTGATGCTCGCTGCGCTGCGATGAGCTGATCGGTTGCGTTCAGTCGCGTAACGTGAATGACGCGATCATAGTCAATCGTGGTGATCGCTGTGCCAGTCGCAAGCTGGTTAGACATTTTTGCCAACTGGTCATTTGGCACAAACTTGCGGACATCGTTATACGACGATCTAAATACCACCGCCGACGAGATGCTATCGCGCAAACTTGTTATTGCGCGCAACGCTTGCCCCCACGTTTGACCAATAAGCACCACGCGCATTTGCACTTTGCGGTACTGATTAATGCTATCAAGCAAGCGTTTAATTGCACGTTTGGTGCGTTCTCCGCCAGAAAGTACAAAACTCGTGAACTCGTCAAACACGAAAACTATCGGAAATGCAGACTCTTGTTTGCGTAAGCGATGCAATCCGAGCAACCACCAGAAATCAATATATTCCAGCGCCTCGTCAACCGTATCAGCTGTCGGCAATATCTGCAACGGCGCGAGGAATTGCGTTGTTTGTGCGTGCAAACTCTCTTTTTGCGATTTGTGCGGATCGTACAAAAGAAATCGCA
>Ga0209162_1000329_pt1 | contig 52625 bp, 42 predicted proteins | sample YNPNPMetaG_FD_187121 | JGI IMG/M metagenome (GOLD analysis project Ga0209162, IMG submission 187121) | Anoxygenic and chlorotrophic microbial mat microbial communities from Yellowstone National Park, USA - YNP NP MetaG (SPAdes) (version 2) ...
CCGCAGGGCGGCTTCGGGTTGTTGTTGCAGCGGTTTCAACCGCCCGACACGTGCCCTTTAGCCAAACAGAAATTTTCGAGGCTCCGAAAAGTGTAAACCTATTTCCACAGAAAATTGAACCATCCCCCAATTTCTCTTTGAAATTTGGAATCTGCTTTACTCCTTCCTCGGTATACACCACAAATATCAAGCGAGGTCTGGCTTCTTGCTTCAATGCGCGCATTGAATAATCGGCCAGTATTGATGCGCCAACCAGCGCTTTCCGAACGGGGTCATTCTCAATTTCGATAATGTACCTGATTTCACCATTGCCGTCACGCAAGATGACATCTGGCTGATAGCAATGTTGTTCCCTGTCGGGGAGATAGTTTCGCCTATCTATCTCCGCTGCGACGTGATACTTGTGTCCGTACTCTTGTTTTATCCATTGCTGAATCTCTCGATGTTCTGTTCGCATTGCTTTCTCCGAGTACTTCAATCTCACTGCTTTGCAGACTGGAAGGCTGCGCGGCTAACAAAATCTTGGGCGGAATTTCTCCGCCCAACTTTTACCCTCTTGACCCAATGATATGAACGAGCCTGGCTCGGCGTTTTTCTCCACTCTAACTCACCGCATGACACGCGACCCAGTGATCGCCGCCGACATCGCGAAAGACCGGGTCTTGGACCTTGCAAACGTCCATCACAATCGGGCAGCGGGTGTGAAAACGACAACCCGGCGGTGGATTCAACGGCGAAGGCACATCACCTACCAGAATGATGCGCTCGCGTTTTTCTTCAACCACTGGGTCGGGAATCGGCACGGCGGAGAGCAGTGCCTTGGTGTACGGATGCAGCGGGTTGTTGTACAACGAATTGCGATCGGTCAGTTCAACGATCTTGCCCAGATACATCACCGCAACGCGATCCGAAATGTGCCGCACCACCGACAAATCGTGCGCGATGAAGAGGTAGGTGAGGTGGAACTTTTCCTGCAACTCTTCCAGCAGGTTGATGATCTGCGCTTGAATCGAAACATCCAGCGCGCTGATCGGCTCATCGCAGACGATAAAATCGGGATTGACGGCGAGAGCGCGCGCTACGCCGATACGTTGACGTTGACCGCCCGAAAATTCGTGGGGATAGCGATTGACAAAGTATGGATTCAGCCCAACGATTTGCAACAGTTCTTGCACGCGCTCTTTCTTCTCTTTGCCTTTGGCAATGTTGTGCACTTCGAGCGGCTCACCGATGATGTCGCCGACAGTCATACGCGGATTCAAGGAGGCGTAGGGGTCCTGGAAAATCATCTGCATATGCCGCCGCATCTTGCGCAGTTCCTCACCCTGCAACTGGCACAGATTCTTGCCCTGAAAGATCACATCGCCGGCGGTAGGACGATACAACTGCAAGATCGCGCGTCCGGTGGTGGACTTGCCACAGCCCGATTCGCCGACCAAGCCCAGCGTCTCACCTTTGCGAATGACAAAGTCCAGTCCATCCACCGCTTTCACATCAGCGACTTTGCGCTGGATGATGATGCCCTGCGTTACCGGGAAATACTTTTTCAAACCTTTGACCTGAACAAGCGGTTGTGTCGTATCAGCCATCTGGAAAACTCCTTTAACACTGAAAACTGAACACTGAAAACTGAAACACTGAAACTGGACTATTGCAGACGTTGCTTGCGCACGTCTTGCCAGTTCCAACACGCCACCCAGTGGCGAACTGCTGCCAGTTCGAGCGGCGGATTCTCGTTCGCGCACTTGTCGGTACGATAGCGACAGCGATCGTAGAAGGGACACCCCTTGGGCATATCAATCAAGTCAGGAGGCAGCCCTTCGATCGGAGTCAGTTTAGATTTGAGTGCGGCATCCAGGCGCGGAATCGAACCGAGCAGACCCAGCGTGTACGGATGCAGCGGATTGCCAAAAATTTCTTTGGTCGCCGCCGATTCGATGACAAAGCCCGCATACATCACATTGATTCGATCCGCCAATCCCGCAATCACGCCCAAATCGTGCGTGATCCAGATAATCGCCATGCCCAGTTCGCGCTTGAGTCGTTTGACGATGTCAATGATTTGCGCTTGAATCGTCACATCGAGCGCGGTGGTGGGTTCATCGGCGATCAAAAGTTGAGGCGAGCACGAGAGCGCCATCGCGATCATCACGCGTTGCCGCATTCCGCCAGAGAATTGATGCGGATAATCGTCCACGCGTCGCTCGGCTTCGGGAATGCCCACCATCTTTAACAATTCAATCGTCCGCTTGCGCGCCTGTTGTTTGGTCATCCCCAGGTGCAACTCGAGTGCCTCGGAGATTTGCGTGTTGATCGTCAGCACGGGATTGAGCGAGGTCATCGGGTCTTGAAAGACCATCGCGATCTTGTTGCCGCGCACCGAACGGATTTCTTCGTCATCCACTTGAATCAGATCGCGACCCTGAAACAGCACTTGACCGCTCACGATTTTTCCCGGCGGCATCGGAATCAAGCGCATCACCGAAAGCATCGAGACCGATTTGCCGCACCCGGATTCACCGACCAAACCCAGCGTCTCACCTTCGTCCACGTGAAACGAAACGCCGTTGACCGCATGCACCACGCCGTCCTGCGTGTGAAACTCGGTCCGCAAATTTTTCACTTCGAGTAATGTTCCCATTCAGCCTCCCTCTGTGGATTGCAGATTTGGCACCTTTGGCACATTTGACCTCTGACGCTACTCTCCAATCTCCGGATTTAATGCTTCGTTCAAACCATCACCGAAAAAGTTAAAAGCAAAGACGACGGCTGCCAGCACGAGCCCCGGAATGAACACAAGCCAGATCATTTCCGGGAAACGTCGCCAGTAACGTCCCGCGTTCTCCGCGATGATGTTGCCCCAACTGGGCGCGGGCGGTTGCAAACCGATGCCCAGAAAACTCAAGTAGCCTTCCGAAAGTGCAATGTCGCCCAAGCCCATAGACATCGCGACGATGATGGGCGTAACCGCGTTGGGCAAAATGTGACGTGTGATGATGCGCCAGGTGGGGACACCCAGCGCGCGCGCGGCAAGCACAAACTCGCGCTGTTTAATCGCCAGCACCTGCGCGCGAATCAAGCGCGCCAATCCTGCCCAGCCAATCACTCCCAGCGCGAGAATGACGACCGCGTAATCGAGATAGCCGCTTTGCGCCAGCTCCCCCAGCCCCACCGATTTTGCCCAGTTGAGTACACCGGGCTTGATGGTCGCCGCGATGAAGAACACAAAGAGCAAACCGGGGAACGCGAACAGAATGTCGGCAAGACGCATTATAATCGTATCTGCCCAACCCTCCAAATAGCCCGCGAGTGCGCCTAACGGCACGCCGAGCGCGAGATTGACGAGTGTGACCATCACAATCACAAACACCGCCGAGCGCGCGCCCCACACCATCCGACTGAACATATCGCGCCCCAGACCGTCCGTACCGAACCAATGCGCCACGCTGGGTGGTTTTTCGATGTAATCCAGATTCTGCTGGTCGTACGCATACGGCGCAATGAACGGCGCGAAGAGCGCGGCAATCACCATCAAAACGATGACCAGAGCGCCCAATGCCGCCGGCGGATTGGCTAAAATGCGGCGCGCGATCTGCGCGCGCGAAGAGGGACGAGATAATCTTGCCATCACGCCTTCCGAATGCGCGGGTCGAGTACGCCGTACAACACATCCACGAGCAAGTTCGAGAGGACGTACGCGACCGCAATCAGCAACACCAGCGCCATCGTGATATAGTAATCGCGCGACAAGAGCGCGTCGAAAGCCAGTTGACCTACGCCGGGAATCCCGAACCAATTTTCGACGAGGAACGAGCCGGCGACCAGACCGCCCAGCATCAATCCCAGAATCGTCGCAATCGGAATGAGCGCGTTGCGCATCGCGTGTCGCAGGATGACCACGCGCTCGCGCAAGCCCTTGGCGCGCGCCGTGCGAATGTAATCCGCGCTCAGCACCTCGATAATCCCGGCGCGCATCTGTCGCGTCATCACCGCGATAATGCCCAGCGACTCGATGAACGCGGGCAAGATCACTTTGGCGCTGAAAATCCCTTCCCAGTACCCTTGCACCATCGGCAGGAGGGGACCAATCGAAAATTTAAGATTGAGCGCGGTCAGGACAATCTCGTGACGTCGCGAGAAAATGAACGTCAAAACCGGATTGAGGAAAATGATGGGGAGCGAAATGCCGGCAATGACGAGCGCGCGAATGATGAGGTCAATCCACGTATCGCGCTTGAGTCCGGCGATCAAACCCAGCGGCACACCGATTCCCACGCCCATCAAAATCGCCACGAGGTTCAGCTGAATGGTCACCGGCAGCGCTTGCGCGATGAGCGCGCCGACCGGTTGGTCGCGATACTTGACGAGCGAGTAACCAAAATTGCCTTGCAGGGCATTTTTCACATAGTTGAGATACTGGATGTAGAACGGTTGATCAAAACCGTACTCGCGCCGCAAACGTTCGACCGTCTCGGGATTGGCGCGCAGACCAAGCAACACCTGCACCGGATCGCCAGGACCGTACAAACCCAGCGCGAAGGTGATGACGGAGATAAAAAAGAGGAGAATCGGTAACCAGAGCAAACGTCGCAGAATGTAGGTTGCCATCGTCAAGGAGTGAAACGTGAAACGTAATGCGTGAAGGGATTACGTATCTGAAGTTGTTCCTCAATAGTCAACCCGTGCTGCATGTCCTCAGAATACAAAACAGAAACACCAGCACTCAATGCCGTTGCCACAATAGTGCTATCCCAGAAGGATAGCGAGTACCGCTGACGCAGTTGAGATGCCATCAGCAAGACCGTTTTGCTCAATTCAATAACTCGGTACTTTTCGTAAAACGCCTCGACCAGTTGGCTGATCTGCTCCTCGGTAAAGTCCGCACGTCGTAGCAGGTTGAAGCACACTTCGTTGATGACCTGCGTGCTGACTACAGGCTCACTTTCCTGAATCAGTGCACGTGCTATGGCAGATTTGGCCGCGTCATCCGTCGCGATGAAAGCGTATAGCCAGATGTTTGTATCAATGAAGCAAGGTGTGATCTGATTATCTGGCATAGATCTCTTCTCTAGTCAAGGGACGGAAATCTTTCACGCGTATGGGATGAGCAAGCAGCTGGTCAATGAAATTTACTGTGGTTTGAGGCGTTTCCTCAATCAGCAAAATCACCCGCACGCGATCAGTGAGATTCCTGAGATATTGGCGCGGAATCTCAATGATACCGTTCTTGACCGTAGTCTGGAACTCGATAGCAAGCATGCTCGACCCCATTTTTATACTCCAAATGGCCAGGTTTTTTAACTTAGCCCCTGAGCATCCGTTCGCCGTCGGTGGAAACTGACGGCTCACGCGAGCCAATAGCGGAGTCTCAAGTGCGCCGTCGTTCGCTGGGAACAGCCCCTCTCATCCCCTCATCCCCTCTGCCCCTGCTCTCCCCGCGTGGCGGGGAGAGCAGGGGGAAATGGGAGGAGGGGTGTGGGCGGCGTAGCCGCCCGCCCACACCTCCGTTCCCTTGCTTCCCTCCCCACGCTGCGAAGCGGCGTGGGGAGGGGCTAGGGGGTGAGGCGATTTCGCGATGGACGGCGCAACGGAGTAATATCCTGTGTTGGGGCGAAACATCTTTCGCCCTGGAGCGAAAAATCTTTCGCTCCCAACTAAGCGGAAAAAAACTTTTGCATGGTTAGTTACGTTTTGCCTCTCACCTTACCTCTCGATGGAAACGTACTTGAGTCTCGGGATGATAATCGGTGGGTAGATCATCCCCTTGACGTATGGCTTGGTGAGCCAGTACTCGCGCGAATGCGAGAGAGGAATCACGGGCGCGTCCTCCAGAATAATCTGCTCGACCTGATGATACAACTTGAACCGCACCTCGTTGTTGCTCTCCACCGCCGCCTGATCGAGCAATTTGTCTACCTCGGGATTGCTATAACTTGCCCAGTTCTGTGTACTCGTCGAGCGGAACAGAATGTCCAAAAAGTTCTGCGGGTCCACATAGTCCGCCTGCCAGCCCACATCGAACATCTGGTACGGGTTAGTAGTTGGATCATCAATGGTGTTGAAGAAACTGGCATCGTCCGTTTGCTGAATCGAGATGCGCGCCCCCAGATTCTCTTTCAACATTCCGACGATGACCTGAACACTCTGGGCAGCCGAACCACCGCCACCAATCGTCGTCCAGGTGATGTCGGGCAATTTGCCGGCATATTTCGATTCTGCCAGCAGTTGCCGGGCTTTGTCGGGATCGTAGGTGATGGGCTTGTCCGGTTCGGCATAGCCGGGCATCCCCGGCGGCAGAATCGTCTTTGCCACGAGCGGCATCTTGCGATACACCACGTCAATCACTTTTTGCCGATCAATCGCGTACGCAAATGCCAGACGGACTTTGGGATCGTCGAACGGAGGTTTGCGCGTGTTGAACACGATAAAGCCGGTGGTGAGCGCAGGACCCACATACAACTGTTTGTTCAACGGACTGTTGGGATCGCTCACGCGTTCAATGTCCGCGATGGTGACGTACACCGATTCGAGATCACCATTCTCGTACATCGTCATCGCCGAACCACCGCTAAGGATGAAATGCACTTCATCCACTTTGGGTTTGATCTCGCCGTAATAGTTTTCGTTCTTGGCGAGGATGATGCGCTGCGCGCGCACATACTCTTTGAGTTTGAACGGTCCTGTTCCATTGGGTTTATCCGTCCACGTGCGTCCGCCGCGTTCGACATTGTTCTTGTCCACGACGTACGCTGTGGGAAAAGTCAACTTGGCAAGAAAGTACGATTTGGGCGCGTCAATCGTAATCTTGAGCGTGTAATCGTCCACCACTTGAACGCCACTCACCTCGGAGGCACGGCGATTCAGTTTTTCTTTCACGCCAACGATGTCGCCAAGATAATTTTCTGCCGTCGGTGAACGTGTGGCAGGATTCGCCACGCGCTCAATCGAGTACTTGAAATCCTGCGCGGTGACGGGACGACCATCGTGGAACTTGACCTCTTTGCGGAGATAGAACGTGTAGGTCTTGCGATCCTCGCTCACTTCCCAGCGCTCGGCAATATCGGGCACCACTTTGAGATTCTCATCGAGCGCGACCAGACCGCTGAAAATCTCTGCGATGAACTCACCGGCAATCACATCATTCACCTGCGCAGGATCGAGCGTGCGCGGATCACTGGTGCCGGGCAAACGCAGAATCTTCTTACCGCTTGTGCTGGGTGCGCGCACAGTGGGCGTGGCGCTGATCGGTGGCACAGCGGGCTGCACGATGGGACCGGCTTGCTGGGTCAGCAGATAAAACACACCTGCGCCCACGCACAACGCGCCACAGAGCGCGACCAGCAAAATCACAATAATCCCTATCAACCAGCGATTGCCATTTTCACTTTTGGCGTTGGACATCTGGGCTCCTCTCTAGCGTAGCAAATTTGATGGCTGCATAGTACACGCGCTTGCGATTCTTGTCAAGGCATTTGCAACGATTCACGTTGCAATTGACATTAGAACTCTTGTTCGTTATAATGCTTGACGGGGCTAAGATGGACATTCAGCAAAAACTCGACCTACTCGGCTCGGGTGCACAAACCGATCTGGCGTGCGGCTCGTGTGGTGAAGGACAGGTACGCGTGCGCGATGACGTGGGACGCTGGATTTACCCGGCGGTGCGTCCCGATGGCAAATTGATTCGCATGCTCAAAATCTTACAGACGAACGCGTGCGAAAAAGATTGCTACTATTGCGCCACGCGTCGCCAGCGTGACCAGCCGCGCGCCACCTTCCAGCCAGATGAACTCGCGCGCCTCTTTGACCAGATGCATCGTGCGCGCCTCGCCGAAGCCATCTTCATTTCGAGTGGCGTAGTGGGTGGTGGTACGCGCACGATGGAACGAATGCTTGCCACCGCGGAACTCTTGCGCACCCGATACGCGTTTCGCGGCTATTTGCATTTGAAACTGATGCCCGGCGCCGAACCTGCCGCAATCGAGCGCGCATTGCAACTGGCGGATCGCGTCTCCATCAACCTCGAAGCCCCTTCCTCCGAACACCTCGCCAGACTTTCGTCCACCAAACGTTTCACCGAGGAACTCCTCGCGCCGCTCCAGATTGCCAGACGGTTGATAGACAATGACCCCACTCTGCGCCACAAGACGATGACATCACAATTCGTCGTGGGCGCCGCCGACGAAACGGATCGCGAGATTATCGCGCGCACCGCGCAGCTCTATCGCGAATTGCATCTTGCGCGCGTGTACTATTCTGCGTTTCAGCCGGTCGAAAACACACCGCTCGAAAATCACGCGCCCACGCCGCTCATCCGCGAACATCGGCTCTACCAGACCGATTTCTTGCTGCGGCGGTATGGCTTTACTTTCGACGAATTGATTTTCGACACGCGCGGCAATCTCCCCACAACCGCTGACCCCAAAACGGTGTGGGCGATTCATCATCCCGAATTTTTCCCGGTCGAAGTGAATCGCGCGAGCCGCGAAGAATTGTTGCGCGTGCCGGGCTTGGGACCTGTCTCGGTACGTCGCATCTTGCAACAACGCCGCGCTCAGAAATTTCGTACCATCGAACAACTCGCGCGCATCGGCGCGGACGAGAAACGCGCTGCACCGTTCATCCTGCTCGATGGACGCGCGCCAGCACATCAACTTGCATTCGGATTCTAGGAGGCGTATGGAACACAAACGACCGAGTCTCATCGGTCCGCTCATTCTGATTACGATTGGCATTTTGTTTTTGCTCGTGAACCTGGGGTATCTGCCGCTGTCGTTCTGGGAAATCGCCTTTCGCTTCTGGCCCCTCATCTTGATTTTGATTGGCCTGGAAATCCTCCTCGGCAGACGTTCCACCATCGGCGGTCTGGTGGTCATTGCGCTGTGGTTTGCACTGGTGGCAGGTATGGTGTGGCTATCGCTCACGATGGGAACACGCGCCTTTGTCACCGAGACGATTCATCAGCCCAGCAGCGACATCGCGCGCGCAACGATTCATCTGGAAATCGGCTTGGCGAATGTCACAGTCAAAGCCCTCAACGAAGACACCAGCGATTTGATGCGCGGGACATTTCGGCACGCGGAGGGGATTCAAATCGGCAAGGTGTTTAACGTGACAGGAAACGAAGGACAGTTGACGTTGCGCGAAGAACGCCGCCAGTTCTTCACTGCTGGAATGGCAGAGGGGCACTGGGACATTGCCTTCCATCCGACGATTCCACTCACGCTACGACTCAACGGCGGTGTGGGGCGCGCCGATTTGGACTTGAGCGCGCTCACGATTTCCTCTGTGCAAGTGAATGCGGGAGTTGGTAGTGTGCAAATCAACGCGCCGCAGCGCGGCAATGTGACAATGCGCCTTGATGGTGGCGTGGGAAATCTACGCGTTGTGATTCCTGAGGGCGTTGCTGCGCGGATTCAAGTGAATCGAGGGATTGGAATGGTGCAGGTGAACGAAACGCGTTTTCCCAAAACGGGTAACATGTATCAAAGCGCGGATTGGGGACGCACCGCCAATCAAATTAATCTTCAGATCGAAGGTGGCGTGGGCGTGATTGAGATTCGCTAGCAATGGCAAGGGGCGACCAAAGCAGTCGCCCCTTGTTCATTCGGTTTCGCGGCGCAAAATGCGTTCCAGAATCGCAAGACTGGTGGCATAGGTCGGATCCATGCCAAAGTACGAGGGATGCACCGCCCCCAGATTCCTGCCCTTGCTGTATGGCGTATCAGAGGCATAGTGCAGAAAACCAAAGTCGAAATCTGTTTGATACAAGCGTACAATCTCATTGACCGGGAATCGCCTGGGGTAGATCATTTCATAAATCGCCGAAAGGTAGGGTCCGGCTTCCATCTCGATATCGGTGTAACCCTCTCGATAAAACAGTTCCATAAATTTTTGATTTTGCAGAAACGTTCCCTTGACCGTAATCGCCTTTTGATTGTCCAACACCGAGCCATAGACCAGGTACGTTTCAAGATCGCGCGCGCTGAAACAATTGTTAAAGAGATAGGTGTTCTGCGAATGTTCATCGTACACCACATTCGGGATGATAACATCGCCGATGCGTCCGTTCAGCGTGGCAGCTTTGCCCATCGAGTACACGCCTTTCAGTTGTTCGACGTTGCGCGCCACTTCGGAAAGAATCTGATAAGCGGCAAGACCAAGCGGATAGTCAATGTTAAAGATCACCGCGCGACTGGCGCGTAAACGCTCCACGTTGGGGCGTGGTAAGCGAGAGTCCAGGCGCTCGGGAATCAACCGATTGATTTCGATAATCTGCGCGTCCACATCCAGATAGCGTTCGCTGGAAATGTGGGTCAAGCCGGCTTCTTGCTCGGCGCGTTTTTTCTCTTCGACCGCTGCAGCGTTTTCTGGATCGGCACAGTATTTTTTCAGAGTGTAATACAAAAAGTTTTCCTTGCTACTTTTGACCTCTTCGGCTTGAATGGCTTGGTACTCGCGCATCAAATTTTCATGCTGCCGATCGTAAATGTACCGAATCAATTCCTCCTCGTGCGCTTGCGCATAGCCTGAAATCAAGTTCGCCAGACTGTGCGTGTTGCTGGAGACAAAATAAACGGGGCGACCTTCTAACAAATGTCCGGCACAGCGCGCGATGTTGTTCCACCAATGCCGCGTGGCTTTGCGATAATCCAGGAGCGAACCTGCGAGCAAACGCAAGGCAAAGTGTTTTTTCATCGAACCAATGGTCTTGAGGTGCCTCAGCAGCCTATTCCCCCAGATGTTCTCCAGCGTGGTTAAATCGGCAGGGGTGATGAGCAAAAGGCGCGCCAATTCCGCGCGCGCCGGCGCGCTCAAGGGGGCGTCCTCGCGCCAGTGTGCCAGACCGCCGGCTTGCACAATCAAATTGTGAATCTTGTTCCATTCGATTTCATAGGCAGTGAGGATGGGAATCAAGTCATCAATGTCCGATGCGCTCGCGATAAACACGGCAAGTGTTTCTTTGCCGTCGAAGAACATTTTGCGGCGCCGCCCTGCCGCGCTGACCGGTTGCCAGTACTCGACCTCCGTGAAACCGGCTTTGTCGAACACTTCATCCGACTGCCCCAGAATGACTCGGCGAACGCGATGAATGCACTCGGGTAAACGCAAGGAGGAATACACAAACGCGGCAATGTCGGGTTCTTCGCTGCGCGCCTTGAGATGCAACGAGGAATTCATCTGGGTATGCGTTTCAATCAAGGCTTTGATTTCAATTTCACCACTCGAACGTAGCAGCGAATAGTACGTTCGCATATACAGTTCAATGTCTTCATTCGCGGCAGACGGAATACCCCGATCCATAGTTCCTCCTCAAGACAAAAGCACCTTTGTCTTTGTCAAATCCTTCCTTTCAAAATCTCGTACAACCAGCGCGGTTCCCCCACGACGCGCGTGGCATAGTACCACACGAGCGCAATGGCTTCGCGCAGCGTGTATTGCACCCGCGAGAACAAACGCACATACGTTGGACTGGACAACGCCCCCGAACCATACGCCTCCATCCCCAACTCACGCGCCATCAGTTCCGCGCGATAGAGATGGAACGGATCACTCACAATGACGGCAGTGCGCCAGCCGCGCGCGTCCATCAGCATCTTGGCATTTATCAGACTCTCTTCGGTGGAATGCGAACGATCCTCCAGCACTAGCGCATCGGCAGGTACCCCTGCACTGATTGCCAGGCGTCGCATCACTTCGGCTTCACTGGGCGGGTGACTGCCAACACCACCACACAAAATCAAACGTGGCGCGATGCCCTGACGATACAACGTAATCGCGTGTTGCACGCGCGCGTTCAAAGAGGGCGAGGGACGTTCGCCTGTCCACACGGCAGCCCCCAGGACGATAATCACATCGGCAGGACGAGCAGGGTGATCCTCGCGCGCACGGCTGTCCACACGCTGGTACAGCATCGCGGTAACACCCAAAGAGACAAGCAACCCACCGAGCGCGATTCTGACGATACCTTTGTTCCTCATCTTTCGTCCCTCATCATACACCGAGCGGCGTTGGCTGTCAAACGATTTGCGCAATTTTCAAGATTATGCTATACTTGGCGGCGTCAACCTCCGCATGACCTTATCGAAAAGTGGGCGCCATCCCACTTTTCTTGTTATAAGTAACCATGCAAAAGTTTTTTTCACTTTGTCGTAGCACAGCATAACAGCTGTGCCGTCCTGCGAGATAACCCCACGCCAGAGCAGCGTGGGGAGGGGAAACAAAGGAATGGGGGTAGTGGCGAGCGGCTGCGCCGCCCGCCACTACCCCTCACTCCCCTGCTCTCCCCGCAGCGCGGAGAGAGCAAGAGGCAGGGGGATGAGTGGGAAAAACAGGAGGATGACTACCAGCGTTTTGAGATAGTTTCTTAGCGAGAAGACAGGTCAGGGAGTAGAGATTTGAGATTAGAGATTAGATGAGGTGGAGATTTATCACGATGAGCATGCAATCTCCAATCTCTCATCTCCAATCTCCAGAGGAACAAGCACGTGAAGAACGATTTTCTCGTTGCCATCACGCAATTATGCAATGATCGCGGCTTGTCAAAAGAGGTGGTGATTCAAGCCGTCGAGCACGCGCTCGTCTCCGCCTACAAACGTAATTTTGGTGGCGGACAAAATATCAGCGCGCAGATTGACCCGACAACGGGTAAGGTCAAAATTTTCGCGCTGAAAACTGTAGTAGATGAAGTGCGCGACCGTCGTCTGGAAATCTCACTGCAAGAAGCGCGCGCCTATGACCCGATGGCGCAAGTCGGCTCGACCATTAAAATCGAATCTACGCCTAACGATTTTGGGCGCATCGCCGCGCAAGCTGCCAAGCAAGTGATTATGCAACGCATCCGCGAAGCGGAGCGGGATGCACTGTATCAACAATTCGCTCAGCGCGAAGGGGAGATCGTGCTCGGAACAGTCCACAGCGTGGATCGCCAGAATATCACGGTGAATCTCGGCAAAGTGGAAGCGCAAATGCCACAAAGCGAGCAGATTCCCACCGAGCGGTATCGTCCCAACCAGAAGATTCGCGCGTATATCGTCGAAGTGAACAAGACCGCGCGCGGACCGCAAATCCTCCTGTCGCGCACGCATCGCAATTTTTTGCGCCGTCTGTTCGAACTCGAAGTGCCGGAAATTTTCCAGGGACTGGTCGAAATCAAGGCGATTGCGCGCGAACCCGGCTCGCGCTCCAAGATCGCGGTGGCGGCACTGCAAGATGGCATTGACCCGGTAGGGGCTTGCGTCGGTCAACGCGGCATTCGCATTCAGGCGATCGTGAATGAACTGAACGGCGAAAAAATTGACGTGGTGGAATGGAGTCCTGATCCCACCAAGTTCATCGCCAACGCACTCAGCCCTGCCAAAGTCGTCTCTGTCGAATTGTACGAGGACGAGAACGGCGACAAGGTCGCGAACGTGGTGGTAGAGCACAAACAACTCTCACTGGCGATCGGCAAGGAGGGGCAGAATGCGCGCCTTGCCGCCAAATTGACCGGCTGGCGCATTGACATCAAGAGCGACGTACAAATCGCCGAAGAACAAGCCGCGCGCGCTCAAGCCGAAGCCGCCGCGACACCGACACCCGAACAACTTGCAGCGCGCGCCGCACTGGCTGAATGGGAAGCCCTCATCAAGGAAGAAGAAACTGCGCCAGCGCCAACAGAAGAATCGGTGACGACACCCACAGCGGAAATCACTGAGACCGTCGTGGCGGCTGAACCGATGCCCGCGCCGCCATCAGTCGCGGCTGAACCGACGCCTGCACCGCCAGCACCAATCGCGGCTGAACCCATCGCCGAAACGCAAGCATCGGTCACAGTGACAAGCCCGGCGCCCGAGACGGTGCCCGGCGAAGCCGCAGTGACACAAGCACCTGCCGAGCCACAGCAGGAAGCACCGTCCGAAGCGCCGGCACCAGAACCAGAAATCAGCTTTGAGCAAGCCCTTGCCGAATTTGAAGAAGACGAGGAACTCCTCGAAGAAAAATTCAAACGCAAAGCGGATCGCCGCAAACGCGTGCTGTTGGAATACGATGAAGAACTCGGCAAGGTCGTTGCCAAGCGGAAACGCAAAGGCGGACGACGCCAGGACTGGGAAGAGGAAATCGAATAGTCAAGCGTGGCTATTTGAGCAATGGGAACAAAACACATTCCCCAGCGTACGTGCATTGCCTGTCGCGCGGTGCGCGCCAAGCGCGAACTCGTGCGCATTGTGCGCACGCCCGAACAGCGCGTTGTGGCGGATCCCACCGGCAAACGCGCTGGACGCGGCGCGTATCTCTGCCGTACCCGCGACTGTTGGGATATGGTCTTGAGCACGCCCAAAACGCTGGAGCGTGCTCTCCATCTAGAAACACCGATGGCTCAAGAGGACCTCGCGCAGTTGCGCGAGTTCGCGGCGACACTGCCGCCGCGCGAACAAATCAACGCAGTGCCAAAAAACGAAACACTATGACTGCAGTCGTCTTCAGGGACTGGCGGAGTGCAAGACGAGGAGCGTGAACGAATGACCTAGACGCGCGTCGAGTCTCCTTTGCCTGCCTCCTCTCTTGCGCGAGGCGCCACCCAACGTGGCGCATCTCTCCTCTCCGCGCGATGTCCCCTCTGCCGATTGCCAATTCCATAACTCGATCCCACGCGAGGCGTGCTGACAACGACTCCTGGTATTTGCACGCGCCTGCGCGCCACGACCAGGATCGGAAAGGAGAAGGATTATGCCCGAGCAGAAACCCAGGCGGGATGAGTCAAAGAAAACCAACCCACCCGCAAAGTCATCTCACGCGCCTGCGCGCAAAACCGAAAGTAAACCCGGCGCGTCGCCTTCGCGCGCGCCCACGCCACACAAACCGACTACTCCTCCGCGCACACCCGCCGCGCCGAAAGCGGCTGCTCCGCGCGCGCCGGCGGCACCCAAACCAGGTTCCGCCTCGCACGCGCCGGCAGCATCCAGACCAGCAGCGCATCCTAAACCGACGGTGAAACCGACCACATCCAAAGTGAGCGTCCCCACCAGGGTCGCACACCCTCACGCGCCTGCGGCGCTTCCCACAGCGGCTGCACCCAGCACGCCGCCGGTCGCCGCCCCTACACCACCGCCACCACCACCGCCCCCGAAACCGCCGGTCGAATTGCCGGAAACATTGACGGTGCGTGAACTTGCCGCAACGCTTCAAGTCGGTCCCATTGACATCATCAAGAAATTGATGGCGAACGGCATTATGGCAAATATCAACCAGCCGATTGATTTCGATACAGCGGCACTCGTCGCCAGCGAGCTGGGATTCGAAGTGATCGAAAAGAAACCCGAGGTGGTCGAAGCGCCGGTGACGACCTTAACCAGCATTCCCAAAAAACAAGAATATTCCGAAGCCGAACTCGCCAAACTGGTGCCGCGTCCTCCTGTGGTCACGGTGATGGGTCACGTGGATCACGGCAAGACTTCGATTCTCGATGCGATTCGCCACGCGAACGTTGCCGCCGGCGAAGCCGGTGGCATCACCCAGCACATCGGCGCGTATCAGGTGACGCACAACGGCAAACGCATCACCTTCCTCGATACGCCGGGTCACGAGGCGTTTACCGAGATGCGCGCGCGCGGCGCGCAAGCCACCGACATTGCCGTCATCGTGGTTGCCGCCGACGATGGTGTGATGCCGCAAACGCGCGAAGCCATTTCCCACGCGCGCGCCGCTCAGGTGCCCATCATCATCGCGCTCAACAAGATTGACAAACCCAACGCCAATCCCGAACGAGTCAAACAACAACTCGCCGAGATGGGCTTGGCAGTGTACGGTGGCAAAGACGAAGTGATGGTCGTGCCCCTCTCTGCCAAACAAAGAATCGGCATTGACGATTTGCTGGAAAATATCTTGCTGGTGGCAGAACTTGCCGATTGGCGCGCCAATCCCGATCAACCCGCGCGCGGCATCGTCATCGAATCCAAGCTGGATAAACAACAAGGACCCATGGCAACACTCCTCGTGCAGGATGGTACGCTCCGCGTCGGCGATATTGTGTGGATGGGCACCGTGTGGGGGAGAATCCGCGCGATGTTCAACGATCGCGGTGACGCGGTCAAAGAAGCCGGTCCCGCGGATCCAGTGGCTGTGACCGGCTTGTCCGATGCGCCACCCGCTGGCGAGAAATTCCTTGTCCTGGAGGATGAACGCGAAGCACGCACGCGCGCGGCGGAACGCGCGCTCGCCCAGCGCGCCGCCGAACAGCAAGCCCGACGTGCTGTCAGTCTCAACGACTTGTTCGCGCAATTTCAAGCCGGCAACGTCAAAGAACTCAACCTCATCGTCAAAGCCGATGTGCAGGGTTCGTTGGAGCCGATTGTCTCCTCGCTCGAAAAACTGGGAGACGAAAAAATCAAAGTCAAAATCATCCATCAAGGTATCGGTTCCATCACGCGTTCCGATGTGATGCTCGCAGTTGCCTCCCAGGGTATCGTCATCGGTTTTAACGTGGGTGTGGAAGCCGCCGCGCAATCGCTGGCAGAGAGCGAAGGCGTGGACGTGCGTCAATACAACATCATCTACAAACTCATCGAAGACATTGACAAGGCACTCAAAGGGATGCTGGAGCCGGTGTACGAAGATCGTTTAATCGGACACGCGCAGGTGCTCCAGACCTTCCGCGTGAAAAAGAACACAGTCGCGGGCTTGCGCATCACGCAAGGTAAAGTGGTACGGAACGGGACCGCGCGCGTGCTGCGCGATGGCAATGAAATCTTCAAGGGTCCCATCGCCTCGCTCAAACGCTTTACCGAGGATGTGAAAGAAGTCGCGGAAGGGTACGAATGCGGTTTGATGCTGGAAGGCTTTGGCGATTTCCGCGAAGGCGACCAACTGGAATTTTACCAAAAGGTGAAAGTGAGTTAGCCTATGGCTGGTTATCGCGCCGAGCGGGTGCGCCAGCGCATTCACCAGGAGATCAGTCTCTTGTGTGAACGCGAGGTGAATGACCCGCGTCTGGCAAACGTCAACGTGACGCGCGTTGAGGTAAGCGGCGATTTGCGTCACGCCAAAATTTTCGTCGCGCCGATTCGGGATGACGAAGCGGCGACGCGCGCCCAGATGGACGCACTGAATCACGCCGCCGGATTCTTTCGTTATCACCTGGCGCACAGTCTCAACTTGCGCTTTGCACCCCAGGTGCATTTCCTCCTCGACCCTGCCATCGAGTACGGCGAACATTTTTTGCACGTGCTGGAAGAATTGCACCAGGACGAATGATAAAGGACGATGGGTACGCTTCTCTCGTTTGAACAAACCGTTGACCTGTTTCGACACCCTCATAAAATTTTCATCGCGGCGCATATCATGCCCGATGGCGATTGCATCGGTTCGACACTCGCGCTGATGCTGGCGCTGCGGCGTCTGGGCAAGCGAGTGACCGTCGCGTGTCACGATCACGTTCCCAGCACCTTCAACTATTTGCCGGGCGCAACAGAACTCAAACCCAACTTGCCCACCGACGAAGAATTGCTGGTGTTTCTGGACGGCAGCGCGGCAGATCGTTTTGGCGCGGCATACGACCCGGCAAAATTCCACCAGCGTCCTGTGCTGGTGATTGACCATCACATCACCAACGACAACTTTGCGCCACTCAACTATGTGGATCGGCATGCGGCTTCCACCGCCGAGATCGTGTATCGGATCATTCGCGCGTTGGGCGTACCTTTCGATCGCGATCTGGCGCAATGCCTGCTCACCGGCATCATCACCGATACGCTGGGGTTTCGCACCTCGAACACAACAGTGGACACGTTCCGAACGGTCACCGCGCTCATCGAAGCCGGCGGTTCAATTCCCGAAATCATCGAACGCTCGTTCAACCAGATTCCGCTGGCGGCGCTGCGTTTGCGGGGCAAGGTGTTCACCAATGCCACGCTCGATGGCATGATTCTCTGGGCAGAGGTGCCCCATCGCCTGCAACGCGAGTTGGGACTGAATAGCAACGGTGCAAGTGGCATCATCAACCAACTCCTGAGCGTCGAAGACGCCAAAATTGCGGTGCTGTTCATCGAAAAAGAAAATGGCAAAATTGATGTGGGCTTGCGCTCGCGCGTCGGTTATGATGTTGCCAGCATCGCTGCACGCCTGGGGGGCGGTGGACACAAACAAGCCGCTGGTGTGTTGCTGGACGGTCCGCTCAGCGTAGTGCGGGCGCGCGTGCTGGAGGAAATCAAAAGGTCGCTGGGAAATCAGGAAACGGGTAGCAGGTAGGCAGGTGAAGAGTCCTACGTGTCTTGTGTGCGGCGCGCCGCACGCGTGTCCCTTTCAAACGGAGATTCCGCCGCGCTCTGCCGCGCCGCGCGGACTGAATGGCATTTTGAACATCAACAAACCTCAGGGGCAAACCTCGCACGATGTCGTGCAGGCAATTCGACGGATGGCGCGTGGCGCGCGCGTGGGACACGCGGGCACACTCGATCCTCTTGCGACGGGTGTGCTCCTTGTTTGTGTGGGCGCCGCCGTGCGCGTGAGCGAGTACCTGGTGAATCACGACAAGACCTATCGCGCGCGCGTACGCCTGGGCATCGAAACCGACACCTACGATGCCACCGGGACGATCCTCGCGCAAAAACCGGTGACGGTCACACGCGCTCAGGTGGAAGAGGCACTGGCAAGTTTCGTTGGCAAGAGCGTTCAGGTGCCACCGGCTTTTTCCGCCATCAAAAAAGATGGCGTGCGGCTGTACAAACTGGCGCGACGCGGCATCGCGCCAGAGCGCGAGGCGCGTCCCATCGAAATCTACTCGCTGACGCTCCGCGAGTTGGCACTGCCCGATGTGGAATTCGATGTGCACTGTAGCAAGGGCACGTACATTCGCGCGCTGGCACACGACCTGGGCGAGCGTTTGGGCTGCGGCGCGTCTCTGACCGCGCTAACGCGTCTTGCCAGCGGCAACTTTACGCTGGACGATGCGGTGACACTGGAGGAATTGCGCGCGGCGTTCGCCCAACAACAGGTCGAACGTTTCTTGCATCCGCTCGATGAGGCGTTGTTACACTTTCAAGCCGTGTCCGTGAGCGCGGAAAACGCGCGACGCATTCAGCACGGTCACGCGTTGCATTGTGGACGTGCGTACACCACACCCTTGTTGCGCGCCTACGCGCCCAGCGGCGAATGCATCGCTCTGCTCGAACCCGGTCACACCGCAGGTGAGTGGAAACCAGCCAGGGTCTTTGTCAGCGACGCAGGGTGATTTTTTTCGTTCCGACTATGGAAATTTTTCGCGACCTGAACACTGTTCAAGTTCACCGTCCGACTGTTCTCACCATCGGTTCGTTCGATGGCATTCATCGCGGACACCAGCATCTCATCCGTCGCGTAATCGCGCGCGCACAGGAATTGAACGCGGCGAGCGCGCTGGTCACCTTGCATCCGCACCCCAAAATCGTCCTGCAACCCAATTCACCGCTTCGCTACCTGAGTACCATCGAAGAGCGACTGGATTGGCTGCAACCTCTGGGTCTGGATTACGTCATCGTCTTTCCGTTCAGTCTCGAAGCCTCCCAGATGCGCGCGCGCGCGTTTATCGAGTTGCTGGTCAAGCGCTTGCATCTGGTCGAACTGCTCTGCGGCAAAGATTTCACGCTGGGTTACAAGCGCGAGGGCAATGTCGAATTTTTGCGCGCACTGGGGCGCGAGTGGGGCTTTAACGTCACCGTGGTTGAGCCACAAACGCTCGATGGGCAAATCGTTTCGAGTACGCGCGTGCGTGAGCTGATCGCGCAGGGAGAGATGGACGCGGCGACGCAACTGCTGGGACGCTATCCTTCCGTGCGCGGGCGCGTCATCGAAGGGGACAAGCGCGGTCGCGCGCTCGGTTTTCCCACCGCGAATCTGGCGATTGCCGAGCGTCGGCTGATCCCTGCCGATGGCATTTACGCCGTGCGCGTGAAAATCGGCGAAACGTGGTACGGTGGCGCGGCGAACATCGGCGTCCGTCCCACGTTCGATAAAGGTCAACGGCTGGTCGAGGTGTACATTTTTGATTTTAATGCTGACCTGTACGATCAGGTCATCGAAGTGCACTTTGTCAAGCGACTGCGCGAGGAAAAAAAGTTCGAGAGCGTGGACGCACTCATCGAACAGATGAAACGCGATGTCGCGCAAGCGCGCGCTGTGCTGGCAGGAGAATCGCAATGATTGTTGACGCGCACACGCATCTCTTCTCGCCCGAGGTCATCACCCAGCGCGCGCGCTACCTCGAACGCGACGCCTTCTTCGGCGCTCTGTATCGCAGCCCCAGGGCGCGTACCATCGGCGCGGCAGAGTTGATTGCGGCGATGGACGCGAGCGGTGTGGAGTGCGCTGTCGTGGCAGGTTGGGCATGGCAACATCACGAGATTTGTGTTGAGCAAAACACGTGGCTCATCGAAATCGCGCGACAGTACCCTCAACGGCTCATCGTCCTGTGCACGGTGCAACCTAACGCGGGCGACGCGGCGATTCGTGAGTTACAACGTTGCATCGAAAGTGGGCTGGCAGGCGTGGGAGAGTTGAATGCGGACGGGCAGGGGTTTCGTCTGGACGATGCGACGTTTGTGCAACTGGCGCGCACAGCCATCGAACTGGGTGTGCCACTCTTGCTGCACACGAACGAGCCGGTGGGGCACGCCTATCCGGGCAAGGGACAACTCTCACTCGCGGCGATTTACGCGCTGGTGCGCCAACTCCCCGACTTGCGTCTGGTGCTGGCACACTGGGGAGGTGGCTATCCGTTCTACGAATTGATGCCCGAAGTGCGCGCGGCATCGCAAAATGTTTTTTACGATACCGCCGCGTCGCCGCTATTGTACGCGCCGACGATTTTTCGTACCGTCATCAACATTGTGGGCGCGGACAAGATTTTGTTCGGCAGCGACTATCCCCTGATTCTCTACCCCAAACGACAAAAAGAACCGGCGATGCAGCCGTTTCTGGACGAAGTGCGCAACGCCGGTTTGACAAACGAGGAACTGGAAAAAATTCTGGGGCGGAACGCGCGGCGCGTTTTCACTCGGACGAGTCTCACAACTCGATGCGACGTGGCTGCACGCGACAGTGTTCCGCTTGAATGATCGCGTGGAGCAACATTGCTGTTTCATCGAGCGCATCGTCTTCGTTCACAATCACATAATCGAACTTGTTCACCTCGTTCATTTCCAGACGCGCCGCATGCAAACGAATCTTCAAGTACTCTTCGGGTTCGGTGCGTCGTTTACGCAGACGCGCCTCCAGCGATTCCATCGAGGGAGGCATCAGGAAGACAAAAACGGCTTCTGGCACCAGCCGTTTGATGGTCGCCGCGCCCTGCACGTCAATCCGCATAATCACATCTTGTCCGCGCGCGAGCGCCTCGCGCACCTCGCGTTTGGAATTGCCATAGTCATAGCCATACACAACGGCGTGCTCTAAAAATTCCCCGCGTGCTTTTCTCTCCGCAAACTGCTCCGGCGTAAGAAAGTGGTAATCCACTCCGTCCACTTCATCAGGACGTTTGGGGCGCGTGGTACACGTCACCAAAAAGTGGAACGGAAATTTGAGTTCGCGCATTCGTTTGAGTGCGGCATCTTTGCCCACCCCCGATGGCCCAGAGACAATCACCAGCAGAGGTGAGGATTGGGGCAGCGGCAAAGAACGTTGGTTCATCGCAGACTCCAAAATACGCACGATTGAGATCGCCGCGCGCGAGCCGCTACTGGTCACCTGTCTGTGCAGACAACAGCGCGCGTCCACGCCGGTGGACGCTCAGCCTGAATCTCGCACCTGTGCTTTAGAGCATCCCCCTGCCTCCTTCTCTCCCCGCGTGGCGAGAAGGGGAGGAGAGGTGGTGACGGGCGGCTTTGCCGCCCGTCACCACCTCGTCCTTTAACTCCCCCTCCCCGTTGGGGCGAAAGATTTTTCGCCCCAACGGGGAGGGGGCAAAGGGTGGGGTTATTGCAAGTGCAAAATCGCAACGCTCGCCAACGCCAATTTCAATCGGCAATTTTTATCTTGCGTCGCGGGCGCGCACCCGGGCGCAATTCCTACTCAGAACCGACATCACCCTGGCTTGACGCAATGCGTCGGCGCGCCGAGACGCGTGATTTTTTCCGCATAGCCCAGCCCTCGGGTCGCGTTCGATGAATCTACGACGAGTGGCGCGTGGCGCACCACCAGCCGATAATCCACCGATTTGTGCGCGGTCACGATGATGGCAAGGTCGCAGGCGCGCAAGGTCGCGCGCGTGAGCGGCACACTTGTCAGGATAGTGGACTCGTGGCGAAACACATTGCCGCCGACGTGAAACTGCGGCACGTACGGATCGTGGTATTGCACCTGTGCGCCGTAGGTCAGCAACAGTTCGATGACGCGTTCGGCGGGCGAGTTGCGCGCATCATCCACGTTGGGCTTGAACGCCACTCCCAGCACCAGCACGCGCGCGTCGCGCAACGAGCGTCCCACTCGATTCAATGCCGCGTGCGCCAGCTGGACAACGTGATACGGCATACTTTGATTCACATCCGCCGCCAGTTCGATAAAGCGCGTGTAAAAATCAAACTCGCGCGCCTTCCACGAGAGATAGTACGGGTCTACCGGAATGCAATGCCCTCCCACGCCCGCGCCGGGGTAAAACGGCATAAAGCCAAACGGCTTGGTTTTGGCGGCTTCGATCACTTCCCAGATGTCAATCCCCATCCGTTCGCACAAGAGCGCGAGTTCGTTGACCAGCGCGATGTTCACCGCACGAAAAATGTTTTCCAGGAGTTTGCTCATCTCTGCCGCGCGCGGTGAAGAGACCACAAACACCTGGGGCGTCAAGTGCACCAGCAATTTTTTGGCGAGCGCGGTGCAGCGTGGCGTCAGCCCGCCGAGCGTCTTGGGGGTGTTTTTGACGTTCCACCCCTGACTGCTGGTCGCGCCGGGATCAATGCGCTCAGGCGAAAATGCCAGATGAAAATCTTTGCCGGCGCGCAAGCCGCGCTGTTCCAGAATCGGCAGGCACACTTCCTCGGTGGTGCCGGGGTAGGTGGTGCTCTGCAAAATCACCAGTTGCCCCGCGCGCAAGTGCTCGGCGATGCTTTGCGTGGCGGAGATGACGGGACGCAAATCCGGTGCTTTCATTGCATCGAACGGCGTGGGAACGCAAATGAAAATCACGTCCACCGTTTCGATGGCAGCGTAATCGGTCGTGGCAGAGAATTTCTTTTGCGCGATGACGCGACGCAATTTCTCGGTCGGCACATCCGGGATGTAACTGATGCGCTGGTTGAGCGATTCGACTTTGCGCGCGTCAATGTCAATGCCCACAACGGGAAACCCCTCGCGCGCGAATTCCACCGCGAGCGGCAAGCCGACATAGCCCAAACCCACTACCGCGATTCGCGCCGTCTTGCTGTCAATCTTTGCTTCGAGCGACATTGATTCCTCCAGAGTGTATCGGCAAGAATATAGCGCTCAACTTCCTGCTGCCAGCAGAACCCGCCTGGCTTTTTCCGGTAGTTCCACAGGGACAAAGGCAGCCGCCGGGTAGAGATAGCCATCAGGCTCTGAAAGATCTTCATCTATGATGCGAACCATATTGTGCGCTTCGGCCTCTGGGTCAACGAGTCTACGGTACACTTTACCCACAATGAGACTTGCTGGATTACTGTGATTGTCAATGCAGATAACAAATTCACTCATCGTATCACTCGCTTAATCTTGAAATCTTTACGACCGATGCCGTGGGCTTCATACCAGTGTATCTCGGCTGTGCATATCGTACCGTCCGCAAGCTCAACGGTGGCTATACCCTTCATTTTCCGCCAATGTCCTCGTCCATAGATGCGCTCTAGATGGCGTCGGATGTACACGCCACGGCCTACGGCAATGGTTTCAATGTCTCTAATCTCTCCGAGAATTCTGAATCTCTGATTCATTCCTTACGCCAACGTGCTGGGTTGCCGGTCTTCTTGACGGCATTTTGTCCATTCAAACTCTATTCGCTCATGGGTTTAGAGGTAAAATAGCCACTGAAACTACATTTGCACCTTGCAAACGCCACTCTGCTGCGTGGGCAGGGAGAATCAAGGGAACGGGATGGGACACCACCTTCCCTTTGCCATGCCACGACTCTTGATAAAGTTCTTCGTGATGTACTGACTCCCCCTACCGCAACTCGAGCGATTTCGTGTCCACGATGCGCCGCGCCAGCGCGCGAAACTCGTCCAGCGACATTGCCTTCAAGTCTTCGCCGGTGCGCAAACGTACCGCCACCGCTCTGGCTTGCTCTTCTTTGTCACCGACCACCAGCATGTACGGAATTTTTTGCAACTGCGCATCGCGAATCTTGGCGTTCATTCGCTCGGCGCGCGCGTCCACCTCGATACGAAAGTTGTGCGCGCGCAGCTCGCTTGCCACATAGTTGGCGTATTCCAGATGCCGATCCGCAATCGGAATCACCACCATCTGCACCGGCGCCAGCCACACCGGGAACGCGCCCGCGAATTGCTCAATCAACACTCCAAGGAAACGTTCCGTCGAACCGGTCACCGCGCGGTGAATGACGACGGGCGTACGAATCGAACCATCCTCCGCCACATACTCGCAGCCGAGTCGCGCGGGCTGGATGAAATCCACCTGAATCGTCGAAAGTTGCCACTCGCGCCCCAGCACATCCTTGGCGAGAAAATCGGCTTTGGGACCGTAGAACGCGGCTTCGCCCTCAGCGACAAAATACTCGACGTGATTGGCATCGAGCGCGGCGCGCAACGCGCGTGTTGCCTTGTCCCATTTCTCATCGTCCTGCACATACTTGCCGGTGCTCCCGCGCAACGACAAACGCACCCGATAATCCTTAAAACGATACGTGTCGAGCACGTGACGAATCAACTTGAGCGCGAGGGTGAACTCGCTTTCGATTTGATCCTCGGTGCAAAAGATGTGGCAATCGTCTTGCGTGAGCGCGCGCACGCGCGTCAAGCCGGACAACTCGCCGCGTTTTTCATAGCGATAGAGCGTGGCAAACTCGGCAAAGCGCAGGGGCAACTCGCGGTACGAGTGCTTGCCCATTTCGTTGTAGAGCGTCATATGACTGGGGCAATTCATCGGCTTGAGGCGAAACGCGACCCCTTCATCCTCCATCGGTGGAAACATCGAATCGCGGTAATTGTCATAGTGACCCGACTTGCGGTACAGGTCTTCTTTGACCAGATGCCCCGTCCATACGTGCTGATAGCCGTACTGCGTTTGCACCTCGCGCACGAACTCTTCCATGAGGTGCCGCACGATTTCACCTTTGGGCGTGAAGAGCGGCAAGCCCGGTCCAATGTCGTCCGAAAAGTAGAACAAGCCCAGTTCACGCCCCAGTTTGCGATGGTCGCGTTTTTTGGCTTCTTCCAGACGCCACAGGTACTCGTCCAACTCTTTTTTGGAATGCCAGACCGTTCCGTAGATACGCGTCAATTGCGGATTCTTTTCATCGCCGCGCCAGTACGCGCCGGCAATCGAAAGCAGTTTGAACGCGTCGAGAGGAATTTCGCCAGTGTGGCTCAGGTGGGGACCGCGACACAGGTCGGTGAAATTCGCGTGCGTGTATGTCGAAACGGTAGTGACGGGTGCCGCGCCGGCTTCGCCATGTTCGTCCATCTCGCCGCGCGCCAGCGCGTCAATCTGCTCGACCTTGAAGGGTTGCGCGGCAAATTGCACGCGCGCCTCGTCCACCGAAACTTCGGCGCGCACGAAAGGATGATTGCCCTGAATAATCTCGCGCATTCGCGCTTCGATTGCCGGCAAATCGTCCGGCGAGATGGGACGCGGCAATTGAAAATCGTAGTAAAAGCCATCCTCAATCGCGGGACCAAAACCCAGTTTGGTGCCTGGATACAGTTCCATCACCGCTTGTGCCATCACATGCGCGGTCGAATGGCGCAAGCGCATCAAGTCATCGTCCATAGTGACCTCTCATCGAGTTAATCTTCTTGTTCTACCGTAAAGAATTCGCCGGTCTCAACGAGCATATACGTTTCAAGGTACGCCGTCGCATCATCGTGCCGGGCGACGCGAACTGCCAGACCGCGATGCACGGCGGCTTCGGTGGATTCGGGAAGTTGCATCAACGTTCGCTGGATGCCCAGCACCCGAATCAAGTACTCGCCCCAGCGCGAGGCGTACTGGCGCCGATTCTCTTCACCGCGCGTGCCGGCTTCGGGCGATTTGATGACGGCAATGTCATCCACATCCACCGGTCCCTCGATTAACACCTCGGGCGCACGAAACAGACCGGGCACATACGCGTGCACCGGCACGGCTGCCTGTTCGTACGCGGCAACCAGACGCGCGGCAAGTTCAGCATTTCGGGGTTGTCCGCGTCCAATGTGATTGACGTACGCCGCGACCGCCAGCTCCATCGGCGCGACGCGACAGCGCGACTCGTCCACGCGCACGCGTAAGCACACGTACTGCGGGTTTTCGCTGTACCCCATCACATCGTAATCCGGCGCCAGCCACGCATAGACCGAGTTAGCGCGTAGCACCGAGTCCACGATGAGTGTGCGCGCGCCCGGCTTCAAGCCTTCCTCCGAAATCGCATCTAAATCTTCCAGACGGGCATAGTGAAACAAATCAATCGTTGCCAACGCTACTCCTTTCGCAATGACAAATGAACAAATGACAAATGAGCAAATTACAAATGACAAATGAGCAAATGAACAAATGACAAATTTGGTACGTTTGGCTCATTGGCTCATTGGCTCATTGACTTATTGGCTCATTGAACAAACTTTTTCGCCACCATCAATTCGGCGTTCAAGAGTGTGCCACCTGCCGCGCCGCGCAGCGTGTTGTGCCCCAGCACAACGAATTTGTAATCGAGCACATTGCACGGACGGATGCGCCCCACCACCGATGCCATTCCACCTTCTACCTCGCGATCCAGGCGCGGTTGTGGGCGATCCACTTCGTCACGCACGACGATGGGATGCGCGGGCGCGCTGGGCAGTCCCAGCCGCTGTGGCTCACCTACGAATTGTATCATAATGCGGCGCAATTGGTCAATATTTGGTTTTTGCTCCAATTCCACCGAAACGGTCTCCAGATGCCCATCCCACGTCGCGACGCGATTGCACGCCGCGCTGATGCGCACATCGGCGTTGACCACGCGATCGTTGCGCAAAGTGCCCAGAATTTTCAACGGCTCGGTTTCGAGTTTTGTTTCCTCGCCGCCGATAAAAGGAATCACGTTATCCAGAATGTCGAGCGATGCAACACCGGGATAGCCGGCACCGCTCAGCGCTTGCATCGTCGTCACGATGACGCGACGCAAGCCGAAGGCATCCGCCAGCGGCTTGAGCACGAGCGTCAGATGAATCGTCGAACAATTCGGGTTGCAGACAATCGCGCCGGACGATTGACGCCGCGCGCGCTGCACACGAATCAAGTCGAGATGCTCGGCATTCACTTCGGGAATGACCAGCGGCACATCTGCATCCATGCGATGACTGGACGCGTTGCTGGAAACGAGGTAGCCGCGCGCGGCAAACTGGTCTTCGATGGGACCAGCAACATCACTGGGAAGCGCGGAAAAGACCAGCGCGACATCCATCCCCGGCTCGCACGGTTGCACGATGAAATCGCGCACGTGGACAGGCATCGGCGCGGGCAGTTTCCACCGCGCGACCTCGGCATATTTTTTGCCGACGGAATGATCGCTCGCTGCCAGCGCGCGAATTTCAAACCAGGGATGTTCAGCTAGGAGATGAATCAAGCGTTGCCCCACCAAGCCGGTGGCGCCAAGAATCGCTACGGGAATTTTTTGCATCGTTTCACCTCACGTGACTATTCACCCTGTCATTGCGAGGAGCGGTTTTTGCGACGAAGCAATCTCCACAGTGCCAATTTGGGGATTGCTTCGCAAAAAACGCTCGCAATGACACCAGGGCTGAGTAGATGCCACCTCACTGCATAAAACGTTGATGAATCGCGCGGAGGGCATCGTCCGCGTCGCGTTCATCCACCACCAGCGACAGGTTGTACTCCGAAGAACCCTGGGCGATGGAGATGACGTTGATGCCGCGCTCGCCGAGTGCGCCAAACACTTTGGCGGCAATGCCCGGCGTCCCTTTCATCCCTTCACCGACAACAGCGAGAATCGCAATGTGGTCTTGCGCCCAGATGCGATCAATGTTGCCACGCAACCGATCGAGTTCAAACTCTTTTTCGAGTGCTTCGATGGCGCGCGGCGCGTGCGCGCTTTCGACCACAAAGCAAATGCTCTGCTCGGAAGAGGCTTGGGAAATCATCAGCACGTTGATGGCTGCACGCGCGACAGCGGAAAAGACGCGCGCGGCAACGCCGGGCACTCCTTGCATCCCGCGTCCTTCGACGGTGATTTGCCCCAGATGGCGAATAACGGTGATGGCTTTGACCGTGCGTCCGTTCGCGCGCGCGGTGCGCACGATGCGCGTGCCGGGATGCGTGGGGTTGAATGTGTTGAGGATGCGAATCGGTATGTCGCGTTCGGCTGCCGGCGAAATGGTTTTGGGATGAATCACTCTGGCGCCAAAGTACGACAGTTCCGCCGCCTCGCCGTACGAAATTTCGGCGAGCGTTTGCGCTTCGGGAACGATGCGCGGGTCGGCGGTCATCACGCCATCCACATCCGTCCAGATCCACACCTCATCGGCATCGAGCACGTTACCCAGAATCGTCGCGGTGTAATCGCTCCCTCCACGTCCCAGCGTGGTGATCACCCCGGCGCGCGTCGCGCCGATATAGCCTGTGGTGATGGGCAAGATACCCTGTTGTAACAAGGGCACTAGCCGCGCTCGCGCGCGTTGACGCGTCTCGTCCATCAGAGGGCTTGCCTGAGTGAAATGGTCATCGGTGATGACAAATTCACTCGCCTCGATGGCGGCAACATTCGCACCGCGAGCGCGAAAGGCTTGCGCGAGAATCGGCAGGATCAAACGTTCGCCCAGCGAAGCGACCTGATCGAGCGCGCGCGGGGTCAGCTCGCCGAGAATGTGAATGCTCTGGCACAAGTTACTGAAATCATCGAGCAGGCGAGTGATGTGCGCGCGAGTGACGTGTTGCACCATCTCGTCCCGCACGATGTACTCGAGCGCGGCAAAGTGCCGTTCGGTTAACGTTTCACAAGCAGTGAGAAAAGCCGCACGATCGCCGGCGGCTGCGCTGCGTGCGGCGCGAATCAACGTATCGGTCACGCCACTCATTGCGCTGGTGACCGTGACAATAGCGTGACCTTGTTGAGCATAAGCGAGCACCAAGTCAGCCACTTTTTGGATGCGTTCTCCACCACTGACAGAGGTGCCGCCGAATTTCATAACCAGTCGCATTGAACCTCCCGAAGAAAAGATGAAGGACGAAAGGTGACTACTCACCCTGTCATTGCGAGGAGCGATTTTTGCGACGAAGCAATCTCCACAGTGCCAATTTGGGGATCGCTTCGCAGCCCGCCACGCTTCGCTCGCGGCTTCGGCTCGCAATGACACCAGGGCTGAGTAGATACGACGAAAGGCTGAAAACAAAAACTCTCTCATCCATTTGGGACGAGAGAGTTTCTCCCGCGATTCCACCCAACTTCGCACACGCGCGTCCTTGGGCGTTGCGCACTCAACTACTGCCGATAACGGTGGCGCCGTGTGGCTCGCAAGTGGTTTTCGGCGAAGGTTTTGTGGATTGCGCTTGCAGTCACGACGCAATCTCCCTGACACACTCTCTTCGCTTACTCGTCTTGCTCTTCGCCACTCTGTTCTACTGTCCTACTACCTCACTGCCCTAGTGGGCGGTATAGGAGTTGAACCTATGACCTCAGCGATGTCAACGCTGCGCTCTAACCAATCTGAGCTAACCGCCCTTGTGCGCCAATATTATACCACAAATTTTGTGATTGGCAAATGCGCGTGCAGTTCAATCCAGGGCGTGTGCAAAGTCGCTTGACAAGCCGCCGGGCGACTCAAGTCGCAGCAACAAGTACGGGCGAATAATGATTCGCCCCGACACGCCTGCCTCCGCAGGCTGCATTCTAGCCGCCGAAGGGCGGCTTCGGGTATGTGTGGCTGCGGTTTCAACCGCCCGTGCCCGACTTTGCACAAGCCCTGAGTTCAATCCAATGCTTTGCGCTCCAGCAACTCTTTCAGGTCAGCAAGTGTGCCTCGCCAATCCGCCGGAACATCGGTGGGCATAAACGCGGTGTCGGTCAGCCAGAATGTTTTCATCCCCGCGCGCCGGGCAGGCAGAATATCGTTCTGCACTTCGTTGCCTACCATCACACACTCACTCGGCTCACAACCGATCTTGGCAGCGATCTCGCGATAGTAAGCCGGATTGGGTTTGGAGGTGCACATATTTTCGTAGGTGGTGATGAGGGCATAGTCAAAATCCGCCAGTTTGCCCCACTCGAGTCGCTGACGCACTGCGACCAGTGGAAACACCGGCATCGTTGCGATGACCACGCGCGCACCCGATTCAAACGCGCGCGCGACTACCTCACGCGCTTCGGGAATCGCGTTGACATACATCTGCAAGTCACGATACTCGCGCGCATAGAAATCCTCAAACAGCGGCATCAGCGTTTCGCGCGGCACACCGATACACGCAAAAAAGTCGGCGTCGAAAACCTGTGCCAGCGTGCGCGTGGGATCGGTGTTGGCGACCATCGCGCGCGTCGAGGCATGCAATTGCTCAATCAACCTGTCGGGTGGGACAAGGTGCGCGAGTTTTTTCGTCAACGCGGCAAAGTACGGTGGTAAAAAGGTCTCCATCGAATCGTCAATCAACGTACCATCGAGATCGAACAGAATCGCTTTAGGCATTGTTTCCTCGTGTGGTTAGATGATTGGGTGACTGGGCAAAGGAACGGATGGTATCGGCAAACATCTGGATAGTCTCGCGATTGTTGAAATAGTCGTGTGAACTAATCGGATCGCGCGCGACGTTGACAAAAATATCGTGCAAACGATAGCCGGGTCGAGGAAAACTGGGACCCAACGGATCGGCAATCCAGTCAGTAGTATCGTAGAGGTTGTACCATCGGGCAACGTGCTGCGTGGTGATCGCGCCAAGGCTATCGTCGTAACGTCCCACGCGTCGCAACTTGGCAATCGGTGAGCCAGTGGTGAACCACACCGCAATGTGATAGCGACGCGCCAGCCGCTTTAACACGTCGAAGCAAACGACTGTGCCCAGCGAAAGGCTTGCCACGATGATAGGACGATTCTGTGTCTGTGCCTCGTCGAGTTTTTCGATCAGGCGTTTCTGAATCTCTGTGCGCACCGCTTTATCGAAAAAGTAGCCAGCGAGTTCATTGGTGATGCTCGCGAATTGAGTGAGTGGTGCCAGCCCTGCAAAACGCGTGGCGCGCCGACGCGCACGCGCTGGACTGGTGCACGCCGCCTCGAACGATTTTTGAAACTCGCGCTCGAGCGCGTGCTTGAATTTCCATTCGGCAGGTGTTTCTGCCTTGCGCGCGACGATGCGGTTGGTAACATCGGCATAGTACACGGGCAAGTACGCAAAGGTGTGTCCCAGTTCGCGTTCAATCGCCTGCACCAGAGGCTCGTACCAATTCTCCGGGAACGAACCTGCACCGTGCACCATTACGAAGATAGGCGACTCGGTTGCGGCGCGCGTGACGCGTCGCGCCGTGTATCGCGTCGTTTTCTTTGGCATTGGCTCCTCCTTCGATACAACCGCCGTGCCTGGCGTATGGCGTATTGCATATCGCGTATGGCGTATGACTTGTTTAGCGCGCGGAAAAACGCACGGCATCTACCACAAGAGTTGCTGACGATTCGTAGGTAAAATCGAAGAGCATCACATACTCGTCCGGCGTCGCGTTAAAGTAGTACGTGCCCAAACTGACCCACTGGTCAGCATACATTGTTTGGTCGAGGGTGCGCCAATCGTACGTGCCTGCATGCGCGATGAGATAACGCGCGCGGCGCGTGGTTCCGATGCGCGCTGGAATGTACACCGACACGTCGTAATCACCCGGACGCGCGAGGGGTGCATACCACCGCGCCCAGTGTGAATCTGTTTGGGCAAAAGTATTTGCCTGGAGGGCAAAGGCGGTGCCGCCATAACCGTTCGGCACGCGCTGCCATGCCGCGTTCTTCTCGCTGGTGACAAAAAGCGCGCTTGCCGTGTCCACGATCCACTCATCTGTCGCCGGGGTAATCCATTGCACCTGGGAGGCTACCGCGCCAGGGGTGATGTGCACCGCCAAAAGCGCGATACCTCCGCGATTGTAATACTCGACGCGCCACTCGTGCAAACCCGCAGGAAGGTACACCATCGTCGCGTAGGTGGTGGGCGATTGATCGTGCCACGCATCAATCAACACCTTGCCGTTGACCAACACGCGCACACCATCATCCGCCGTCGCGGTGACAGTGTAATAGCCGGGCAACGCGACGGCGCGCGTGGTCGTCCAGCGCGCTGACCAGATAGAACCGCTAATGCCGCTACCTGGCGACGTGGTGCCCCAGTTGAAATTGAGTGCCGCATCGTCACGTATCAAACCGGGCGAACCCGTCAAACTCGAATTGTTAAAATATTCGCCGCGCCACGTTTCCGTTTCGCCACCCAGCGCTGACCACGTGAGCACTGCAACCCCCGACCCGGTCGCGTTGTAGTACTCCATCCGAATCAGATGGTCGCCTTCGGTGAGGGTAACGTCACCTGTCCACGTGGTCACGCGTTGATCGCGCCAGCGATCAATCACCAGTTGGCTATCCACCCACAAACGTACTCCATCGCGCGTACGAGTCGTGAAACGATAGCGTCCTGCGCGAAAAGAGTGACTGCGCATCCAGCGAACAGAAAACTTGTCTGCCGCGATGCCGCCACCGGGTCCCGCCGTGCCAAAGTTGAAATTGATGGCGCTATCGTTGCGTGTAAAGACGGGCGTGCCGCTCAACGTCGGATTGTTAAAATACTCACCGCGCCAATCGGGAAAACGCGCCGAGAGGAGGTAGAGATGCACCTGCGCGTTTCCTGTCCGTTCATAGTACTCTAATCGAATGCGATGAAAAGCCTGAGTGAGATCGAGGCGCACAGCGCGCGTGGTGGTCATCTGGTCTTGCCACGCATCGAGGACGAGTTGATCATCAATGAACAAACGCGCACCATCGTCCGCTATCACGACACAAGTCCACGCGCCGGGCGCATCGAGGTACAACCAGCGCGTCCAGCGAACGGAAAAATGATCGGTGGGGAAACCGGGTGCAGGACCCGCCTGCCCCCACGCGAAATCAATCTCGGTGTCCTCACGAAGAAACACCGGCTCGCCCTGCAAATCGGGATTGGCAAAATAGTAGCCTGTCCAAACGGTGGTGGATTGCGAATGCGGCGCAGCGAGAATCGGCGAGGCGTTGACCAAAAGGAAAAGCGCGACGTTAGCCCAAAGTGCTAGTTTTGCAAATGGCATCGTGCGCAAGTATACGGGAAACGAAAGAATTGGCAAAGTCACTTGAACACATCCCATATCGCCGGGTCTTCGCCGCCGGGGCGCCACATCACCAAACCACCCAGGCGAAATTCTTTGACGATTTTCCACGCCTCCGCCACATAGCGCGCATCCACGTAGTAAATCGTGTGATTTTCGCGGACGAAGGGCGCGCAATCGAAAAACGCCGGTGGGCAGAGCGGACTGCGATACATCGTGTAGGTCAACGCGATTTCGCACACGGGACCACGCTCGTCCGATTCGATGTACTGCTCGATACCACCATAGCGTTCCTTCACGTTTTGCACATCGCTCCACCACAGCGCGGTCGTTTCCCTGCCACCCCAGTCATAGCCGTAGAGATGAATCCCCAGAATCACTTTTTCGTTGGGCACAACGCTTGTCGTGTACGACACCACCTGGCGCACCCACCAGATCGGCGCGTTCGGTGCCGGCGGACCGTTCTTGGTGTGATACTCGTATGCCATCACCCGCAGATAATCGGCGACCTGCCCCAGCGCGACAAAATCGGCATACCCATTCACCGACGGCATATCGTTCTCGCGCACTTTGGCAGGCACGGTCACGCTCAAAATTTTACCTTCGTTGTGCACATGAAACGCGAGCAGAGTGATAAAATCGGTAAACGCCTGGCGCGCGGACGGCGGCAGATTCTCGTAATCAATATCAATCCCATCAATCTGCGGCGAACGCACCACCTGCATAATCGCTTCGATGTGACGCGCGCGCAGCGCAGGATTCTTGATGATGTTGACGATGTGCGTTGAATCCCAGGTGCTCGATACAGTAGGCATGACGCGAATGTTGTTCGCGCGCGCGAAATCAATCAGCACCTCATCGCTGACCGGGTCGTGCGGGACAAGACTCCCGTCGCGCTCGACGGTGTAACTGAACGCGCTGATTTCGTTGTAGGATTTAAAGTGTGTGGCAACGATGACGATGAGCTGGCGCAGCGGATCGCGCGAGCCGCTCCGCAACCACGCCCCGATGATGGGCTGGCGCGCGGGGGTGGGTGGATCGGCAGCTGCCACCTGAACCCACGCTGCGCTCAGGAGAAGGGCAAGGAGTAAAATCCAGCGTCGCAAAAAACACCTCTCTTCCGTCGTGATTATAACATCGAACGCGTGCCACGCCCAAAACGCGTATTTTGCAAAATTGGCAAGGCGTGGTAGAATAAAGGGTGAGGTTTGAGGAATGAGTGAACAACGCAAGCCCGTCGTCGCACCAACCGACGTCGGCGCGCTGACGCAGATTGTACGGACACTGCGGTTGGTCTGGCGACTGCTGAACGATGCGCGCGTTTCTCGGTTTCCCAAACTGATCATCCCCGCCGCTATCCTGTACATTCTGTCCCCGATTGATCTCCTGCCCGACCTCGCACTCGGTTTGGGACAACTGGACGATGTGGGTATTCTGATGCTTGCGATTGCCCTCTTCATCGAAGCGTGCCCGCGCGCAATCGTCGAAGAGCATCGCCGCGCTCTGGCGGCGGAGGGGACGCCCTCCCCGGGGGATGAGAACATCATCGAAGGGTCGTACCGTGAAATCCCCAACGATCAGACGCGGCAATGAAATTTCTGGGAAGGTGGTTAGGTAGATGGCTGAAACATTTAAAACATTTCAACAAGCGGCAACGGAACTGAACGTCTCGGTCAATACCCTCAAACGCTGGGTCAAAGATTTCGCGCCGTTCCTCTCGCCGGCGGCATCCACGAGTGGCGATGGCGCCAGTCGTCGCTTTGTGGAAGAAGACCTGGTGGTCTTGCGACGCGTCAAAGACCAGTTGGCGAGTGGCTTGAGCACTGAAGAGGTCATTGAGCAACTCCACGCCGAAGGACGTGGCGAAACCGTCACCTCGTCCGCACTGGCAACGCGCGATAGCGCGCAAGCCGCCGGCTTTGTGGTCTTGACCGACACGTTGCGCGCGATGATTGAAAATCAGCAGACGATTCAAAACAGTCTGCAAGTGAACCGCAACCTGCAAGGCGTCATCATTCAAGACAACTTTAACTTGAAAGAAGAGAATATGAAATTGCGCGAACGTATGCAACGGCTGGAACAAGAACTCGCCGACTTGCGCAAACGCGAAGCCGAGTATCGCCTGATTCTGGAACAACGTCTCGCGCGCATCGAAGCCGAGGCACGTCGAAGTATCTGGAGCCGACTCTTCTAGCCACTGTCTCAGCCCTGTGTCGCACACAGGGCTATTTTTGTATAACAGATTTTGAGGAGGAAACCCAATGCACTCCACCCGCCTTGTTGTCATTGGTCTGGGAAATGTCGGGCGTCGTTTGCTGGAATTGATTCAACTCAAGCGCGATACGCTGCGCGCGCGTTTCGAGCGCGACTTCCTTCTCGTGGGGGTTTGCGATTCAACGGGAGGCGTTAGCGATCCGCAAGGTCTGGACATCGCCAAAATTCTGGAACTCAAACGCGCCCGGCGTGGCGTAGGACACCTTGCGAACGCGCAAACGAATGTCACCCCTGCAGAATGGCTATCCAACCTCGAAGCCGACATCGTGGTTGAATTGACGCCCACCAACCTGAAGAACGGTGAACCGGGGTTGAGTACCATCCGCGCTGCGCTCGCGCGCCAACTGCCGGTCGTTACCGCCAACAAAGGTCCGCTGGTGCTCGCGTACTCGGAACTCGCCGCGCTCGCGCGCCAGAACGGTGTTCCCCTGCTCCACAGCGCGGCCGTGACCGGCGGCTTGCCCACGTTGAACATCGGCACGCGCGATCTGGGTGTGGCGACCATTGAGCGGGTCGAAGGTATTTTGAATGGCACGACGAATTACATCCTGTCGCGAATGGCAGAAGGTCAATCCTACGACGAGGCACTCAAGCACGCGCAGGACATCGGCATGGCAGAAGCCGACCCGTCGCTCGACGTGGATGGATGGGATGCGGCGAACAAGTTGGTGATTATTGCGAACGCCGTGCTGCGTCGTCCAACGACGTTAAAGGATGTAACAGTCGAAGGCATTCGTCGCATCACGCTCGATGATATGCGCAACGCCGCCGAACATCGGCAAACCATCAAGTTGATTGCCCTGGCGGAACGTATCGGCAAAGATTACAATTTGAGTGTGCGCCCCACGCGCCTCGACCAGTCGCATCCGCTGGCGCGCCTGGGCGCGGGAACGATGGGCATCATCTACGAGACCGACATCAACGGAACGATTTTCGCGATGATTCAGGAGGACGACCCTTATCCAACAGCAGCGGCGGTGTTGCGCGACATTGTGCAGGTGGCAACGCGACGCGTCTGAAAGAACATCGCCTCGCTCCTGCGGAAGATAGAAAAAATGGATCAACGGATTATCGAATTTATCGCGGGCTTGCGCGCGGCAGGTGTGCGTGTGAGTCTGGCAGAAAGCGAAGACGCGTTTCGCGCGGTGGAAGAAATCGGCGTGATGGATCGCGACGCCTTTCGTGTGGCGTTGCGAACCACGCTCATCAAAGATGCCGCTGATGTCCCGGAGTTTGAACGCCTCTTTCCGATTTACTTTGGCAGCGGCGGTCCCCCACTTTTCGATCCGCAGCGCGAATTATCGCCGGACGAAATGCGGATGCTCAAGGACGCGCTGCGCGAACTCCTGGGAGATGAACACAAACTGCGCCAGTTGATGCGCTATTTGCTCGAAGGGCTCAACCCCACGCGCGCGGAACTGGAACAACTGGGACGACGCGCCGGAGTGCCGCTGGCGCGTCATCCCTACCAGCAGACGTGGCTCACACGGCGAATGCTGCGCCAACTCGGAATGGATGAAGAGTTCAACGCGCTGATGGCGCAACTCATCGCCAAACTCGAACAGATGGGAATGCGCCCCGAGACGTTGCAACGCCTCGCGCAGATCGCCGAAGAAAATCTGCGCCGCCTTGAGGAACAATTCGAGCAATACGTTGGCGCGCAGATTGCGCAACAAATGGCAAAAGAACGTCGCGAACGCCAACCGCTACGCACGACCGATTTGATGCAACGCTCGTTCGACACGTTGAGCGAGCGCGAGATTGCCGAATTGCGTTTGCAGGTGCGCCGACTCGCCGCGCAGTTGCGTTCGCGCGCCGCCCTTCGTCAACGGCGCGGCAAACGCGGTGTGCTGGACGCCAAGCGTACGTTGCGCGTGAACTTGCGTTATGGCACTGTGCCCATCGAACTCAAACGCAAACAGCGACACCTGAAACCCAAACTCATTTTGATTTGCGATGTCTCCACCTCCGTGCGCCGTGCCGTCGAGTTTATGCTTCGTCTGGTGTACGAGTTGCAAGACCAGATTCATAGCACTCACAGTTTCGTCTTCATTGACGATATTTCCGATGTGAGCGCCGAGTTTGCCGCGTATCGTCCCGAAGTGGCTATCGAGCGCGTGCTGGAAGAGCATCCGCCGGGCCACTACAACACCAACCTCGGGTACTCTCTCGCGCACTTCTGCAAGGACTATCTCGACACCGTGGATCAGCGAACGACGGTCATCCTCCTGGGCGATGCGCGCAACAACTATCTCAATCCGCGTCTGGACGCGTTTCAAGAAATCAAACGCCGCGCGCGACGCATCATCTGGTTCAATCCAGAAAATCACCACCTCTGGAATACGGGCGATAGCGATATGTGGCAATATGCGCCGTACTGCGATGCGGTGCACGAGGTGAGCAATCTCAAGCAACTCGGCGAAGCGATAGATCGCCTGTTATAAAAAACTCAGGGGCGAGTCACAACGACTCGCCCCTGAGCATTCACGTTCCGCTAGCGCGTGTACAGGCGGTCTTCCAGTTCTTCGATGCGTTGTTCCAGTTCTTCGATGCGTGCCACCAATTCATTGCGCAGACGAATTTCTTCGGGTGTTGCCTCGAACGGAAAACGATCGCGCTGGATGAACGGATGCGGGTTGGGCGGAAAGCGTCTGAGTTTCTCGGCTTTGAGGCGCGCCAGCTCCGCGCGCGCTTCACGCAATTGCTTCTGGATGAGCGGATTGGGCGGTGACATACCTCCTCCTCCAGCAGGATTGTAACGCCGAACGTGCGTCACGTCAAGGTACGCGTATCAAGTATCAAGAAGAAACAACACAATTGACAACCCCGCCTGGTCGTGTTATAATAAATCTACCAAACGGTCGGTAGATTGACACCTGCGCGCAAGGCAGTGTGGACGCGCCCACCACGCCGCGCGCGTCAGGTCAGCCCAAAATCCATTTTTGCAAAGGAGGGAAATGCAATGGCGCATTTGATCAACCGGGTCGCCGTCATCGGCTCAGGCACGATGGGTGGCGCGCTGGCGGCGCATTTCGCCAACGCCGGCATCCCTGTCTACCTTCTCGACATCGTGCCGAACAAGTTAACCCCGGAAGAAGAGAAAAAAGGACTGACGCTCCAGGACCCTGTGGTACGCAATCGCATCGTCAACGCAGGTCTGGAGGCGGTCAAAAAAGCGCGTCCCGCCGCGCTCTTTACTCCCCAAACGGTCGAGCGCATCACTGCTGGCAACCTCGAAGACAACTTTGACTGGCTCAGCCAATGTGACTGGATCATCGAGGCGGTAGTCGAGAACCTCAAGATCAAACAAGACCTGATGGCGCGCATTGACGCGGTGCGCAAACCGAATGCCATCGTCACCACCAACACCTCTGGCATTCCCATCAAGGACATTTGTGCGGGACGTTCAGAGTCGTTCCAGCAACACTTTCTTGGCACACACTTTTTCAACCCCCCGCGTTACCTCAAACTGCTCGAAGTCATTCCCTCACCCAAGACCTTGCCCGAGGTCCTTCAGTTCGTCATCGAGTTCGGCGAAAACGTTTTGGGCAAGGGTGTGGTGGTGTGCAAAGATCGCCCCAACTTTATTGCCAATCGCATCGGAACGCATATGGGCATCTACGCACTCAAGTACACGCTCGAGCATGGCTATGCGTTCAACGAAGTAGACGATTTCACCGGCCCCATCATCGGGCGACCCAAGACCGCGTCGTATCGTTTGCTCGATCTGGTGGGGATTGACGTGATGTATCACGTCGCCAAGAATTTGTACGAAGCTGTGCCCGACGACGAATCGCGCGAAGACCTCAAAGAACCCGGTCTACTCGAAGAACTCGTCAAGCGTGGCTGGCTGGGAAACAAAGCTAAGCAAGGGTTCTACAAAGAAGTCCGCGTCGGCGACAAACGCGAGTTCCACGTCCTCGATCCCAAAACGATGGAATACAAACCGCCGGAGAAAAAGCATTACGATTCCATCACCAACGCGGAATTTTACGACACGCTGGGCGAGCGATTGCGCTACATCGTCTCTCAAAACGATCGCGCCGCGCAATTCATCTGGGCAACGACCGCGCGCTCCCTGGCATACGCATCGCATCGCGTTCCTGAAATCGCCGATGAGATTTACGCGATTGACAATGCAATGAAATGGGGCTTTGCCAATGAAGCCGGTCCCTTTGAAATCTGGGATATGCTGGGCGTTGCCGAAACAGTCGCGCGGATGGAGAAGGAAGGCATCCAGGTTGCCGCGTGGGTCAAGGAGATGCTCGCGACGGGACACCCGACGTTCTACAAGGACGGGCACTATTACGATCTCCGCAAAAAAGATTACGTACCGCTCCCGCGACCCAAGAACGTGATTCTTCTGAAAGAGCAAAAGGTCATCAAATCGAATGATAGTGCCTCGTTGATTGATCTTGGGGATGGCGTCGCGTGTCTGGAATTTCATACCAAGATGAACGCGCTCGACGAAGGCATCATCGAGATTGCGCAAGCGGCGCTGGAAGAAGTGGACAAGAACTTTGTCGGGCTGGTCATCGGCAATCAAGGCGAAGCTTTCTCGGCAGGCGCGAACGTGATGACCATCTACATGGCGGCAGAAGAAAAACAATGGGACAAGATTGACGCGGTCGCCAAAGCGTTGCAAGATTTCTTGATGGCTGTCCGCTACAGTCCCAAGCCCGTTGTCACCGCGCCGTTCCAATACACGCTCGGCGGTGGCTGCGAAGTGGCGATGGCAGGCGCGCGCATCGTCGCTCACGCCGAATCGTACGTTGGTCTGGTTGAAGTGGGAATGGGATTAATTCCCGCAGGCGGCGGCTGCAAAGAAATGTTGCGCCGTGTTGTCTCGCCGGCGATGCAAACGCCCAACGTGGATCCACTGCCCTTCCTGCAACGCGTGTTCGAGACGATTGGTCTGGGCAAAGTGGCGACCAGCGCGGAAGAAGCCAAGCAGATGGGCTTTTTCGCACCAGCAGATCGCATCGTGATGAATCGCGATCAACTGATTGCCGAAGCCAAACGCACTGTGCTCGAACTCGTCGCGCAAGGGTATCGTCCTCCGCTGCGCGGCAAAATCATCTACGCGGCTGGCGAACGCCTACTGGCTGCGCTGCACATCGCGCTGTACACGATGGTGCAAGGCAAGTACGCCTCCGAGTACGACGCGGTCGTTGGCAAGAAACTGGCGTACGTGCTGTGCGGCGGCAATCTCACCTCGCCAACCTGGGTGGACGAGCAGTACATTCTGGATCTGGAACGCGAGGCGTTCGTCTCGTTGTGCGGTGAACAAAAGACGCGCGAGCGCATCTCGCATTTCCTGAACACCGGCAAGATTTTGAGGAACTAGGAGGGACACTATGCGTGAAGCAGTGATTGTTTCGGCGGTGCGCACCGCGGTGGGCAAGGCGCCGCGCGGCAAACTCCGCACTTACCGACCTGAAGATATGGCGGCTGCTGTCGTCACGGCAGCCTTGAAACGTGTTCCCGCGCTCGATGTTAAACAAGTGGATGATGTGATCTTCGGCTGTGCCTTCCCTGAAGGCGAACAGGGGATGAATGTCTCGCGCATCATTGCGCTGCGCGCGGGTGTGCCCTACACTGTGCCGGCGATGACCATCAATCGCTTTTGCTCCTCGGGCTTGCAAGCGATTGCGCTGGGCGCGCAGCAAATTATGGCGGGCTGGGGCGATACCATCCTCGCCGGCGGCATCGAGTCAATGAGTATGGTGCCGATGACCGGCTTTCACTTTGCTCCCAATCCCACCCTGGCGCTCGAATACCCCGGCGCCTTTCTGGGGATGGGCTTGACCGCCGAGAATGTGGCGCGCGAGTACAACATCACGCGCGAGGATCAAGACAAGTTCGCGTTGCTCAGTCACCAGCGCGCCCTCGCGGCGATTGATGCCGGCAAGTTCAAGGACGAAATCGTGCCGCTCAACGTCAAAATCGTCGAATGGAACGAGGGTAAAAAGACTACGCAAGAGTACGTGTTCGATGTGGATGAGGGGCCACGTCGGGATACATCGCTCGAAGCGCTGGCAAACCTCAGACCTGCGTTTATGCAAGGTGGCACAGTGACAGCGGGAAACTCGTCACAAACGAGTGATGGCGCGGCAGCAGTGATCGTTATGTCGGCGGAAAAAGCCAAGGCACTGGGCATCAAACCACTGGTCAAGATGCGCGCGTTCGCCGCCGCTGGCGTCAAGCCCGAAATAATGGGGATTGGTCCGGTGGAAGCCATTCCTAAAGCACTGAAAATCGCCGGGCTAACCCTCAAGGACATTGGCGTCATCGAGTTGAATGAAGCGTTTGCTGCGCAATCGCTGGCAGTGATTCGCTCTCTGAATCTCGATATGGAGAAAGTGAACGTCAACGGCGGTGCGATCGCGCTGGGGCATCCGCTGGGTGCGACCGGCGCGAAACTGACCGTGCAAATCATCAATGAGATGAAACGCCGCAAGGTGCAATTCGGTATGGTGACGATGTGCATCGGTGGTGGAATGGGCGCTGCCGGCATTTTCGAGAATGTGGATTGACGCGCGCGTCTCCGGCGTAATCGTCTTGCGCTCAGCGGCAAATGGGAGTTGATGAAAGACAAGCCCGAAGGGGTTGCAGAACCCTTCGGGCTTGTTTATTCGTTGGACACTCGTGGATGCCGAATTTCCAAAAGCCAATCGTGACATCTCTTCACTCTGAGTTGCGATCCTCCGCCAGCATTTTCTCAAGGTAGGCAACCAGCGTGGTCCACTCGCGAAAATAGCGCGCGTTGCCCGTCGCAACGTGCTGGACTTTGCCGTGCCATTCCTTTTCACCGCTCGGTTGTTCCTCCAGCCATACGCGTATCGTGAACAGATGCGATGCGTGTCGTGGCTCGTGATTTTTCGGCATGGCTGAATGTGGCATATTCCCTTTCGCTAGACAAAGCGGCAAAACTTTCTTGGACTCGCCACACTCTATCACATCGCGCGTTACTCGCGCGTTAGCCAGAGCGTTACTCGCGCTTTTTCTTGCCTGAAAATACCCGCGACTGAAATCGCTCCGTGCGAGCCGTTAGCCGACCGCCTGCCTACGCAGGCGAAGGCGCGCGCGTCCACGCAGGTGGACGCCCGGCGGCAGCGCCCACTGGCGACGATTTCAATCGTCAAATTCTCACCCAAACGCTGGTGAATGAACTTTCATGGGAAATTCCCCTGAAATTGGGCAAACGTGGCAAAACAAAAAGGGGCGACGTGACGTCGCCCCTACAAGATTGTGAAGAATCAAACACCGCTGACAACGTAACCACTCCCCATCTGTCATTGCGAGCGATTTTGGCGAAGCAATCTCCAATTCGCTCGTTGGGGATTGCTTCGCGAACTGCGCTCGCAATGACAGGCGGGTAGTTACCCGACAACAGTACCTACGTTGGCTTGAGCGGATGATGTTCCAAAGCATCTGCCACCGCGCGCGCCAGCGACATTTGCCGTCCTGCCGCCAACGCGCGCTGCAAATCGTCTTCACCCAGGCACGCGCGCACGCGCGCAGTCACCGTTTCGAATTCCCGGCGATCCGCGCCGGTCAACGGCGTCCAAATATCGTCCAAGCGCGCGCTCAAACTCCCCAACCACTGCGCCGCGCGCCGAATCGCATCACGATCACCATCCTCCACAATCGTGCCGATCATCCCGATGAGCGCTTCCGCCACTCCGACGACAGATTGCAACTCCCAAAATGACGCCAGCGCTTGACGCATCAAGCAACACGCCTGCTCGAATTGACCTTGATGACAAGCCACAAATCCAAGATTGTTGAGGCAAACCGCGATGCCACGCTGATCCTGAATCTCGCGCCGAATCTGCAGAGCCGTCTCGTAGTACGCGCGCGCTGCCGCGTAATCATCTTGCAAGCGCGCCAGTTCGCCGAGCGCGTTGAGCGTGAACGCCATCATCCACTTGTCGCCGATGGCTTTCGAAAGTGCGAGACTCTGCTGGCGCCTCGCGATTCCGCGCTCGACGCTTTCCGCCACCACATCATCACCCAGAACAAACAGCGCCATTGCCATCGCCAACTTGTCATCCGCTGGTTGCGCGATGGCGAGCGCATCCTGCGCGTGCTGGCGCGCCGCGGCAAAATCGCCCTGAAACAGCGCGAGGAATCCGGCAACGTTCAACGCGCGCGCGCGAATCGTTGCATGAACCGATGCGTCGGGCAGCGCGAGCATTTGGGCAATGTGCGCGCGCCCTTCGCTCAAGTAGCCGCGCACGCGCCAAAACCACCACAGCGCCGATGCTAGACGCAATCCTTTTTCCGCGTCCGTGTCCTGCTGACACCACTCGAGCGCCGTGCGCAGATTGTCGTGTTCGCGTTCGAACTGGGCGAACCAATCCGATTGCTGCGCGCCACGCAACTCTGGCTCGCCGCGCTCTGCCCACTGTAAAAAAATAATCTCGATGTCGCTGACGAACGAGTGACTCCTCGCCGGCATCGCGCAACTTGGCGCACGCAAATTGCCGCACCACTTGAAGCAAACGATAACGCATCGTGTTGGCAACCGGCAGCGGCTCGACGAGCGACTTGTCCACCAAATTCGACAACACATCGAGCATCGCCGCCGGCGGAATATCGCAGAGTAACTGTTCAGGTGTCATTGCGAGGAGCGATCTTTGCGACGCAGCAATCTCCGCGCTGCGATCTTCGGTTGGCAACGCTGGGGATTGCTTCGCAGAAACCGCTCGCAATGACAGATCGGGTTGAACGGTTACATCGCAGATATGCTCAACGGCTTCCAGACTAAAACTCCCGGCAAAAACAGCGAGGCGGCGCAAGAGCGCGCGCTCCGGCGCCGTGAGGAGGTCATATCCCCAATCCAACGTTGCTTGCAAGGTCTGTTGGTGCAGCGCGCCAGAATGACGGCGCGTCAAAAATCCCAATGCCGCATCGAGCCGCCGATAGATTTGCGCCGCGCTCAACACATTCATTCGCGCCGCCGCCAATTCGATCGCCAGCGGCAGCCCGTCCAGTTGTCGGCAGATGCTCGCGACGAATCGCGCATTCTCGGCGGACAATTCGAACGTCGGAAGAATCGCGCTCACGCGATCGCAAAAAAGTTGCACGCTATCCGACTGGGCGATCGCGCTCAATTGGTCTTGCGCCAGAACCCGCCGTTCGTCCGCGCCGAGTTTGATTTCAGGCACATCGAGCGGCGGCACGCGATACACAATCTCGATTGAAATGTCGAACATCTCGCGACTCGTCGCGAGAATCCGCAGCCCCGGCGCAACGCGCAACCACTCGTCCATCAAGACGCGCAGAGGCGCGACGAGATGTTCGCAGTTGTCCAGCACGAGGAGCAACTGCTTGTCTCGCAGATATTCGGGCAGAGCATCCTGCACGCGTCGTCGCCCCGCTTCACGTATCCCCAGCGTTGCGGCAACCGATTGCACAACTCCCGGCAAATCCGTCACTGCTCCCAGCCCCACAAACCATACGCCGTTCGGCAAATTCGATTCTGTCGCGATTGCCAACGCCAAACGCGTCTTGCCTACACCGCAGGGACCGGTCAAAGTGACTAGCCGATGCTGGGCAAGTAACTGCTTGACCTGTTCCACCTCTCGGTGGCGACCGACAAAACGATTGGGTTGAAGCGGCAGGTTCGTTTTGGCTGGCGCGAGTGATGCACGCGTCGGTTCGACTAGCGGACGCGCGGCGAGGACGCTCAACGATTGTTCAAACGTTCGTTGCGTCTCCTCGCTCGGTTCGACCTCGAGTTCGCGTCGCAAGGTGTTGACGCACGCGCGATGATACCGAATCACGCCTGTCCGATCACCGCAGCGACTTGCCAAACGCATCAGATCGCGATAGGTTTCTTCGCGCAGTGGATCGTAACGCAAGAGTCGTTGCGCTTGCGCGAGCGCGCGGTGATACTCGCGCTGCGCTTCCAGCAACTCGACCAACTCTTCGGTCGCGCGAACAAAGCACTGGCGCAGACGTTCGCGTTCCGGCAGAATCCAGTCGTCGTAACACGTCGTCAGCAAGTCGCCCTGATAGATGCCGACGGCGCGTTCCAGCGCGGCGCGCCGCGCGCAGGGCGACTGTTCGGCATTCGCCAGTTCGCGCTCAAAGTCCAGCACATCGAGCGTAAACGACGCGTGCGCGCGCCACTGCAAGGTGGTGTCCTTTATTTCGACAAAACATTCCGCGTCCGGCAACACGCGGCGTAAATCGAAAACGACCTGGCGCAAGTTGTTGCGCGCTTTGATTTCGCTCAGGTTGGGCCAGAAGGCAAAGGCAATGTGCTGACGGGATTGCGGCGTCGCGCGATAGATGAGGAGGAAAGCGAGGAGTGACTGGAGGCGCGCCGATGTGATCATCACTGGCGTATTGCCGTACGTAATGTGCATATTACATAACAGTTGAATATGCAGCGTTTCCATCGGTGCGCTCCATCTGCTCTGCCTTGAATTATATGACAGGACAAGCGGCTCGTCAATCGTACATTTGCGGGGCATAGGGCTTTGTCAAAGTCCTTCCACCTTGTCATTTCGAGCGAAGCGAGAAATCTCCGACTTCGAGATTTCTCGGCGCAAAAAGCGCGCCTCGAAATGACAGTACGCGACTTGGCCAAAGCCCTGTGCGGGGCGGGGCTGGCGCACAGTCGGGTTCAAAGACCTGACAGGTCTGGGACTCCAGAATCATCTATGAGAAGTACTAAATGGAACTTTTGTCGCGCGTCTGGCGTCTATTTTCCGAAAACCGCTTGCGCGGTCATCCTATTCGTGTTACAATCTAGTCAGGTAGTCGAGTAGTCAGGTAGTCGAGTAGTCAGGCAGTCGGGTAGTCGAGTAGTCAGGTAGTCTGACTAGGCGACTATCCGACTACGCGACTATGCGACTAACCAAGGAGATGCTTATGCGCACGATTCGTTCCCTCGCGCGCGTGCTGTGGCAGCACCGCATTGCCACGTGGCTCGCGCTCGTGTTCCTCCTCGTCGTCGCGCTGTTCGCCGCGACGTACTACATCGTCAACCTTCCCCGCTTTGCGCTCGATCGTCAACAAACGCTTGTGTTGGGTCCCACACAATTCGCGCCGGAAAATCCCAGCGCGCTGCGCGTCGTGGTGCGCGACAATGAAAGCGGGCAACCGATTCCCAACGCCAGCGTTACCGTGCGAATGATCTCGAAACGCGATGGCACAACGCAAACACTGTACACCGGCAAGACCGATGCGCGCGGCACCGCGCCGGTCGCGTTCGTCCTCCCACCGACCACCGCGCGCGACCAAACGCTCATCGTCGAAACGCAATCCGTTGCAGGCGCAGATCGCATCGAACGCGCGGTGACGGTCGCGCGCAGTTACAAAGTGCTGGTCACCACCGACAAGCCCATCTATCAGCCAGGGCAAGTGATTCACCTGCGCGCGCTCGCGCTCGGCGCGATTGATCGCGTTCCAGCGAAAAATCAGGACATTGAGTTTCTCATCGAAGATCCCAAGGGAAACAAGATTTATCGCAAGACGCTCAAAGCGTCCGAGTACGGCATCGTCAGCGCGGACTTTCAACTTGCCGAAACGGTGATTTCGGGCGATTACAAAATTACCGCGTCGCTCGGCGACACCAAATCGGAAAAGACGGTGAATGTCAAGCCGTACGTCTTGCCCAAGTTCAAAGTGACGGTGGAGACCGAACGCAGTTACTATTTGCCCGGCGAAAAAGTCAGCGGCAAAATCCGCGCCGATTACTTTTTTGGCAAGCCGGTCGCGCGGAGCGATGTGACCATCAAGGGCATCGTGTACGATGTGGCGCGCGCAGAGACGATTCACCTCAGCGGCAAGACCGATGATAACGGCGTCTACACTTTTTCGTTTGTACTCCCTAACTATTTTGCCGCGAGTGGGCTAACCAGAGACCGTGCCGATTTTGGCTTGGAAGTTTCGGTGACCGATCAGGCGAATCACACCGAGCAAACCTCGCGCGTCCTCCCGATTGCCGCGAACGCCATCATCATTGACGCGGTGCCAGAAAGCGGACGACTCGTCGTTGGGGTCGAAAACATCGTCTACGTCTTGACCGCGCTACCCGACGGTTCGCCGCTGGAAACGTCGCTCACGATTTCCGGCGCCGGAATACAACAACAAACGCGCACCGGCAAGTACGGTCTCGCCGAAATCAAACTGACGCCGCCACGCGGCACCACCGCGTTGACGATCAGCGCGAGCGACGCGCAGGGACGCCGCACCACGCGCACCGTGCAACTGCCATCCGAAACGACGGCGACGCAGATTTTGCTGCGCCCCGACCGCGCGACGTATCGCGTGGGCGAGACGATGAAACTCGATGTGCTGACGACGAACAGCACCGGCACCGTCTATCTCGACCTCATCAAAGAACGCCAGACGCTTTCGACGCGCGCGGAAGACGCGGCAAGCGGTCGCGCGACCATCAGCGTGGACGTGACGCCGGAGATGATCGGTACGTTGCAACTGCACGCGTACCACATCGAACGTGACGGCACCATCACGCGCGATGTGCGCGTCGTCGTGGTGGAACAGTCGAGTGAGTTGAACATCGCGATTTTGCCGGATCGCGATGTGTATCGCCCCGGCGATGTGTCCAAAATCACGTTCAACGTGACGGACGCGCAGGGCAAGGGCGTGCAGAGCGCGCTCGGCGTTGCCGGTGTGGACGAAGCGGTGTTCGCGCTCGCCGAGCAAGACCCCGGCTTTGCCAAGTTGTACTTCCTTTTGCAAAAAGAATTGCTCGAACCCAAGTATCAAGTCAAAGGGTTCACGCTGCCCGAAGTGGTGGCATATCAACCACAAGCCAAGCCGCCCGAAGTGCGCGTCGCGCAAACCCAAGCCGCCAGCGCGGCGTGGGCGCTCGCCACACCGTTCGATTTTGTGTTGCGCGCGAATTCGCAACCGGAAAAACGCGCCGCCGCCGGCAAAGCGCAAGCCGAAGGATTCAATACACTGGCGGCGTGGCTCGCGTTCTTCCTCTCACTCGTTCCACTGTTGCTCGCCGGGTTTGTTGTGGCAAGTCTTGCCGTGAAAAAAGTGCTGGGCAAATCACTCGCGATGTGGCTTGCGGCAACACTGGGCTATTGCATCGCGTCGCCGTTCTTCATCGGTGTCATCGCTATCGTTGGCGGATTGCTGATTCAGATGAAACTCGGCGTGATTGTCGTCGCGGTCGTCGCACTCGCGCTCTTGGTCGCGTTCGCCATCGTCGCCGCGCACGCGATCGTCAAACGCGATGCGTGGTTGCAAGCCGCGCTCATTTTGCTTGCCGCGTATTTTGTCTTGCTCGGCATCTTTGCGTACGTGGGACCCAAGGCGCCGATGCTCAACGAGTGGCTGGCGTTCGCGGTGATCCTGACGTACCTCGGCGCGCTCGCGACGGTGGTGCTGATTGGCATCGGTCTCATCGTGCAAAAAGAGACTGCGCCCGGACTCGCCGCGCTGTTGCTTGTGTTAATTTTCATCCCCGCGACGATTCTGCTGGCGATGCTGCCGAGCGCGGGACCGTTCTTGCGGACGATGGGACATCCGGGGCTGTACATTCCGCCGGGCTGGCTCACCGGTTGCGCGCCGGCTGGCACACCTGTCCCCGGTCAACAAGGCAACCTCTTTCGCGATCTGGGCACAGTTGGCAAGTCAGCAGAGATGGTACCCATGATGGCAGCACCAGAGCCGACCAAAGCGCCCGCGCCCACTCCTGCACCATCTGCGCCGGGGCAAGCACCCCAAGCCGAACAGCCGCGCTTGCGTCAGTATTTCCCCGAAACGTTGTACTTTAATCCACAACTCATCACGAACGAGAACGGCACCGCCACACTCGACATCCCGCTGGCAGATTCGATTACGACGTGGCGTCTCGCGGTCACCGCATCGTCGCAGCGCGGCGAACTGGGCGCGGCAAGCGCAGGCATTCGCGTCTTTCAAGATTTCTTCGTTGACCTGGACTTGCCGGTCGCGCTGACGCAGAACGACGAAATTTCGATTCCAGTCGCGGTGTACAACTATCTCACCACGTCGCAAAAAGTGCGTCTGCAAATCGAAAAGCAACCCTGGTTCGAGTTGCAAGATCAATCGGAAAAAGTGCTGACGATTGCCTCGAACGATATTGACGTGGTGTACTTTCGCATCAAGGCGATAAACTTTGGCGTGCAAAAACTTCAAGTGACCGCGCTCGGCGAAAAAATGTCGGATGCGATTCAGCGCGAGATTCGCGTCTATCCCGATGGCAAGCCCATCGAGAAAACCGTGAGCAACTGGCTCAAGGGCGCGACGACGCAGGTGGTCGAAATTCCGATGCAAGCGATTCCCGGCGCGTCGCGCGTGGAGGTGCGCGTTTATCCGGGGATTGTCAGTCAAGTCGTCAATGGTCTCGACGGATTGTTACGAATGCCCTTTGGCTGATTCGAGCAAACGACGTCGGTGACGTTCCCCAATGTGCTGGTGCTCAACTATTTGAAACAAACCAAACAGATCGCGCCTGAAATTCAGATGAAGGCGGAAAATTACATCGCGCTCGGTTATCAACGTTTGCTCACGTTCGAAGTGCAAGGCGGAGGGTTTTCGCTCTTTGGTCAACCACCCGCCAGCGTTATGCTCAGCGCGAAAGGGCTGCTGGAATTCAGCGATATGGCAAAGGTGTATCCGGTGGATCCCGCGCTGATTCAGCGCACGCGCCAGTGGTTGCTCGCGCAACAAAAACCGGACGGTACGTGGCCCGGCACGGCGGGCTGGGATCATCCTCCAAGCGGTGATGCGCGCGACCCGCTGCCACTCACCGCCATCGTCACGTGGGCGCTGATCGAATCGGGTAATAAAGACGACGCCGGCATTGCGCGCGCGATCGCGTACATCAAAGAGAATGTGTCGCGCGCGACCGACACGTACACCCTCGCGCTCGTCGCCAACGCGCTCGTCGCGTACGATGCCAGCGATCCTGTCACGCGCGATGCGCTCGCGCGGCTCGACGCGCTCAAGGTTGTGGACGGCGATGGGGCGTACTATCCAACCAAGACCGGTTCGTTCACCGGCGCGTACGGCGTGTATGGCAACATCGAAACGACCGGACTGGCGGCGTACGCGTTCCTGCGCGCCAAAGCGTATCCCGAATCGGCACAACGCGCGCTGGCGTACCTCGTCCAGAAAAAAGATTCGCGCGGCGCGTGGGGTTCCACGCAAGCGACGATTCTCGCGCTGCGCGCGCTCATCCAATCGGTCATCGAAGCGGGTGATGCGGCAAGCGATGCGACAGTGCGCGTGCGCTTGAACGATCGCGATGCCAAGCCCATCATCATCAGCAAAGAAAATGCCGGCGTGGTGCACATCCTCACGTTCGATGATGTTTCGCCGGGCGCGAATCGCATCGCGTTCCAGGTGGACGGCAAGGGTTCGCTCGCCTATCAGGTTTCGACGAGCTACTATTTGCCCTGGCAGTACGTTCCGCCAACACCTGAGCAAGAAAAACTCGTGGACATTCAGGTTCGCTACGATCGGACGACGCTCGCGGTGAACGATGAAGTGCGCGTGACCGCCGATGTTCGCCTGACCAAAGCCGGCACCGCGCGGATGACCATTGTTGATTTGGGCATTCCACCCGGCTTTACGGTGCTGACCGAAGACCTGGACACGGTGGTACGCGCGAAAACGATCGCGCGGTACGAATTGACGGCGCGTCAGATCATCATCTATCTCGAAGAGTTCGATTCCAAAAAGCCCATCACGTTCACGTATCGGCTCAAAGCCAAGTTCCCGCTGCGCGCGCAAACGCCCAGTTCGACGACGTACGATTACTACAACCCCGGCGTCACGGCGACGCAAGCGCCGACGATGTTGACGGTGAAGTAGAGACAGGAGGCAGGAGGCGGGAGGCGGGAGGCAGGAGGAAAGCGATGTGTTCGTTATCCTTCTGCCTTCGTCATTCGTCCTTCGTCCTCCGTCGTTCGTCATTCGTCCTTCGTCATTCGTCGTTCGCCTTGTTTGACATTTTTCCCTGTTGTGGTATGATTGCCGCAAACCCCACTCAGGAAGACGCGCGTGCGTAAGATTTGTGTCATTGGTGTTGGCTATGTGGGTCTGGTGACCGGCACTTGCTTTGCCGATTTAGGCAATCAGGTCATCTGCCTCGACATTGCCGAAGACAAGATTGCCAGACTCCAGCGCGGCGAGATGCCGATTTACGAACCCGGCTTGGAGGAACTCGTTGCGCGCAACATTGCGGCGCAACGTTTGCACTTTACCAACAAGTATCACGAGGCGATTCCCAACGCCGATTTTATTTTTATCGCGGTCGGCACTCCCTCGGGCGTGGACGGTGAAGCCGATTTAAAGTACGTGCGCATGGCAGCGGAGAGCATCGCCGAGACGTTGACGCATTACGCGGTCATCGTCAACAAAAGCACTGTGCCGGTCGGCACCGGCGATTCGGTGGCGGAGATTCTGGCGGAACGTGGTAAACGCCCCGGCATAGATTTCGATGTGGTCTCCAATCCGGAGTTTTTGCGCGAGGGATCAGCGGTGTACGATTTTATGCAGCCCGACCGCGTGGTGCTGGGCGCGACGAATCGCGAAGCCGCCGACAAGGTGGCGCAACTCTACCTGCCGCTCCGCTGTCCGATTATGATCACCGATTTGCGCACCGCCGAGATGATCAAGTACGCCTCGAACGCGTTTCTGGCGACGCGCATTTCGTTCATCAACGAGATAGCGGCAATTTGCGAGAAACTGGGTGCGGACATCAAAGAAGTGGCGGCGGGGATGGGAATGGACAAACGCATCGGGCGCGCGTTTCTGGATGCGGGAATCGGATTCGGGGGTAGTTGTTTTCCGAAGGACGTGAAAGCGTTGACGTGGATGGCAGAAGTGAACGGGTGCCATCCCCAACTGTTGCGCGCGGTGATGGACATCAACCGCGATCAGCGTTTGCACGTCATTGCCAAACTGCGCG